>Ga0105239_10000014_pt1 | contig 325391 bp, 305 predicted proteins | sample KBSC44metaG_FD_92761 | JGI IMG/M metagenome (GOLD analysis project Ga0105239, IMG submission 92761) | Corn rhizosphere microbial communities from Kellogg Biological Station, Michigan, USA - KBS C4-4 metaG | ecosystem: Host-associated > Plants > Roots > Rhizosphere > Soil | place: Michigan...
ACGAGAGCTATTGGCACTATTGGCAATAAATGGAAACCAATAATCCTCAATGTTATCGGCACCCGTACCATTCGTTTTGGTCAGTTGGATTCCATAGTACCACTCATCTCAAGGAAAGTATTAACCGAACAACTAAAAGAATTGGAAGAAGATGGACTATTGGCAAGATTGGCCTATAAGGAACTACCGCCCAGGGTAGAATATAAGTTGTCTGAAAAAGGCTTGGCTTTTTTGCCAATTTTAGAAAGTATAAAAGAATGGAATTGCAAGTATGAGGTAGCTCCAATGCCCGGCGAGGCTGATAAAAAAAGCAGGATAAATTATGCCCGGACAGTGTAATATCGAAACTTGAGAATGAACGGAAATGAAAAATTCCGATTATCTCATCAAAAGGCAATTTTCTCAATTCATAATCTGACGGATTGGGAATTGTACACCGAAAGCAAATTGTCAGGAAATAATGTTCGTTCTTTAGCCTGCGGTCTGTGTTACCACCGCACCGTTCTTGACGAAAAAAGCCCTCAGATTTGCATCTAAAGGCTTTTTAATTTTGATTTTTAATATGGTCCTTAGACTACAAAACTCGAACTCTTTTATGAATGATTTGCATTGTGCGGCAAGCCTGGAGTAATGACAAACTGACCGTATTGGGGTGGAGAGCCTAAGATGACTTTAATTGTACTAATTGATGCTGTATCAAATATTGCATCGCCTCCTTTACAACCTCTACAGAAGGTTTCGGGTTAAAGCCAAGTTCCTTTCTTGCTTTTGTCCCGTCAAAGTCTTGCTGCAATCCTGAAAACATGGCGATGTCTTTAATACTTAATAAAGGGGCTTTGCCATTAATTTTACTTGCCAGTTCCATTAAACCAGCTATACCGAATAAAATCGTTTTCGGTACTGCAATGGGCAGCTTAATTTTCAAATCAGGGAAAAGTTGTTGTGCTATTTTAGTGGTGTCTTTAATTGATGTACATTTTTCATTTGCCAATATATACCGTTCTCCATTTATGCCTTTGGATGCTGCCAAATAACAACCCTCAGCAACGTCGTTTACATCTATCCAGTTGGGTGCTATGTTGGTTTCTACCGGGATCTCTTTCTGCAAAATTAACTTAAGGATGTTGTACGATACATTTAATGGCGCAAAAGCTTCGCCCCCAACCATTGCTGATGGCAACACCGCTACCAACTCAATGTTATATTGTTTTGCCAGCTCAAAAGCCAATTTTTCGCCATCATTCTTTGAGTTATAATACAGGTCACGGCGATCGGGATTATAACCATAGCTTTCCCTTACGGGGATACTGGTATAATTCAACGCAGCTATCGAGCTTATATATACAATCCTCTTAACCCCGACTTCGGCCGCTGCTTCAACCATATTCCGAGTACCATTAAGGTTTACGTCATATAACTCTTTTTGAGGGTCTCTTGCCCAAAGTTTAAATGCCGCACCAACAGCATAAAAAGTATCTACACCTTGCAGTGCCCTTACAAGAGACTGCTTATCGGTAATGTCTGATTGAACCACTTCACAATCCAACCCTGCAAAAGGTTTTTTATTATTAATGTTCCTTACCGATGCACGTACCCGAATGCCTTTGCTGATAAGTAGCCGTACTAAATTATTGCCAAGATGCCCATTTGCACCATTAACTAATGATAGTTGTTGATTTTCCATTTGTTTATTTTTTAATAATTAATGGTTCAAATCTGCCAACTATAGAAGCTAATCCACTTGACAAATGTTAGGAAAGCATCCTTTTGCGTATACGGCTCAAACTTTCGGGTTTCATGCCCAAAAAAGATGCTATATATTGCACCGGTACATGGTGGATGACACCAGGATAGTGCTCAATCAGTTTTTTATACCGCTGTTCCGCGGTTAATGTGGCTAATTCTCTTGACCGGGTTTCATTATATGTTATTGATTGCTGAAATATCTGTATGCTAAAATCTTTAAAGGCTGCGCTTTGACTCGTAAGCCAGTCTAAATTGGGCTTTGTGATCCTAAGTAATTCACATTCCGTAATGCATTCTACACTTTCATCAGATTTAGTTTGATTAATAAAATGAAAGTAAGAAGTTAAAAAGCCCGGGGGACAATTAATATGAGTTGTTACTTCGTCACCACTTTCATTGTAATGAAAAATGCGCATAAAGCCTTTTACAACAAAATACAAATATTGGGGTATGTAGCCGGATTGTTCAACAATTCTGTTTTTAGGCAACAGCACCGGCTCAAAACGCGCTTTGCATAAATCAATATCAGCTTCGGTTAACGAAACTTTTTGAGATATTATATTTAGCAAGTATTTATGCATACCGCCAAGTTAATAAAGAAATCTAAACAAAAAAGCCCTTAGATTTTATCCAAAGGCTTTTAATTACTTGTGGTCCCGACGAGAATCGAACTCATATCTAGAGTTTAGGAAACTCCTATTCTATCCGTTGAACTACGGGACCTGTTTGATATCGAAATTCAGATTTTCAATTTCGGATTTCAAATATGTGCAAATGTGCAAATTATCGGCGAGTTGTCAAAACCATTTGCACATCTACACATTTGCATATCTGCACATCAATAACTATCGCACAACCGATCCGTTATGCAGATCATCAATGGGTGCTACAAAGCTTAATTTGCCTTCGTTATTTTCGGCCATCAGTATCATGCCTTGCGACAGGATACCTTTTATTTCGCGCGGCTCCAGGTTAACAAGGATGCTCACTTTTTGGCCTATGATTGCTTCCGGCTCATAATATTCTGCAATGCCCGATACTACGGTACGCTGGTCAATACCGGTATCAATAGTAAGCTTTAGCAGCTTCTTTGTTTTGGCAACCCTTTCGGCAGTTAAAATAGTGCCGGTGCGGATATCCATTGTGGCAAAGCTTTCGTAATTGATGTTGTCCTTTGCCGGGGTAATTGTTGTTTCTTCCACTATTGTGTTTTCCTGTTTTTTGTTGTGCAACTTTTCTATTTGCCGTACAATCACTTCATCTTCCACCTTCTCAAACAGCAACGCCGGCTCATTAAGCTGGTGGCCGTTTTCAAAGGTTATCTCACTCGCAAAATCAAGCTCGGTGGGTAAGTTTATCATGCCGAAGATATTCTTGGCTGTGCCCGGCAAAAACGGTTGCAGGCAAGTCGCTAAATGGGCAATAATAAACAGGCAGTTATGCAAGGCATCTTTAGCGCCTTCGGGGTCAGTTTTAATAGTTTTCCACGGCTCTTTTTCGGTTAAATACTTGTTGCCTAACCGTGCTATATCCATAACACTTTGTAAACCCTGTCTGAAACGGTAGGTTTCTAAACTGCTTTCAATACTATCATAAAATATGCCCAGTTCATCATTAAGATAACCGTCCGTCAATATAATTTTACCGTTGTCGCTTTCAACTTTACCGTCGTAAAACTTATGCATCAGTATCATTACCCTGTTCACAAAGTTACCCAATATGGCTACCAGCTCGTTGTTTACGCGGGCCTGGTAATCTTTCCAGGTAAATTCGCTGTCGCTGGTTTCGGGCAGTATTGATGTCAGTACATAACGCAACTCGTCCTGTTTACCGGGGAACTCCTCAAGGTACTCATGCAGCCAAACAGCATGATTGCGCGAAGTTGAAAGTTTTTCGCCCTCCAAATTTAAAAACTCGTTTGCCGGTACGTTTTGTGGTAAAACATACTCGCCATGCGCATGCAGGATAGACGGGAAAATAATACAATGGAAAACGATATTGTCTTTACCGATGAAATGGATCAGGCAGGTATCGTCGGCCTGATTCTCCTGCTTTTTCCAATATAGTTTCCAGTCTTTACCGTTATCAAGCGCCCATTGCTTGGTGGCCGATATGTAGCCTATGGGCGCGTCCATCCATACATAAAGCTTTTTGCCTTTGGCTTCCTCTAATGGCACATCAATACCCCAATCCAGGTCACGGGTCATTGAGCGGGGTTGCAAGCCTGATTTTAGCCACGATTTACACTGGCCAAATACGTTTACCTTCCAGCTGCCTTCTTTTTCATCTATCCATTGCTCAAGCCATGGCTGATATTTATCCAACGGCAAATACCAATGTTTGGTCGGCCGTAAAACAGGCGACTTGCCACTTAAAGTAGATATAGGATTGATCAGATCAGTAGGGTTTAACGAGGTTCCACAGCGCTCGCACTGGTCGCCATAGGCGCTTGGATTGCTGCAATTAGGGCAGGTGCCGGTAATGTACCTGTCGGCCAGGAACTGGTTAAAATCCTCGTCGTAATATTGTTCAGAAAATCGTTCTATGAATTCATCCTTCTCATACAGGTTCAGAAAAAACTCCTGCGACAGATCATGATGAATGGGTGATGAAGTGCGGTGATAAATATCAAACGCTATCCCAAACTCTTCAAAACTACTCTTGATCTGGTTATGATATTTATCAATGATAGCCTGGGGTGTAGTACCCTCTTTTTTAGCTTTAATGGTGATGGCAGCGCCATGCTCGTCAGAGCCGCAGATGTAAACTACGTCCTGTTTTTTAAGCCGTAAATAGCGCACAAAAATATCGGCAGGTAAATACGCCCCGGCTAAATGGCCGATGTGTAACGGCCCGTTAGCATAAGGCAAAGCCGACGTAATGGTATATCTTTTAAATTTATTGAGTTGTGACATAATGGATTTGGCAAAGATAAGCTATTTGCTTATAAAGTCGGGAAGTGCAAAAGACGTAAAGTCAGAAAGTTTTTATAATATTGAATATGCATAAAGCTGATCCATCACCTGCAATCCAACCGCCTTATTTAAAACCCGGCGACAAGATCGCTATCACCTGCCCGGCCAAGAAATTGCCCAATCCAATGACGGATGCTATCGCCTTATTGGAATCATGGGGGCTTGAAGTTGTTATAGGCGAAACCGTTGGCGCCAGCTATCACCAGTTTGCAGGCGACGACGAATTACGTGCCCGCGATATGCAGCGCTTTATCGACGATGACAGCATAAAAGCCATCATTGCCGCACGTGGCGGTTACGGCACCATCAGGATGATCGATAAAGTTGATTTTAGCCGCTTAAAAATTAACCCCAAATGGCTTGTCGGTTTTAGCGATATTACTTTGCTGCATGCACATTTGTATAGCAATTACAATCTGCAATCCATTCATGGGCAAATGCCAGTTAATATCCCTGACGCCTCGGTGCGGTCACTGCAAACGCTTAGGGATGCTTTGTTTGGCAATGAAATATCATATACTATTAACACACACCATACAAACCGTCCCGGCAAAAGCGAAGGCATTTTAATAGGCGGTAACCTGAGTTTGTTGATCGCTTCGTTAGGTTCAGTATCTGATTTTAGCTATGACGGCAAAATATTATTTATTGAAGATGTGGGCGAGTATCTTTATGCTGTCGACCGTATGATCCGTGCGTTGGACAGGGCCGGCAAGCTAAAAAACCTGGCGGGTTTAATAGTTGGCGGCTTTACCGACATTAAAGACAACGATATCTCGTTTGGGCAAACTGTACCGGAAATAGTTATGGATGTAGCAAAAGATTATACCTACCCGGTTTGTTTTGATTTCCCGGCGGGGCATTTGCCGGATAATTGCAGTTTAGTGTTAGGGCGAATTGCCAACCTTACAATCATGGACAAGCTGGCAACACTGACTTTTTTATAAATATTACGCAATAAAAAACCCGAAGCTCTGATACCTCGGGTTTTAAACATAGTTGATAACTATTAATAGTGGTCGTCCGCGTCAAATTTTGTACGCGCATAACCACCGACTTTATGAACAACTACCGGATCTTCATCATCAAACTGTATATCAAAAGATATCGAATCGGTCTTTAATTTTGTACCAGGTGCTGTTGCAGCATTTTTTATTATTTTACCATTGGTAACAGTGAAATGACTATCATAATCCTGGTTAACTACATTGCTACCAGAAAAAGTAAGGTTGCTAACGCTACAACCAATTTTGCCTTTAATTTGCCAAAAAGGTTTTGAGTTCAGGTCATCATCTATCCAAATGCTGTCAGGTTTGTTTGCAGCTGTGTTGTATAATGAAAGTGTGTAGTAGCTATCACCAAATTCTCCGGTACCACCGTCCAGCTTTACCCAATATTCTCCGGCCAACGTTTGGACAGCTGTTCCGCCGATTTTTTCATCTTTATGGCAAGCGGCCAAAAACATTACCAGCATTAAAGCCAGCAACGTATATATCGTATTTGTTCTTTTCATCTCTCGTATTTTTATTGTTTGTTAAATGTTCTAACCGATGTGCCATAGCCAGGATTTACGATCTCCATTTTATATGAAGCGAGTGTTCCGCCCGGCCCCGGCGTAGATGATTCTGACGCTGAACTGGTAGAGCTGCCGTCGCTGGCGTTTTGCTGCGGAATGAATACTTTATTACCGGTATTATTAAATACAATTACCGTTAAATTAGTACCAGGTGCACCACCAGGATTAAACACCGAATAAACACCCGGAGCTTTTTTTGTCCATACTGCAAGAGATCCGTTAGTATTCCTGGCATAACTACCTGAAAAATCATTGTTTTGCGCGCTTGCATCGGTTGAATAAACTACCACGTGGCGTGTAGCGGTAGCAGAAAACCCATCAACGTTTGTAGCTGTATAAGTTATGGTATACACAGCGGCTGTATTAACGTCAATAGTTGTCGCGGTAACTTTGACGTCAGCCGTACCCGCTTTAGCAGTTGCTCCCGGATCTGTAAATGTACCGCCCTTTTGCACGATAATGTAGTCATCACCTGCTACAGTAATTATGGGATAAGTAGTGATCTTTGACGAACCTACATAACCTGTCTTATAATTAAACGAGTCCTTGTTACATGAAAATACTCCCATGCTTACAAGTACCAATCCAATATAATATATATATTTTTTCATGATCTTCTTTTTAAATTATTAATTACTATTTGTTTGGTAAACCCCACCATACCGGTTGCGTAATCGGAACTTCCGCAGGCGTATTTTTGTTCCTGCTTCTTTCAGAATCAGGGAATACAAGTCTTTTAGGGAACCTTCCGCCGGTTACGCCATTTTTAGAAAACACCCATTGCCCCGGTATATAACCAGCATCTGTAGAATAAACAGTGCTATTTTCAGGATATCCCGTGCGTTCCTGATCAAAGAAACCTTCCAAACAATGTGAATTTGGATAAGATGCCCATTTTTGGTAGATAATAGCTTTAAGATTTGTTTGCAGATCTGCTGAAGCAGGATATGAATAAACAGCGTCGGCAGGCTTTGTCAAACCATACTGATCAAACGCGGCTGTCACACCTTGGTCAAACAGGGATTTAGCATCTCCAACACCGTATCTTAATGCAGCTTCAGATTGCAAGAAATAAGATTCGGCTGTAGTAATAAAATATACAGGATCTGTAGCAGCTAAATTTGGTGCAGTTGCTGTATAATATGAAGGATGAGCTGCCTGGGTAGCTGTGTAAAATCCCTGGTCAATAGGTGTAGGGTTTGCTGTACCATAATAATTTTTAATACGGGGGTCGCCATGTGCTTTTAACCAGCTCACAAAAGTATTACTGGCACGTAAATCATTTCCGCCCAAATTAAACACAGTGTATTCCTCAATTGGGTTGCGTTGGTCTGTAGCGTCCGTAAATACGTTTACAGCCGCGTCTCCATCAAGAAAATCTGCATTCGCCGCATATAAAGCTTTTACACCTGCTTCGGCATCGGTTGCATGTGTATTTACCATTCGTAAATACATTTTTAATTTTAATGTATTCGCAAATTTTCGCCAGTTGTCCATTTGTGAGCCCGGGTCGCTGCCAAATAGAAAATCTACTTTGGCATCAGCATCAGAAAGGACTACATTATAATTTTTTGCTAATGCTGAATCTATTTCAGTTATCAACGACTTATAGATGAAAAAACCATCATCAAATTTAGGTTGCAAATTGGCCGCACCCTGAAAAGCTTCCGTATAAGGTACCTGGTCATATAAATCGACCAAAACCTCGTATGTATAAGCTTTCATAACGGTATTCATCAGTAAAAACTGATTCTGACCGGTAGCCTTAGCCTTCGTAATAGCCAATTGATAATCGGCTAAAGCTCCTGACATTAATCCATTGTAACCACCGTTAAAATCTTGTCTTTGCAAGTTATAGGCGTCAATGGTTTTAAACTGAGCGGCAGTTACAGATTGGGTCCAATATTGCGACCAGATCCCACCAATGATATCCAGTTCGCCGCCCACTTCACCGGCAGTTGACATAACAGCTGATGGAAATAGAACCTGCGGAGTAGCTTTATCAATTGAAGGGTTATTGGGACTAACGTTAATATCGGTAATTTTCTTACATCCGAACGAGACTATCGTTAATGCAAGAAGCAATGTTGTTTTTATGTTAAAGTTATCTCTTTTCATGATTATAAAAATTAAAATGAAACCTTTAGTGAAGCACCATAATATTTCAATGGCGGCGCAGTTCTGAATTCGCCATATTCACTTGCCAAATCAGTTCCATAATTAGAAACCTCAGGATCTACCACGTGGTTTCCGGCTGGCAACCAGGTGTATAAGTTCCTTCCGAATAATGAGATCATTGCTGATGAAGCACCAATTTTAGATGCCACTAATTTAGGGAAAGAATAGCTTAGGGTAACTTCACGTAATTTAACGAAGCTCCTGTCTAAGATATCTCTTGACCATGCCTGTGCTTTATTGGATGTTGTGTAATAATAATCATCCGTATTGGCCTCTGTAATTGGCGTTGTGTTTTCCACATAACCGGTTGTTTTTCCGCTGGCATCAGTAACAGCTTGTACCGAATTTGGCACAATGAACGGATTACGATCGTTATAAGTTGTTTTTGGATCAGCACCTACGAAATTGAATAGATCCGCAGTTCCTGAATAAAATTTACCGCCCTTATCCCACTCGACAGTAAAACCAAGTGTAAAATTATCAACCTTTACGTTGTTTGACCAACCCATTACAAAATCATGCTGGAAAGTACCATATGTTCCATTAGAAGGCGCTGCTTTAGGAAATCCTTGCGCGTCAACCACGATATGGCCATTCGGGTCATATAACGGAACCGGAGCTTGTAACAAACCCAGCGGTTGGCCTTTAACTGCCACTAAAAAACCGCCGTATCCGTCTTGATTCAGGTTCAATTTATCCAATCCGGGTGGCAAGGACGTAACTATACTTTTATTATGTGAAAAAGTATAAGTCATGTTCCAGTTAACCAACCTGCTTTTTACAGGTGTTGCATTCACAGCAAGCTCGATACCACGTGCCCTAACTGTTCCAAAATTAACCTGTTGTGTCAGATAGCCAGAACCTGGTGAAACTGCTACAGGCAGAATTTGATCCTGGCGGGTTTTTTGATAGTAAGTTGCATCAAAACCTAAACGGTCATCAAAAAACCGTATCTCACCACCTAACTCATACTCCTTAACACGCTCTGGCTTTAAGTCCGGGCTAAGCAATAAGTTGCTTTGGGTAAAGCCGGGAACTCCCTGGAAAGGAAACGCTAAGTTACCAAATCCAAGCGCGATATTTGTTGCTGTTAATACATTATTAATATTGTAAGGATTTGTATCGCTACCTGTTTCACCATAGCTTGCTCTTAATTTTACATAACTAAGGGTAGAGCTTTTCAGATCTAATGCTTGCGACAAAACATACGCTAAACTGGCTGAAGGATAGAAATAGCTATTGTGATTAATGCCCAGGGTTGATGTAATATCATTTCGGCCGGTAAGCGTTGCAAATAAATAGTCTTTATAACCTAAAGTACCTTGAGCATAAAAACCTAACAATCTTTGGTGAAATTCTGCTTCTGTACTGCTTGGTTTGTTAACGCTATTAGATAGTTGATAAAAACCGGGGATAGCTAAACCTTGAACAGAAGTGCTTAGATCACGTGATCCGCGATCATTAAAGTTAACACCAATTAATCCGTTTAAATCGAAATCAGAATTGAACTTTTTAGCAAACAAGCCTTGTAATTTAGAATCATACTCATAAGTTTGATGAGACTCTTCAATTACAGCACCCACATCCGGCTTTCTTACCGCGCCCTCGGTATTACCGCCACCAACCCAGCTGCCCGGTGTTGGCGAGTTGGTATTAAACCAGATCTTGTCGGCTGCATTATTAATGTCAGCACCTTGTTGAAACTGCAAACTAAACCAGCTATTAATTTTATAGGTCAAATTAATATTTCCAATGATATGATCACTTTTAAAGTGGCTACCGTTTTCATACAAGTTGTAGTAAGGGTTTTCAGCATAAGGTGTATAATAATTATCTACGTTAAAATATTTATTGTTATAATCCCTTAAATCTTTTATTGGAATATCGTTAGGGATCTGTAGAATATTTTCGTAAAAAGTTGTACCCACACCGGTAGGACCCTGGCCTGTAGCTAAATAATCACCGTTTTTAGCATTATAAGCCATGCTTGCGTCAATGGTCAGGTTTTTATAATTTGTTGAACCTCTTAATGAGAAATCATTGCGTGAGTATTTATCTGCATCGCCGGGTAATACACCATTGCTGTAAATATTACCATAGGTAATACGGTAAGTAGAAGCATCACTACCACCACTAATCGCTATGTTGTTGTTAGTTTCTATACCTTTATCAAACGCATCAGTTATGTTATTTTTGACAGCAGAAAATGGTTTTAGTAATTGGGTATTATCAACTATAGCACCCCATGGTTGTAGTTGCCCTGTATATTTAGGGCCCCAGTTACCATTTTCACCTAATACAAAGTGCGCATCCCAACCCTGGCCAAATTCCGTTTGCGGCTGATATACATAACCCACAGAGGTAATTGTTGTACCACTTGTAAAGTCAATAACTGGCTTACCGGCTTTTCCTTTTTTAGTGGTTATAATTACAACACCGTTTGATCCGCGCGAACCGTAAATGGCGCTCGCTGCAGAACCCATCAAAAAGCTGATGTTATCAATATTATTAGGATCGATATCGTTGGCATTGTTACCAAAATCGAAGTTATCATCGGATCCGGGACGGGAGTTGTTCAACGGCACACCGTCAATAATATATAAAGGTTGATTACTGCCTGTTAATGACGTATAACCACGAAGAATGATCTTGGTAGAACCACCCGATGCACCCGAAACATTAGAAATGTTTACACCGGCTACTTTACCCTGCAAACCACCTAATAAGTTAATTGAAGAAGATTTATTGATCTCTGCACTTTTTACAGTATTTTGTGCATAACCCAATGTTTTCTTTTCTCTGTTTACACCCAGGGCCGTTACAACTACCTCACTTAGTTGTTTGTTGTCTTGTTCAAGCGTTACGTTGATCACGCCATTACTTGTAACAACTGCCTCTTTCGGTAAATAAGAAATGAATGAAAATACAAGTGTCGAACCAACAGGCGCACTTATTGAGTATTTACCATTCACGTCGGTTGGAACCCCTCCAACACTTGTCCCTTTGATTTTTACTGTAACTCCCGGAATGGGTAGGCCATCTTCTTTGGCCGTAACCGTACCAGTAACAGTACGGTTTTGTGCAAATACTTGTGTTATACATAACACCAGAAAACACAAACTTACTAGTAGAAGTTTTTTCATGTTTTGTTAATAATAAGATCAGTTAATAGTTAATTAGTTATAAAAGTACTGTTCAATAATCAAACTCACAAATAAAATCAGTCAAAAACAAAAATATTTTTTTTGAAAAATCACTTTTATTCTCAATTTTTAATTTTTTTAGTACTTGGTATTGCATAATACATTTTAAAACATATATCTTTGTGATATGATCGCAGAAAACACTCAAACACAAATGCGTAAGGGTATACTGGAGTACTGTATACTCTCTATCATCGCCCGCGATGAAACCTACGCGTCTGATATAATTGCCGAGCTTAAAAAAGCGCAACTGCTTGTAGTTGAAGGTACTTTATATCCGCTATTAACCCGTTTAAAAAACAACGGACTGTTAACTTATAATTGGGTTGAGTCAACATCAGGCCCGCCGCGCAAATATTACGCGCTGTCTGACGAAGGCCATAAAATGCTGGAACAACTGGATAAAACCTGGCATGAGCTGGCGTTTGCTGTGCAAACCGCTACCGGAAAAAAGAAATAATACCCAAACTCTAAAAAAATCACATCATGAACAAAACTATCATCATAAATATAAACGGCACCGTTTTCCACATCGAGGAGGATGCCTACGAAATATTAAAAAATTACATGACGGATGTAAAACGTCATTTTCTCAATTCGGCCGACAGCCATGAGATCACAACTGACATTGAAAACCGCATTGCCGAAATGTTTTCTGAAATATTGATCAGCGAAAATAAACAGGTTATTGTCGAGGACGACGTAAAAAAGGTGATTGAGCAGATGGGCACCGTTGAGGATTTTGAAAATGCCGAAGACGGCGACGCGCATACATCTGCAAACAATAAGTATGCATATAGCGGCACGCGCACCCTCTTCCGCGATCCCGACGATCATTTATTAGGCGGGGTTTGTGCGGGCCTGGCCAATTACTTCGATATACAGGCCATATGGGTACGGTTATTATTTGCTGTGGCTATAGCATTTTTCGGCTCAGGTATTCTTCTATACGCAATATTATGGATAGTAATACCCCGCGCCATTACACGTGCCGACCGTATGGCAATGAAAGGCGAGAAACTAAACCTGCAAGGCTTTAAAAACAATTTTGAAGAAGAACTAAGCTCGGTACGCAACCATTTATCCGATCTGCACAATGAAGCCAGGCCCATGATCTATAAGTTCAGGGATTTTGTGAGCGAGTTTTTTTACCACCTTGGCAAGTTTTTCAGAGGTGCAGGCAGCATCCTGGTTAAAGTAATTGGCGTCATTATATTATTAGCCTGTTTAGGTATTTCAATAGCACTGGTAGTTTGCCTGGCAATGGTAACCATTTGGGGCGATACGCATAACCATATGTTCCCCTTTAGCGTAATGACCAGTGAATATGCAAACAGGATCTATGTAGCCGGTTTTGTTGTTGCTTTTATACCGGTGCTTGCACTTTTCTTATTAACCACTAAAGCCATATTTAATGCCCGTTCTGTGGACAGGTCTGTTGGTTCGGTAATATTTATTATCTGGTTGTTCGCAGTGGGTGTACTTACCTATTACGGATCAAAAATTGCTGCAAACTTCCGGTCATCAGCCAGTTTTGATCAGACCATCAGTTTAGTTACGCCATCAAAAAACACCTATTATTTAAAATTGAATGATGTAAAGTATTTTACACATGACGACAGTGTGCGCCTGGACATGAAATCGAACTTTAAAGGCATGGTAGTTACCAACGAGAATGATTATGGTGACTATGAACATAACAGTGTTTCTGTACGGATAGAAAAAAGCGACGTTAGCCAGCCTGTGTTGGTTGAAACCTTCCGCGCAAAAGGCAACCATTACGAAGATGCCTTGTTGAATGCCCGTAATACCAAATATATTTTTTCACAACAGGATTCAGTTTTAAAGTTTGACCACTATCTACAACGCCAGCCCGGTGCTTTATGGCATGATGAGGAGATAGAGGTTACCTTAAAGGTACCAATGAACGCGGTTTTAGTGATCGATGATAACCTGGGTGATTTTTTAAGGGATGGTATTGATATCCACCAATGTAAAGAGAAAAACAAAAAACCTGATGCAACATCCGCTGCATTTATTATGACAGAAAACGGATTGGAGTGCAAGGTAGATACGCTGGTTACGTTAAAACCCGATAGTACAAAAACATTAAAAGTAAAATAGTAAAGGCGTTTGCTATTATGGAAGGTATATAAGTCTGCTGTTTTGCGGCGGGCTTATATTTACCTTTTTGGCGTAAATCATGTCAAATCAGCATCGCTGAAAGCGTAGTCCGACAAACAGTAGACTTATATACCTTTCTTATCAATCCACTAACTGCTCTTTTTCCATGATTGATTGTCCTTTTTATCCCTGCGTTAAAAAGTTGAAATTAATCTGTAACCTTACTACCTGTTTCTGCATCTTATATAAAACATTTGCCAAAGCATTAATGCTATGACAAACAAAGGCCGGCAATAATCCGGCAACAAACATCAAACTTAATCGACCATTAAAAAAGAAGTAAAAATTCTTTAAGGGGCTTGTTATGGCCCGTTACTAACTATATAAGAGCTATGAAAACAACATTTACCAAAATATATTACACCCTTCTGCTAATACTTGCGGGCTTAACTGCAACTTTTGCACAAACGGGGCAATCACCCGCGACAGTCTCGGGCAAACTGGTGAACGACCAGGGCGCTATTATAGATTACGCGACCGTAAGTTTAATAAAGACAGCCGACTCGACCGTTGTTAAAGGAGCCTTAACGAACGACGCAGGCGTTTATGTTTTTAATAACATCAAACCCGGCGACTACCGGGTAATCGCAACCAACATCGGATATACTAAAACTGTAAGCACACCATTTACCGTTACCGCCGATAAAAACTCTTTTGCCCTGCCTGACCTTAAAATGGGTACTAATGTTAAAACCCTGAACACGGTTACCATAACATCAACTAAACCGTTAATAGAACGCAAGATAGACCGCACGGTAATGAATGTTGAGAACAGCCCGCTTGCTGCCGGAAATACAGCTATGGAGATCTTAGAACGTGCGCCGGGAGTTACCATTGACAAGGACGACAATATCAGCCTAAAAGGCAAACAGGGTGTAACGGTGATGATAAACGATAAATTGACTTATCTATCTCCACAACAACTGGCTACCCTTTTACGGTCGACAGACGGGACAACCATACAATCAATAGAAATCATCACCAACCCATCTGCTAAATATGATGCTGCAGGAAATTCGGGCATTATCAATATCAAACTAAAAAAGAACAAACAAAGCGGCACTAATGGCAGCATTAACGCCGGCGTGGGCCACAGCAAAGGCACGAGAGATAACCTGAGCCTAAACCTGAACCATAAAGAAGGTAACCTTAATGTATATGGCACTTTTAGTCATGGCGATAATCCCAGCTATCGCGTATTGGACCTTGTACGCAAAATAACGCACAAGGACACCATTACCTATTTTACCCAGGCCACACAAATGCCGCAGACTTATCATTATAATAATTTTAACGTAGGTGCCGATCTGGATATGACCAGCAAAAACACTATAGGAATAGTAGTAAGCGGCAATACCAATAAAGAGCTTGACCTTAATTATAATCAAACCAAAATTGGTGCATTCCCGGGTGCTGTGGATTCGTCTTTAAATACCAACTCCAGCATCGACCAAACTTTTAGAAATTTTGCCGTTAACCTTAATGATCGTTTAAAACTCGACACCCTGGGCCAAACTATAAGTGTTGACCTGGATTATTCAAAGTTCAATAATAACAGCAAAGCCAGCTACGTGACCAATTATTTTTTGCAAAACGGCGATATACAGCGTGACCCGGAGTTGCTCCGCAACGAAACACCGTCTGATATAGAGATCCATTCGTTTAAAGCCGATTATGCCAAGCCATTATCTAAAACCATAAAACTGGAAGCCGGCGTAAAATTTAGCAGTGTGAAAACTGATAACGACCTAAGAGCCGAGAAATCAATTGATGGTGTGTATGTAAACGACACCACCCGCTCTAACCGCTTTATTTATACCGAAAAGATAGACGCAGGTTATTTAAACCTGAACAAAGAATATAAAACCGGCTCGGTGCAGGTGGGCCTGCGGGCAGAATACACCAAATCAAACGGTAACCTGGTTGGCAGCACGCCGGTTGACCGGAGTTATCTTAACTTTTTCCCAAGTTTGTTTATTAACCAAACTTTAAGCAAAACAAGCGAGCTTAATTTTTCATACAGCCGCCGGATAGACAGGCCAAACTATGGCGAGCTAAATCCGTTTGTGTATTACCTGGACCCTTATACTTTTAATAAAGGTAATGCCTTTTTAAAACCGCAATACACCAATAATTTTGAGCTGGGATATGTGTACAATAAAACCATAGACATCAGTTTTGGTTATAGCCGTACCTCTGATGCCATAACGGAGATTATTTTAACACAAGGCAACAAAAGCTTCCAGACCAACCTAAACCTCGCTACGCAAACAGGATATAATATCAACGTCTACTCGCCTTATACCATTACCAACTGGTGGACAGGCAATGTTAACTTTAACGGGTTTTATATGGGTTTTAAATCAAATGATGTTAATGGCGGCAATATCAACAATGGCCGCAAAGCGTTTGTACTTAAATCAACCCAAAATCTTTTATTCGCGGGTTTTAAAGGCGAGGTAAGCGGCAATTACCGCTCTGCATTAACCTACGGTATCTATGACATCCATGCCAGGTATAATATTGACGCCGCGGTAAGCCGTTCGTTTTCGAACAACAAGTTCAATATCAAATTTGGTGTTGACGATGTGTTTAACATGCAGCGTAACGACATAGATAGCCGCGAGTTAGGCAACGATTTTAGCATCAGGCAAAAAAGGGACAGCCGTTTGTATAAGCTCAACATAACCTACAATTTTGGCAGCGCCCAGATCAAAAAGCGCGAACACCGCACCGGTGCCGAAGACGAAAACAACAGGGTGAGCGGGGGTAATTAACCCTCGCCCCCCCCCCAACCCCCTAAAGGGGGGAGTGAATAAACAGTGGTAAAAAGATCTTCAAAAGCTCCCCCTTTAGGGAGCTGGGGGGCGAGGGTTTATTGGATCATAAACACCGCATTGCTAAACAGCAGCTTCCCGTTTTCCCAAAAACTCCTAAACAGCGGGTCATCAACCATATAGATCACAGAGCCACGGCCCATCGGTTGTACGCCTAACAGCAGGCCGTCCTTTATTTTGACCTTGCTTTTTTCGCCTACAAAGCCGGCAACATAGCCGTCCTTTTTTATGGTGCCGACGTTCCAGTCGCCATCATCTAACAGGTTGTAAATATCATCGCTCAATTTAAGCGTATAATAATAATTAGGATAGCCAAACCCCAGCGGATGCGTGTTGTCCAGGTTCAACTTATAAATAGCGCCGGCTACGCTGGTTTTTATTGCATCGCGGTTACGCTCAGCATAGAACTTTACCGACGGCTTGATCTTAGCCGAATCGGCCTCTTTGGTTTTGATATCGAACCCCTTTTTACTCGCCAGTTGCGAAACCGCGCCTTGTAAAGCAATCAATTTACCGCCATCCCTGATCCAGGTTTGCAGCCTGTCCGACGGAAAATCATCATAATTACCATCCGGGAAAATGATCACATCAAAATCGCCCAGCTTGGTATGGTTCATATCATTATAGTTAACCAGCGTAACAGGGTAGCCAAGTTGCTGTTCAAAAAACTGCCAGATCTCGCCCAGCCCCTCTGAAGATGCCGCATCGCCGCTAACCACCAGCACATTTGGCGGATGGATATAATGTATGGAGCCCGAACCCAAATCAACGCCCTTATCCACAAAGCCTGTTGTTAAAGGCGTAAGCTCACGATTAGCCGCGGCAGCCGCATTGTGTACATCATCGTCAAAGTTGTTTTCAGTATTACCTGCCCGTGTGATGATCAATGACCCCGCGCCGAACTTTTTCCCCGCCGCCTCAAAAGGCATTTCGGCGTAGCGCACTTTAAGGTTCTTCTTAAATAGCTCAACCAAAAACTTAACATCATTTACTGATTGCCATTTTGCTACATAAGCGTAAGCATGTTGTTTAACCGCGGCCGCAGGCGGGGATAGCGTTACGTCGATAGTTTTATTGGCGTCAGGTTTTATTCCTTCTTTAAGCCCGTAAGCTTGCAGGCCATAGGCGTAAGGCAACGCCCAGGCGGTAATATCATAAGTGTTCGAGTCGGCAACGAAAGTTTTAGGCTCCATTAAAACGTGCATCAACACTGATTTTGGCTGATAAGCAGTTATTACCATATCATTGATGTCGATATCGACATGATCTTTCTTTTTGCTGACGTAGTTATAACCCGTCGCGCTGCTTTTTACGCCGAAACGGTATTGTATGCCGTTCCTTTTCAACAATTCAGCCAGCGTGTTAATTTTATCCTGGTTATCATTTTTGATCACATAAGCTTTGTATTCGCCATCGGGATTGGTACGGCTGTTATCAAAATACTTTTTAAACTCCGCCACCGCTTTTTCCGCGTTGGCCGACGCTGTTTCGATTGTGCTTAAACTGTTAGAATGATGATGGGCGATCCTGTCCTTTAGAGTCAATGTATCGCCGTTACGCAATTTCACAGACAAACCCGCACCAATACCGCCCTGCTCGTAGGTCATTCCTATAGAGCCATTGTATATGGGATACGTGTCGCCATATGAGGGGTACAACAGGTCGAACTCTTCCTTGGTAAAATACAGCCATCCATTCTGATCAAAATACTTCGCATTATTTTTGCCGATAGTGGTTTGAAACTCTTTTTGCCATTTGGTGATATCCTTATGCATGGGCTCGGCAGCAGGCGCAAAATAATAAGGGGCGTTGTACCCCTGCTCATGAAAATCAACATGCACCTGCGGCAGCCATGAGTTAAAGAGGCCAACCCTTGCCTGTGTTTCTTTTTGTGTTTGCCAGGCCCAGTCGCGGTTCAGATCAAAATAATAATGATTAACGCGTCCGCCCGGCCACGGTTCGGCATGCTCGCGCGATGCCGGATCGGCATCAGCATCTGCCCCTTTTACCGAATTATAAAAATTAACATACCGCTCATGCCCGTCAGGGTTTAAGCAAGGGTCTATCACCACAACCGTATTTTTTAACCAGGCTTTGGTTGCCGTGTTTGCAGGGTCAACCATATCAAACAAGGTCTGCATGGCTGCCTCGCTCGAACATGGTTCATTGCCATGTACGTTATAGCTTAACCATACTATCACCGGCGCATTTGTATTGGCGCCGGCATTACCATTTAACCCGGCCAAGCCTAAATTATTTTTGCGGATGTCTTCCAGCCGGCTAATGTTTGCTTCGGATGCGATGAACATGGCAACCAAAGGGCGGCCCTCGTTTGTCGACCCGTATTGCACCAGCTTTACATTTTTGGCCTCGGTGGCTACATATTTAAAGTAGTCGACTATACGGTACTGATAGGTAAACTGCGTACCTAACTGATAACCCAAAAATTCGGACGGCGATTGGATTTTTTGCGCGAGTGCCGGGAAAGCAAAACAGGCGAAAACAAGCAGCAACGGTAATTTTTTAAACATAAAAGTGAAGATAATAATAATCTGACTATTACCCATCGCCTCTTGTTTGTTTTACCGGTATTGCTGGTTACGCCGGTAGTAAAAATTGCCGTTTTCCGGGCTTAAGTGGTTTTACTGGTAGTAAAAAATGGCATTTATCGGGTATCGGGCTTAATGCCGGTAGTAAAAATTGGTGTTTATCGGGTATAGGGGGTTATACTGGTAGTAAGATTTTTGATTAACTTGTTGATTATAAGATGTTTACAGTTTTTTATATCAGCAAACGTTATAATTTTTCTGATTTAAAAACTCATTGAAGCGTATAACCTCTATGGGGTTTGAATGTATACAAATATACGAAAAATGAGGCATTGTATTATAGTTCATCTAACAACTGCTCTGCCGACTTTAGCTTTATCTTTCCTTGTTTAGCCAGGTTCACTTCGTTTACAGCTTCCTCAAACTCTGTCGCCCAAAGATCTTTTAATTTAATTTCAACACCCTTGCCATCTTTTGCTTCCTCAATAGCAGCATCCAGCCGCTCTTTATTAGCATTAGTAGAAAGTAAATATTCTGTAGCATCCATAATCAAATCTAACTTTTAAAGACAATAAACCAAATGCGGCTGTATCAAAAGCCTTAAATCTAAAGGCTATGTTTGTCCTCTGTGATCTTCGTGTCTTCTTTGCGAACTCTGTGGTTTCTTTTTAACCACAAAGCACGCAAAGAAGGCACAGAGAAGCACGAAGTTTATTATCCAAATTTTAATTTTGTTCCACTTCTTAAATTTTCACTTTTTATACAACCTCTTTTATACCCAAAAATCCGCACATTTGCATATCTTCATACCAAACATGACACCAACCCAGGCCCTGCAGAAATATTTCGGATACAGTGAGTTCAGGCACGATCAGGAAGCCATTATCGAACATGTTTTAAGCGGTGGCGATGTGATGGCGCTAATGCCTACCGGGGGCGGCAAATCGTTATGCTACCAGTTACCCGCGGTGCTGTTAAACGGTTTAACCATTGTTATTTCGCCGCTTATTGCCCTGATGAAGGACCAGGTGGATAGCCTGAACGTGGCAGGCATACCGGCGGCGTTTTTAAATTCGTCGCAAAGCCCAGACGAGCAAAGCCGCATCATTACCAAACTGAATAGTAACCACATCAAGCTTTTATACCTGGCGCCCGAGCGGCTCTTTGGGTCAGGCAATAAGCTGGTCGATTTTCTGCGGTCGCTGCCTGTCCCGGTGGCGCAAATAGCAATCGACGAAGCGCATTGTATCTCGCATTGGGGGCATGATTTCCGGCCGGAATATTTAATGTTGGCGGGGCTAAAAGATCATTTTCCAAATATCCCGGTGATAGCCCTTACCGCTACTGCCGATAAGCTAACGCAGAAAGACATCCTGGAGAAGCTGAACCTTAAAAACCCGGCCATATTTATCTCGTCGTTTAACCGTGCTAATATTACTTACCGGGTAAACCCAAAAAGAAACAGCTTTGACCAACTGCTTGATTTTTTAGACGATAAGAAAGACGAATCAGGTATAATTTATTGTCTGTCCCGAAAATCTGTTGAAGCATTGGCAACGGACCTGAAGGCCCAGGGTTATTCAGCCGAGGCTTATCACGCCGGGCTGGACAATGCCACAAAAGCCAGGAACCAGGAGGCTTTTCTGCGCGATGATGTAAAGATCATTGTCGCTACCATAGCTTTCGGCATGGGTATCAATAAATCAAACGTGCGCTATGTGGTGCACATGGATATGCCCAAAAACATCGAGGGTTATTACCAGGAAACCGGGCGCGCCGGGCGCGATGGTCTGGCATCATCGGCGTTATTGTTTTATTCGCCGGGCGATGCCATCAAGCTGAAAAGCTTCGTGACCATTAATGACGACCCCGAGCAAACGCAGGTAATGCTGAGCAAGCTGAACGATATGGCTAAGTATTGCCAGTTGCCCACCTGTCGCCGTAAGTACCTGCTTAATTATTTTGATGAGCAGGCGCCCGACCATTGTGGTTCGTGCGATGTTTGCCTGAGCGAGATCACTACTTTCGACGGAACAGAAATAGCGCAAAAGGCATTGTCGGCTGTATACCGTTTAAAAGAACGCTTCGGCACCACTTATGTGATCGATTTTTTACGCGGATCAAAAAATGAGAAGATCCGCGAGGAGCATAAAGAACTGAAAACCTATGGTGTAGGCAAGGATATCAGCAAGACCGATTGGCAGCGCTACATTCGCGAGCTGGTTGCGCTTGATTACCTGAAGTTTACCGAAACTGAATATCCTGTTTTAAACCTCACCCCAAAGAGCGGGGATGTTTTAAAAGGGTTGCAAAAGGTAGAACTGGTAGCTACACAAACTATGGAAGAACGTCCTACAGAAACGCTTCCTTTTGAAAACGACCTACTTAGCATCCTGAAAAATATCCGCAGGGATATCGCTTTGTCAGAGAACGTACCGGCCTACATTATTGTATCAGATGCTACGCTGATGGAGATTGCCACATACCTGCCACAGAGTTTAGACGAGTTGCGTTTTATTTCGGGTTTTGGCGATGTTAAACTGGCGCGATATGGGCGGGAATTTGTAAATCCCGTCAAAATTTACACGCAAGAACGTGGTTTAAATTCAAGGATCGTCAATAAAAGCAGGAAACGCGAGCGTAAGGCCAAAACAGAAAGAACGCTCACACCCCGCAGCAGCAATACCCGCCGGGCCAGCCTTGAGCTTTATAAAAAAGACAAGACCATTGCCGAAATCGCGGCAGAGCGAGGGCTCAATGTATCCACCGTCGAGAGTCATTTAAGTTCGTTCGTCGAGTCGGGCGAATTGGATGTGCTGGAAATGGTTCCGTCAGATAAGATCCCGGCGATACAGGAAGCTGTTGAAAGCTATGGCGCCGAGCGACTGGCCCCGCTAAAAGAAATTTTAGGCCCCGATTTTACCTACGGCGAAATCAAAGCCGTATTGGGCTGGATGAACAGAAATCAATAATAATTGTATTAATAACGGCTTTGGCTGATTTTTGGATTAAAGGATAAGCCATTATAAACGCGAATTTTATATAATTTTACCGTCATTGCGAGGAACGAAGCAATCTCTGCAACAGACAGTCAACATAATAAATCTCATTTTGAAGCGGTTATCAATCACACTATACAAAGTGATTTGCTTATGTAGAGATTGCTTCGTTCCTCGCAATGACGCTTTTTTATTAGTATAACATGACCACTACCGAACAACTATATCAACACTACTTGCAGCACCCAGTTATCAGCACCGATACCCGCAAAATAGCGGCAGGCAGTTTATTCTTTGCCCTAAAGGGCGATAAGTTTGATGCCAATACCTTCGCACAGCAAGCGCTTGAAGCAGGTGCTGCCTACGCCATAATTGATAACCCTGAATATAAAGTTAACGACCAATGCCTGTTGGTAGCCGATGTGTTAACCGCCCTGCAAGATTTGGCACGGTACCATCGCAAGCAATTGACTATCCCGGTTGTGGGGCTTACCGGCACTAACGGTAAAACAACTACAAAGGAGCTCATTAACGCGGTATTGTCGCAGCGTTTTACAACATTGGCTACGCAAGGTAACCTGAATAATCATATCGGCGTACCGTTGACCATTTTGGGCATAAACACCTCGCACCAGGTTGCCGTTATAGAAATGGGCGCTAATCATATCAAAGAGATCGAACTGCTTTGCAGTATATCACAACCCACACACGGCCTGATCACCAATGTAGGCAAAGCACATTTGGAAGGCTTTGGCAGTATCGAGGGGGTAAAGATAGCCAAAGGCGAGTTGTATGATTTTTTAGCCCCGGCCGGTGTGGCTTTTATCAACAGCAATAACCCTATTTTGATGGCGATGCAGGCCGCGCGTAAGTTTGCCGTTCCGCCTGTTTTTTATGGCGATGCCATTGACGACCTGGTAACCGGCGAGATCACAGAAAACGCGCCGCTGCTTTCTTTACAGTGGACAAACAATAGCTCGGGCCAAAGCTACGATGTTAAAACTCAGCTGACCGGCGCTTATAACCTGGATAATATTTTAGCGGCAATAAGCATAGGCATCTACTTTAAACTGACGCCGTCCGAAATTAATGCCGGCATCGAGGGTTATCAGCCTAAAAACAACCGGTCGCAGATTGTGCAGACTGCAACTAATACACTGATCTGCGATTACTATAATGCCAACCCAAGCAGCATGGCTGTGGCTATCGAAAATATTGGCAAAATAACTGCGCCGCGTAAAGTTTTAATTTTGGGCGATATGTTCGAGTTAGGGACAGAATCGGTTGAAGAGCACAAAGCCATCATTGAAAAAGCATTAGCTACCGAAGTTGACGAGCGGATCTTTATCGGTAAGGATTTTCAAAAGGCAATCTCTGGTATAAACCATGATCAATCTGCAAAGGTATATCCTACTGCAGAGGACGCCATCGCCGGGTTAAAAGCCGATCCCATAAAAAACTCGACGATATTAATTAAAGGGTCAAGAGGTATGGCGTTAGAGCGATTAGTGGAGCTGCTTTAATTTTCAGAAAGACCAATAGCTTATCTCGCAACTTCCAATCGCTACTACTTCTTTCTCAAAAACTCCGTGCGTAACACGATGCTCATCCCATCTATCTTACAATCAACTTCGTCTTCATTATCTGTAAGGCGGATCTTTTTTACTGTAGTGCCCTGTTTTATAGTGGTGCCACCACCTTTTACTTTAAGGCTTTTTATTACCGTTACCGAGTCGCCATCATGCAGTTGATTACCGTTGCTGTCTTTTACTATTAGTTCGTCCATTGTTGGGCTGATTGTTCGGGACAATAATAACCAATTAATATTACTTCAAAACTTTGGCGATAGCCTTACCCCAAAACTCACCTAAAGCTATCGCTCCTTTTGGGTTTGGGTGCAGGTAAAAAATGCCCTGTCTCCCCTGCTCATGTTGTAAGTCGGTTTCTGCATTAGTTTTAAAGTAATCGAAGGCTTTGGTATCGCCTACGAATACACGTTTAGGGTTTGTGGTCTTATATTCTTTAACCAAATCATCCATTGCAGGGATATAGGTTTGCAAACGCGTTAAGCCTTCCTGCAGATACATAGAACCATTGTAAGTATTGGGGCTGTACCATATCGGGTGCTCTATCACCACCAAACTTCCGGGGAAATCTTTCAGCAATTTGTCGATGATCGTTTTCAGGTTTGCTTTATAATCTTCAACCGATACCGGCGCGCCGTGGGTGCCCTTCATGGCACTGTCATTGGTTCCTATTTTAATGGAGAACATCAATTGTGCCTTTTGATTGGCAAATGCTTTAGCGGCATTCTCGGCATCTATAAAGGCTTTGGTGCCCGGCAACCAGTCTAACGTGGTATAGCCGCTGTGGCCCTGGTTTGAAAAATCAACCGCGCCGATGTTTGATTGTGTTTTTAAATAGTTAGCGCAAATAACAGGAGGGGCTTGTTTACCAGCATCAGGCAGGCCTGCGCCATAAGTAATACTGTCGCCAATGAAAACGATATTGAGATCGTGTTTATCTTTAAAAATGGTAAAGCTGCTGAGTAAAAATATGGTTATCAGTAATAATGAAGTTTTGAATTTCATGATAGCAATAATTGGTTACACAATATTGCATAAAAAAAGCCTGCTATGAAAATAACAGGCTTTGAAAATTATCAGGAGGCACAAAGTATTGTGCCTCTACAAATCTATTTTGTAACGTACATTACTTCTTTAACCGCCTTAACCACTTTTTCGGGGTTTGGCAGGTACTCCTGGATCAGTGTAGGCGCGTAAGGCAACGGAACGTCGCCACCCATAATGCGCAGGATAGGCGCGTCTAAATAATCAAAGGCGTCTTTTTGTACTTTAAAGGCAATTTCGGTAGCTATTGATCCTAAAGGCCAGCTTTCTTCAACCAATACCAAACGGTTAGTTTTTTTAACCGAATTGATCACCGTTTCGTAATCGATAGGGCGAACGGTACGCAGGTCGATAACCTCTGCGCTGATGCCTTCTTTTTCAAGCTCGGCAGCGGCGGCGTTAACTACCTTCATTATTTTACCAAAACCAACTAAAGTAACATCAGTACCTTCTTTGGTTACAGCTGCTTTGCCAATTGGGATGTAATAAGTCTCTTCAGGAACCGGGCCTTTATCGCCATACATTAATTCTGACTCCATGAAAATACAAGGATCGGGATCAATGATACATGATTTTAATAAACCTTTGGCATCTGCCGGGTTTGACGGTACAACTACTTTCAATCCCGGGCAGTTAGCATACCAGTTTTCAAAACACTGGCTGTGTTGCGAGCTTAGCATCCCCGCGTTGCCGGTAGGGCCGCGAAAAACAATCGGAACAGAGAACTGGCCGCCGCTCATAGACATGATCTTGGCAGCGCCATTGATCACCTGGTCGATAGCTACCAATGAGAAGTTAAAGGTCATGAACTCGATGATGGGTTTTAAACCATTCATAGCCGAGCCGATGCCGATACCGGCGAAACCTAATTCAGATATAGGCGTATCTATTACGCGTTTAGCACCAAACTCATCTAACATGCCCTGGCTAACTTTATAGGCACCGTTATATTCGGCAACCTCTTCGCCCATCAGGTATATATTTTCATCGTTGCGCATTTCTTCAACCATGGCCTCACGAAGTGCTTCTCTGAATTGTATTTCTCTCATCGTATGTTTTTAATAAATGATGTTTTTGGAACGCAAATATAAGCGTAAATGTGTTAAATGCAATTGATATGGATTATGGGATAAGGTTTTTACAATAGTTAATATCAAATTTTCATTACATTAGATTTATAAACCGTAATTGGTTTGTTTATGATTAATACAGATTCGCGACGTAAACCATTTCGATAATAGCAAAATGACTCCTCAAGCGTTTCAAAATAGCTGGATCAGTACCGATGAGCCACTTTCGCCAATAAGCAAAGCACGACTTGATAAATTTAATTTATTAAAGGAAACTTTTGATTTCCTCAATATAGTGGGGCTGCCGGCTTATTGTGAACCTAACCTGTCTTTTTCAAACGACACTGACGATATTGTGTATGGTATAAATAAGTTGACAGACCAATATGACTTTGAAGATGACGAGCCGAATTATGATAAATATATTGTTATTGGGTCTTGCCGGGACGGCGACGCTATAGCAATTGACACAAGTGAAAACGACAAAATTGTAGAATTAGATCATGGGGATTTGTTTAAGTCAATGTATTTCAATAGTTCAATAGAAACATTGGCTGACTGTTTAATTATTTACAGGGATTTTGAATTAGAAGTGCTCAAGGATAAAAATGAAAGCGACAATTTTCAATGTTATAATTTTACAGATGAACAATTTGAGCAACTTAAAAGTAAAATGTATTCGATAGACAGCGACGCCATAACCACCGAAGGTTTTTGGAAGAACGAATTGGATATAATGCTTTCTGCAAAGAAAGAATATTTTTCCAATCGCTAATCAATTATTGTAATTTCCGGATAAGTGGTACTACATGATTCCTTGTCTATGGTCGTAAACGCAAGAGGCCTTAAATCTTTCGACTAAGGCCCCTTGCTATATAACTTATTTAGTCAACTATTTATCCTTCCGCTCACCCTTTAACTTCGAAGCTATCTGCACCGCTTTATAAGCATTTACAATACCCCCTGTTTTTGACAAACTGGCAAAATCTACCTTATCTGTTTTGCTACCCGGTTTTAATACCATAGTGCCGGTTACCGGGGTGGCTGATTCAAGGATCACCTGTTTTAATTGTTTAGCACTCAGGTTTGGATAATATTCTAAAACCAAAGCGGCAATGCCTGCGGTTATGGGCGATGCAAAGCTGGTGCCATCTGCTGTGTTAAATTCGGCATCGGTATCTATCGAGGTTACTTTCGCACCCGGGGCAAAAACGTCCACATTTTTTTTGCCGTAGTTGCTGAAAGTCGCTGCCAGGTTCTCGTCAACCTTAGCGCCCGACGCGCCTACGTCGATCACATTGTCCGCATCGCTTGATGAGCCGTCTTCAAACGTATCATTTGGATATTGCGGTTTTACATCCATATCCTGGCCATCGTTACCTGCCGCCTGTACCAGCAGCACATCATGCTTGGCAGCATATTTAAAGGCTTCGTCAACCCAGTCTTTATGCGGCGAGATCTTTTTACCAAAGCTCATATTGATGATCTTCGCGCCGTTATCAACCGCGTAATGGATCGCGTTAGCAATATCTTTATCATACTCGTCGCCGTTAGGTACCCCTTTAATGCTCATGATGCGCACATTGTCTGCTACGCCGTCTATACCGTAACCATTACCGCGTACAGCACCGATAAGGCCTGCCACACCTGTGCCATGCGAAGCATCAGGGTTCTTTAACACATTATTGCCATAAGGCTTGCCGTCCCGTACATTCGGGTCATCGCCTACAATATTTTTACGTGAGGACAGATCAGGGTTTACGTCATTGTTCAGCTTGGCCAGGTATTCGCTCAGCTCTTTTATTACTTTGCTGTTATCACCATCTATTTGCGAAAACATCTGCTCCCAAAGGCCCTTGCTTTGAGTAATGGTATCATTTGTACCGGTTGTTATTTTACCAAGATCAGCCTTAACAAAACTGCCGGCCGGTGCTAACTTAAGTTCTCTTTTGATATAGCCACTGGTTACCATCAGCGCATTCATCATAGGGCTAAGCTGCTGTAGTTCGGCGCTTGATTTTGCGTAGGTCGAGTCATGTATCGACCTTACATTTACCCAGTAAGCATATTCCTTTTCGCCGCCTGCCGGCGCAGTGGCTATGCTTTCATACTTCGGCTTTAAGCGATTGTATTCCCTGATCTCTTCTGTAGTTTCGGTATAATCAACCTTGCCGCCCGGGCCGCCTAAAAAGTCCCAGCCATGCACATCGTCAACATAGCCGTTATGGTCGTCGTCCTTACCGTTGTTGGGGATCTCTTTTGGGTTTACCCATAAAATAGTTTTAAGGTCGGTTTGGGTGGTATCTATTCCGCTATCGATAGTGGCCACGACCACTGTTTTACTTTTTTTGCCTTTTAAGAAGTTATAAGCGTTATTCAAGCTGATGCCATAAAAACCATCAGCCTGCAGATCAAGTATATGCCAGTTTTTTGGGGGATCGGGTTGTACAGCCGGCGCTGTTTGTGCCGATACGTTAAGACTTAAAAATAATGCCCCGTATAATGCGGAGCCAAACAGGTATTTCCGGAAATTAATCATGTATATAAATTTTGCGTAATATATTAAAATAGTTTTAGCCTCACCTAAATCCTCTCCTTTGGAGAGGATTTTAAACCTGGCATCGAAGCCCCTCTCTTTTGGAGAGGGGTTGGGGTGAGGCCTACAAATCAAACTTTATCCCCTGCGCCAAAGGCAACCCGGTTGAATAATTAATGGTGTTGGTTTGCCGCCTCATGTAAACCTTCCATGCATCTGATCCTGATTCGCGGCCGCCGCCGGTTTCTTTCTCGCCGCCAAACGCGCCGCCAATCTCTGCGCCGGATGTGCCAATATTTACGTTGGCAATACCACAGTCTGAACCGGCATTGGATAAGAACGTTTCTGCATCGCGTAAATTGTTCGTCATGATGGCGGACGACAAACCTTGCGGCACATCGTTCTGAAACGCAATAGCCTCATCTAATGTTTTATATTTTATTAGATAAAGTATCGGCGCAAATGTTTCATGTTGAACAATTTTAAATTTATTTTCTACTTCGGCCACGCAGGTTTTTACATAACAGCCTGACGCATAGGCCTCGCCTTCCAGCTTGCCGCCTTCAACTACAAACCTGCCGCCTTCTGCTTTACACTGTTCAATGCCGGCTAAATACAGGTTAACCGCGTCCTTATCAATCAGCGGGCCCATGTGGTTGCTTTCGTCCAATGGGTTGCCAATTTTGATCTGTCCATAAGCTTTTACCAATTTATCTTTAAATGCATCATAAACACTTTCATGAATAATGAGCCTGCGCGTGCTGGTACAACGTTGCCCGGCAGTACCTACCGCGCCAAATACGGCACCAATGAGGGCCATATCCAGGTCGGCATTTTCGGTGATGATAATGGCGTTGTTGCCGCCAAGCTCCAGCAAACTGCGCCCCAGTCTTGCGCCAACCGCCGCGCCAACAGCCTTACCCATCCGGGTTGAGCCGGTTGCTGATATCAGCGGCAGGCGCTTATCAGCCGCCATCAATTCGCCGATGTTCCTGTCGCCAATAATTAAGCAGGATACACCTTCGGCTACACTATTCCTTTTAAATACTTCCTGTGCGATATGCTGACAGGCTATCGCTGTTAAAGGTGTTTTTTCTGATGGTTTCCAGATACAAACGTCGCCGCAAACCCAGGCCAGCATGGCGTTCCAGCTCCAAACCGCCACCGGGAAATTAAACGCGGATATGATCCCCACAATCCCCAGCGGGTGATATTGCTCATACATGCGGTGCTCCGGCCGCTCGCTGTGCATGGTCAATCCATACAACTGGCGGCTAAGGCCTACCGCAAAGTCGGCAATATCGATCATTTCCTGCACCTCACCCAGGCCCTCCTGCAGGCTCTTACCCATTTCGTACGATACCAGCTTACCCAGGTGTTCTTTATTTTCGCGCAGCGCCTCGCCTATCTGCCGTACGATCTCGCCACGCTTTGGTGCAGGAACGGTGCGCCAGCTTTTAAAAGCCTTGGCGGCCTGCTCAATCACTAAGTTATACTCATTCGCTGTCGCGATCTTTACCGATGCTATTTTTTGCCCGTCTACAGGCGATATGATCTCTTTTACAACATTATCAGCCCCGCTGCCCCAGGTATTACCGGTGCTGTAAGCCTGGTTTATGTTATTTATATGTAAATGTTTTAGGGTATTGGTGATATCCACGCGCATAATCGTTACTTTTGTATATCAAAGGTAAAAAATCTTTAAGGCAATTGTTGTCAACTCATCCCACCGCCTCTCAAACGCTTTGTATTAATAATCAATGCTTTGCAAATAGCGATGTTTAAAATGTTTGTATGTTGAAAACTTAATTGCTTTACGGGCGCTTTTTACTTGTAATTTAAACACAGCTAAAGTTTAATAGTCTAATCAAAAACAGATTATTAAACCAATGTTCTGAAACACTAATGAATGGAAGAAGAATTTGAATTTGGTTTTACCGAAGATCCAAAGTTTTCGGTAGAACGGTACGAGGAAATGATCAGGAATCACGACCAGTACTTTTTTGATGCCCAGGCGTTTGAGAACATTATCGATTATTACATCGAAAAAAACGACCCCGCCAAGGCCCTGCAGGTAGCCGAGTATGCCATTAATCAACATCCCTTTGCCGCAGTATTTTTAATTAAGCAGGCCCAGTTGCTGGCTATAACCAACCATACCGGTGCGGCCTTTGCCGCCCTGGATAAGGCGGCTATGCTTGAAGCATCTGACGCGGACATATATATTATCCGTGGTAATATGTATGAAAGCATGGAGCGCTATGCCGAAGCCTTAGAGAATTATGAAAAGGCGCTCGACCTGGCCGAAGAGACAGACGAGATCCTTTTACACATTGCCTACGTTTATCAAAATATGGGCGATTATGAAACATCAATCACTTACCTTAAGCTATGCTTAAAGCAAAACATGGAGAACCAGGATGCCCTTTACGAACTGGCTTTTTGCTATGACGTGCTTGACAACCAGGAAGAAAGCGTTCAATTTTATCAGCAATACATAGATACCGAACCTTACAGCTATGCCGCGTGGTATAACCTGGGTAACGCGTTTACTAAACTGAGCCTGTTTGAAAAAGCTATTGACGCTTATGACTACGCTATCCTGATAAAGGACAGCTTTGCATCGGCCTACTTTAATAAAGGCAACGCGCTGGTTAACCTGGAAAAATATGCCGAGGCGATCGAGGTTTACCGTCACACCTTTGAGTATGAGCAGCCCAATGCCGATACGTATTGCGCCATTGGCGAGTGCTACGAGAAACTGGAGCAAATGGACGATGCCCGTGCATTCTATAAAAAATCGGTAAAGATGGACCCTAAACTGGCCGACGCCTGGTTTGGAATTGGTGTTACGCTTGATTTTGAAGAACGCTATTTTGAGGCGTTGCACTTTTACAAGAAAGCTTTGGATATCGACTTGACTAACCCCGATTACTGGTTTGCCATAGCCGATGCCGAGTACAAACTGGGCCATATACAGGAGGCAGAAGATGCTTACGAAAAAGTGGTAGAGCTTAACCCGATGGATATTGATGCCTGGCTGGATTACTCGTCTATACTTTATGAGCAGCAAAGGCTGGTTGGCGCTATCGAGATCATATCTCAGGCCATAAAAAATAATCCTGAGGCTGCAGAGCTGTATTACAGGATGGTTGCCTACCTTTTTGCCAAAGGCGAATACAATGAAGCGCTGAATTACCTGGAGCTGGCACTTTCGTCTGATCCGGAGAAGCACTACATACTTTTTGACTACTTGCCGCAGTTGCAGGAAAATAAAGTAATACTGGATATTATTAACCGATATTCTAAGTAATAGTTAACTTACCGTTAAAAAAGCTAAAACGTTTTACGTTTTAGCTTTTTTTTATGACTTTTACAGCCATTACTACCTTTACAGTTGTTTATGAATTATACAATCAATAATCTTCCGGAGCGCACGCAAAAACCACGGGACAGTGGGATCACAATGGTTATGGACAAGGGCCTTAGCCTGAGACAGGTGGAAGATTTTTTGGAAGTTTCCGGCGCGTATACGGATATTGTTAAACTGGGCTGGGCCACATCATATGTTACCCCTAACCTGGATCAAAAGATCAGGCTTTACCAGGACGCCGGTATCCCCGTTTATTTTGGCGGTACTTTGTTTGAGGCGATGATCGTCCGCGGGCAGTTTGATGATTATTGCCGGATCCTTGATAAATACAAGCTGGAACATGCCGAAGTATCCGACGGCTCGATAACGATCGATCATACTGAGAAATGCGAATATATCCGCAAACTGGCTAAGCAGGTAACGGTAATATCAGAAGTAGGATCAAAAGATGTACAAAAAATATTTGCGCCTTATAAGTGGATCCAGCTGATGAAGGCCGAAATAGAAGCCGGCTCATGGAAAGTTATAGCAGAAGCACGCGAAAGTGGTAATGTGGGAATTTACCGCGATTCGGGAGAAGTTAGGCAAGGCCTGGTTGATGAAATATTAACCCAAATACCCGAGCAATCCATTATCTGGGAAGCACCGCAAAAAGCGCAGCAGGTTTGGTTCATCAAGCTGATCGGCGCGAATGTGAGCCTGGGCAACATAGCCCCGGCAGATACAATTCCTTTAGAAACTTTAAGGTTAGGGATCAGGAGCGATACGTTTGATCATTTTTTAGATCTATAATTTATATGAAACAAGTATTGATCTCAGGAATGTTGATTCTTTCTTTTTGCGGGTTTATTTCCATAAGAAAACAACAGGTTAAAAATTTCTACGGAATATCTGAGACCTTAAATTATGACAATACGGATTATAAACTGATTGCCAGTTATCATCCAAATGATCATTATTATAAACAAGAATACATTCCTGCGGGAGAATCACCCGAGCATTTCAATACAATGCTAACCATCGATTTTAACATTACCGATGCTTCCAATAAACAGGTTATCCAGGCTAAAGAAAAAGAACTGGATAAACGTAAAAACTACAGATGCGGTTGTTAATTACGAGCAATTTGAAAACGAACAATTAGGGGAATATATGTTAGATTTTATTTTAAGCGACGCCAATCAGGATAAGATCAGCGTAGCTGAACATAATACTTACAGATATCAGAATTACACAGATAAAGCAGGACATAAAGGCGTGCTGCTATTTGCAGTAAGCCAACGTGGTTATCTGGAAAAAATTGGTGCGTTTATTCAGTCTGTAAAAGAAAATAAAATTGCCAATATCAATAAGCTGGCTGCTTATTCTGTGCCGAAGATTGAAATAAACTAATCTTTCTTGATCTTCCTGAAAGAAGTAACCTCTGGCTTATTCTTTTTGTCAGACTTATCAAACAAGTGGGTAAACTTGCCGAACAATCCTTTGGCTTTATCCCATACACCCTCTACAGCATCCTCTGAAATAAAATGCGAGGCTTTTTGTGATACCAAGCCAACTAAAGCCTTTATTATAAAATTAGAGTTTTTAAAGAGCGTTCTGTTTAACGTAAATGGCAATGCAAACCTGGACAGCACCCCTAAAAAGTCTTGCTGAAATATGCCGCCATCATTATCCTGGCCATTGCCTCTAAATAGAGAAAATATACTTGAAAATGTAGCCCCCGGGCTGCTAAAGCGCTGTTTAAGCTCAAGCCCCTTTTCGCGCTCAAGCCCTTGTAACCGGTATATTTCGTTTTTCAGATCGGTGTGGCTATAGATAGGCTGATCAGTCATTGCTGTTTCTATTTTTAAATATCTTTTTCACAAATGCGTTAGCAAGTGGTTTTTCTATGCCGCCCTTATTAATTTTTATAACAATGGCAATCAGTAAATACAGTAAAGCAACACAGCCAAATCCTTCCCAATCAGAATCAAGCAGGTGCGCCAAATAAAATGCCAGGGTAAAACTGGCAAATATAAAAGCCAGCACCATGCTCACAACAACAACAACATCCGCAATTAAGCTGGCAAAAATTGTCGAACCGCTATCAACAGCCTTGTATTTCGCCAGTTTAAAGCGAATTTCGGCATACTCTTTAAGCTGCTCGATCAATGGTTGCTGTGGTTCTTTTTTGGCTTCTTCCATGTGTGTGTGTGGTGAGTTGTTTAGGAGTGAGTTATGAGTATTAAAAGGGAGTAGTGAGTGGTGAATAGTCGAGGCATTCATTACTACTCATCATTCACCACTCACTATTCACTTTATGCGTGCTCAAGGTCGTCCTGGTATTCTTCTTCGGCGCCTTTAATTTTTGATTTGATGTTCTCAACCACTTTGTCTTTAAAGCCAACCAGGCTATCAATTTCGGCTGCTGCGGTTTCTTTAATTGAATCGCTTAAGTTTTTTAATGACTCGCTTAATTTATCGCGTGTCTCATCACCTTTGTCCGGCGCAAATAAAATTCCCAATGCCGCTCCCGCTGCCAACCCTGCAAGCAGGGCCACAACTACTTTTGTGTTATCATTCATATTAAATAAGTTTTTAAGTTGCACATTTGATTTATATAACGATTAAATATCTTGCCAAATATAGCCAATCAGATATTTTGTATCTATTTACCTATAACTAATTTATTTAAAATTGACATTGCGGTTTAATTGTTCACAAAAGTGTTCAGCTAACAGGTCAACTATCCGTGTTCGATTGTATCCTGTCCAACCTGTCGGCAGCCATCCTGTTGGTTTCATAAATTTCAACCAGCAATAAAAAGTAAGATAGCAATAATGGGCCAAATACCAAACCTAATATCCCAAATAAAGGCAACCCTATAAACACCCCTATAACCGAAATCAATGGATGTGTGTTGGCTACGCGCTTATTAATGATCATACGTAGCACGTTATCAATATTACCGATAAACAGCAATCCGTAAGCTAAAAGCAAGATCCCTTTTACCGTATGGTCATTAGCAAAAAGCACGATACTTGCCGGGATACAAAGCGTAGGTGCACCCACCACAGGTAAAAACGAAATGAAGGCACCTATCACCCCCCAAAATACAGGATCAGGGATACCGAAGATCCAGAACCCGTTTGCCAGCAAGGCCCCTTGGGTGATTGCTATGATACCCTGGCCCAATACGTTCGAGTAAGTCGAATTGCGCAGCGCAACGGCAAATTTCAGGGCATATTGTTCCCTAAACGGTGCATAGCGTAATAAACCGGTCTCGAACTCTCGGATCTGTACGAACATAAAATACAGCAAAAAATAGAGTACCAGCAGCGTTAAAATAATATTGGCCGCACTGCCCAGCAACGACGGAAAAAGATCTGTAGCATAAGCGCCAAGCTTTTGCAGGGTATTCTCGGCAAAGTGTGGCTGCTTAAAGGTCGAGTCGGCAAAGTTATCTATTTTCACCAGCCATTCCTGTATGGGTAAAGTACGCGTGTTGATCTCTGAAATCTTACCTATCACCATAAAGCTTAAAGCGGTAAAGGGCAAAACAATTACAATCAGTGATATAAAGATAATGCTTACAGCAGCCAATGACCGGTTCCAGTTTTTCTTGTCGACCAGGTATAAGTAAAACGGCCTGAAGATAGTAAACAGTACAATTGCGCCCAATATAGCGCTAAAGAGCCCGCTCAGCGCATACAATATAAAGCAACCCAGCACAACAATGCTGACCAGTATAATGGTATTACGCTGCTTATAGTTAAAAATAGACATTTACGGGTGTATATTACACTATAACAAAGAAACCCTAAATAGTTTTAGCCGAGGTCCTTTAAAAGCTTATTTATTTTTTCGGCGCTATTAAAAATAGTTTCAAGGCAAAAGTTAAAATCTTCTGCATGCTCGGGGGCTTCGCGTTGCAGCGCTTCCAAAGCCAGGTATATGCCCGAAAGCTGGTTTCTTACTTCGTGCCTGAATGCGCGTATGGCTTCTGCATCAACCGGGTTATCGCTCATACTGTTATTTTAGGTTGATAGCCTTCATTTTATTATAAAGCGTTTTACGGTCTATTTTTAAGATCTCTGCGGCTTTGGTCTTGTTAAAATTAACTTCGCGCAGTACCCTTAAAATGGTTTCGTACTCAGCCCCTAAAGCCGCGTTTTTAAGGTCGTGACGTTGTTCTTTTATTTCAGGCTGGTTTGGTTGCCGCGCCGACGAGTTATAATTGTTGGATTGGTCATAACCGCCCGACTGATTTCCATAATCAAACGCCGGTATTTTATAGTTTGAGATCTCGAGCGGTAAAGCCTTAGTAGTAATTTCATTACCCTCTGTTATCAGCGCCGCACGCCTCACAATGTTTTTAAGTTCGCGTACGTTGCCCTGCCAGCGATAATTCATAAAACACTCTATCACTTCAGGCGAAAAGTGGGTTACATTTCGTCCAAGTTCCTGGTTGGCCGCTTGTAAAAAGTGTTCGGCCATCAATATAATATCGCTTCCCCTATCCCGCAATGGCGGCATATAGATGCTAAACTCGTTAAACCGGTGATAAAGATCTTCGCGGAAACGGCCACGTTGTATCGCTTCAACCAGGTTTTCGTTAGTAGCCACTATTATACGCACATCCAGGTCTATCTCTTTGGTACTGCCAATCCTTTTTACTTTTCGTTCCTGTACGGTCCTTAGCAAAGCGGCCTGTATTTCGTAGGATAAGTTACCCACCTCATCTAAAAACAAGGTACCGCCATTAGCCATTTCAAAGTGGCCTATCTTGGTAGCAAGCGCGCCTGTAAATGATCCTTTTTCGTGCCCGAAAAACTCGCTGGCTGCAAGCTCCTTGGTAAGCGACCCGCAATCCATCGCAATAAATGGTTTGTTGTTACGCTGGCTGTGCAGGTGGATGCTTTTGGCAACCTCTTCTTTACCCGTTCCGCTTTCGCCTAAAATAATTACGCTGTAATTGGTTGGCGCAACCAGTTCTATTTGCCTGGCCAGATCTTTTGATGCCCGGCTTGAGCCTACAACAATACCATCGGGGGGTAAAACAGGCTTTTTACCCGGCTTGCTAACCGGTACCACCGGTACGGGCTCATCTTCCATCAGCGCCTGGCGTGTTTCGATGGCCTTGGTAATGGTATTTAATATTTCATCAGGATAGAGCGGTTTGCTGATATAATCGTAAGCGCCCATCTTTATCAGTTCTACGGCCATTTTAATGTCCGAGTAACCTGTAATAATAATGACTCCGGTTTTTGGGTAGTGGGTTTTAATTTTCCGCAGTATTTCGCGGCCATCGGTATCTTCCAGCCTGTAGTCACATAATACCAGGTCAAACTCGCTGTTTTGCAAGTACTCCAGGCCACTATTACCACTTGCCGCGGTACTTACGTCAAATCCGTTACGTGTTAAAAATTTTGACAACAACAACGCAACGTTCACTTCATCATCTATGATGAGGATTTTCTTCATAAAGGCATTATAGTTTATCCGGCAAATTTTAAAATGTTAAGTTACACAAAAATGCTAATCCAACTAATGTTTTGTAAATAAAGTATTAGTTAAGATTTGCGTTCCGTGATATTAACCGATCAAAAAGCGGAGCAGCTTGCAACTACAAATTAAACTCATAGGCAACGTGCAGCGCCCAGAACGTATTATGATTTGAATCGTTGTAAAAACTTTCGGTACGTTCATAACGTAAACCGGCGTCGATATAAGTATGGCGTTTTTTTAGCGGCAATACCAAACCTATTTGCGGCGACCAGGTAACTGAATTACCATATAAAGCGTATAGTTCTTTCTTATTAGCTAAAATGGTCTCACCAACTTCGCCCTGTACATAGAAACGATTACCTAACAACCATTTTAATCCTATTTTTACAGGGATGGTGTTAAAATCAGGTAATGATGTTTTTAATATCGCCTGCTGGCTATATGATGATTTACCGGTAGGGAAAAAACTGATATAGCCTGCTGTTGCTGTTGCATATAAATGCGACATTACCGGTATATCAACCCTTAAAGCAAGGCCTGCTCCATAACTATAGGCCGCTGAGGCGGTACCACCTGCATCGGTAGTTACGCCGGTACCAAAACCTGTACCTGTTGCCGAAGTTAGTTCTGCGCCCAAACCAACACGAATACTATCCGGCACATTGATCTGTGCATGTGCTGCCGAACCAAGGCATATAAAAAGGAACGAGTAGATAAACGCTTTAACGGTTATTTTCATAATTGTTGTTTAGATTAATGTGTTAAAACGTTTAATGAATTAACAACGTATAATTCACCGCAAATTATCGGTAAAACTTAATTTGTGCAAAGCTAATATCCGTTTTGAATAACTCATTATAAACTGATGTAAAAAAATGTTAAATTTTATATCATCAGTCACCTGTAAAGTTACGGCACAAAAAAAGCCCGCCAATTGGCGGGCCGTTTCATTATAGGTAGTTGTGAGTAGTCGTACTTAGAACCCGTAGGCAACACGTAAACCAAAGAAGTTTACTTTGCTGTCGTCTACACCACTGTTTAATTTAGTACTTGCTTCATAACGTACACCGGCATCAATATAGCTGCTGCCGCCTATTGGGAATTGGTAACCAACTTGTGGAGCCCAGATAAATGCTGCTGAATTAGTTGCATCGATATCTTTTTTGTTTAAAACAAATGCGGCACCGGCTTCGCCTTGCACATAGAATTTATCAACAAGGAAGTATTTTAAACCCGCTTTAACAGGCAATAACTGGATGTTTGTAGCTTTGTCGGTTACGCCGCCTACTGTTACGTCTTTACCGAAGATATTGTTGTAACCGGCATTAACAGTAACAAATAACTGAGAAGCTACCGGGATGTCTGCCTGTACAGAACCGCCAAGGTTCCAGTTATAACTGTCTGATAATTTTCCTGTCGGGATACCGGCGTCAACACCGATGCTTAAGCGAACACCGCTTGTTGTTGTTTTGGTAGATGTAGGGTTGGTTTGTGCTTTAGCGCCTAAGGTAAAACCGGCTAAGGCTAAAACAAGTGCTGTGATTTTTAATGTACTTTTCATAGTTGTATATATTAAAATGTTTTGTGTTTGTTTAACACGCAACAAAGTAACAACACAAATACAATAGGTTTTTTCATCCAAATGTCACGATTATTCAATCGATTGATTAACAGTAATTTATTTTTTGACTCTCCTGGTATTTTAGTCAGCTTAATGTAATAAATGAGTATTTACCTGCCTTTAAAGGCCGATTTCCGTTTTCCCAGGAAGGCCGAGACGCCTTCTTTAAAGTCTTCGGTACCAAAACATTTGGCAAATTCTTCTACCTCAACATCAAACCCGTTGATATCATTTTGCCCGGCGGCATTAACCGCGGTAATAGCAGCGGCAATTGCCAGCGGGGCGCGGCTCAATATCTTTTGCAGGATATCCTCAGCTTTTGGTAACAGTCCGTCCTGGCTAACTACGTGGTTTACCAGCCCGAACCGGTAAGCCTCTGCTGCGGTAATCATATCGGCGGTCATGATCATTTCTAAAGCCCTGCCCCTGCCCACCAAACGGGTAAGACGTTGTGTACCCCCGTAACCCGGTATCAGGCCAAGTGATACTTCGGGCAAACCCATTTTGGCATTGTCAGACGCTATGCGGATATGACAGGCCATAGCCAGCTCAAGCCCTCCGCCCAAAGCAAAACCATTAATTGCGGCTATAACAGGTTTGCTAAAATGCGCTATGATGTTAAAAATGTTCTTTTGATTTTCATGCGCCAGGTTGCGGCCGGCTTCTACATCCAGGCTCTCAAACTCGGCGATGTCTGCCCCGGCTACAAACGCTTTTGGCCCTGCACCGGTAATGATCACACCACCAACCCCGGCATTATGCAGGGCATCACCCAAAGCAATGTGCAGTTCAAACAGGGTATCTTTATTTAAGGCGTTGAGTTTGCTCTCGCGGTTAATAACGATATATTGGATCCGCCCTTTGTTTTCGATCAGTAAATTTTGATACACCATATCGCAAAGTTAAAAATTACGATGCTCATGCACCCAACCGGTTATGTATTTTACAATATCATGCGTATTTGTTCCGGGTGGAAAAAGTTCGCCAACGCCCAGTTTTTTTAACGCCACCATATCCTCTTCGGGTATGATACCACCGCCGGTTACCAGCACATCGTCCATTTTTTTCTCTTTGATGATCGCCAGGATCTTTGGGAACACCGTCATGTGTGCGCCCGACAGGATAGAAATACCAATAGCATCCACATCTTCCTGCAAAGCCGTATTCACCACCATTTCGGGTGTTTGGCGCAACCCGGTGTAGATCACTTCCATACCGGCATCGCGCAGCGAAGTGGCAATAATACGCGCACCGCGGTCATGCCCGTCAAGCCCTACCTTGGCTACTAAAACTCTTATGGGGCGATTAAATGGTTTAGTGGTCATGTTATAGATATATTAATGCAATATAGTTATTTAGCCGATAAGATGCCGCATGTGGCCCGTTCGCGGTACTCCTGGCTTTTTTCATTTTCTTTAAAATGTTTTCGCTTCACAATCGTCTGCTTTATTAATACAAACAGCATGAACAACTTACAAGACAAAAAGATAGCCATTGTTGGCGGCGGGCCGGGCGGCTTAACCCTTGCCAGGCTTTTACAAATTAACGGCGCTGACGTAAATATTTACGAACGCGATAAAGACAGTAGCACACGCCCACAAGGCGCTACTTTAGACCTGCATGACGAGTCAGGGCTGAAAGCGCTACGCAAAGCCGGGTTAATGGATGCTTTCAGAGCTAACTACCGCCCGGGTGCCGACCGTACGCACCTGATGGATAAACACGCAAATTCAATATTCGAAGAAAATGTTGCCGGCGAAGATGACCTTTCGCGCCCTGAAATTGATCGCGGACCATTGCAGAAACTATTGTTAGAGTCGCTGCAACCCGGCACTGTTATTTGGGACAGTCATTTCGTATCCATGACACAAAAAAACAGTGTCTGGAAACTCGAATTCAAAAACGGTACCGAAGCTTTTGCCGATATTGTAATAGCGGCGGACGGCGCTAACTCGAAGATCCGCCCTTATATTACACCTATTAAATCTTTTTATTCGGGTGTTACCGCTTTAGAGGGAGCCGTTTATGATTCGGCCGTTAACTGCCCTCAAATTCACCAATTGCTTAACGGCGGCAAGATCTTCGCCTTTGGCGATAGTAAAAGTTTAATTGTAAGCTCGAAGGGTGACGGCAGCCTGGTGTTTTATCCCAGTTTTAAGATCGATGAACATTGGGTAAAACAATGCGGCATAGATCTTACAGATAAAGCGCAGGTATCAGCCTGGTTTAAAACTGCGTACGCCGGCTGGGACGATGTTTGGGCAGAGTTATTTGAAAACAGCACCGGCAATTTTATATCCCGCCCGCTATACTGTATGCCGCTTGACCAAACCTGGGATGCACAACCAAATTTAACCATGTTGGGTGACGCCGCCCACCTGATGCCACCTTTTGCCGGCGAGGGTGTAAATATGGCCATGCTCGACGCGCTTGAATTAAGCGAATGTTTGCTGGATAACTCTTTTGCCGATGTACATTCGGCAATTATTGCCTATGAACAAAAGATGCGGGTAAGAGCGTCAGAAATAGCAGCGGACACGTTGATATCAACAGAGGCGCTGCATTCTGCCGGAGCTATTGATTTTATGATGAGCTTGGGCGGTTAGAAATTGTACTTTTTTACTTTAACAATCCCACTATTTTCACAACCTCTTTCCTGGCTTTATTATCAGGGCAATAAGCGGCAAAAAACTCAGGGGCGTAATAATAAAGATATCTTGTTTTTGAAGGGGTGATCAGCCAGATCCTATATTCTGACCCATCTTCTGTGGAATGGCTAACTTTCTGTTCTGTACCGTCAACTTTTTCGGTACTTTCATTGCACTTTGGCAGGTTGCTATCATCATCAACAGAAAAAAGTTTGTCAGCCACCAAAGTGTTATAAACAGACTGGCACTGGGCGTCAGTAGCGGCAGCTTCTTTAAATGGCGGTTCGGTAACTGATAACGGAGCTGACGACACATTTTGTTTATAGGTTAGTTTATGCCAGTGCTCGTTTTTTAAAACCATTGCATTAAATGTAATGCTATGCGCCACGTTATCGTACGCACGGCAGGCAATGAGCAGATCGTAATTTTTTATCGTGGTAAATGGATTGTCTGACGAGTTGGATCTAAATTTAGGAACGGTTACCTGTGCAGATACCGAACAGGTAATAAACACATACGCGATAAACAACAGGAGCTTCTTCATAGTAAAAAATTTATCTAACCAATTCAATCATTTTCAAAATAGCATCCACATACTCACGGTTATTGGCGAGGCGTGGTACTTTGTGCTGACCGCCCAGCTTACCTTTTTCCTTCATCCAGTTAAAGAATGTGCCTTCGGGCACCTTACGCACAATTGGCCGGCGCAGTGCCAGGTCCTTAAAACGTTTGGCATCGTAGTCAGAATTGATGCGGCGCAGGGTTTCATCCAGCAGGTCAACAAAGCGCTCAAACTCGGCAGGCTTTTTCTCAAACTCTATCAGCCATTCATGAGCGCCGCATTCATCGCCATTAAAGTAAACAGGCGCAGCGGTGTATTCGCGAATAACAGCACCTGTCTGACTGCAGGCTTCTTCTAAGGCACGTTCTGCATTATCAATGATCACTTCCTCGCCAAAGGCATTTATAAAATGTTTGGTACGGCCGGTAACCTGGATCCGGTAAGGTACAAGCGATGTAAACCTGATGGTATCGCCAATTAAATAGCGCCATAACCCGGCATTGGTGCTGATAATAAGCGCGTAATTTTTGTCCAGCTCCACTTCGTCAAGCGTTAATGTTTTCGGATTTTCATCGTACAAGTTTTCGGTAGGTAAAAACTCGTAGAAAATGCCATAATCCAGCATCAGCAGCATTTCGCCGGGCTCTACCGTATCCTGGATCCCAAAAAAACCTTCGGAAGCGTTGTAGTTTTCCAGGTAATACATGTCATCACTCGGGATCAGCTTTTTAAACTGTTCGCGATAAGGCGTAAAATTAACCGCGCCATGGAAATACATTTCAAGGTTGGGCCAAACTTCTAACAGGTTGTTTTTGCCGGTTATTTCAAGAATGCGTTTGCATAACAAAAGGTTCCAGGTGGGTACTCCGCTCAGGCTGGTTACATTTACATCCTTGGTGGCATAAGCCATCTTTTCTATCTTCTCTTCAAAATCTTCCAGCAGGGCTATGTCAAGGTGCGGGGTACGATGAAACTCGGCCCACAATGGTAGGTTTTTCATGATCACTGCCGATAAATCACCAAACGATGTATCGGGGCTTAATTGGCTAACCTGGTGGCTGCCGCCAAGCGTTAAGATCTTCCCGGTAAACATTTTCGCGTTGGGCCTATTATTAAAATAAATAGTCAACAGGTCCTTTCCGCCCTTAAAGTGGCACTCTTCCAGTGAATCCTCGCTAACCGGAATAAACTTGCTTCGATCACTGGTAGTGCCCGATGATTTTGCAAACCAACGGATCTCTGACGGCCAAAGCACATTTTGCTCGCCTTTAAGCATCCGTTCTATGTAAGGCTTTAGCGTATCGTAGTTTTGTATGGGTACGCGTTCTTTAAATTCGCTTAAGCTGGTAATGCTTTTATAACCGTATTTCTTTCCCCACTCGGTATTTTCTGCCCTTGATATCAATTGTTCAAACCACTCTTCCTGCACCTCATTTGGGTACTTCATAAAAAGCTCTATCTGGTGGATACGCTTTTTCATGAACCAGGTAAAAACGGAGTTAAAAATTGTCATGAGCGACTAAGTTACTGTGCAAATGTTTTTCTTTTTAATACAAAGTTGGCACCTAAATACACTTTGCGCACCAATTCATTTTCTGCCAGCACTTCGGGTACGCCCGACTCTAAAATTTTCCCCTCAAACAATAAATAAGCACGATCTGTGATCGATAAGGTTTCCTGTACGTTGTGATCGGTTATCAAGATCCCGATGTTGCGGTGGCGCAGCTTAGCCACCATCGACTGGATCTCTTCTACCGCTATCGGGTCAACCCCGGCGAATGGTTCATCCAGTAAAATAAAGTTAGGCTCGGCCGCCAGGGCGCGCGCAATTTCTGTACGGCGGCGTTCCCCACCCGACAGCAGATCGCCACGGTTGCGGCGCACTTTGTGCAAGCTGAACTCATCTATTAATGTCTCCAGCTTTTCTTCCTGCTTATCTTTGGGCATAGGCCCCATTTCAAGAATGGCTTTTATATTATCCTCGACCGTTAGTTTACGAAACACCGAGGCTTCCTGCGCCAGATAGCCAATGCCTTTTTGCGCACGGCGGTACATCGGGTCGGTAGTTATCTCTTCATCATCCAGAAATATCTTACCCTCGTTGGGCTTTATCAAACCTACTATCATATAAAACGACGTGGTTTTTCCCGCGCCATTAGGCCCAAGTAACCCTACTATCTCGCCCTGCGATACATTAAACGATACATCGCTTACAACAGTACGCTGTTTATATTTCTTAATTAAATTGTCTGCCCGTAGGTTCATTTAGCCCCCTCTAAATCTCCCCCGGTAGGGGAGACTTAATTAAATATTTAAAAGCCCTCCCTACCGGGGAGGGTTGGGAGGGGCGTAACCCTTATCCCTTTTACATTTAACTGTATTGTACGCTTTTCGCGCCATACGTTTTCTTCAATATTGTAGCAAATATCAAAAGGCACATCCTTTTTTATTTGCGATAATTGTTCGCCCTGGCCAAATGCAATGCAATCAAACAATGCCGATCCTTCCTGCATTACCGTCATTTTTATATGATTTTGACCAACCAAAGCAGGATTGCCGCTAACATACACATTTTTAGTAAGGAACACCGGCGACATATTCTCCGGGCCAAACGGTGCAAATTGATTCAATATTCTAAAAAATTTAGGTTCGATCTGTGTTAAACGTAATTCGGCGTCAATTTGTATTTGCTGTATTAATTGTTCTGCTGTAATTGTCGCGCTTACCACTTCCTCAAACTTATCCATAAACGCTTGTACGTTTTCCGGGTGCATGGTTAACCCGGCAGCGTATTTATGGCCACCAAACTGGATCAGCAGATCGCTGCATCCGCATAAAGCCTCGTAAAGATCATATCCTAAAACAGAGCGGGCAGATCCGGCCACATGCCCGTTCGAGCGTGTAAGCACAACCGTAGGGCGATAATATTTCTCGGTCAGCCGCGAGGCTACGATACCGATAACGCCTTTATGCCAGTTTTCATTAAATACAACAGTCGATTTCCGGTCGATCAGGATCTGGCTATCGCCGATCATGCTTAATGCTTCGTCTGTTATTTGCAGGTCATGGCCCTTGCGTTCAACATTTTTGATGTTGATAAGGTCCCCTTTTATTTGCGCCTCTTCATCGTTGCAGGCAATTAATAACTCCACCGCATGTTTAGCGTCGTCAATGCGACCGGCGGCATTAATGCGCGGGCCAAGCAGAAATACAATATCTGATATGGTATAATTGATACTTTTACCTGCTACACCCATCAAAATTTTAAGGCCGATACAGGGATCGGTATTTAGTTTTTGCAGGCCAAAATAGGCCAGCACACGGTTCTCACCAACTATCGGTACAATATCGCAGGCAATGCTTACAGCAACCAGGTCAAAATACCGGCTTACGTCTTCAAAAGGCAGATCATTTTTTTCGGCATAAGCCTGTGCAAGCTTAAAGCCAATACCACAACCCGACAGCTCTTTGAATGGATATGCGCAATCGGCACGTTTGGGGTCCAGCACGGCAACCGCATTTGGCAGTTGATCCCCGGGAGTATGGTGATCGCAGATAATAAAATCAATACCCAACTCATTGGCATAAGCAACTTTATCGACGGATTTTATACCACAATCCAGCGCGATGATCAGCGTAAAGCCATTGGCTTTGGCATAGTCAATACCTTGTGTAGATATGCCATAACCCTCTTTATAACGGTCGGGAATATAGTATTCAATATTGCTGTGGTGATTTTTAAAAAAACTGTACACCACGGCAACGGCTGTGGTGCCGTCTACATCATAATCGCCGTATACCATTACTTTTTCGCCTGTGGCGATGGCGGCTTCAATGCGTTCAATAGCTTTTTCCATATCCTGCATCAGGAAAGGATCATGCAGATACCGGACATCGGGCCTGAAAAAGTATTTGGCTTCGTCGTAGTTTTTTATGCCCCTATGCAGCAACAATGTACTTAAAACCGGGTCAATGTTAAGCCCGGCAGCAAGATGGTTTATGTCATCAATTGCCGGTATCTCCCTCATCGCCCAACGTTTATTCATATCTTTGTCGCTTAAAACAGTAAATATATAAAATGTGCAGATATGCGGATGTGCAAATGTGCAGATTAAATATATATGCTAAGCTATTTGTTGCATCACATAATTTAAACATTTATAAATTCGCACATCTGCATATTTGCACATCTGCACATCCACACATATGAAAATTTTCGCGCTTGGTGAAGGCTCTTACTCGGTAGATGCTTCTAAAAAATTTGTTCCTTTTGACCCGCAGGTTGATAACTACCGCGACCGTCCCGGTTCGTTATTTATACACATTAATCCGTTTCTGGTAAAAACCGCTACCGATCTGATCTTATTTGATTGCGGCCTGGGTTATAAAGATACCCGCGACGAACTATTTTTACACCAGCATATCCGCAACGCGGGTTTTGATCCTGAAGATGTTACGCTGGTTTTAATGTCGCACCTGCATTATGACCATTCGGGAGGGTTGGTGGTTGAGCGTAATGGCAAACTCGAGCCAAGTTTCCCGGGAGCAGAACATGTTATCCAACGCGGCGAATGGGAAACCGCTTTCAGTGGCAGATCATCATCTTATCACAGCGAGATCTTTGACACGCTGCAACGCTCGGCACAAATTACATATGTGGAAGGGTCCGGCGAACTTAAGCCGGGTATAAAGTATGAGTTATCGGGAGGCCACTGTCAATATCACCAGGTTTTTTGGATAGAGGATGGCGACGATAAGTGTTTTTTTGGCGGGGATGAATTGCCGGAGCCGGAACAACTGATCCGCAGATTTAAAGCCAAATATGATTTTAATGCCCAAAAGGCGATGGAACTGCGCGAAGAGTATGGTAAAAAATGCGCTGCCGAAGGCTGGACCTGTTTATTCTATCATGCAAAAACAGCCCCGATAGGTAATGTAAATTACAACGGAGACCATTTTACGGTCACCCCGGTTCAATAAAATTAGTTTCTGTTATTAGCGGCAAGCATTTCTTTTATCTTTTCGACACTTAACGGTTTTGAGATAAAGTTTTTTACCAGCGGGTATGAACGTGCCTTGTTAATATCGTTACTAAACACTGATGACGATATAATATAGATCTTACTTTTACCCAGCGGGTCAAGATTCAGGCGTTTGTATTCGTCCAAAAATTCCCACCCGTTCATAATAGGCATATTGATGTCTAATAAAATAAAGTCGGGCAGTGAAGAGGGGTCATTCTTTTGTATTTCGACAAGCTCCTCAATTGCAAATCTTCCATTTAAACACGAAGATATGTTCGTATTCTCTAAAGCTTTCTTTATCAATTTGATAGAGATGAAGTTGTTTATTTCATCGTCATCAACTAATAATATACTTACCGGTTTACTATCAGAGTTCATAAATTAAGCTTGGCACGATATTTCAAAAAAAGTCATATTCCTATACGTTGTACGGATTGCAAAAAACAAAAGTCTTTTATTATGCTGAAATATACAAACAATATCGGATAAATATTAGTAAGAATTACAAATAAAAAAGCCAGACTATTATTTATTTCCTTTCAAGAAAAATACTGTAACATGAGTGTAATATTAAGAAAATAAAAACGCAATAATGTTGCATTTATATATATTTGCGACATGGCACCCAAAAAACTTGGCTCAAGATTAGACAGCATCGGCATGACAGCATCAACGCTTTGCGCAATACACTGCGCGGTAGTGCCTGTACTACTTACATGTTTACCTTTGGCCGGTCTTGGGTTTTTAGCCAATCCGCTATTTGAGTGGGGTATGATCATGCTGGCGTTATTACTTGGGGTATCCTCTATATTTTTATCATATTTCCGCACGCATCACAGGGTATTGCCGCTGATCTTGCTGATCACCGGATTTATAATAATTATAGCCGGCCACGTTTATTTAAAGGGATGGATAGAAGCTGTAGTTGTACCTGTTGGCGGACTAACCATCGCGGTAGCACATTTTATTAATTTTAAATATGTGGGAGCCTGTACCAATGCCGACCATTTTTTCCATTTCAAACATAATCATCCAAAAAAACATTAGTAGGCATCTATAACTTATCAGGAAATCAATACGTTATTAATTAATAAACAAACTCACTTATTCTTAGTAATTTTGTGAGCAGAATTATCAGATGAACCACAATCAACATTTTGAGCATCTATTAAAAAAGCACCAGCTTAAACGTACAGAGCCCAGGCTACGTGTACTTTCTTTGTTGGCCAACAAAAAGGTAGCCACCTCACAGCCGGACCTGGAAGGTGTAATTGGTGATGTAGACCGTGTTACATTATACCGCATATTAAGCGCATTCGAGGAAAAAGGAATTATCCATAAAGTATTTGATCTGAATGGCACTGCTAATTACGCGCTATGTTCGTCTGATTGTGATGAGCATGACCACCATGATGAGCACCTGCATTTTAACTGCACCAACTGCAAAAACGTTTATTGCCTGGACGAATTGGATATGCCCCCCATTGTACTACCGGCAGGATTTAAATTAGAGAGCCTAAGTTTTAGCGCTACCGGCTTATGCCCAAAATGCGTTAACAAAAAATTATAATATACCACAACGGTTAAATGAATAAAACCTTTATACGCTTACAGATACTAACCCTAAACAGTATCCTTGTGGCTCTAATCTTTGCATTAAGCTCGTTTACCAATCCGCCAGATTCTTCAAAAAATTCCGACACATTAAACGAAGGACTGTTTCGGTTTAAAACTGTGGTGATTGATGCCGGGCACGGTGGTAAGGACCCCGGAACGCATGGCTTACATTCAAACGAAAAAACCGTCGCACTGTCTATCGCCAAAAAACTACGCGCCGCTATCGAGGACCGCATGCCGGGCATAAAAACAGTAATGACCCGCACGGACGATACCTTTATTCCGCTGGACAGGCGCTCGGCAATAGCGAACGAACATAACGGCAACCTGTTTATCTCCATCCACTGCAATTCATCGCCTGAAGGCACCGGCCATAGCGATCATAAACAAAAGGGCACGATGATGCTGGTTTATGGCTTTCACCGGGTTAAAGAGCAGTTAGAGGCCATCCGCGAAAACGCTTCGATCATGATCGAAAAAGATTACAAGACCAAGTACCAAAGTTATGACGAAAACGACCCGGTAAACCGGATCTTGCTGAATGCCTACATGCAAAAGTACCGCAAACAAAGTATCTTTTTTGGCGACCTACTTAACGATGAATTTAAAAGGCAGAACCGTCAAACTATCGGCGTAAAAGAGCAGGGAATACTGGTATTGGCCCATAGTGCTATGCCTGCAGTAATGATCGAAACCGGTTTTATCAATAATCCCAGCGATGAAGATTACCTGACATCAGAAGACGGGCAAAATGAAATTGTAGACGTAATTGTTAACGCACTTAAAGACTACAAGAGAAAAACCACCGTTCAGCAATAAAAGTAATTTATTGGGCTACAACTGTGGCTAATCCTTCAACGGACATGTCGATACCGTTAATAATGTGTGTGGCACGTTCATAAAAACCTGCTCGTTCGTCCAGTTTTTCCGCTATAAAATTCACCAGTTCTTCGCCGTGCAGACCATGCAATAAAGGCCGGGTAGTTTTACCTTTGTCCAATCTTTCTGCTAATGTTTTGGGCGATAATTTAATGTAAAGCGTTTGGCCATTGGCATTCATCCAATCCATATTGTCAAAAAAACAAGGCAATCCACCTCCTGTTGATACAACGGCATTCTCCGGGTAATCGGTTTCTTTTAATATAGTCGACTCTAATTTCCTGAAAGCATCCTGCCCAAGCTCGGTAAAATACTCGGCTATGGTCATGCCGGCTTTTTCTTCCAGTATATGGTCAAGGTCTATAAACTCATAACCAAGATGATTGGCCAGCTTGCGGCCCCAGGTGGTTTTGCCGCATCCCATAAATCCTATAAAAAATAGCTTCATTGTAATTTTACTCTTGGATCGACCCAAACATAAGCAACATCAACCAAAATATTTATCATAACAAAAATAAAAGCGATAAATAATATGGAACCCATCACTACCGGGAAGTCTGACATCTCCAACGCATTAACGGTAGTTTTACCCAATCCATTATAGCCAAACACATACTCTACAAAAAAAGAACCGGCCAGCAAGGACGCGAACCAGGTAGCAATAGCCGTAATAACAGGGTTAAGCGCATTCTTTAAAGCATGGCGATAAATAATGGTGTAGTTGCTCAACCCCTTGGCTTTGGCGGTGCGGATATAATCCTGGCCTAAAACATCAAGCATGGCGTTGCGGGTAAGCTGCACAATAATAGCAAGCGGTCTGAAACCCAATGTGATCATGGGTAAGACCAGGTTCTTCCAGGTAATTACCTCGCCCTTAAACGGATCATAACTGTATAAACTGCCCGACATATTGAGGCCGGTGTATTTGCTTAATACAAATCCAAAAATCCACGCGATAATGATTCCCGCGAAAAACGAGGGCGCAGAAATACCCAATGTTGAAAAAGCCAATGTCGAGCGGTCTATCCAGGTATCTTTGTGCACCGCGCTCAGTATTCCCAAAAACACGCCGATTACAATAGCGAACAGCATAGCGGTGGTAGCTAATATTAAGGTGTTAGGTACAACTGCCAAAAGCATTGAAACCACATCTTTGCTGGTTTGATATGACCTCCTTAAATATGGCCACTTTAACGCCACTACCTTTTGCTGTGAGATAGAGAACAACGGGATATAGTGATATTTCAACTGTTCTGCCGGTGTATTCAGGTGAATACCTATGGCTGACAGGTCATTCATATAATAAGCAAACTGAACGGGCAACGGTTTATCCAAACCAAATTCTTTTCGTACGGCTTGTAGTGACTGCACATCCGCGCGCTGGCCCTGTGTCATGCGGGCAGGGTCGACAGGTAAAACATTAAACAAAAAAAACACCACAACCACAATACCCAGCATTACTGCCGAGCCATAAAAGAACTTGCGGATAAGGTAACTGATCATTACTGTTGCAGGTATGTTTTTGCCAGATGGTCATAATCAGGCACCGTATGATAATGCCATTTATTAATAATAGTACCATTTTTAAGCAGAATTATACCCGGGTTTGAGCGCACCATTGATTTTAACGGCACACCATCGGCATAAAATATTTCGCTGATCAGGTGGTATTGTTTGGCAAAAGCAGCGGCATCTGCCGGCGACGCCGACGTAAGCAATATGGTACGCATATTAAAGTTTTGCGTAAGGTTGGTAGCCAGTGCGTTTAAACGGTTAATAGCTGCACCATCGGTCTTTTTCAGATCATAAGCTACAATTACAAGGCTATAAAAAGGATTGCTTAACAGCTCTTTGGTATAATCATTACGCTGCGCGTCCTCAATGGTGAGATCAGCTATTTTAGGGGTAAACCCTTTCTTTACCAGTTTACTCTCGGGGTTGCCCACTATCTCCCAGGTATTGTCTTTCCAGATGCCGGTTTTAAGGTATTCCTTATCAGTCATCGATTTGGTTTTGCCTGTTTTTTTATTCTTTAAATTGTAGGTCAGCTCAAACTCGTCGGGCATGGCGCCGGGCGGCGTTTTCATGGCATCCGGGATATTTGCGTCAATTTTATACGGTAAAAAGTCAATAATCGGCAAAAAATTGTAGGTAAAAAGCCCAAAACCGACAGATACCGCAACAGAAGCTATCAACAAACGCTCGCCGGTTTTGGCGCTGAATAATGGTTTAACCTGGTCTTTATTTTTAAATATCACAATGATCAGCAACAGCAGCACCAGGTCCTTGCTGAACGATTGCCATGGCGTTAGCGGGATAGCGTCGCCAAAGCAACCGCAGGTTTGTACCACTTTAAAAAACGCCGAGTAAAAAGTTAAAAAGGCAAAGAAGATGATGATCAGCAACAGCCCCCAGGATACCTGTTTACCTCGAACGCCAATTAGCAGGGCAAAGCCCAAGATCATTTCTAACGCGCAAAGTAAAACAGCAAGGCTCAATGCCAGGCCATTTAAAAAGGTGATATGAAAAACTTCAAAATATTCTTCGAGCTTATAGGAGAAACCAAGCGGGTCATTGGCTTTTATCAGGCCCGAGAAAATAAACAGTAAGCCTACGCCAATTCTGCAGAACCACAGCAACCCGTTTTTCATTTTACGCCCAGTTTTATTAACGCGAATACCGAGTAATTTAAGATATCCTGGTAATTCGCTTTTATCCCTTCAGAAGCAAGGGTAAGCCCCTGATTATCCTCTATCTGTTTAACACGCAGCAGCTTCATTAATATCAGGTCTGTTAACGAGCTGATCCGCATATCGCGCCAGGCTTCGCCATAGTCGTGATTTTTGGCAAACATCAGTTCCTTAGTCTCTTTCACTTTCTCGTCAAATAATCGGCCTACATGGTCGGGCGCCAGTTCAAGCGCTGTTGCCGAATCGCATTCCAGTTGCATCATAGCAATAACGCAATAATTAACAATGCCGATATATTCGCCGGTAATATCCTCTCCTACTTTCGAGATCTTTTTTTCTTCGAGCGTGCGTACGCGCTGCGCTTTAATAAAGATCTGGTCGGTAATAGATTGAAGGCGAAGGATGCGCCATGCGGTGCCATAATCATGCGTCTTTTTCATGAAAAGGTTTCTGCAAACGTTAATTACGGCTTCGTATTCGGCTGATGTGTTGTTCAATTTTGTATGCTGTTTGTTGAAATGATGTTATGTTAAAATGTTGCAAGGTTTTGCGGGTGCAATATAAATCACAAATTCTAAAGTAACTTTACAACTTTAAAACATTGCAACCTTCCAACAATCGATGGCTAAAGATACATTTTTTCATAAAAAGGCAACGCTTAATGCAGGCGGCAAACTCATTGATGTGAGCATTCCCAAGGTGATGGGTATAATTAATCTTACGCCTGATTCTTTTTATGCGGACAGCCGCCAACCGGCAGTTGCTGACGCCCTGCAACAAGCAGAAAAAATGCTGGCCGACGGCGCTACCTTTCTTGACCTCGGTGCCTATTCGTCCCGCCCCGGCGCGGATGATATAGCTTTGCAGGAAGAAATGTACCGCCTGTTGCCTGTTGTCGAAGCGATTGTGGACCGGTTTCCGGATGCAGTTTTATCTGTCGATACCTTCAGGGCACAGGTTGCCGAAGCGGCTATAAAATCGGGTGCGCATATCATTAATGATATCTCAGGCGGGCAGCTGGACGATGTTATGTTTGCTACGGTGGCCCGGCTACAAGTGCCTTATATTTTAATGCACATGAAAGGTAACCCCAAAACTATGAACCAGCTGGCCACCTACGACGATGTCTTTAATGAGGTATTGGATTATTTTACCGAACGCTATCAGCAGTTAAAAAAGTTAGGGGTGATGGATGTAATACTCGACCCCGGCTTCGGTTTTGCCAAACGGCCGGAACACGGGTTTGCATTGTTAAATCGCCTGGAAGAATTTAACCGGTTGGAGCTGCCCATATTGGTAGGCGTATCCCGCAAAAAAATGATCTATAACCAATTAGGCGTTACCGCTGAAGAAGCGTTAAACGGCACAACGGTATTAAATACCATAGCGCTTACAAAAGGCGCCAACATTTTACGGGTTCATGATGTTAAAGAAGCTGTACAGGCCATAAAATTAATGCAGCTATTACATAACGAATAGTTATTTTAGCATGCCCAGCGGGCGCTACCTGTAATAATCTATTTTGTCTATGAAAAAATTGAGCATTTTAGCTGTGCTGATTATTTGCACTGCATTTGGATTGTCAGCTTTTAAATCAAAACCCAAACCGACAAAGCCACAGCAACCTACCTATCCTAATATTATAATTATTTTAACTGACGACATGGGCTTTAGTGATATCGCCTGCTTCGGTGGTAATTTTGTGCCTACGCCAAATATTGACCGCATAGCTCAAAACGGGCGCAAGTTTACCCAATATTATAGTGCTGCACCCATATGCTCGCCTTCAAGGGTGGGCATGATCACCGGGATGAACCCTGCACGATGGAACTTCTCTACCTTTTTAGATACCCGTAAACACAATAAAAACGCAGAACAGGCCGATTTCCTTGATCCTGCCGCACCATCAATCATGCGCATATTTAAAAACGAGGGATACGCTACCGGCCATTTTGGTAAATGGCATATGGGCGGCGGCCGCGATGTGAAAAACGCTCCCGGTTTTGAAAACTACGGGGTAGACGAGCATAACAGCACTTACGAAAGCCCTGACCCCGATCCGCTGCTTACCGCTACCAACTGGATCTGGTCTGACAAGGATAGTATTAAACGTTGGGACCGCTCCAAATACTTTGTCGATAAAACCCTTGCTTTTATGCAAAAGCACAAAGGGCAGCCTTGTTTTGTTAACCTTTGGCCCGATGATGTGCATACGCCATGGGTGCCGCGAAAGGAAACCGAATATACCGGCCAATATCCCATGAACCCTGAAGAAGAGGCCGCCTTTAAACTGGTGCTTAAAGAATATGATGTACAAATAGGCCGACTGCTTGATGGCCTGAAAGCAATGGGGCAGGATAAAAATACCATTATAATTTTCACCAGCGATAATGGCCCGCTGCCAAGTTTCAGGGGAAGCCGGGCAATGGGTTTGCGGGGGTCAAAACTATCTTTATATGAAGGCGGCACACGCATGCCGTTCATTATTAGCTGGCCGGGGCATGTGCCGGCGGGCACGGTTGATGAAAGCTCGGAACTAAGCTCGACCGACCTGATGCCCACCCTAACCAAATTTGCCGGCATTAGTTTACCGGCCGGGTACAAAGGCGACGGAATGGACAGGAGTGCGGCGCTTTTAGGCAAACCATCGTTAAGGGGCAAAGACTTATTTTGGGAATACGGGCGCAACAATATCGCCTTTAATTATCCAAGGCCAATTGATAAAAGCCCAAACCTGGCAGTACGCTCGGGCGAGTGGAAGTTGTTAATGAATAGCGATGGCACCGATATCCAGCTTTACAATATCCTTAAAGACAAGAAAGAATCTGTAAACCTTGCAGCCAATGAGCCAAAAAAGGTTGAAGAGCTAAAGGATAAACTGATGGCCTGGTGGAAAACCATTCCGCATTTAAAATAACTGCTTTTGTAAAATTTAATGAGCGAGACGGCTTGCTAACATAAAAAGCATCACTTTTATAAAATGAAAAATTATAAAGTATACACCGCTTTATTATTTGCAGGCTTAACAACAGCAGGCTTAATAGCCTGGAAAAATAAGCCAAAGCCTGTTCAGCCCCCGCCAAAGCGGCCCAATATTATTGTTATCCTGGCGGATGATATGGGTTTCAGCGATTTGGGGTGTTACGGCGGCGAGGTCAATACGCCTAACATTAACTACCTGGCGCAAAATGGTATCAGGTTCACTAACTTTTATAATACATCGCGGTGCTGCCCTACCCGGGCCTCATTGCTTACAGGCTTGTATAATCACCAGGCAGGCATTGGTAAAATGACCGATGCCGAAGACGAGCCGGGTTATTTGGGCCATATTACCGAGAACGCGGTTACCCTTGCCGAGGTTTTAAAATCAGCCGGTTACCATACTGCTATGTCGGGCAAGTGGCATGTGTCGAATACCAATGGCCGGCCCGACCCAAAAGATCAATTGGCGTGGCTGGATCATCATAAAGAATATCCTGAATTTTCTCCCATCAGTCAATACCCAACCAGCCGTGGATTTGAAAAATACTTCGGAACGATATGGGGTGTAGTTGATTATTTTGATCCGTTTAGTTTGGTGAGCGGCACAAAACCCATTACCACTGTTCCGAAAAACTATTACCATACCGATGCCATAAACGATACCGCGGTAGCCTACATTAAAGGTTTCTCAAAAAGCAAGCAGCCTTTCTTTTTATATGTAGCCGAAAATGCGCCGCACTGGCCGTTAATGGCTAAGCCGCAGGATATTGCCAAATATAAAGACACCTACAAAGGTGGCTGGGATGCTATCCGCGAAGCGCGTTATCAAAAAATGCTCAAGCTGGGATTGATCGATCCGGCTACTACCAAGCTGTCTGAACGCTGGAACGATAACCTGAAATGGGAAAACAACCCGGATAGGGATTATGACGCGCAGTTGATGGCCATACACGCGGCTATGATCGATTGTATGGACCAGGGTATAGGCCGCATTATCAACACCCTAAAACAAACGGGCCAGCTGGATAATACGCTGATCGTATTCTTATCGGACAATGGCGCCAGCGCTGAAAGCGCGCCGGGTTATGGGCCGGGTTTTGACCGGCCTGACGAGACCCGGGATGGGCGCAAGATCAGTTATTCTTTGAAAAAAGACAATAAACCGGGATCAGAACTGGTGTATTCGTCAATCGGGCAGCGTTGGGCAAATGTGGCCAATACGCCATATCGGTTATGGAAAGCCGAATCGTACGAAGGTGGTGTGCATACGCCGATGATCGCTTTCTGGCCAAAGGGCATTACTGCAAAAAAGGGAAGCTTCAGTAAACAGGTTGGCCACGTAATGGATTTTATGACCACCTTTACCGAAGTGGCCGGCGCTACTTACCCAAAGACATATAAGGGACACCCTATCCCGCCGACACCTGGTGTAAGTTTAGTCCCCGCGTTTGAAGGAAAAGCAATTAACGGTCATGATGAGTTATTTAACGAACACTTCCAGGCACGTTATGCCCGCGTGGGCGACTGGAAACTGGTATCGACCAACGACCATAACTGGCATTTATTCAACCTGGCCGAGGACCGCAGCGAAACAAAGGACCTTAAAGATCAATATCCCGACAAAGTAAAACATTTAGATAGCCTTTGGAAGTTGTGGGCCAATACACATATGGTGTTACCAAAACCCGGGCAAGGCAAATAGCTATTTATCAAATTTCAGAACTTGCCTATAATTTATGCCGGATGAACACTATATTAGCGAACAATATGTACATACAATACTACATTTAAATTTTTATCTATGAAGCGCCTTTTTGCAATACCTTTTTTACTGCTCCTTGTTATTTCCGTAAAAGCACATGCCCAAAAAACCAATCAGCATTTTGGGTCAATTACGCTGCAACCTACCATCGCTTACCTAAAAAGCGGCAATGGCAATAAGCGGATGGTGAGGCTATTATTTAAGGACGGTAAGAGTTTTACAGAAGCTGATGCGCAAGTGTCTTTTAACGGACAAACGGAAAGCATTAAAATACCTGCCGATAAAAACGGGACAGACGCTATGGAAATTGGCTTACCGGGCGCACCTGTAGGTGTTGCTACGCAAGCAACCGTTACACTCCATGCTGACGGGCAAATCTATGTAGCGCGTTGCATTGTCGAACCGGCCCGAAACAACTGGAGCGTTTATATTCTGCCCCACTCGCATGTGGATATTGGTTATACCAATGTACAGGCTAAGGTTTTAAAGCTGCATATGGATAATATTGACGAGTCGATAGACCTGGCGAAGAAAACAGCCGGCTATCCCAAAGAGGCCCAATTTAAATGGACCACTGAGGCTATCTGGGTAGTTGATAATTATCTAAAGCAAGCAGATGAAGCCAAGAAAGCACGCTTTTGGGATGCGGTAAAAAAAGGCTGGATAAACCTTGATGGTGCTTACGGCAATATCAATACCAGTATGACCGACTCGCGCCAGTTGATGAAGATGTTTGCCGCGTCGCAAAAACTGGCTAAGGAGCATGGGCTTGAAATCCATACCATGTTCCAGGGTGACGTACCGGGCGCATCGTGGGGGCTTGCCGCGCAAAGCGAGCAAACGGGCATCAAATATTTCCTGTCAGGACCAAACGCATCTGACAGGATAGGCAACCTTGCCAAATGGCAGGACAAGCCTTTTTATTGGTTATCGCCATCAGGCAAACAAAAACTATTGTTCTGGCAATGTCAGCCCTACTCTATCGGTTATGCCTTAAAGGGGAGCAAGATCCCTAACTTTTTTACGATGGAAGACCCCAAGCCTTATTATACCGGCCATCCGTCAGAAAATTTTTTAAATCCTTATCTATTTGAATATTTAGGTGGGTTAGAGCAAAGCAAATTTCCGTACAATATGTCCATTCTGACCTGGGCCATGAGCGACAATGCGCCTATTGATCCGGAGTTGCCAGATGCGGTAAAAGCTTGGAATGAGCATTATGCCTCGCCGAAACTGATCATCACCTCAACCAAACAATTTTTTGCTGATTTTGAGGCATCTTATAAAGATAAGATCCCGAATTTTACAGGCGATTATACCGAATACTGGACCGACGGCGTTTCATCCGCCGCACGCGAAACAGCATTAAGCCGCGAGACATCTGATCAGCTTAAACAAGCTGACGCGATCTGGGCCATCAGGAATAAGCCGGCCTACCCTGTTGCCGATTTTGATGAAACCTGGAAAAATCTGTTGCTGTACAACGAGCATACCTGGGGAGCTTACAATAGCACCAGTGAGCCGGATAATGATAAGGTGAAAAGCGAATGGGCTGTTAAAAAAGGCTACGTATTGCACGCTAAGGGATTAACAGATACCATAACCGCGAAAGTTTTGGCACCTGCCTCAACTAAAGCAAATGCTGTAGATGTTTACAACACGCTGTCATGGCTCCGTACCGATGTTGTTTATATTCCCGCGGCGTTAAGCAAAGCCGGCGACCTGGTTAAAACCGATATGGGTGTAAAGGTACCATCTCAACGTTTAAGTACCGGCGAGCTGGCATTTATCGCCACTGAAGTACCCGAATTTGGTAAAAGGACGTACACCATTAATGCAGGCAAGGCTTTTACGCAGGGCACATCCAAAATTACGGAAAGCAGCCTGAGCAATGGCATTTATACTATTTATGTAGATAAGCAATCGGGTGATATCAGCAGGATCATCAAAACACAAAACGGAAAAAATCTGACTTTGGTAGATACCACCGGTTTTAACAAATACCTGTATATGCCCGGCGATTCGCTTCAAAAGATCCAAACAAGCTCAGCTGCAACCATCAGCATAAAAGAAAAAGGACCTTTGGTGGTGAGCTTACTGGTTAAATCAGACGCCGCAGGAGCTAACGGGCTTACCCGCCAAATCAGGTTAGTGAGCGGCATTGACAAGGTTGAATTGATCAATACCATTGATAAAAAGGCTATCCGCAGCAAGGAAAGTGTGCATTTCGCATTTCCGTTTAAAGTACCCGAAGCGCAGGTGCGTTACAATATCCCGTGGGGAAGTATGGCTGCCGAGTCTGATCAGTTACCAAATGCCAACAGGAACTGGTACACCATGCAGCGTTGGGTTGATGTATCAAACAATTCGTTCGGAGTAACGTGGTCAAGCCCGGACGCGCCATTGTTCGAGATCGGGAAGATCACTACGGCTGATCTTTTAGGCGGCCTGCACCATGCACCACAATGGATAAATTTTACGCCGCAATCGTCAAACCTATATTCATGGGTAATGAATAACCTATGGCATACCAATTTCAGGGCAGACCAGGAAGGTTTAGCCACTTTTCATTATATCTTCCAGGCGCATGCCAATGGGTACGACAGTTTCCAGGCTAATAAAGCGGGGTTAAATAATCATCAGCCATTAATGGTCGCGGCAGCTTCGGCAGATGCACAGCGCAAATTGTTTTTCAAGATCACCGGAAGCAACCTTTACGTAGAAGAAATAAAACCTGCCGATGATGGCAATGGCGTTATCGCGCAGCTGGTAAATAGCGGCGCAGAAGATACCAGGGTAAACATCAGCCCGCAATCTGTATCATCGGTAAAAATATGGGAAAGTAATCTTAACGAAGAAAAGAAATCAGCATTAAACAACGACTTTACGATACCAGCAAAAGGGGTGCTAACCGTAAGAATAGAGAAATAGAAAGCATCAACCTTTCAATGTTAGATAACCGGATCTTATAAATGGGTCCGGTTATTTTTTTCTCAGTTTACCCCAGCGTAAATAACTACATCCCCAGGTAAAACCTGCACCAAAGGCGGTTAACAGCACGTTGTCGCCGGGTTTAAAATCGTCTTTATAATCCCACAAGCAAAGCGGTATAGTAGCTGCGGTGGTGTTGCCGTAGCGCTGGATATTTATCTTAACTTTTTCTATCGGGAAATCTAAAGCGTGGCTTACCGCCTTTATAATACGCAGATTGGCTTGGTGAGGCACCAGCCATTGCACGTCTTCGGATGCCAAATCATTGCGCTGCATAATTTCAAGACAGCTATTGCTCATTTCCTTTATCGCAGATTTAAAAACCGTTCTGCCATCCTGGAAAACATAATGCTTTTTCTGATCAAGTGTTTCCTGCGATGCCGGGAACAAAGAGCCGCCCGCCGGAACCGAAAGATAATTAACACCATTACCGTCGGTTTTAAAATAATGATCCTTTATACCTGCATCACCCTCTGCCGGCTCTAATAGCACCGCGCCGGCGCCATCGCCAAAAAGGATACAAGTGTTACGTTCTTTATAATTAACAATAGCGCTCATTTGATCTGCACCTACAACCAGCACTTTTTTATGCCGGCCGCTTTCAATAAGGCTTGATCCGATAGACAACGCATATAAAAAACCGCTGCAGGCAGCATTAAGATCAAAGCCCCAGGCATTTTTAAGGCCTGCCTTGTCAATCACCATACTTGCTGCCGGGGCAAGTACATGGTCTGGCGTTGATGTAGCCAGCACCAGGCATTCAATCTCATCTGCAAGTAAGCCTGCGGTCTCCAACAAATTTTGAATGGCAAAAACGGCCATATCCGAAGTTGCCAGGGATCTATCACTAAGGATACGCCTTTCTTTAATACCGGTCCTGGAGGTTATCCATTCGTCCGAAGTATCAACCATTTGCTCAAGCGCTTTGTTATCCAATATTGTTTCCGGAACAAAGCCCCCTATTGCGGTGATCTCCGCTGTTATTTTAGTCGTGTCTTTCACTAATGTATTCGTGTCTATAAATAAAGCCCCAAAATTAGAAAGAGTTTTCATCAAAAGATAAAATCCGGGAAAAACAGGCTGTCTTTTTGAACTTTACGGCAATAAATTACAAAGCGATTATTTTAAAGGTCTTTAAATCAAGGCGATGAAACACAACGTCTATCGCTTGATTTTAATTTTTTATAGTTTTTAGCGCTTTACAAAAATTTATTGAAAAGCCATATTACCCGGTTAAAGGTGCGGCACTTGTGGCTTTGAGTAATATAACATCCAAAATCAATGACAAATCATAAAGATCGTACATGATAAGTGTAAAGCCGAAAGAGCCCGTTTTTTAACGGGCTCTTTCGGCTTTATACTTATTAGGTTGAAATAAATGTTAATTTAGTTTTTATAACAAGGGCGCTACTTGACTTTTTGTTTCTTACTGGTATCCGTGATTTTCTGATCTTTCGAAACCGGTAGTTGCAAGTTTTTTTTTACTACCCCGTCTTTTGTTATATCCTTTTTCCTTACCTGTACTACAATAAGGCAAACAATAAAGTTTAAAGCAATTACCACAAGAGCCAGCGCCGCCAGGAACCGCTCTAAACGTGGATTTTCTTTAAGCTTCATCACCATTTAAAAGGTTAATTGGTTTTAAATTTTTGAAACTGTTAACTGAACATTTTTTCCAACACCGTCTTTTGTAATATCATCTTTTCTTACCTGCATTACAATAAGGCAAACGATAAAATTTAGAACAATCACCATAAGAACCAGCGCAGCCAGGAATTGCTCTAAACGTGAATTTTCTTTAAGCTTCATCATGATTTAAAAAGTTAATTGATTTTAAAATTAAGTTGTGGCATTTATTTGTCGGTTAGCCTGTTATCAATAATCGTTAGTCCTTCTTTATGAGACTGACGTTCAAGCAACAACCGTATTTGTAAATGTCCCTTACCGCATTGCTTATATCTTTTGCTTGTTATTGCAAGTTTGGTTAGAACGCATTTTTATCACCCCTTACAGTCCCCCAAACGGTAAGGAAAATGATCCGGATATCAAGTAGAATACTCCAGTTCTCGATATACCATATATCACACCGTACCCTTTCGCGCATTGAATTGGGGTCTGACGTATCTCCGCGGAAGCCATTTACCTGTGCCCAGCCTGAAATTCCCGGTTTTACAAGGTGCCGAACCAGGTAGTTATCAACCACCAGCTTTGACTCGACATTAAGCGGGGTTGGGTGCGGCCGCGGGCCTATTACAGACATATCTCCGAACAAAACATTAATAAATTGAGGAAACTCATCAAGATTGGTTTTCCTGAGAATCCGTCCTACCTTTGTAATCCTGCTATCGTTCTTTTTGGCTTGCTGATATTTTCCGTCTTTTTCACTTACATCTTTTGAATGTGTGTACATTGACCGGAACTTGTAACATTTAATCTTTTTATTCTTACGCCCCCATCGTTCCTGTAAAAAGAATATGGGGCCTTTAGAATCGATCATTATGGCTACCGCCACTATTGGAAATAGCCATGAACACACAAACACTAAAACAAATAAGGCAAATACTGTATCAAAAATTCTTTTTATCACCCGATTATGAATATCATCCAGCGGCTCATCACGCAGTGTGATCATTGGAAATTCGCCAAATGTACTTATGCGGTACTGCGAATTGATAAGCTCATGATAGGCGGGGATAATTCTTAATTTAACCGCATGATTACCCACAATATCGGCAATATGTTTTATTTTTTCGTTGGCAGCATTTGGCAACGCAACAACAACCTCATCAAACTCTGTCATGTTGGTACTTACGTACTCATCTATCTTTTCAAGGGTGCCCAGGTAGCTCCCGTTTAGATGTGGTTTTACCTCGTCATCTAAAAAGCCAACCACTTCATAACCCAAATGCCTCTGATTTTTGATGATATCAAAAAAAGCCATGCCTGTTTTACCTGCACCAATAATTAAGATCTTTTTTTGAGTAATTCCTTTTTGATGCAAATAGCTCATCAACTGACGGTACAGCACCTTTTCAAGTGGTATTAATACACATAATAAGCCTATATAAATATAAATGAACTGCTGGAAATGACTGGTACGATGAATAGCAAAGAAAAATATAACTACGATACACAACTGCACAAACACATTATGAAATGTGTTAATCATGTTTTTGAAAAGCGATTTCGTATTTAAATTATCGTAAAAATTATTGCTTCTGCTGCAAAAATACCATGCGCCAACTAATAATAGCAGCATCCAGAAATCAATAAGACTGAATTTTGAATAAGCCTGCCCCGTAAACATTACGAAGGCGATGTAGAAACTTACAAAAATCAGAAAAACGTCATTTAAAAAACGGAAAACGTCAAAATTAGAGTCTTTATTTATTAGCATGACAATTTATTTTAATGTTATACTGTTTGTTAACAATTTGCAATTCTAAAATCTTAGTTCCTCATTACGTTTTACTTTAAAAAATCTTTTTTATTAATTAAAACTTGAGTTTTCTTTCGATAGATGTAACAAATATAACGATTTGATGTAAAATTATTAATTATCACTGCTAATAAATATGATAACTATTGTCTTTTTGCAAATTTTATAAATTTTTATAGCCACAATGGCCATAAAAATCACCCAATGAAAAAATATCACCTATTTTTTTTAAAATTTTTAAATAAAAAACTCATGAATAATTAATTAAAACTCAAATAAGCACACATTTTATTTATAAAAATCATTAATTTTATTAATTATAGGCAAATTCCAAAGAAATAGTTTCACAAATTAGTTAAACCGTTATACGATTGACAACAAACACAGAATTATAATAACTACCGGCAGAATAAAGGTGCATTTCTTAAAAAATACCAATCCAAGATGTAGATGCTCGTTAATTGGGATTTTTGTTTCCTGCATTAGCAGTGTTATAATTCAATATCCCGAAAAAAAATTTCTGCCGGGAAGCACCTGCTTTTAAGTTGTATGCCGAACGCCCTATTGATCTTAAATAAGATTTCTGAGAAGAAAGTTAAATGTTCGATATCTGTATAAATCTACAAATACAATGATGATGCAGTTTCGTTTTCAGCGTTTAATCCGCTGATTGTATTCATGAAGCTTTGATTGTATCAAGCCAGTTATTTTATTAATAAAGACCTGTTCATCGAATTTCTCGGCGTGTGCACGGATATGTTCCGGGTTAAACTGCAATGTTTCAAATTTCCTGATCGCTTCTTTTAATGACTGCTTGCTTTGATCGTCAAAAAACAAGGCGCTGGCCTTAGAAGCATCGTTTGTATAGGGCTCCATTGTCTCTAATACCCCGCCTTGTCCATACGCAATTACCGGTCGGCCCGCTGCATTTGCCTCAAGCGGCGTTATGCCATAATCTTCAAATTGCGGAAATATTAATGCTTTACAATTGGCAAACAGTTTGGCCAGCTCATCTTTAGGTACTTTGCTTTTTATGGTGATGTTATTGCCCGCCATATCTTTGATCTTATCAACCATTGACCCATTACCTACCAGCATTAAAGGCATACCCAATTCATTAAAAACACTTAATACCAGATCTACCTTTTTATAAGGTTCAAATCTTGATACCACTAAATAATAATCCTTACTATCTGATGAAATATAAAAGTCATTGCACTTAACCGGGGGATTAATAATAATAATTTCCTTATCAGTACCATAAGCCTTTTCAATTCTGCCTGCAACAATCCTGGAGTTGGCAATAAAATAATCTATTTTTCTTGTTGAGTCTTTATCAAGCTTCCTCAGTGTCTTAATAACAATTTGATATAACTTTTTTTTGAGAAACGAAGCCGCTGCAATTTTAGGGTATGATTCAGGTTCCCAGGCTAACCTGAATGGATTATGACAATAACAAATAACCAGTGTATTTTTAGAAATCTTGACGTATTTGGCGCAAAATGTGGCTGACATTAATACCACGTCAAAGCCTTCAACCCTCATTTGCTGCATAGCCATTAAACCTAAAGGGAAAAAATAGCGCTTCATTTGCTCCTCAGTTTTTACCAAACGCTGATAAGAGCTGGTAATTATAGTAGCCGATTTAAACTCAGGATAGGTAAGTTCCGGCTGATAACAAAGGGTGTAAATTGGAGCGTAGGGAAAAGCCCTGTGAAAACTAAGCGCAACTTGTTCTGCTCCGCCGCGCCGCATTAAGTCGTCTTGTACTATAGCTATCTTCATGAATGGTAATAATTTTTTTTAACCTGACTAATAATACCGGTTAATTATTAGCCGGTATTATTAGTGAGTACAGCAACTATAATTTGGGGAATTTAAAATTTATGTGGACTGAGCAATGTTTTGGCGATCTTTTTATATTGAGGCGGGCCATTTTGCTTATCAAGTTTAACAATGCCATACTGTTTTTCAAAGGCATGTTCCTGGGTCATGTTCAACTCTGGTTCGTCAAGCAATTCATAAATAAAAAACGCCTGGATCAATTTATTTTTACTGCAATTACTTATAAAGTCCTGGATGATCAGGTTTTGACTATCCTCCCTGTCGTTTATTGAGCCCTGGAATTGATTGAATTCTGTTATCCAAATTGGTTTTTTATAGTTATAGATGGCTAAAAGATTATTAACTGTATTTTGATAATCTGCTGATTGTGCATACATCTTGTTTGAATACCAATGCTGACCAATAATGTCAAAATTAATATTGTATGCTTTTAACAATTTTATAAAACCAGAGTGTGTTTGGCACATATCAATAATAGTTTTTGCTGTCGGGTCACTTGCTTTAATGCCGTCATTCATTCCTTTTAAAAAATTACAAATAATCACTGATTTTGCATGGTCATAGTCAGATGTGTCTGTTCCCTCAAGCATCCGCTTTTTTAAAAGCTTCAACTCCATTTCATTTGCTATCTCATAATGGTCAAAATACTTACCATATTTAAGTGCAAAGCCGCTCGCCATTTTTTTACCGACATTATACGCAGTGGTTGCATCATTACACTGTTCTATACCATGGGGGTAAAGCATTGGCAGGATCTTTAAATTATTTGCCTGAAACGCGGCGGCAAGTTCTAAGAACTTTGCCTCGTTGGTGATCGTACCGCTTAAATCTGTTCCGACATCAATTCTGTAATATGACATCCCCAAAGATTTAATTAATGATACCTGTGTGGCAACCGGGGTTGTAAGATATGCTTTCTGGTTTAGCGGGTGTCCGTTTATGCCCATAATAAAATCTGTACGGTAATTAAATACCATAAAGCTTGACCCTAAAATAAAAATCATTAATAGGGGTATCGCAAACGTTTTTCCTGACCTTTGGCAGAGTTTTGACATCAATGTTTTCATAGTTTAAAGTTTTAATAGTAATATTTATAAATCAGTTCATTATAATTTGATAATCAGTAATTGAAACTTGTTTTTAAATAACATATTGTGGCTGAATGTTTAAAACAATTCCTAATTTTTAAAATAAGCTTTAATAACTTTTCGTCCAATTGCCACAAATGGCTTTTCAATCAGGTAAAAGCATACGGTAGCGCTCAATATTGAAAACGTAAAAAATAGAATAATATACAGCGAAACACTATTTGCAGACAATGCCTTTGCAATTTTATAGCTCAGATCTAACCCGAAAACGGGGTGTAATAAGTATAAAGAATAGCTTATCCCGCCAAAAAACAACAAGACTTTATTAAAGTATTTAAACCTGGCGAAAACAAAAAATATAATTATCGCTATGCTATATGAGAAAAAATACCTGTACCAGGTCTCGTCAAAGCCATAGTTTCTTGAATAAGCCAAAAGGGTTATGGGTAACAGTAAAACAATAAAAAACACCAATACTGTTATAATTGCTTTTTTGTTTATGATTGCCGATCTGTCAAGCGAATACCTGCGCCAGGCTAACCCGATAAACATTACCGATAAGCCTAACAGAAGCGCTACCGGAAGTTTAATACCTGTAAAATATCTTGCAACTGCCAATAATAGCGACATAATAATTAGGGCATATACACATTTGATTATTGCCCTATCATTTTCCAACAAATTAAAATAATGCAGTGCAGCACATAAAAAGTAAAAGATCAATTCTATTTGTAATGTCCAAAATGCGCCTATTAAATCATTAACACCCACAAATCTTTGTAACATGGTTATATTGATCAACAGATCTTTAACCGGGGGGATTCCTGCTACTATTACCAGTGTTAAAATTGAAAACCAGTACGCCGGATAAAGTCTGAAAAACCTGGTTGTAAAGAATTGAGCAAGTGATTTGCCCTTTAAACTATAGGGTATAACATAACCACTGATCATAAAAAAAGCAACTACGCCAATTTTGCCAAAATCAATATACCCATAAACAATTGAGGTTACTGTCCTGATAGAAACTGATTGCGAAATATGATAATTTTTGAATACGCTTAACCATAAGTGAAGCACCACAACCAATAAAGAGGCTATCCCTCTTAAGCTATCAACCCATTGTAGCCTGTGTTTTGGTATATGAGGAATTTGAACCATCAGCTATTTAATTTTTTGCTTTAATATTCTTGTCGTCGTGTAAAGTTGCCCGCCGGTGATTCATCACTTGAAATTAACCATGCAACACACTTTCATATAAATCAATCATTTTGTTACAAAAAGTTTCAGGCAAAAAACCCTCAAAATCATTGTGATGTGTTTGCCGTACTTCGTGTTTCATTTTTTGAGCGTCCTTTAAACATATTTTTAATGTTTCGGGGTTAGTGTAGTTAAAATGGCACCCGCCGCCAACAGCTTCAACCATCTCTGTCATACCCCCATGATCAGGAGTGGCAATCATTAAACCGGCCTGTGCCGCCTCCAAAATGGACATTGGCGCATTTTCATACCATACAGATGGTAAAACAAACAAATCGTATTTTTTTAATGATGCCAATAACTCAGATCGCTCCATCTTCCCCATAAAGTTTATTTTATCGGTTAATTGATAGTGCTTAACAAGCTTTATGAGTTCATGATACTCCGGGCCGTCGCCAATTATTGAAAAACCATATGCTATATCGTCAATTTGAGAAAGCAGCTTTATGAGTTCATTTAACCCTTTCTCTACAGATAAACGTCCAAAAAAAACAAGTTGTAATTTATCATCGGTGTTTTTTTTAAAAGCTTCGGGGTTATTCTTTACCGGGGTTGATGGGTTCCTGATCATTCTCACGTCGGCATTGAAATGTTCAAGCATTACTTGTTTTAAAAAAAAACTTGGCGTAGTAATAACATCAATTACTTTTCTGTAATCATGAAGCACGTACGCATTAAACCACTGTGCTTTTTTTAAAAGATTGTGTATAACCGATCTTTTATCAATGTTCTTAATAAACATGCGCGGCCATTTATCATTTATTTGAAAATTAATGATGCTATTATTTTTTAAATAATAATAACCGCTATTGGGGCAAACTAAATGGTAATCATGAGCTGTGAATATAACTTTAAGCTTGCTATTGGCTTTCTTTGCCTGCTTTAGAGCCGTTAAAACAGAAGGCGATAACACGTGGTAAAAATTATGTAAGTGAACAATGTCATAACGCTCATTTTTTAATTTATTAATAACAGCTTTTTTGACCTTATGAGAATATATATATGAAAAGAAATTAATTTCAGGGCACAACTCATCACCGTACAGCACATCTACAGATATGATTTTTTTTAGCAACTCATGTTGCATTGCAACAACTGATTCAGCCCCGCCACCGCTTTTATGATCGTTAATAATAAGGACCTTCATCAATTTTCTGCTATTAATAAATTTTTTGAGTTTGAATTATAGAAAGCCACCAAAACTAAAATGAGTAAATTGAGCGGGCTTTCAAGAACACCGTAGGTTATCCCATAACTCAGTAAAAATATACCCAGGTATACTGTAACATTTTCCCTGTTATCTTTTAGGTTGTTATAGATCATATAAAATACCCCTAAGGCCATTATACCTATATTGCCATACAGAAACAGGAAGAAATTATCGCCCGGGCTGGCTATTTTGGTTTCGCCAAAAATAACCTGGGCCGCCCCCATGCTCCCCATGCCTAAACCTAAAATATATTGCACAAAGCTTTCAAACTGATTCATCACAAAAGGCCATTCATTAACTAAGCGGTCCCTGAATGAGTAATTATCGAGAAACGGAATTTTCAAATCGGTTACCAGGCCCAATGGCAGAATAATAACCACAAATATCATGGATACTGTTAGCCAGTATATTAAGTACTTTCTTGATCTTAGCTTTAAAAACTCTAAAACATAAAGTATATATATTAATATTAACGCTACTAACGCGGTTTTTGTAGTGGTTACATAAACACAGAAAAACGTGGTTATAATAACAATATGATTTACAATTAAATTTTTGTTGATGTACAGAAGTAAAATACATAGGAAGATAACGCCCGCCGCAGCCTGGTCAGAACTCCTGAATAACCCGGCTACGCGTTCAACACTGTCGGCGGTCCAGTTTTTAGAGAGTTCAACATCCCTGCCACCCACACTAAAGGTTAAAGCTTTCCAGGGGAAATCAAAATAATAATCATATATAATACCGGCAGCGCTAATTATAAATGTAACGGCTATCGTTTTTTTATAGGTTGTAATTATTTCTACCAGATCATCTTTAAATAAAGCGAAAAAGTAAAAAGGAATTAATTCATATAAAAAAAAGCCTATTACTTTATAATTCTCGAAGAATAATGAATACAGAATAAGTATTATAAAATAACTAAAGATCCAGGGGTATTTAGTAACAATGGTGCTGATCTGCCTTCTTTTGTAAAAAAATATTAAAATTATGAATACAGCAGCAAGAGAGTAATTTAAGAAGTCCGCTCCTAAAATAAATGAGTATAAAAAATGTAGCGGCGCTATACAAACCAGGTTGGCGATGACAAAATAAATGAAAACCTTTTTTATAAAGTTCATAATGCTTTTTAAGATTGACTCATCACATTACCAAAGACTTCAAGCGTCTTTAAATAATTTTTATTGACCGAAAATTGATCTGCATATTTTTTGCTTTCATTACCTTTTGATATTATCGAAGGGATATCAAGGCAAATACTTTCAATTATTTTTTTCAGTTCACCCGGTACCGGCTCAAATATCCAGCAACAGTCGGGATTATAAAGCTCTCGCAGGCCACCGCGCGAACTCATACACGCCGGCACTGAATATGCCAGTGCTTCTATAGCTACCCGTCCAAAAGGTTCGTTCCATAATGAAGGAACGATAGATACGTTAATTTTAGAAAAATAGGCTTCCTGTTTCACTACTCCTATAAAATCAAACCCTATTTCAGAACGTTGCAATTTATCAGCAAGGCCTTGTATAAATCTTTCGTCCCCTTTGCCGGCAAATACTATTTTAATTTTTTTCCTGGTACCGATATCAACGCTTGTTATTTCGTCAACTAAATATTGAACACCTTTGTCAATACTTACATGCCCGATATAGCCAAAAACAAGCTCATCCGGGTTAATGGCTTTCTTTTTATACGTAACGGGTATATTATCAGGGATAGGGTTATATACCACCTTTGATTGATTTTGTATAACCCCGTAACTTTTATATTTATCTAAAGTAAACTGACTTATGCTTATAAAGTAATCAGGTAGTTTAAAGTATGGCTTTTTTAACGTGTGTGTGAATTGGCACGACACACAAAGTTTATCACAGTTTTTATTATTGTTAAACAAAATAGATTTATGGCATAGCAGGTAGTAGTCTCTGATGGTGTGAACGACTTTAATTTTGTTCTTTTTAAATACCTTCCACACAATCGGCGAGATGCCCTGTAAAATATTGGTATTAACCAGATCTGGCTTAATTTTAGATACCAGCTTTTTAAAAATAAAAAAATGAACGATGTTAAACGCATCGATGATATGCCAAATGATCTTTAGTAACGCGTTATGATCTTTACGATGAAAAGTACTGTATATATTCCGCTCCTTTAACCTTACAACAATTACTCCGTTATTTTTGTAAACTTTAGTGCTTTCGCCCAGGCAAATGACATAAACATTATGGCCGGCAATTACCAATGCTTCTGCCAAAAGCTGAACAGAAATTTCAGCGCCCCCTCTAAATGCAGGATAATAAAGCGTATTTACAATTAAAATTCTCATATTTAATATACTGCTATCCTATTCCTTCTGTCTGATTTGTCGCGTCATGCAAACAAATTATTTTCATCTGACGATGCTAAAACAATTACACAAATAATTTTGCGGCCTATAAATAAGCGCCCTGAAGTTTACATCTTCTCCTGCTTTTAATGATGGCCCCAATTGAAAATATCAGCTTAAATGCAAACCCTATATCATGCATCACTGAACGAAATTTAAACTTCGCCACTTTTTGCATGGTGAATCTTATCCAATAAGCGCAAACAATTACGAAACCGACAAATAATGATTTACGGATATCTTTTAAAACACAGAGATACCATAGCTGGGTTATGATACGTTCGCGTTTTTCAGAATATGGCCTTTCTTCCCTATCGTGAAACCCGATCAGGGCAGCCGCAATTCCGAGTTTAAACCCATGGTATTTAATCCTGTTTACGTAATCAAAGTCTTCGCCGTAATGGGGAAATATCGGATCGAATGCGCCCGCTTTTTGAATACACTCTTTTGAAATTAACCATAATGCTGCATTTGCAAAATTGATGGTGTATACTTGTTTTAGCGATGATGTCACCAGGTCTGAAACATACCCGGGACAATCCGTAGCGTTACACTGGAGCGAGAATTTATAGTCTAACGTATCGCCTTTACCATTTAAGTGTATCGGGCTTAAAATTCCATATTCAGGGTTTTGTTTGTGTATTTTTACCAGTTCATCAATCGTATCTACACCCACCCACGCGTCCTGGTTCAACAGAAATACATAATCTGCATTTTGTTTGGCAGCCTGTATAATTCCTATATTATTGGCTTTACCAAAACCTAAATTTTTGCCTGTTTCAACTATCTCTACCGTCGGGTAATTTTGTTTTATAAATTCAACAGTGCCGTCGGTTGACAGGTTATCAATTATAATTATGTTTAACGGAATATTTGAATGAATAAGGCTATCTATGCATTTTTCTATCCATTGCATTCCGTTGTAAGTAACTATTACCACATAAATTATATTCATAACTATATTTTAACTACAAAAGAAAATGTCCTTTAATTTTAGTCCTAATACATGTAATCTTATGCCTGTTTTTTACTTAACGGAACATAGGCTAAGCAAACCATGGATACTTTCTTACGACCGATAAATCATCAGGCATTATTATATTTTGATTTAATTGTTAACGTTAATTTTTTGACCTCTTTTCTGTTTTCCAATAAAATGCATAGAAACAGGATAATTAGGATTAAAAATTTCATAATCATCATGTTAAAGAAAATGGTTAACCATAAAAGCACCGATAAAAGTATTTTAGGCAACCAAAACCAAAGGACATCGTTCAGTTTAAAGGCGAGGGTTTTGATATATATATATAATACATTAAATGTTAAAACCGCCAGCAAAAAGCTAAGTGCGTAATATTGAGCGACAGCAACTAATGAAATTGTTGCACCAAGGACAATGCCCGCAACTAAAAAAAATGCCGAAACCCAGCCGGATATCATATACTCTCTTTCTTTTCCTTGTAAAATCAGCAGTTGCCCAACAGTAGAAAGTAATGTTTGTGTATAAATAAGCAAACCAAAATATGGCAAAAACTGAGCTACTTTTATCCACTTTACTCCCCAAAGAAGCATCACCAATTGGTTAGGAAGGGCAATTAATATAAACACAAGCGGGAAGCTTAAGAACGTGATAACTTTTAAAACAAAATAATACTCCCCCTCTATATCACCGCCTTCTTGTTTCAATTTCTTTAAACTTGGAAAAAGAATATTAGAAAACAGACCGGTAATTAAAACCAGTGGTAATGTTAATAAAGAATATGCCCTGCTATATAACCCTAAATCGCTGGCTCCATACACCCGGCCAACAATCATATTGTCAGAATTTCGTGCCCAATAATTAATGGCATTGAAACCAATAACACTGGCAACAAGCTTTTTTGTATGCTTAAAGCCTACTTTTATATAATTTAATGGATAAATCTTATACCCCAGCTTTACTTCGCGTTCATAAAATATCGCCATTATTATTGCATTAATTATTTGAGGAAAAACTAATGCCCAGTATCCTGCCCCTAAAAATGCCAATATAATAGTTATACAAACTGACACTGTCATCCCAAGCAAGGTTACTTTACCTATTGTAGCAAACCGAAGTTGTTTGGCTAATATGGCCCCTTGCACCAAGCTTAAACTGCGAAATAAAAAAGTAAAGGATAGCACAATTGTTGGCCAAAATAAATTAGGGTTTTTGTAAAAAACAGCTATGGGGTACGCCAGAGTTATTGTTATTAAAAACAATATAATTCCTAACAACCACGATAAATTATTTAATACCCTTTGATAAGTGCGCCCGTAATCGCTTCGAATCAATGCATAAGACAATCCTCCATCAGAAAAAACAAGTATAAAATTGGTAAATACAGTAATTAAACCGATTATCCCATAACTTTCTGGTGATAATAAACGGGAAAGTATTATGGTTGAAAGAAAATTTATGCCTTGAGATAAATAGTTAAATCCACCAGATATTAAAATATTTTTGAATAAGCCCTGTTTAAAACTCACTGATTTGGTGTTTAAATAAATTTTTTTTATAATTCCGCCAATCATTAAACTGACAAAATCCTTTTTTGACTGAAGTTTGGCTTAGCTTTTTGAAAACAATCTGCTAAGCCAATTTCTTTTAACTTTTTGATCGGTTTCTCCGTAACCATAGCCGTAGCCATAACCGTAGCCGTAGCCGTAACCATAACCATAGTAACCGCCCTTTTTAGATTTGATATCATTAACAACTAAATAGGAACGTTTAATTTTTTGGCTTACATTCAAATCATTAATGATTTGTAATTGTGTTTTATAGGTGTAATCCTGCCTTACAATAAATAAGGTTATATCAGCAAATTTTTCGATAAGTAAAGCATCTGACACCAAACCGACAGGCGCGCTGTCTATTATTATATAGTCGAAATGTTTTCTTTGTTCTTCAATTAACTGGCCCAATTTTTCATTTAATAGTAGTTCTGATGGATTGGGTGGTATAGGGCCTGAAGCAATAATGAAAGAATTCTCCATAGTAGGTATAGGTTGTGTCACTTTTGCTATAGGCAAATTATTGGCTACCATATAATTACTAAAGCCATTCTGATTATCTATACCTAATGAAAATGCAAGTTTGGGTTTTCGCAGATCCAACTCCATAAATAAAACCTTTTTACCGCTAAGTGCCAGTGCTCCTCCTAAGTTTAAACTAATAAAAGATTTACCCTCTCCGCTCATGCTTGAGGTTATCATAATAACCTGCGGCACGTCGGTCTTTAACAGATAATTTAAATTTGTCCGTAAGCCTCGAAACTGTTCTGATATTACAGATCTTGAATTTTTAATAACTACCTGGCTGTCGCCGTCATCATTGTGACTTATCTCTCCCACAATTGGCACATCAGTAAGGTTTTCAATATCTGATTTTGATGAGATCCTAACTTTTAGCATTTCTTTAACAGATATAAAACCAAACGGAATTAAAAATCCTACAAATAATAACAGGAAAAATGCTATGATTATGGGTTTCTTTGGTGCTGCATATTCACTTTTTGCATCATCAATTATCCTGGATGTAGTTATTGTTGAGGTTTTGGTAATAGCAGTCTCTTCTCTTTTTTGTAACAGGAATAAATAGAGTGCCTCTTTAACATTCTGTTGTCTTGTATAATCTAAAAAGGTACGCTCTTTTGCAGGCACGCTTTTTATTAGGCCCGTAAATGAATTGTTTTTAGACATTAAAGCATTTCTGCTTATAACAATACTTTTCTTATATTCTGTTATACTTCTTAATAATGTCTCCCTAAAAGTCTCCATTTGTTTATCCAGGTTTCTTACCATTGGATTTTCATCTGTAGACGAAAGAGCTAGCCGGCCCCGTTGCATAACAAGATCATTATATTGCGCAAGTGCAGCGCCAAAACTTGCATCCTGAATGGCTAAAGAAGATGGTACGACCTTTTTATTATTAGGGTCATTTAGATACTTTTCAAGATCCGAAATTACCAGCAATTGAACTTCAAATGCGTTTAGTTGTTTTTCGTAGTCACTTGCGCTGCCAATAAGCGCTTTTGATTGTTCCTGTACATCGGCAAGCTGGTTGGCCTGTTTAAACTGTTGCAACTGATCTTCAACCCCGATTAACTGGTGACTAACTAATGCCAATTCCCGGTCAATAAATGACAGCGTACTATCTGCAATAGAAACTTTGTCTTCCAGATCCGCCTTTAAATAAAGCACCATTAATTCATGAAGTATGGCTTCTCCCTTACCAGGGTGTGGATATCTGAGTTTAAGATCAATTGTGGTAGACAATTTATCAGATAATGCCGCTTCATATAAAGATGACAGATCCTCTACGCTTGATTCTTTGGATTGAATGCTTACTACATATCCTTTTTTGTCAACAGGCACAGCAGTTCTGTTGAATATAAGATCATATTGAACAAGCTTAATTGGTTCTCCGTATTTAGCCTTCATGTCAACATTGTCTTCTTTGCAAACCAGGTGAACAATGTCATTTTCTATGGCAACATCATATTGCTTCTTTTTTATAGAATCCGTTTTATAATGGATATCTATCGCAAAAGGCGATTCTTTGAATATTTCGAGAGGCTTAAATGTGGCGTTTCTAAATATCTTAACGTTAAGCTGCAGCTTGTTTACAACATTAGTTATCAAACTGCGCGATTGCAATAACTGAACCTCGTTATTAGCATTATTTGGTATTCCAAGCAATGAAGAAACATCGGTTAATGAGCCTAAAGCGCCGCCACCCAACATACTGCTACCACTGCCACCACCGCCGCTGCCGTTTTGTTGTGATACCAGCACCATCGCCGTTGTTGTATATACAGGGGTACTGTATCTTTTATACATCAGGAATATCAGCATAAAAATTGCTATGCTTCCTAAAAACAAGGGCCAGTGGTTGAATATCCTGGCAACGAAAGCCTTTAAATCAAACCCTTCTTCACTATACATGTTAGTAATCGTCTTTCCTTTATTTGAGTATGTTTTTTCAGACATAATGTTTAACGTCTTGTGGCAAGTACAATAATTAAAGATAAAATAGCGCTGGCAATAGAAATATACTTGGTTTGGGCAGCATCCGTAGCGTCAGATTTAGCTTTTCTTGCTTCAACATATATGAAGTCATTTTGACGCAGGTAAAAATAGGGGGCCGACATGATGTTGCTATTTTTAAGATTGATGCGGTACGGCGTTTTGGTGCCATCCGGATTATCACGGATCAATAACACATTTTCCCGCTTTCCGAATATAGTCAGGTCACCCGCGAGCGACAACGCGTCAAGTATCGTAACCTTTTCATTTGGCATGGTATATGTCCCGGGTCTTAATACTTCACCGGTAACATTAATTTTAAAATTTGCAAACCGAACATTAACCGTCGCGTCTTTATAATATTTATTAACAGCCGATTGAATAACCTGGGTGGCTTCAAAAGTTGTTAAGCCCTCAAGTTTAATTTTTCCAATTATAGAAATATTAACGTTCCCTTCTTTATCTACCAGGTAACCCGTTGCAGTAGAAGCGCCAATATTTGGATAAAGTGCGGCCGCCCCTAAAGCAGTTGCATTACCGCCTGTAACATTTCCTGTCGCAGACATCACAGAAGACTGAGGGTCGATTGTCTGAATATTGATCGTTAATATGTCATCGACCAATATTTTAGGCTCTATATACTCTGGCTTCGCAATCGTTTTTAACCGCCCCGAATCTGGTATATCCTGGAAATATTTGATCTTTTTCGTTGACGAGCAAGACAACGTAAACAAAAACAAAAAAAACAGAGGACAGCAAATTAAAAGTGTTTTTCTATTCATCTAATTATTGCTTATTAGTAATAAATGCAGCGCAAGATAATGAAAAATACAAATAAACACACATTTTATTTAAAGATTTTTAAAAAAAGCACATTTATTATTCAAATACACAAATTTAATCAGATGTTTATTAAATATTAACATAAAAAATTAAACACATTGGTTCAAATTTTTTATAAAAATTAGATATTAATAAAATTTAAGTGTTTTAAAGCAAATAAAACCAATAAAAACAAACTATAATTTCAATTTATTAAAAAAATAATTGTTTTTTCCTTAATTTATATAGTTAAACTTCCTTATTAACTACAAGATTCACACAATAATGAAACAGGACTTAGGGCTTATAGTATAACACATAACAAAAAAGCGAGAGCATTTAAATGCTCTCGCTTTTGCGGGACTGAATGGATCTACAACCGAACCCGTAGCCCTGTTTCCATAACGGTTTTAATTTTGCTGTAATTCTTCTTTAGGATTAGGCTGGCCTTTCCCGGTAGTGATCAGGTTTTGCAAACTACCCTTGATATAACTGGTCCAGGCATCAAAGCAAATATCATAACATTCATATGCCGGAACCAGGCCCCGGTGGGTAAAGTGGAGTTGCGTTTTCCCATCCTTTTCAGAGATATCAAACTCGATCTTTGTATCCACCCACTCTGACTTGTCTTGCGTAAAGCTGAAATAATTGTCCAAAACCAGCCAAACTACTTTTTTGTCCGGTATAACTTCTATTAATTTCATGGTACACTTGTGAAGGTCCCACCGCTGGTAGGTAAATTCATCATTGAGTTGGTCTGTATCCCCGTCAATTCTTTCGGACCACCAACCACGCACATTATTGACGGCATTAAATACTTCACCCGGAGTTTGATCTACCGAGAACGTAGTGTTAAAATCTTGTGTTGTCATTTTGTTGATTTTTAAATTAATTTACACCCGCATCGTGTAATATTTCTTTATTCATACGTATATATTCCTGGCTATTTTGCGCTAAAGCCAGTTTAAGCCCTTCATTAGCCGATAAGATCGCCGATTTTTTATCACCTGTTTTTAGCTGTAACCTGGCCAGCCAGTATTTTACATTAAAGGCCGGTGGCTGTGTTTTATCTGCTTGCTGCATCCAGGCAAGCGCCTGGTTAAGATCCCGTCCATGATTATAATACCAAATGGCCGACATATAATAAGGCTTTTTATCACCCTTCATGGCTTCCTGTATGTTGGATATGACAAACTTATCCACGTCGGTTTTTAAATGCAGATTAATGCCTGTGTTCTCCCATAATATTTGAAGCACACCATCTTCCTGGTGAACGTCGGCAAATTGAATGGTCAGCGTTTCGACTTTAGAAGCCAGCTTTGCAGGCTTTACTTTAAAACGAAGCAAGTCTTGTTTTTCGTCGTAAGTGTAGGCGCCCCATTGGCTGGCGTTTTTATTAAATATAATAGTCCATTCATCAGCGCCGGGAATGCTAAAAAGCGAATAGGAGCCGGGCGCAAGTATATGGCCTTCCACCGCTATCGTATCTGTTAGTGTTATAACAGTTGCATTATTGGCCCCGGTCCGCCACACTGTCCCATAAGGTTCAATGCCGCCAAATATCTTTCTGCCCTTTGTATTTGGCCGGTAATATTTTATCGTAATTGTACCAAGGCCAAAGTCTTGTTCAATGCGCTGTCCCGGGCTTGTTGCTGGTATTTTCCCTTTCAATTCCTGAGCAGAAGCGCTATAAAAATTGAAACTAATTAACACGAGGAGACAAAATAATGATACCCTCATGGTTGGCTGATTGTTGGTTGATTTTTGCATGATAAAAACTGTTGAAGTCATTTTATTATTGCTAATTATGATCCTGTGTTATGAAGTAGAGAAAGGCTGTGGACCGGCCTTTCCCTTAAAACTTTACCCTAAAAAAATCGCATCCTCTTTACCTGTGACGATCAAACTAAATAAACCCTGCCTGATAAGCTGGGTCCATGCGTTTGAACAGGCGTCGAAACATTCAATTTCGGGAACTAAGCCGATGTGCGAAAAACGGAGCTCTGTCTTACCATCCTTCTCAGTAATTTCAAAACTGATCTTTGTCCCGGTCCATTCATTAACATCTTCCGTGAAATTGAGACTGCTGTCGGTAACCAGCCATACCACTTTCTGATCAGGGATCATTTCAATTACCCGCTGCTTCGAAAAATGAATTTCTTTATAACGGTAGGTAAACTCGTTGTTTAGTTTGGCTGAGCTGCCTTCAATCTCGCCCGACCACCAACCGCGAACATTGTTAATCGCGTAAAAACTTCTTTAGGGCTTTGATCTACCAGTAAGGTAGTTGTAAAATCGTGTGTTGCCATGTTGTTGTTTTTAGTTATTCAATTTGTTATTTAATAATGTTTCCAATTTTTTCAGTTTCGATGACCAGAATTGGTCGAAGTAAGCGAGCCAGTTCTGTAGTTCTTCAAATCCGTCTTTTTTCAAGGTGCAGAACCTTTCCCTTCCGATATCCTGGATGGAAATGAAGCCGGCGGTTTCCAATATTTTAACGTGCTTGGATACGGCGGGGCGGCTCATATCGAAATTATCTGCCAGGTTGTTAATGGTCAGGCTATCGGCAGACAGCAGCATCAGCATCTTGCGCCTGCTTGGGTCGCCAATTACCTGGAAGGTGTCAAGCGTTGGTATGGCCATGTGATGCAGCTTTTAAAAGTTTGTCGATGCTTTGGAGTTTTTCTGCCCAACCATGCAGCAGTCCGTTGTACATATCCAGGTTTTCCTTTTTGGCGAAGCCACGCTGTTCCAGTGTTACGTCTGTGCCGTTTTCGTTGGATTGCAGGGTCCAGGTAACAACAGATTCCAGATTGATCTCTCCACCACCAGGGCCACTATTCCAGGAATAGGATAGCGTTTCGAGTGGTATTATCTCCAGCACTTTGCAGTAAAAGATGCCGTCGAAATTGAGTGCTGCGATCGGTCCTGTCCTGAATTGGAATTCATGACCAACTATCGGCTCAAAGTCGTTCTTCATCAGCCATTGCGCCATCAGTTCAGAATTGGTCAGGTACTCCCAAACCATCTCAGTTGGATGAGCGAAGAAAAATTGGTGTTTAATGATTTTTGCCATAATAGGTAACTTTTAAGTTACTCAAATATATAAGTAACTTCCGGGTTACGCAAATTTATTTTAAAAAATATTTTCTGTTAATAAATTGATAGGTGGCGGTTCCTCTGTATCCACGCCGTTTGTTACCAATAGGGCAAAGTTTAATAAAAACGGCCTTAGTTTAGTAATAGAGACAGAAACAGGATATCCGAGTGGTTGAAGGCCGGTGGCGCCGGCAATAACTAAGATGAAAAATCGTCCAGCATATCAAAAGTTGGAACAAAAAACAGGGTTCCCGTTTTTGCCGTACTAAAATCCAGTATCCGGTCATAGTTTCCTTCAGGAATGCCGATGAACATATTACTCAGCATTTTCTGTACGGTTGTAAACGTACTTGCATAAGCGATAAAATAGGTCCCCATATCATTGGTAGACATATTTCCAAAAGGCATATTATCACGGACAATTTTAAAGTCGTCGCCTACATTGGCCAGGGCGATGTGAGAATTAGAGGGTTTTACTTCATCGTCCATTTCAATATCATTGGATTTATATCTGCCGATCACTTTCTCCTGGTCTTCCGTAGACAGTCCTTTCCATGCCGTTAGGTCATGAATGTATTTTTGGACAAAAAGATAACTACCGCCTTTATATGCAGGGTCGTCATCGCCCACCACTGCAAAGAACTCCCTGTCTTGTCCATGAGGGTTTTCTGTGCCATCTACAAACCCCAATATGGAACGACTGTCCCAATACCTGAAACCATGAACCTCGTCCACGCATATGGCTACCGGGCTTAAAATATCGGATATGGCAGCCGCCATATCATAACAAATACTGGCATTATCAGCCCTGATGTGCAAATGCAGGTCGCCCTTTGACGCGACCGCTGTATGCTTCGTACCGACAATAGGCGAAAAATTGACCAGTTCTTTTGGTAAAGGGGTGGGAAGGTCAAGGCTGAGCCAGGCATCATGTCCGATTCCTATCACACAACTTGCCTGCGAAACCGGAAAACGGATGTTGGCAGAGTTATTTAAATTAATGATCAGCTTGCAGAGGTGGTTAAATTGGTTTTTGACCTTCGGGTTCTCCTTGAAATTCCAAACCGTAAAAATGGTGTTGTTATTTGTATAGTCTGTTACATTCTGTGATTCTGGGGTCATGGCTTATATGAATGTTTTTTATGCAAAATAAAGAATTATTAGCGGAACTGAATTAAAGTGAATTCAAATATCCCTACATTTATATGTAATAGTCTTCGTCAACCAACCTGATTATCCATGAAAAATAACCCGGCTCAACTTTACGCTTTGATGAAATCAATTGACGGGATGCTATGGGAGGCGGATACCGAGATGCGGCAATTCAGTTTCGTCAGTGAACAGATACGGATTATTTTAGGTTACTCAGCGGAAGAATGGCTGGCCCAACCGGGACTATGGGAATCCAGGCTACATCCCGACGACACCCGGGTCGCTAATGGCTACAAAGGATTTGACACCGGAACTTTTAACAACCGTCAATTTGAGTATCGTATGATCCGGGCAGATGGCCGGTTGGTCTGGATCAAAGACAATGTCTCTATTATCCGTAAGGAAAACGGGGGATCCCGTTTGTGCGGCATCATGTTCGACAATACAGTTACAGAACGATTGCGGGTACTGGAGGGCCTTGAACGTGACGTACTCCGCCTGAACTCCAATATAACGGTCAGCCTTCGCGAGGTGCTGGAATCTTATCTACGCGGGCTGGAAGTTTGGTTTCCGCAGATGGGATGCTCTATTCACACGATACGGAACGGGTATATTGAAAGCGGTATATCACCTTCGTTGCCCCCGTCTTATCTGGCCACTTTTATTGGATTGCAGATCGGCGATAACGAGGGGTCTTGCGGCACCGCAGCTGCAACCCGCAGGCAGGTTATTGTCAGCGATATTGCCACCGACCACAGATGGGTGAAATACCGGGAACTCGCTTTAAGTTACAATTTGCGCGCCTGCTGGTCTAACCCGGTGATCGATACTTCGGGAGAAGTGATCGCGACGCTTGCTATGTACTACCGGGATCCCCGTGAACCAGGCGAAGAGGAACAACAGGCGATGGAAAAAGCCACCGCGCTTTTAAAGATCATCCTGGAAAATCGACAGAAAGCAGAACTGATCAATGAAGCCAATATACTGATGCTGCAAAGCCAGGAATTGGCCCAATTCGGTAACTGGTGCTGGGATATCCGTCGAGACCAGGTTACCTTGTCGCCTACATTGTATAGCATCTATGGCCTGGACCCTCAGAGCTTTCAGGCAACCTTTACCGGATACCTGGCCTTATTGCACCCGGATGACCGGGAAATGATACACCAGCTCATTGAAAATATTCTAAAAACAAAGGAAGACGCAGAATTTGAAGAAAGGATCGTCCGCCCGGACGGGACCGTACGCTACCTGCGTTCCTGGGCAAAACTCAAGACGGATGAGCAAGGACTCCCGTTGGAAATGATTGGCGCCTGCCTGGATATTACCGAAAAGGTTGGTCATATCAAGGCCATAGAGCAGCGCAATCGCCGCCTGCGCGAAATTGCCTGGGTACAATCCCATATGATCCGCTCGCCGCTCGCTAAGATCATGGGCCTTGTCAGTCTGATCAGGGACACACCGGTTAATTTATTAGAAAAAAGCGAGATCCTTGGGCACTTGTTAACAGCAGCTCACGAACTGGATGAGCAGGTTCGCCAGATCTGCGAAAAAACAGAGCAAGTACCCTAAACACCCTTCCATCTAATTGATAATGTTTATTAAATCCAAAGATCGATTCTCTTATAAATTATTGCTCCTTTTTGATCGGGCTATGAAAAATTGATCGGTATAACAGTTTAATATCTTGGTCCATCCGTCACGCAAATTCTTTTAGGTTCAGATTTTTAGGCTTCCCGGAATTTCTTCCGATACGATCTGGGATTATAACCAGTTGCCAATTTGAAATATTTATTAAAATTTGAGACATTGCTAAATCCGGAAGCATGACATATCGAATTGATGTTCTCGTTGGTTTCTCTTATCATTTTGCAGGCATTTTCAACCCTCACCTCCATTAAAAATTCAAAATAAGTTCTTTCTGTTCGTGATTTGAAATAGTAACAAAAAGCGTTGGGCACCATGTGTATGATACCAGCTATTTCTTTAAGCTTGATGTCCTTGTAAAAATTATCCATTGTATACAGGTAAATTTTTGTTAACCTGTTTTCATCTATATTATTAAAAATCTTCTTTTCCGTATTGCTGGTAATATTTATTATTTGATCATTCTCAGCGAGTTTGTTTAGTAATTGCAGCAATATTGGTAGCTGTTCGTAATTTGGCGAGTTCTCTATTAGCCGGATAAAGTTAATGACTATGGGATGCGAGTTTTCATTAATGATCAGGCCTTGTTTGGCTTTACTTAACAGGTCATTCATTAGCTTATTCTCAGGCAACATCATAAAGCTGTCGCCTAATTTTTTTGGATTAAAGTGCAAAGTAAGTAATTGTAAAGGCTTAGAGGATTTACCGAACTTAGTTGCGTAATCATAATAACGGTTTGCCTCAAATTTGAACATATGGGGCACATTGCAACCGATCATGATCATGGTGCCTCCTGAAATTTGTTTTGATGTATTCCCTATGGAAAAAGTGCCCTCCCCGGTAATAATATAAATCAACTCAAGTTCAGGATGATTGTGGAAGTTATTGAGCGCATGATAAGCATTAGCTTCTGCTATTGAAAAAGTGGAACTTCTGACCTTTAATATTTGCTCGAAAAAAAACTCCATTTATGCTATATTCAATATAACAGATGAAAATACAGAATAATATATTAATATAACATTACTTTTTATGAATATTTAGGTATTTCATGCAAATGCAGCAGATTATTTTTGCGCTATAAATCATTGATCATGGCAATAAAGCAAAAATTTACTTTGAAACTTAACGAAGCATCGTTGAGTGACATTGAAAGTGTTGGCGGAAAAAACGCCTCACTCGGCGAGATGCTTACAAACCTTTCGGCACAAGGTATCAATATACCCGGCGGCTTTATCGTAACTGCAGGTGCGTACTACGAGTTTATCAATTACAATAAGCTGGATCCAATCATCAAACAAATTATTGCCGGTACTGACACCCAAAATCTGAAGCAATTAAAACAATGCGGCGAGTCGATCCGGTTACTTATACAAATGGGCAATTTTCCTGAAATAATGAAAAAGCAGATCATTGAAGCGTATGATCAGTTATCTGAAGCATACTACGAGGAAAATACAGACGTTGCCGTAAGATCATCAGCTACCGTTGAAGATCTGCCCGATGCTTCATTTGCGGGCCAGCAGGATACTTTTTTAAATGTAAGTGGCCACGACGCATTATTGGATGCCATCCGCAATTGTTTTGCTTCTTTGTTTACTGACAGGGCAATCAGCTACCGAAAAGGTTTTGGCTATGACGATTTCCTGATAGGGTTATCTGTATGCGTACAAAAAATGGTGCGGTCTGACCTGGGCGTTTCAGGAGTAGCATTCTCACTGGACACTGAAAGCGGGTTCAAGGATGTTATTATTATAAACGGCTCTTATGGTCTGGGGGAAATGGTGGTACAAGGCGCTATTAACCCGGATGAATTTACGGTATTTAAACCTGCTTTAGCCAAAGGCTACTATCCGGTCATTGAAAAAAAACTGGGCAGCAAAGAAAAGAAAATGATTTATGGCGATGAGCATCAGCGTATAAAGGTCATTGAAACAACTTTAGCCGAACGTGATAACTTTTGTTTAAACGATAAGCAAGTGCTGCAATTGAGCAAATGGGTAATGAAAATCGAGGCCTATTATTCCAGCTTAAAAGGGAAGTGGTGCCCGATGGACATCGAATGGGCCGTTGACGGACAAACCGGCGAAATGTTTATTGTACAGGCGCGCCCGGAGACCATACATTCAAAAAAGAAAAACAATATCATAATACAACATATTATATCGGACGAAACGCGTTTTGATAAACTACTGGCAAAGGGCATTGCTGTCGGCGACAAGATCGCCACGGCTAAAGTTCACCTGTTGGATAACCTGGGCAAAGATGGCATACAGCACATTAATTTTCAAAGCGGCGATGTCCTGGTTACCGACATGACCGACCCGGATTGGGAGCCGGTCATGAAAATAGCTTCAGCTATTATTACCAACAGGGGCGGACGTACCTGTCATGCAGCTATCGTTGCCCGTGAGCTGGGGGTACCTGCCATAGTGGGCTGTGGCAATGCCACGGAATTATTAAGAACCGGACAGTTAATAACCGCGTCCTGCGCGGAGGGTGATGCAGGCCTGATCTACGAAGGCGCTATTCCTTTTAGAAGCAGGAATTATGACGTGGACACACTGCCGCAAATCAGCACACCGGTGATGATGAATGTTGCTTCACCGGATATGGCTTTCCAGTTTGCGGGTTATCCGCATAAAGGCGTTGGATTGGCAAGAGAAGAGTTTATCATGAATAATTATATCAAGATTCATCCAATGGCACTGATACATCATGAAAAACTGAATGATGAAAAGCTGAGCCGGCAAATAAAGGAAACTATCAAGGGTTATCCTGACGGTGAAACGTTTTTTGTTGAAAAGCTATCATACGGCGTTTCTAAAATAGCGGCGGCATTTTACCCCAATACAGTCATCGTTCGTTTCTCTGACTTTAAAACTAATGAATATTTTAACATGCCGGGCGGTAAATATTTTGAGCCTGTTGAAGAAAATCCAATGATTGGCTGGAGAGGTGCTTCACGCTATTATTCAGCAGCATACAAAGAGGCCTTCGGTCTGGAATGTAAAGCCATAAAAAAAGTGCGTGAGGAAATGGGCTTGGAAAATGTGGTGGTGATGATCCCATTTTGTCGCACGGTAAACGAACTATTGCTGGTGTATAATGTAATGGAAGAATATGGCCTTAAACGTGGTGAAAACGGGCTGGAAGTATACTTGATGGCTGAACTGCCGTCGAATGTTATACTAGCCGATCAATTTGCCAAATATATTGATGGTTTCTCGATCGGCTCAAATGACCTTACGCAATTGGTATTAGGGCTGGACAGAGACTCATCTTTGGTGGCCGGTTTATACAATGAGCGCAACGACGCCGTGAAATTCATGATATCATCACTGATACAAACCGCCAAAGAAAAAGGAGTAAAGGTCGGCATCTGCGGTCAGGGGCCATCTGACTATCCCGACTTTGCGCAGTTTTTGGTCGAAGAAGGAATCGATAGCATTTCAGTTACACCAGATTCATTTTTTAAAACGGTGCAAGCCATTAAACAAATAGAAGATCAATTGACAACCAATACAACTAAACACTTAATAACTTTATGAAAGCAGTAAAAACTTTAGGACAATTCATCATTGAAAAACAAAATGATTTCCCTTACGCGAAAGGCGAGTTGTCGCGACTGCTGCGGGACATTGGCATTGCCGCCAAGATCGTTAACAGGGAAGTTAATAAAGCCGGTATCGCGGATATTATAAGAGGCGAGAATTATACGGTGAACGCACAAGGCGAAGGCCAGAAAAAACTGGATGTATATGCCAATGAACAGTTCATATCCGCCTTAACACAGGGTGGCGAGTGTTGCATCGTGGCATCAGAAGAAAACGATGATTTTATACCTATTGATGGCGAAGTTTCAAAAAATGCAAAATATATTGTGGCGATGGATCCACTGGATGGATCTTCAAATATTGATGTGAATGTTGGCATTGGTACTATATTTTCAATCTATCGCCGTAAATCAACAAAGGGATATGCCGGCATTAAAGATGTATTACAACGTGGCATTGAACAGGTGGCTGCGGGTTACGTGATCTACGGCTCTTCAACGATGTTGGTTTACACCACCGGAAAAGGAGTTAACGGGTTTACTTTAGATCCGTCAATAGGCGAATTTTGCCTGTCACATCCCGATATGCTGATACCAAAAGATGGAACTATATATTCTATAAATGAAGGTTATTACTCACATTTTCCGGACGGTGTAAAAAAGTATATTAAATATTGCCAGGTTGAGGACCTGTCAACTAATAGGCCGTACATATCAAGGTATATCGGCTCTATGGTTGCAGACCTCCATCGAAATTTAATTAAGGGAGGCATATTCATTTATCCGGTTACCGCGAGCGCACCGAAGGGTAAACTAAGATTAGTTTATGAATGTAACCCGATGGCTTTTATCATTGAACAGGCTGGCGGCAAAGCCAGTAACGGTTATGAGCGAATTTTGGAACTGGATGTGACTGAATTACATCAACGCTCAGCTATTTTTATCGGATCTGAGCGAATGGTTGAAAAAGCCGAAGAAATGATGGGCCGCTTTTCACCCATTACGACTAACGGTGATTACAGTTACCTGGAAGTAATATAAGATAAACAGGTTCGCCATGTGGATATTCCGGACCCGTTGACCATTGTATTCCGAGAAATTGAAAAATCAATTCCGTAATACTTTGACCATGTTCATTTATTGATGCTAAATAATTTTTTTAAAATTTGGTTACACAAATCGATGCGCTACAGCCCACGGAATCGTATGGTCAATCCTTCCGGAATTTCCAGTTTAGAAACAGGCCGCCGAAATGGTCACCCGGGTGAGTCATAAAATCTGAGTGGTTAAGCGAATTTTTGAGCAAAAAAAAACGCTTAAACCAGATGATTTAAGCGTTTAAAAAGGATTTGAGGTCCTTTTAGCGGAATGGACGGGACTCGAACCCGCGACCCCATGCGTGACAGGCATGTATTCTAACCAGCTGAACTACCACTCCGTTTGGGATGGCAAATATACCCTTCATTTTTTATTACACAAGCTATTTTTTCAAAAAAATAATAAAACACAAATAATCAACGCTTTATAACATATACAACAGGATAGTATCCACATTAGCTATTGCATACTTTTAAATGTAATGTGTTTAAAATTATACAGCAGATGTACAAAATAGCAGAAACTTGTATGGTTTTTATACAACAATTCGTCGATACTTTAATATATGCCCCTGAAAAATCCGGATAAAGAGACATCAAAGTAATAACAAACTTTGCGTAAGGTTTCAATACGGATATCTATTTTACCCGATTCGAGCCGGGCAATGTTAATATTGGTGTCAGAGTAAAACTTCTCCTGCCTAACCTGGTTTTGCCTTCTCAGCCGCTTTATTTGTAGCGAAATCTTGCGCTTAAATGCATTATCAGAGTTATCCAGGTATTCAAAATCAGTTAATAACATAGTTTTACAGCAATTTTAGGTTTACTATCCAAACAACAATTTGACCTTTTGAGAAAGCTAAAATAATAAAAATTAGTAATTTTTTATTTTCAAATTCTGACGAATAAGTCATTGCCGCAATCGTTTTATGGCAATACATTTGTTCTATACCGTTTGGCCCTGCATATACCTATGAAAACAAATATCAAGGCGGTAACATATAAAGATTGAATTCTCAGACACCCAAGCTGAGGTTTTTTGTTCTTTGTTTTGGGTTTAATCAATAGTTTAAATTAATTAGGGGAAAGGGAGCTTCAAAAGAGCTCTCTTTTTTTTTGGCCCGATTTTTACTATGCACGCATAATAATTAATATATTTACCTTTTATATTTTTATATCCAGTATAATGTATTTTGAACTTTCCGAAGAACAATTAATGATACGCCAGGCAGCCCGCGATTTTGCCCAAACAGAGCTAAAACCCGGCGTAATTGAACGCGACGAACATCAAAAATTCCCGGCCGAACAAGTTAAAATGATGGGCGAACTGGGTTTTTTAGGTATGATGGTATCGCCCAAATATGGCGGCAGCGGCATGGATGCTATTTCATACGTATTGGTGATGGAGGAACTTTCAAAGATCGACGCATCTGCTTCGGTTGTAGTATCGGTAAATAACTCATTAGTATGTTACGGACTGGAGAAATATGGCACTGAAGAGCAAAAGCAGAAATACCTGGTGCCATTGGCCAAAGGTGAGGTAATTGGCGCATTCTGCTTATCCGAACCGGATGCCGGATCGGATGCCACGGCACAGTCAACCACCGCCATCGACATGGGCGATCATTATCTGCTTAACGGCACCAAAAACTGGATAACAAACGGCAGTACTGCGTCAACCTACCTGGTAATGGCGCAAACCAATGCCAGTAAACGGCACAACGGCATTAATGCTTTAATAGTTGAGAAAGGCATGCCCGGCTTTAGTGTAGGTGCAAAAGAGAATAAGATGGGTATCCGCGGCTCTGACACCCATTCGCTTCATTTTAATGATGTTAAAGTGCCTAAGGAGAACCGTATAGGCGAAGACGGTTTCGGATTTAAATTTGCCATGACCACTTTAGAGGGCGGGCGCATTGGCATCGCGGCGCAGGCGTTGGGAATAGCTTCCGGTGCTTATGAGTTGGCTTTAAACTATGCCAAAGAACGCAAAGCCTTTGGGAAGACGTTAGCTGACCTACAGGCCACCCAATTTAAACTGGCAGATATGGCTACCGAAATTGAGGCTTCGCGTCTGCTATGCCTGAAAGCGGCCTGGCTAAAAGATAAAGGCCTGCCCTATGCACAGGCAAGCTCAATGGCTAAGTTATATGCATCGCAAACGGCTATGAAAACTACCGTGGAGGCTGTTCAGATCCATGGCGGATATGGTTTTGTAAAAGAATACCATGTTGAGCGCCTAATGCGCGATGCCAAAATAACGCAGATCTATGAGGGCACATCAGAAATTCAACGCATTGTCATATCCCGCGAGGTACTGAAATAAAGCGGCTATTTTCTTTAATTTTGGTGTGTATTAAATCTATCTACCATGAAAATCAGATCGTTCTTAGCAATATTTTGCTTCACCCTGGCGCTAAATGCCGCATACGCGCAGACCGCACTTAAACCTGGCATATGGCGCGGCGCTACCAAAACAGCTAAAGGCGTCGAGATCCCTTTCAATTTTGAGGTAAGTAATGTTGCAGGGCAAACCCATTTAGCCATTATTAACGGCGCCGAACGTTTTAAGGTAACTGATGTAAAATATAAAGGCGATTCTGTTTTTATACATATGCCTTTGTTTGACTCTGAGTTCAGGCTAAAACAGATGGCCGGCAACCTCACCGGCAAATGGATCAAAAATGGCGGTACCAAATACACTATAATGGATTTCACCGCTACGCCTAATACCTTATGGCGGTTTAAAACCCCACAAAAGCCGGCAGCTAATATAACCGGCAGATGGTCGGTTCCTTTTGTGAGTGATGGCAAAACTGATCTTACAGTAGGCGAGTTTAAACAGGTTGGTGCAAAAGTTACCGGTACGTTCCTGTCCACAACCGGCGATTACCGTTTTTTGGAAGGCGTTATTACCGGTAATGATCTGTACCTGTCTTGCTTTGATGGCGGGCACAATTACCTGTTTACAGCTAAGGTCAATGGCAATAAAATAACCGGTGGCAAGTTTTACGCCGGCCTTACCAGCGTGGACGACTGGAGCGGCGTTAAAGACCCCAACGCTAAATTGCCGGATCCTTTTTCGTTAACAGCGCTTAAGTCCGGATACAAGAAACTGGCTTTTACCTTTAAAGACATCAACGGTAACAAGGTATCACTTACGGATAAGCGTTTTAAAAACAAGGTGATCATTGTGCAGATCTTAGGCTCGTGGTGCCCTAACTGTATGGACGAAACGGCGTATATGGTTAACTATTACAAGAAGTTTCACCCAAAAGGTGTCGAGGTTATCGGCCTGGCTTACGAGCGTACTACTGATTTTACCAAATCGCAAAGGACATTAAAGCAACTCAAAACCCGCTTTAACATACCTTACCCGTTATTAATTACCGGTTATACCCCGGCCAATGGCGACCCGGCTAAAAGCCTGCCGATGATGGCCAAAATATTGGGGTTCCCTACTACCATTATGATCGACCGGAAAGGCGATGTACGTAAGATCCATACCGGTTTTAGCGGGCCGGGTACCGGCGAGCATTATACAGACTTTATAACCGAGTTTGAACGCCTCACCACCCACATGCTGGAGGAACAGGGCTAAACCATGATGCTTGTTTCACGAAAGTGTGAAACAGATGAAACAAGATTTCGAGTTAAATAGCTGACAATAAATCACTTGCCAAAAACAGGTGAAACAAAATGAAACAAAGGATAAGTCAGTAAATTTATAGGTAAAAATACCGTAAATGGCTGTTTATGAAATGATTGCGTTTTTGTAATTTTTTGACAGGTAAAAAATAAAACGGATCCTTTGGCACTTACTTTTTGCTGAGAAAAAGGGGGTCATGATGCGCCAGCAAAATGCAAATTGCCGTCATGTTCCGTCAATTGCCGTCATTTTATTGCAGAAAAATACAATTTATTACGGTTTACTGCATAAGGCAATTCATTCGCCTAAATATTCCTGAAATATTGCAAAAGGCCGGTAGCAGGTTTCGTACCTGCTACCGGCCTTTAACTTTATGACCTGCCCCCTGGCAACGCACAATGTGCGCTTATTTAGCAGCGGTAATATCAGTCGTTTTCATCATGTTTTTGGTGCTTTCCGCGAGGCGGATAAATTCGGCCCGGTACCCGTCGTCGTCTTTTCCTTTGGCACTTTTGGCCATGGTGATCAGCTGATCGAACTTTGAGTTTTGTTTAAACTGCGAATCGCGCAACAACATGCCATACTCGGCCACCGCAGCCGCGAACCTGAAATCTTCGGATGTTTTGCCTGCGTTAAGCGGGTTATCAATTACCGTTACATATTCCATTTTGCTTTTATCAGAATCAGGTTGTTTGTACCTGAACTTAATGGTCATCACCTCGGGCGAATTATTACCCCGGACAGCGGCGGCCGGTTTCTGATATTTCAACGGATCTACACTCGCGCTAAAACTATCTTTAACCCCGACAGGTATGATCTCGTATAAAGCGGTTACGGTATGCCCCACGCCCATATCGCCGCCCAATTTGGTATCGTTATTAAAATCCTCCTTTGCCATCAGGCGGTCTTCATAGCCTAATAACCGGTAAGATTGTACTTTAGCCGGGTTAAATTCAACCTGTAGTTTTACGTCTTTAGCTACGGTAAATAAAGTACCGCCAAATTCGCTCACCATTGATTTTGTGGCTTCGGTAATGTTATCTATATAAGCATAATTGCCATGTCCTTTATCGGCCAATAACTCCATTTTGCTATCTTTATAGTTACCCATTCCAAACCCCAGGATAGACAAGCTCACACCGGTTTTACGCTCCTCTTCAATAAGTTGTTCCATATCCTTATCGCTTGACGCTCCTACATTAAAATCTCCATCGGTTGACAAGATGATACGGTTATTACCCTTTTTAATAAAATTTTTCTGCGCTACCTGGTAAGCCATCATCAAACCGGCTCCGCCTGCTGTTCCGCCGCCTGCACCTAACTGTTCAATAACGTCCTTGATCTTTTCTTTTTGGTCGCCCGGAGTCGATTCTAATTTCACACCAACTTCGCCGGCGTAAACTACAATGGCTACATGGTCAATGGGCCTTAATTGGTCGACCAGCATTTTCATGGAAGTTTTTACCAGCGGTAGTTTATTAGGCTCGTACATCGACCCGGACACATCTATTAAAAAAACCAGGTTTGACGGCGGCAACTTATCCGTTTTTACATTTTTTGCTTTAAGGCCAATCCTTACCAGTTGGTGTTGCGGGTTCCAGGGCGCGGCAGCAAGTTCGGTCTGAATTGCTACCGGTTCGCCGCTGGTTGGTTCAGGTAGGTTATATTTAAAATAATTGATCATTTCTTCAATGCGTACCGCGTCTTTGGGTGGCAACTGGCCGGCATTGATAAATCTGCGCACATTGGCGTAGGATGCCCCGTCGACATCAACCGCTAAAGTTGACAAAGGCGTAGTTTGAGGGTCAATAAATTGGTTTTCTGCAATACTGTTGTATGACTCATTACCCGGCATGGCCTGGTTGTTATAATTATTAACTACCTGATCCCTGATACCGACTGGTAATCTTTTTGCTGCTTCGGTGGCGTTGCCGCCATAATACGCTTTGCCGTTAATTTTAGACTTTCTACTGTTTTGAATGTTCAGACCGGCTACCTTACCCTGCAATAGCTGCTCTGTGTTACCTACCGGATTATTTGCTACGTCTTTCCCGGTGATGATGTAAGATGAACCGGTTTGTTCATCACGGTTGCGTTTTACATAACCACGTATAACCACTTCATTTAATGCAGTTTCTTTAACCATCAGGCTTATATTTAGCATAGTTTGCCCGGGCCTGAGTTGTATAGTTTGATCGATGTAACCTATGCAGGCAAAAGTCAGCGTTGTTTTTTCATTCACCTTTAACTTATATTGTCCATTAACATCAGCCCGGGTTATTACTTTGCCGGCTACAGAAACAGTTGAGCCGGTTAGCGCTTCGCCCGACAAGGCGTCGACAATTTTACCCCTTACAGCTATTAATTTATGGCCTCGGATAAGGGCCGCTCCGTTTGTTTTTGCGGTTGGCGCTGTAAAGCCGGTAAATGTTACCAGGGCTAAAAGCATGATCAGATAATTTCTCATATTTATTTTTTTAAGATTTATGGATTTTGCAGGTATGATGCATCCTATTGATGATTTCCATAAATCATTTAAAAAATTTATTTTGTAGCTCTGCATGAACTTCTTAAAAAGCCAGGCCACTATAATTGATCTATCCGACGAAAGGCTGTTGCTGGCGTACAAGCAAAACGGTGATTTAAAAACCCTGGCATCGCTCTATGAAAAATACATGCACCTGGTTTATGGTGTATGCCTTAAATACCTGGGCAACGAGGAATTGAGCAAAGATGCCGTGATGCAAATTTTTGAAGAACTGATTGATAAAGCACAGCGGCATGAAATAAAGAACTTTAAAAGTTGGCTGCATGTACTAAGCCGTAATTTTTGTTTGATGCAATTACGCTCTGATAAAAAAATGCCGACGGAAACTTTGCCTGACTTTATGGAATTTACCGATGATACGCATCTGTATGAAGAGCAGGAGGGCGACATGCAATTGCTTGAGCGCTGTAAAGAAAAGCTGCCATCGGCACAAAAAATAAGTATCCAGCTGTTTTACCTGGCAGAAAAATGTTATAAGGAAATCGTTGAAGAAACGGGCTATACGCTTAATGAGGTTAAAAGCTATATCCAGAATGGTAAACGGAATTTAAAAATTTGTGTGGAGAAGAACCGTGAACGCTAAGAACAATAACATACAAAAAATTGACAAGTACCTTAAAGGTAAGCTTGATAATAAGGCCATGCACCAAATTGAACGAGAAGCACAAGATGATCCTTTCTTTACAGATGCCCTTGATGGCTATGAAAAAGAGGGCAGCTTCTCTACAGATAACTTTTCTGACCTTAAATCAAGACTAAGCAAACGCGTTGCCGAAAAGCGACGGAATAAGCTGCTACTATGGCGCATTATGCCGGTTGCCGCTTGTTTGTTGCTGATGATTGGAGCGGGCTATTGGTTCTTTGCTCACAAACAACAGCGGTTTCAATACGCAAATAATATTCCGCCGGTTACACACAAAGCTCAACCAGAACCGGTAGCCCCTGCTATAATATCAAAAGACACAAACAAAGCTACCCTTGAAAAACCTGCTTACATTGCTAAGAGCAAACCTGTTAAAAAAACCGCGCCGTTGGCTGACATCCTGAACAGGGTACAGCATATAAAAGTTGACAGCAACGGAAAAATAGCTGAAAAAGGTGATGCAAAGTTAATAGCCCGGGTTAATGCTAAAGAATTTACAGGGGGCAGTGTCAACGAAGCATTAAAAAAATTACCACGCGACATTGTAGAAAAAGAGCCAGCTAACGGATCGACATACATTATTCCCGGTAAAGAAGTTCAGGACAATCCTGTTGGAAACGTGGAACAGCTTTTACAGGGCAAAGTTGCGGGCATTAATATCCGGAACAGCAAAAAATCAAAAAATGATTTAATGCCTATAAGCGGGCGAGTTACCGATAATTACGGCAAAGCAATATTTGGCGCAACTGTTTATAGCGGAAGCCGGGGTGTTGCTACAACCGATACTAACGGCAGGTATAGCGCTATGGTTTATAAAGACTCGTCGATATTAGTTTCTAACCTTGGCTATAAGACAACATCATTTAAAATAAACGCCGGCAAGAGTTTGCCCGACATAAAACTGGAAGAGCAACCTAACAGGCTTGCCGAGGTAAACATTCGCGGCTATGTTAAGCGTAACCGCGACGAACAAACCGGTTCATCGTATATAATAACCGGGAAAGCCAACCCATGCAAAGAAAACGCGCGCTTTAAACGCAGGTTCTTTAAGAAGATAGCTATTGCAGAAAAATACGTAACAGAACACGCCAATAAGGATACACTAACTATAAGTGACGGCAAGTTTTATCGCGCTCTAAAATTTATTACTGAGCATGCCCCATCAACCATAAAGGCCGACAAAGCCGGCAACGTGGGTTATTCTGATCTTAAAATATTCGAACTAAATAAAAGCGGATGGCTAAACTGGTATGAAAGCAATAAGTGTAATAATTTGAAATAGGTAAGTTAAGTTGTCATTTCGAAACGAAGTGAGAAATCTTAAACGTTTTGCAATTGATCGCTCGTACAAGATTTCTCACTCGTTCCTCGTATCGAAATGACAATTTATTAATTTAATAGCGTGTTCTAACTCTTCTCTTCCCATATCACACATAAATGCAAAATGGTTTCAACAGCCTTTTGCATATCCTGTACCGATACCCACTCCTGCTTACCGTGGAACGCGTGTTCGCCGGCGAAGATGTTAGGGCAGGGTAATCCCATAAAAGACAATCGTGAACCGTCTGTACCGCCACGGATGCTGCAAAGTTTGGCATCCAGCCCGGCCCGCCTGATGGCTTCCATGCCATAATCAACAATTTGCGGGTGCTGGTCAAGCATTGTTTTCATGTTGCGGTACTGCTCTGTTATTTGCAACTCATAACTTGAGTTGGGGAAATCTTCTAAAACTTCTTCGGTAGCTTTCCTGATCTCATTAGCATATCTCACAAGATTTTGCTCATCAAAATCACGGATAATAAAATCAACCGTGGCTTGCTCAACATGCCCGTTTATACCAACCGGGTGGATAAAGCCATCCATACCATCCGTATTCTCGGGCGATAACTCAAACGGCAACATCGCTACAATGATCGAAGCTATTTTTATGGCACTTTCCATTTTATCTTTAGCAAAGCCCGGATGCGAACTAACACCGTTAATGATCAGCCTGGCTCCGTCGGCACTAAAAGTTTCATTCTCCATATTGCCGGCGCTTTCACCGTCGATGGTATAACCGGCATAAGCACCCAGCTTTTTGATATCCACTTTATCAACTCCCCGGCCTATTTCTTCGTCGGGTGTAAATAAAATCCTTATCGTGCCATGCTTAATTTCGGGATGACTGATCAACTGATAGCAGGCATCCATGATCTCGGCTACACCGGCTTTGTTGTCGGCACCCAATAATGTCGTCCCGCTGGCAGTAATGACATCGTTATTGATTTGATTTTTCAGGTCGGGGTGCTCGCTCATCCGCAATATTTGCGATGGATCGTCGGGCAATACAAGGTCCTGGCCCTGGTAATTTTTATGGACAATAGGCTTTACCCCTGCCCCGCTGCAATCGGGCGAGGTATCTATGTGCGAACAAAAACAAATTACGGGTACATCCTGCTTATCGGTGTTAGCAGGTATAGTGGCGTATACATAACCAAACTCGTCTAAATGAGCGTCATTTATCCCTATTTGCAACAATTCTTTCACCAACAGCGCCCCTAAATCTTTTTGTTTCAGGGTTGATGGATAAGTTTTTGAGCCCGGATCTGACTGCGTATCTATAGCGACATATCGTACAAACCGCTCTGTAACCGTAAAATCTAACATCGTATTAAAGTTCATATAATTGAAATCGTTATCTTGGCACTCAATTAGCTAATTAAACGCTTGTAAAGATTGATTAATATTTGGTTTTGAGAAAGGCTATCTTATTTTTTATTTTAATTTTTTCGGGGCTGATACTAAGAGCCCAGGATAGCTATAACTACACGCCTTATGGCGTTGGATTTTTTGCCAGCTATAATCGCCCTTACGACGATCTGAAGAAAGCCAACAACAGCATAAGCATTAATGCAACCGGGTATTTTAATGCTTCGCCATACACGTCATTAGGCCTTGAACTGCAGGTTGGCGGGCTTTCGGGCGGCAGTATCATTACCGATAAAGACCGGCGTCAATATGATAACCATTATAAAGCGGTTGCCTTACATGTTGATTTTGCGCTTGGCGAGGTAATTAATTACAACAACAGCGATTTTTTAGATGCGATAAAGGATTTTTATATCGGCACCGGCATTGGCGTTATCAATAACAATATGGCGTTTGTGCAGCGCTATAATTTATTGCCTACCGGATATCCAGTAGGTACTTACAGGTTTCCGGGGCAAAACAGCAGCTTAAATTTTATGGTCCCTATCCGTATTGGGTATGAGTATAAGATCTATAATGAATGGAGCGAACCTTATATAGGTATCCAGATCGGTTATATCCATAACTATACTTTTGGCGAGGGCCTGGATGGTTATGACGACCCTCCAAGCAAATTTAGAAATAACTCGCCCGACCAATACAGGCAAATTTTTATCGGTGTAAAGTATAACTTCGGCAACCCGACGTCATACATCAAACGAATCAATTAAAAGTTGAACATAGAAGAATTACGCGACCATTGCCTGGAAAAACCGGGCGCTACCGAAGGGTTCCCTTTTGGCGAGGACACCTTAGTGTTTAAGGTAGGCGGCAAGATCTTCTTGATTACCGGCCTGCAGGAAGGCGACCGCTTTAACGTAAAATGCGACCCTGAACTAGCTGTCGAGCTGCGCGAACGCTATACCGAAGTACAACCCGGCTACCACATGAACAAAAAAATGTGGAACACCGTTTTTATGAACGGCTCTTTAACACATAAACAACTGCTTGAAATGGTCGACCACTCTTACGACCTTGTTGTTAAAAGCCTCCCTAAAAAAACACAAGCCGAAATAACCGGCCTTACCGAATAATTTTATATTTTAACAGGACATCATCTTTTTCAAAAGATAATTCATGAAGACATGTATACTGACGCTGTTTGCGTGTTTAACCGTTGTTGCTGCCACGGCCCAATTAACCCCGTTCGAGCTAAGTAAGGATAAAAATTATACTGCCACCTATCCCGAGGTGATCAGTTACTATACCAAACTGGCCAAAACAAATCCGCAGATGAAACTGATCAATTACGGGATGACGGATATAGGCAAGCCGTTAACCCTGGTGGTTTTATCGCGCGATAAGGTTTTTGACCCGGCATTGATCAAAAAACAAAATAAGCGGGTGCTGCTCATTAACAACGGCATCCACCCCGGTGAACCCGAGGGAATCGATGCCAGCATGATGTTTGCCCGCGACCTGCTAAAGAAGAACGCGCTGCCAAAAAATGTGGTGATCTGTATTGTCGCCCTTTATAATATTGATGGCAGTTTAAACCGAGGGCTTAGCCGCATTAATCAAAACGGGCCGGGCGCTTATGGCTTCAGAGGTAACTCGCGTAATTTGGACCTGAACCGTGATTTTATTAAAGCGGATAGCCGCAACACGCTGGCATTAGAGCAGATCATCAATACCTGGCAGCCCGAGATCTTCCTGGACAACCATACCAGCGATGGTGCCGACTACCAATATGTAATGACGCTGATTGAAACGCAAAAGGATAAGCAAAATCCTATTCTTGCCGAATATACCTCGAAGATATTATCGCCCGAATTATACAAGCGAATGAAAAAAAGCGGGTTTGAAATGACCCCTTATGTAGAAAGTGAAGAGAACATCCCCGACTCGGGCATTGTAAGCTTTTTAGAGACGCCGCGCTTTGCAACGGGTTATACATCGCAGCATAACATCATCAGCTATATTACCGAAACACATATGCTAAAGCCATTCGACAAGCGGGTTTATGCTACTTACGATTTTATGCAGGCCATGGTAGACATTAACGAGCGCGACGCCAAATTGATCAGCGAGGTAAAAGCCAAAGCAGATGAGCAGGTAAAAAATCAAAAAACATTTGCTCTGAACTGGCAGTTAGATACCCTTCACTACGACACGCTAAGCTTTAAAGGCTTTGCCGCGGGTTATAAACCCAGCGAAGTTAGCGGCTTGTCACGTTTGTATTATGAAAGAAGTAAACCGTTTACCAAGACCATTAAATACTATGATAACTACTTGCCGGAAGTCACGGCCAATAAACCAATAGCCTATATTATTCCACAAGCCTGGGGCAAGATCATTGATCTGTATAAATTAAATAACGTGGTTATGCATCGCCTGGCGCATGATACTTCCATTTTTATGCAAACGTATTATATATCTGACTATAAAACCGTTACCAGGCCTTATGAGGGGCATTATTTGCATAGCAATGTTAAAATAGGCTGGTACAACGGGCAAGCTAAATTTTACGAAGGCGATTACGTGGTTTATACCAACCAGGCGCTTAATCGTTTTATTGTTGAAACTTTGGAGCCGCAGGGTGTTGATTCATATTTTGCGTGGAATTTCTTTGATTCTGTTTTAGGGCAAAAAGAAGGTTACTCTCCCTATGTTTTTGAGGATGTTGCTGCCCAATTGTTAAAAGAACAGCCCTGGTTACGCAAAATGCTTGATGATGAAAAGGCGAAGAACCCTTCAATGGCTAAAAGCGCCGAGGCGCAGTTAAATTTTGTCTATCGCCATTCGCCTTACTTCGAAAAAACATATCTTCGCTACCCGGTGGGCCGTTTAATGAGAAACACCGAACTCGATTTAAAATAAATGGAATACATAACCTACACGCCGGTGGCGTCGTTCATATTCGCGATAACTATTATCGTGTCATTGCTGGCTTTTAGTAATGAGAATTTATATGCGAAAATGATATTGCACCCTTATAGCGTGTCACGCAAAAAGGACTTGTTTACTTTAATTACCAGCGGTTTGATCCACAAAGACTGGATGCATTTAATTTTTAATATGCTGTCCTATTATTTCTTTGCCTTTCAGTTAGAAGTTTATATCGGCCATTTGCAGTTTGGATTATTATATGTGGCCAGCCTGGTATTAAGCGACTTGCCATCAGTAGCCAAACACAAAGACGATTATTCGTACTACAGCCTCGGTGCATCCGGAGCGGTTAGTGCTGTAATTTTTAGCTTTATCATGTTCTCACCCATGAGCAAAATGCTGATCCTGCCGCTGCCTATTCCTATTCCGGCTATTTTATTTGGCGTATTATACCTGGTTTACTGTAACTATGCTGCAAAATACTCGCGCGACAATATTAACCACGACGCGCATTTATTTGGTGCTTTATCAGGGGTAGCTATCACGATTATTCTAAACCCTTCGATCGTTCCAACCTTTGTGCATCAAATTACCGGGGGAGTTCAATCGTTGCTGCATTAATAAAGTTGCCGTCGGCATCGAATAAAAAGCTCATGGGCTCTTCGGGGTTTTTAATGATCTCTAACAGCAGGAAGCCCCAGTTTTTCCAGAAATTTTCAAGCACCTGGCCGTAAATTTTGTTTTGCCAGTGGTCAAACATGGGCTTGCTGCTCATGCCGCGTAACGGCATGGCCTCAATGTATAATTCTTCGGCAACAGGTAAAAGATTGTATTCAGGCAAACGGTTAAACAGGTAGGCCGAATAAAAAACCCGCCCGCTAAACTCTTCAAACTGTATGGGGTGTAATACGTGGTCGTTTATCTTATCGAAAACCTCGCGGTGATACTGCAGGTTGGCGCCGTTATCCTGGAAACAGATAATCAAACCAAAATCCTTTATCCGCAATGAAAATGTAAGCGTATTGATCTCATCGCGATAGCCAAATTCCTGCTCGTTATTATCTACCTTAAACAAGAAGATGCTGTAGGGCTTAAACTCTTCAAAAAATACCGGCAGGGTAATGCCTTGCAGCATTAAATGCAGGTTGCTGAATTTATGGATGATAGATTGCGAAATATTAAACTCCTCGCCCTGCGCAAACTGCTGGCGGATCCCCGCCTGGATCTCGTTAAATATGATCCCATACAACAATTTACCTGCCCACTGAAACAGTTTAAGTTCGTCCACAGCTTTAACCGCCTCATATCCGCTGTTAAATGCCGCCGAAATCTCTGCCTCTAATGGCTCAAGGTAAACATCATTAACCGCTGCCGAGCATGGCAGCTTAATATCCTTGTAAGTCGCCATGCTTTCATCCAGCAGCTTAAAGGGCTTTTCCTCCAGGCCATAAAGGCTCATCAGCCATTGCGGAAACACCTGTATTTTTTCTTCTTCGCTGTTAAGGGGCTGCCCTGTTAAGAAACAGGTTTTATTACTAAAGTTTGAAGCATCGAATGGAGCATACGGTTTTACGGGCATATTAGAATTTTATTTTATGCGTGGTCGTTTTTACTCACCCCGACGACGCTGCGCTTGTCGGCCCTCTCTTCGCCTTTGGCGGAAAGAGGGCTATTTCATTTTTAAACTATTTAAAACCCTCTTTCTCGCTTGCGAAAGAGAGGGTGGTCGAGCGAAGCAAAGACCGGGTGAGTCCACCGTCACGCGCAATCACGCGTCAAAGATAGCCATGATTTTAAAAAGAATAATTTAGCTTTGAGATTTATGTTTTGCATATGACTAACTTACTTCGTGAACTTTCGGATAATGAGCTGCGGCTATCGGCAAATTCGGTTTTTAATTACGCGCACGCAGGCAGTGTTTCAGCAGAATATACAAGTACATCTTCCTTGTTTACAGATTACAAGACTATCCATAATCAATACTTAAACTTATATAACAGCAGCGATGATGCCCTGGTTAAAAATGAGGCTTTAAAACGATTGATCTTCTTAAACTGGTATTATTTGGCCGAGCCCAATATGTTAACCAACATTACCGAACTGGATGATGATACCATGTTTGAGGCTTACGAAATATTGAACGGTTTGTTAGAGGCCAGTGCGCTGGACGAGGAATTTAATTGGATGCTTGCTTTTTACAGTAAGTGGGACTATACCATCTTTCAATTCTCTGAAGATGGACTGGATGAACTTACGGCTTTTGTAAAAAATAATCGCTGGACGGTTAAACAGCCGCCCGCAAAAGAATGGATAAAAGGCAAGATGGATAACCGCGGGCAAATGGGTAAATATTTAACCGCACTGAGTGAAACGATACTATGAAGTTAACTTACCAACCGTTCGAGCTCAAGCTAAAGCACCCGTTTACCATAGCTAAGTTTTCGCGCACGTCAACGCCTGTCATGCTGGTGCAGATCGGGCATGAAGATTATACCGGCTATGGCGAGGCATCAATGGTGCCTTATATGGGCGAGAGCCATGAAAGTGCAGCTGCATTTTTAAACGAGGTAGATGTCAACCAACTTAAGTTTCCTTTTAATTTCGAAGAGATCATTAATTACCTGGATAGCATAGCGCCGGGCAACCCTGCAATTAAAGCCGCTGTAGACATTGCACTGCACGATCTGGAAGGTAAATTACTAAACAAACCATGCTGGCAGTTGGTCGGGAGTGATCCGGCACTAATGCCGGTAAGCAGCTATACTATCGGCATAGATGAGCCGGATGTTTTTCTGAAAAAAGTAAAAGAGGCCGAAGGTTTTAAAGTGATCAAGGTAAAGCTTGGCCGCGCTAGTGATAAGGAGCTTATTAATATTATCCGTTCGGTAACCGATGTGCCTATTTACGTGGATGCAAACCAGGGATGGACAGACCGGCAACAAAGTATCGATACTATCCATTGGTTGCAGCAACAGGGTGTGGTACTGGTTGAGCAGCCCATGCTTAAAACGGACATAGCCGGCAATGCCTGGTTGACAGAACGCAGCCCTATTCCTATCATTGGCGATGAAGCCGTACAGCGCCTGGCCGATGTAGAAAAAGCAAAAGGTGTTTACCACGGCATTAATGTTAAACTGATGAAATCAGCAGGAATGTATGAGGCTGAGCAAATGATCTCAAAAGCAAGATCGCTTGGTTTAAAAGTGCTGATAGGCTGTATGAGCGAAACCAGTTGCGCCTCATTAGCCGCGGCAGCGCTTGCCCCGTTATGCGATTGGGCCGATATTGACGGTCCATTTTTAACCACTAACAATCCATATAAAACACCGGCTTTTAAAGACGGGAAATACGAATTAAGTAATGCCCCGGGATTGGGCCTGTTATCTAAATAAATTTAAAGTTAAATTTTTATCAAAGCCCCAAAACCGGTTAATTTGTAACAATGTCTTTATTTGTCGCCTCGTTAAATTCCGGAAGCAACGGTAACTGCTATTACGTTGGTAATGAGCACGAGGCTGTATTGGTTGACGCAGGCATCTCCTGCCGCGAAACAGAAACACGCATGGCGCGCCTGGGTTTATCAATGCGCAAGGTAAAGGCTATTTTTATTTCGCATGAACATTCAGATCATATCCGCGGCTTAACGGTGTTGGCAAAAAAATACCGACTGCCTGTTTACATCACCGCGCTTACCATGTACCACGGCGGTTTAAGGCTGGATGATGAACTGGTATCAGCGTTTATTGCCGAGCAACCTGTCCACATTGGCAACCTATTAATAACTCCTTTCATTAAATTGCATGACGCTGCCCATCCGCATAGTTTTACTATTGCCTGCGGCGATATCAAAGTTGGTGTGTTTACTGATTTAGGTGCGGTTTGCGAGAACCTGGTCCACCATTTTCAACAATGCCATGCGGCTTTCCTTGAAGCTAATTATGACGAAGAATTGTTAGAGCGCGGCAATTATCCTTACCATTTAAAACGACGGATCCGTGGCGGCAAAGGGCACCTATCCAATAAGCAGGCACTAACTTTATTTATGGATTATAAACCGGCTTACATGAGCCATTTGTTTTTATCCCATTTGTCAAAAGATAATAATGACCCCGCGCTGGTACATAATTTGTTTAATACCCATGCCCGCGGGGCAGAAATAGTTGTTGCATCGCGCTACCACGAAACGGCGGTATATCATATCAGCGGGGCGAATATTAAAGCTTACGCCCCCCTTGCAAGCCTGCAAACCAGTTTATTTTAAAACAATAGATTTTTTCTTTTTTTGAACAAGTATTTAGCCTCAGTTACAATATTCCCGGTAAAATAATTGTAGTTTTATTCTTGTAAGGGGTCGTCATGATCTTTTATATCCCTAATATTAATTTAAACGGTAAACCCCGTTAACTTTTTGCACGTATTGTAAATATGAAGTTATCGCCGCAACAGGATAATAAAGAACGGGTTACGTCCTTGCTAAACGAAGCATACAGTTGCAGGACTAACAATTTAAAGCGCAGTATAGAGCTGGCCAACCAAGCCTTGACTATCAGCCGGCAACTTAATGACCCTGCGCTAACTGCAAAAAGCCTGAGCAACTACGCCCTTTTTTCCATGATAATTGGCGAACATGAAAAATCACTTAACATGTCGGCCGAAGCGATCAAACTTTATGAAGTTTTAAATGATGATAAAGGCATTGCCGATGCCAAGTATAATATAGCCGGCGTATATTATAAAACCAATAATTATCACCTGGGGCTGGTTAATTTGATTGATTGCATTAATACCTACCGCAAATATAACGACTACCATAACCTGGCGCGGTCGCATAAATCATTAGGTACTATTTATGAATATTTTGGCGACGAAAAAAATGCCATTATCACTTACGAGGATTCTATAGCCGCAGCAAAACAGGCCGGCGATCTTAACCTTGAATCGAATGCATACAACCCGCTTTCGGGGATCTATCTTAAAAAGCAGGACATCGCAAAAGCAGCAGAGCTGATAGAGAAGTCGATGGCCATAAAAACTCAAACCGGTGATATCCGCGGGTTGGCATTTGCATATTATGGCCGGGGCAAAGTTCATACAGCGCAGAAAAATTACACACAGGCCGAAGATGATTTCAAAGCTTCCATAAACATCCATATCGAAATGGGCGAAATGTTGGGGTTGGGTATGTCTTATTATAAACTTGCCTCATTATATGTTGAGATGGGGCGGCTATCGCAGGCAAAAGAAGTTTTAAAACAGGGGATCGATTATAGTACACGATACCACTCATCAATGGTGATGTTTAAGTGCTACCACCTGTTTTATGACATTTATAAAATGGAAAATGACCCGGTTAACGCGCTTAAATTTTTAGAGCTATACCTTAAAGAGCGCGAAAGCGTAATTAATGCCCAAACGCTAAAGGTTATTGAGAATTATGATGCTATTAACAAGATGGAAGCTGTTAAAAAGGAGGCCCAACTGCAATTAGAAAAGGCCGAGATCATCGAGAAAAAGAACCACGCCGAGCAGGCTGCTATTGTTAAGCAGGAGTTTTTATCGACCATGAGTCATGAGATCCGGACGCCGTTGAACGCGGTGATCACCATTTCGGCATTGTTGGCTGATAAGGTTGATAAAGAAGAGCAGGAGTTGATAAATGCGCTCAGGTTTGCGTCGAACAACCTGTTGCTGTTGATAAACGACATACTTGATTTTACCAAACTGGAAGCCGGCAAGAGCAGGCTGGAACTAAGGCCAACAAACTTCAGGCAGTTCCTGGATAATATTAAAAAAACATACGACAACCTGGCCCGCGAGAAGGGGCTTGTGCTAAACCTGGTCATTGACAAGGGGATCGCTGATTCGTATAAAATGGACGAAACCAAACTGGGACAGATCCTGGGTAACCTGATCACCAATGCTATAAAATTCACCTATTTTGGGCGGGTAGATGTGCTGATAGAAAAAGTAAGCGCAAGTGATTATTCTGACGAGATCCGCTTTAAAATAAACGATAGCGGCATTGGTATCGCATCGGCATACCTGCAGGATATTTTTGAAAGCTTTTCGCAGCCTGAGTCTATTACTACCCGTAAACAAGGCGGCTCAGGGCTTGGCCTGGCCATTGTTAAAAAACTGGTAAACCTGCATGGCAGCGACATTGAAGTAACCAGTACCGAAGGCGCCGGTTCAAGCTTCCATTTTATGCTCAAACTTAAAAGGGCCGAAAAACCGGATAAGAAACACACTACTTACACGGACAACCTTGAAGGTAAAAACATATTGCTCGCCGAGGATAATATGATCAATGCCATGGTAGTCAGCAAGTTATTATCTAACTGGAAAATAACTGTAGAGCATGCAAAGAATGGCGTTGAGGCGGTTGAAAAATCAAGTCAAAAAGTATTTGATTATATTTTGATGGATATCCATATGCCCGAAATGGATGGTTTTGAGGCTACGCGGCTTATTCTATCTACTTCCGAAAACCCAAATTGTAAAACGCCCATATTTGCCCTTACGGCCGACGTTACGGCCGAATATCAGGATCTATCTCAATCCTTATTTAATGGTTTCCTGAGGAAACCTATCGAACAGGATAAATTATATGAAGCATTGGTAGTTTCTTCGGGACTTAATGCGGGGGTGCATTAAATCACGGTTATGTCTTTATAAGTAAGAGCGTTAAAAAAGGAGAAGTCCGCTAAAACTTCTCCTCTAAAATTAACTGATCTCATTATTCTCATAAAGAACGAATTGGTTTAGTCCGATTGTAACAAGGCTACAAAGTTATATATTTCTATATACTTAGTAGAATAAATTTAAAAATAATTTTTTTGCCTGTTTGCCAAATGTTATTCTGCAAAGCAATTCCATAGCAAACTATTAGTTGTTTTTGCGATTTTTGTAAAAATCTGCCGGAAAAATAAAAAAGCATACAGTTGGTTTTTTATTTACCCTGCATGCTTTATAAAAACCATAATTTTTGGCCTATTTCATGCCGGCTTTAATTTTATTAATATTATCCAGGTGGCCTTTAATAGTAGGCAATGTTTTATCAACAAATGCTTTCAGGTCGGCATCTTTTAAACTTTTTGATGCACTTTCAAACATATCAACGGTCGCTTTATGGTCGGCAACCATCTTATCTATATAAGCCTTATCAAAGTCAGCGCCTGTTTTTTTAGAAAGATCCCCGATCGCTTTTTTTGAATCAGCGTTAACCGAATCAGGCAAGGTGATATTCTTGGTCATTGCTATTGCTTTTAATTCGCCACCGGCTTTGCTATGGTCCATTACCATCATGGCGGCAAACGCTTTTACTTTATCATTAACCGCTTTGGTGGCAGCAATCTGGCTTAACTGGATCTCTGTCATACCGCCATTGGCAGCATCAACGGCAAATTTAGCGTCATCTGCAACCACAGCGATACCCGTTTTGCCCGTTGTTGTGGTGTCTTTAACAGAGTTTACACTATCTGCGGATGAGGTACTATCCTTTTTGTTACCGTTACAGGCCTGGAACATTAGTCCGACCGTTGCGATCATTAAAATTGAACTTAACTTTTTCATAGGTCTACTTATTTTCTTTCTAAGTAAACCATCTGCAAATTAATATGTTTCAAGAAAATTATTTATTTACAACATTAATCGGTTGTCCGGCTATAAACGCGTTAAGATTACTGATAACCGTATCCATCAGGCGGGCGCGGGCCTCTTTGGCGGCCCAGGCAATATGCGGCGTTATTATGCAATTTTTTGCAGAAAAAAGCGGGTTTCCGTCAATTGGCGGCTCTTTTGATAATACATCAATACCGGCACCTGCAATGATGTTATTATTTAGCGCAAGGGCCAGGTCGGCATCATTAACTATGGGCCCACGCGAAGTGTTTACCAGGAACGCTGACGGTTTCATTTTCTGCAGATTTGCAGCATTGATCAGCCCCTGGGTTTCGGGCGTCAGCGGGCAATGGATACTGATCACATCCGCCTGCTGCAGCAATTCGTCCAGGCTTACCCATTTAAAATTTTGGCGGTGCGATTGATCGGTTTGCCGCCTGCCGGTGGCGATGATATTCATATCAAAAGCAGTCGCAATATCTGCCACCTTTTGCCCTATGGTACCAAAACCGATAATGCCTATTGTTTTCCCGGCAAGCTCGATCAGCGGGTAATCCCAAAAACTAAAGTCAACGGAGCGGGTCCACTTGCCATCAAATACCGCGTCGCTGTGTTTTTGCACATGCAGGCAAAGCTCTAACAGTAAAGCAAAAACAAACTGGGCCACCGCGCCGGTACCATAACCGGGCACATTGCTAACCACAATACCCTTTTGCTTACAAACGCCCGTATCAATGATATTATAACCTGTGGCCAAAACACCGATATATTTCAGATCGGGCAGTTGGTTCAGGGTAACTTCGTCAAGCGGGGTTTTGTTGGTAAGCACTACTGTAGCGCCGGCACAGCGCGGCGCAATATCAGCGTAGGGCGTTCTGTCGTATAGGATAACATCGCCCAGCTGATTTAACGCATCCCATGACAGGTCGCCGGGGTTAAGCGTGTATCCATCCAATACTACTATTTTCATCATTTTATATTGATCTTTTTTTACCGGCCACTTTAAGCATGATAATAGAAACGGCTATAATAAAACCGGTAATGAGTAACCAGGTATATCCCGGCAAACCGGCATTTAAAGTTACATTATTTAGCGGCTTGACTATCTGCGCCGCAACCGGAACAATGCCTTTGATCCAATAGGCCTGCGCCAATACCAGCAAACAGATAAAAAGTAAAATAAAAAAGCTGTGCTTCACAGTAAACCTAAACAATGCCGACTCCCGGCCTACCAAATTACCTGCCGCCGCGGCAACCGCTATGGACTGCGGCGAGATCATTTTACCCACTACCCCGCCCGAGCAATTGGCGGCCACCGTAACCACAGGCGCCACGCCGATCTTTGTAGCCGTTACATATTGCAGTTTGGCGAACAGCGCGTTTGATGCAGTATCAGACCCGGTGATAAAAACGCCCAGCCAACCCAATACGGGCGCGAAGAACGGGAACAGCGGGCCTGTATTTGCCAGCAGCAAAGCTATGGTGGTGGTGATCCCAGAATCATTAACGATATAGGCAAAGCTTAAAACCGACATGATGGTAATAATAGGAAACTTAAGCTGCTTCATGGTATCGCCAAAAACAGCCATACCCTGCCGGTAGGTTAACCCCACAACAGGTATGGCAATCAGTGCCGCGAAAAATACCGCCGTACCCGCAGCTGATAGATAGTTAAACTTAAAGACATGCGGCAGCAAGGTGCCCCTGGCATCGGCTATGGCATTATGTAAACCGGGAAACTCAAATTGTACTTGTCCCTTAGCATTCAGAAATTCTTTTACCGGTGGCAATCCCCAGGTTAAAATAATGATGGTCAGCAATAAAAATGGCGACCAGGCGGTAATTACTTCGCTCAGCGTATATTCATCTTTAACCACTGTTAGCGGCGACCGTTCGTTGTTAAACCGCCAGATGGTTTTGGGTTTCCAGAACCTAAGAAATACCACCAGTGATATGATGGAACCGATACCGGCTATAATATCGGGCAATGCAGGCCCCACAAAATTTGAGGTAACAAACTGAAGGATAGCAAATGAGAAGCCTGATACCAAAATAGCCGGCAAAACTTCCACCGTTTTTTTAAAGCCCGACATGAGCACCACCAAATAAAGTGGTGTAAACAAAGATAAAATGGGCAGCGTACGGCCGATCATTTGCGAAAGCTGCATTTCTGGCAGGCCCGAAACCTGCGATGCCACAGTTATGGGGATCCCTACCGAACCAAATGCTACAGGCACCGTATTGGCAACCAGGCATAAGCCGGTAGCATACAATGGGTCAAAATCCAAACCGACAAGCATAGCCGCGGTTATAGCTACCGGGGCGCCAAAACCGGCAGTTCCCTCTAAAAACGCACCGAATGAAAAGGCAATCAATATGGCCTGTAACCGCCTGTCGGCCGTGATAGACGCTATAGAATGTTTTATGACCTCGAACTGCCCGCTTTTAACCGTGAGATTAAACAGGAAAACCGCGCTGATCACTATCCAGCAAATAGGAAAGAATCCATACAATGCGCCGTTGGTTGCAGATAGTAAAGTCAGCTTCACCGGCATTTGATAAATAACCAGCGCTATGATGATGGCCGCCACGCAAGCCATTAAACTGGCTTTATATCCTTTTGTTTTTTTGATGACCAGCGCCCAAAAAACAACCAATACGGGTACTATTGCAACCAGTGCAGACAGGGCTAAACTATTAAGCGGATCAACGGGTTGTATCCAGATCATGATAATTGGTGATATAAATTTAACAGATTAATTTAAATTATATATCCCGCCCCTTTAATGTAGCATGATCTTTACTGCTGTTACTATTTACCAATAAACAAAAAAGCCTTTGGACAAGATCCAAAGGCTGTACATATATGTAGGTACCCGAAGGGAATTATAGCCCTTATCTGTTAAAATTTACCTACGGCAAATAAGATCGTTAAAGCAGGAATGGCTAATAAAAGATATACCCTTCCCATTTGCTGGTTGTTAGCATTCCCCATTACAAATACGTTATAAAGATCGTTTTTTAAATTGTTGATTTTAGTTTTCATGGTCGTAAAAATTAAATTGTGTTACGTTGTATTCTGTAATTATGACTATGAAAAAATGCTGTAGTTTAATGCTATCCTGATTAATTTGTTTTTATTGAAGCACCTTCTTTACGCCCCCCAACCGTGCCCCATCGGGGCTACTTATTTGTAGAAAGCAGCCGTTTGCAAATTTTGCCCCGTATGGGGCGTGATTTAAAGATTTCAGATGCGCCGTAGGTGCAAAACGTCGGTAGGAAAAATAAATATAGAATTATAGCGTGCCGTCAGGTACGCAACTTGCGAAGTTTCGTGCCTGACGGCACGAATTTTTCGTTTGCTTTTTCTGCTACCGACCTTTAACACCTACGGTGTTACATAACTTAATAAAATTGTCCGATAGAGCTTGATCTAAATATTAAAGATGTATCCACATAGTAGCCCGCTTACCCTTATTAGGTTACGCTTTGTTAATTCGTTTTTATTGACGGATCTTCTTTTACGGGCATGCCCAGTTCGTCCATCGTAAATGATTTTTGGCGGGATTCCAGTTTTTTGCGTTCGTTCGTAACATCTTTGGCGGTAACCTTATCACCCTTGTTTTGCCATGACCGGCGCACAAAGTTCATTACCTGCGCCAGGTCGTCGTCGGTAAAATCTTTATTATCCGCAAAGCCGGGCATCTCGCCGCTAATTTCGGGCGCTTTGTACACATGGCCCGCAATCTTAACAGGGCCGCTTAGCCCTTTCAGCAAAATAGAGATCATCACGGTTTTATTGCCATTCACAATTTCCGACTTATTTAGCGGCGGCGCTAATGATGCTACGCCATTGCCATCCTCGCCGTGGCAGGTTTTACAAACAGTGCCAAATATGGCTACGCCTTTTGGGTAATACTTGGCCATTAGTTTTGGGTCGCTGTTTAGTTTAGCTTCTTCAATAGCTGTAACTACCCGGCCTATGCGCTTGTTAATCGTAAGGGCCGTATCAGGTAAGTAAGCCAGCATTTCTTTTTGAAACGCCTCTTCCCTGCCCTGTAGGGTCGAAACAATGGCGTCTGATACAAATATGTTTTTAGGATATTTCTTCGCCAGGCTAAACAATAGTTCGTCACCGGTTTTTTTATCGAATTGTTGAATGGCGCTGGTTACAAACCCAACGTATGGCGCGGCGGTGGTGTCATTATTAGCGACCATTTGCTGCAGCACTTCTGCAAATTGCCGGTAATTACTTTGGCTGATAACCCCGGGCGATGCCGTCAAAGCCTGCATCCGGATATTCCATTGCTGCGCTTTCAGTAAAGCCAAAACTTCATCGGCCTGCAAAACGCCGAAGCCTTCAAGCGTCCACAAGGCGTGCGTTACCAGCAGCGGATTTGTCGATTTTAGCGCCGCGCGCAAAGCAGGCAATGCTTGCTGCGGTTTGCTGTCAACCAGGATCTGTTGCGCCTTATCGCGCACGTAACCGTTAGGATTACCTAACAGGGCAACCAGTTTTAAGGGATCATCGGGGAAAGTAACGCTTGTTAATTTTTTTCCTTCGGGATAAACTTTATATAACCTGCCGCATGATAGTGGCTGAGTCAGTTTACGTTTATCTATCTCGCCGGCGAGATAGGGTGTCAAATAGGTTTTATGCTGAATGATCCCGCGGTACATATCCACAACATATAATGCGCCGTCCGGGCCATCGTACAAACTTACCGGGCGGAAACGTTCATCAACACTGGCTAAAAACTCGCGGCCATGATAAGCTTCGCGACCTTTTACCACGTTTCCTTTTTCTTCAAGGATATCACGCTTTATGAGATTTGCAGACGGCTCGGCCACGAACGCGTTAAACGCGTAAGCCGACCCAAACAGTCCACCCCGATAGATCATTGGCCCGCAAGCGGCGGTAAAGTTTACCAGGCGCAGGCTATCATCCAAAACACCTTTCATATAGCCCCGGTTAACTCCCGGCGTCGGCCGGATCGGGAAAGTGCGGTTATCAGCCACGGTACGCTCATTATATCCTGCGGGATCACGTAGGTTTTTGTTGGTCAGCCCCAGCCCCGGCGGGAAATAATCGCCCTGCAGGTTGGTCGAATTATCATTGGCGTACATGCGGCCCTGGTCGTCCTGGCTTATGCCCCACTGCCCTTTTTCGTGCGCTTTTTCTGTCAGCCACTGATCACCCTTTTTGCGGTAGCGCTTGTTGGAGTTAGCATTGTAGATCCAGTTATCCAAAGCACGGTACAAGCCATTGGGTTGGTGTTCAACATTGCCGCCATCGGTATATTTAGCATCAACCAGGGTTCTTTTTACAGGTTTGTCGTTAAACAGGTCGTAGTAATAAAGGCGCGGCGGCTCAGCAACCAGTATACCATCTTCAACCAGGCAAAAGGCACGCGGCATTACCAGCGAATCGATCACCACCTTGCGCTCGTCCATCACGCCGTCTTTATTTTTATCGGTAAGGATAACCACTTTACCATTAGGTATATTTTCGCCATGTCCGGCAGTATCGGGCATATAATCTTCCATTTCAAGAGCCCAGATGCGGCCATTCTTATCAAATGTCATGGCTACCGGCGTACTGATCAATGGCTCGGACGCGATCATTTTTATCGCGAAGCCGGGCTCAAGTTTCATTTTACTGATAGATTCATTTGGCGGCACTACCGGCGACGAATTGATATCGGCCTTAGGCGGATTGTTATAAACTGCCAGCAGCCTATGCGTTGTACATTGGTATAATCCGGCGGCAGCCAGCAGAAATAAAATGATATAACTATACTTTTTCATGTATTATAGGTTATTGACCGGTAGACACCTGAGAGGTCCCCGCAGTCATAATAATTTATAAAAATGCTTCTATTTTATGAGTTAAATAGAAATGTAACTAAGAAATTAGCTTCGTAATAATTATTTTACTTTAAAGCCGGTGAATGAAAAATGTACAGGCTGATTTATTTTACCGACATTTAGCCTGCTAAACCCAAATTGTAAACTATTTCAAGATGAAGAAATTATCGCTGTGCGCCATTGTTTTACTATGCGCCACACACTTATCGGCACAAATAAAAACCCCGGCTGATTACGTAGACCCTTTTATTGGTGCCAGTACCAGCGCGGCAGAGGCCCATGTTTTACATGGATTGGGTAAAACGTTCCCCGGCGCGGCAGCGCCATTTGGTTTAGTGCAGGTAAGCCCCAACACCATAACCGGCGGCGATAATGGCCCGGGCTACAGCTATGAAATGGAATACATTGAGGGCTTTGCTTTTACCCAAATGAGCGGTATAGGCTGGTATGGCGACCTGGGAAATTTCCTGGTTACGCCAACAACAGGCCCGCTGCATGTGGTTGCAGGCCGGCATCCGGAACTGGCGGGCTATCGCTCGCATTACAGCAAGAAAGACGAGGTTGCCAAAGCAGGCTATTATGCCGCCACGCTAACTGATTATAAGGTACGCACAGAAGTTACCGCGGCCACGCATAGCGGCATTATCCGTTTTACCTTTCCTGGAGATAAACAATCACGCATCCAGATCGACCTGGCACGCCGGGTTGGCGGCACATCAACCGAGCAATATATTAAAGTTGTTGATGACCATACCATTGAGGGCTGGATGAAATGTCCGCCCGAGGGCGGCGGCTGGGGTGATGGCGCCGGCAAGGCCAACTATACCGTTTACTTTTACGCCCAGTTTAGCAAACCGTTAAAAAATACCGGGGTTTGGAGCGCGGAGATCCCCGACGGCATATCAAGAAAAAGCGAAAGTGTTACCAGCTTAAAATACGATTCGTTAATTGCCAAAGCGACGATCCTGCCAAATATTAAAGAAAAACAAGGCAAGCATCTTGGCTTTTATACCGAGTTTGCCACCAAACCTAACGAGGTGGTTTTAATTAAATCAGGCATTTCTTTCTCAAGCATTGCCGGCGCTAAGCTTAACCTCACCAGCGAAATACCTGCGTGGGATTTTGACAAAACACGTACGCAAACCAAAGCTTTGTGGAACAAAAGCCTGTCGGCAATTAGTGTGACAGGCGGCACAGAGGACCAGAAAAAGGTTTTTTATACCGCGTTATACCATACCCTGATAGACCCGCGCGCGACGAGCGACCTGGATGGCACCTACATGGGCGGCGATATGAAAACGCACCGTACCAGCAAATTTATTAAACGCTCGGTGTTTAGCGGCTGGGACGTGTTCAGGAGCCAGTTTCCGTTACAGTCCATCATCAACCCTACGGTTGTGAGCGATATGATCAACTCGCTGGTTGAGCTTGCCGACCAAAGCGGCGAGGGTTATTTAGAGCGATGGGAGTTTTTGAATGCCTATTCGGGCTGTATGGTGGGTAACCCGGCATTACCGGTGATCGCGGACGCTTACACCAAGGGGATCCGCAATTTTGACCTGCAAAAAGCTTATAAGTATTCGCATAACACGGTAGAGAAATTTGGCAACAAACCCGAACCGCATGATATGGATATCTCCACCACTTTAGAGTATGGCTTTGACGAATGGTGCATGTCAAAACTGGCTACCTGGCTGGGCCACCCCGAAGATGTTAAGCTGTACACCGACAGGGCGCAAACCTATAAACAGATCTTTGATCCTGAAAAAGGCTGGTTCAGGCCAAAAAATGCGGATGGCACCTGGAAACCATGGCCAAAAAGGGGCCGCCTGCAACAGGATTATGGCACGGTTGAAAGCAACCCTTACCAGCAAGGCTGGTTTGTACCCCATGATATTGACGGCATGGCCAAACTGATGGGCGGCCGCGAAAAAACCATCGCCGACCTGAACTCCTTTTTTGAAAACACGCCTGATAACTTTTCATGGAACGATTATTATAACCACGCTAACGAGCCGGTGCATTTGGTTCCGTTTATGTTTAACAGGCTGGGTAAACCATGGCTAACCCAAAAATGGGTACGCAAAATTTGCGCGGACGGCTATAAAACCGGTGTCGAAGGTTTGGTGGGTAATGAGGATGTTGGCCAGATGTCGGCATGGTACGTTTTGGCTGCAAGCGGCCTGAGCCAGGCTACCCCGGGCAACCCTCGTTATGAAATATTCAGCCCCACCTTTAACAAAGTGGCTATCCGAGCCGGCGCTACCGGGAAGATCTTTAACATTATAGCCAAAGGCAATTCGCCGGCTAACGTGTATATCCAGTCGGCCAAGTTAAATGGCAAGCCATATAACAAATGCTATATCAGCCACCAGCAAATTATAAACGGCGGCACATTGGAGTTTGTGATGGGGCCGCAGCCTAATAAGAAATGGGGGATTTAAAATAAACCTTAAAGAATAAGACTGTATCAAAAAGTCTTAAATCTAAAAGGCATTCAAAATATATTTGGCCTCTGTGATCTTCGTGTCTTCTTTGTGCGCTTTGCGGTTTCTTTTTAACCACAAAGCTCGCAAAGGAGGCACAGAGAAGCACAAAATTTTTAGTATCAAATTTTTACTTTTGAGACAGCCCCTTGTTTTGGAGTATATTAATTACAAGAATATCAGCTTAAACAATAATGGCACTGCAATAATACCTAAAGATATTAAAGCATATAAACGGTAAAGTTTACCTTTTCTATCGCCATAAGTTTTTGCTATCTGCTCGTACCTGTTATTGTAAAAAACCAGCAGGTAATTAATGATCACAAAGGGGATGAAATAAGTTATTAAAACAGACACCCCCGTATTAAAGCCGGGAACATTAAAAATGTGTACCGGGAATAAAATCAGATACCGCCCCTTACTCAATAACCTTAATAGCAGTAATACGGCCAGAAAGTTGATCCCTTGCAACACCGACATGGCGGTAATCAACATTAATTGCCAGCCATTTTCCTGCCCCTTTTTTGACCGCGCCTGTATAAGCGCATCTGCCCATATTCTGTAATAGAGACGTATCATATTAGAATAACTGCAACCCGGTGAATTGGTTTTTAATAAATCGGATCAAAGCAAAATCAAAAAATCAGTAAATAGTACCACAATCACCCCGAACTGTGCCATAAAGTGAGCCTGTTACTCCCTATCTTTGAGTAATGAAAACGGCGATACCTATATATGATATTTGCAGCCTCACCCAACGGCAGGATGATCTGTTGATCAGTCGTTTTGCACCGTATTTAAAGAGCCATCGCAATTTGCACCTGGCGCATAAGCATTCGTTTTACCACCTGGTGTTTTTTACCAAAGGCGGCGGCTCGCAAACCATCGACTTTCAACAAGTGCCGGTAAAGCCTTTCCAGATCTATTTTATGATCCCCGGGCAGGTACATAACTGGGCCTTTAAGGGCGAGGTTGACGGCTATATCATTAATTTTTCGGTGCCGTTTTTCCAGTCGTTTTTATTGAAAGCCAATTACCTTGAAGAGTTTCCATTTTTTACCGGGATTGTTGACGATGCGACAATTGACGTTCCGGCAGCATCGCAGGATAAGATCATTAATTTGTTTGAAGAGCTGATCCGCGAAAGCGAAGAACCCAATGCTTTGGCAGATGATATGGTACGGTCTATCATGCTACAGTTGTTTATCAGCGTTGCACGTTTAAGCATAACATCGGTTAATAAAGCCATACCATCTTACAATTACACCCTGCTGCGCAGTTTCCAAAAGTTGATAGAAAAGAATTATACATTAATAAAGCTGCCCAAGCAATATGCCGAGCTGTTGTACATTACACCCAATCATCTAAACGCATTATGTAATGATGTGCTGGGGATCCCGGCCGGCGAGGTGATCCGTAACCGGGTAGTACTTGAAGCAAAGCGGTTATTGATCAATAATGACCTTACGGTATTAGAGATAGCCAACCAGTTAAACTTCGCGGATAACTCTTACTTTACCCGCTTCTTTAAAAAACAGGTTGGCTTAACCCCCGAAGAATTTAGAAAAACAACCAACAATCATGAACACTTTACACATAAATAACAGCACCATGGTACCATCACAATTATCAGCCGCCGTACATGCCAAATGCCCAAAATGCCGCAGGGGCGATATGTTTACCAATAAAATGTATAGCTTCTCATCGCAGAAAATGAATACGCAATGCGCCCACTGCGGGTTTACCTTTGAAATTGAGCCGGGCTATTTTTATGTGGCAATGTTTGTAAGCTATGCCTTTAACGTGGCACAAATGGTAACCATGGCAGTGGCCATATATGTGCTGACCGGCAGCCATAATCCGTGGGTTTATGTCGGCGCGTTATTGGGGGTATCGGTTTTGTTATCTCCGTTTAATTTCAGGTATTCAAGGGTGGTGTTGTTATACTGGTTAACACCAAACTTGCACTTTGACCCGGATAGGGCGAGGGATGATTATAAGAAGATAGGATAACAGACTTACGAAGTTTTAAAAACTTCGTAAGTCTTCTCGTTGCATCTTTTTACAATTGGGTTAGCGTTACTTATCACTCAAGATAATAGGATTCTTGCCGCCGCCCATAATAATGATCTTGGTATTTGGCGATAGCGCGATCTCTTTTTGGGCGCGGATATACTCGTACTGCAATTGTTTATCAGACAAACCGGTTGACAGGATCTTTTGATAATCGGCGATACCTTGTGCTTCCACGCGCTTAACATCAGCTTCCTGGCGGGCTTTGGCCAATACAAACTGCATCTTCTGCGATTCTTGTTCGGCTTGTATTTTTGATTCGATGCTGGCGCGGACCGTTGCAGGCAGCGTAATGTTCCTTACCAGGATCTGCTGAACTTCCAGTCCGTTTTTGGCAAAGTTATCGCTGATGGTTTTGTTGATCTTAAATTGAAACTCTTCTCTTTTTGTCGAATACAGGTCGACCGCGGCATAGCTAACCGCGTTATCACGGATAGCGGTACGTGTTACCGGTCGAACGATCTTATCTACATAGTCATTGCCGATATTTTGCAGGATATAAGGCGCTTTTGAAGGATTGACCTTATACAAAACAGAAAGGTCTATAGTAACCTCCAACCCGTCCGACGATAAAACGCGGATGGCGTCATCGCCTTCAACAGGGCCTTCGTTGCTTTTGGCGCTCATGGTATAGTTTTCGGTCTGGATACTGAACGTGGTAATTTCAACCAGCGGATTGATGATATGCAGCCCGCTTTCTAACGGCTGATCCTCGACCTTGCCAAACAGCGTTTGTACGCCAACCTTGCCTGGTTCAATAATTTTAAATGCCGATGACAGCAACCCTAACACCAATACTACCACACCAACGATAGTAACTGTACCGGCAAAGCGGTTCGCAGGTTCGGGCGAGCGTTTAAGCACCGTGCCGACTACCAGCACAATGACACCTAAAATTAAAATGATCATTTTTTTTGAGTTAAGGTTTAAGCGTACTGCGTACTTCTTTAAGCAGCCTTATTTTTAGCACTACAAATATAGCCCCGCCAAATACCGCGGCGGCAATGTATTCATAGTGTTTATCGGTTATGCCCGTGTACGCCAATACAAGGCATCCAAAAATGCATAAGGTATAAAGCGTGTTTAGTGCAATTTTAATCTTCATAGGTTAATATACAGAAAGCTCGGGATCAATCTCTGAGGCCCAGGCCAATATACCGCCCTGCAGGTTTGATAAATTAGTATAACCCAGTTGTTCCAGCTGCATAATAGCGGCAGCACTGCGTTTGCCGCTGCGGCACATTACCACAACCGGTTTATCTCTGCTTATTTTATCTGCTTCAATTACAATGCCGCCAAGGGGTATTAACAGGCCGCCAAGGTTTGATGTTTCGTACTCAAAATCTTCCCTAACGTCTATCAATTGAAAGTCTTCTTTGTTGTCAAGTTTCTCTTTAAGCTCTTGTACAGTTATTTCTTGCATGATTTTTGAAATTGTTTAATTAAGTCAAATGTAGTTGTTATGTATAAATAATTACGTCGTATTTTTGTAACAATAAGTGGCTAAGTGCGTTTCATATATGTTTTACAAAATTATACAATAATAAATGGATAAAGTTACCCGGTTTTTCTGGTTCTGTTCGGGCGCACATGTTGACACACTACAAAAATATCCTATAGAGCATAATAAGTATGTCGGCATCGGCGCAACCATATTTTTTACCGCTCTTTTTGCCTCTTTATCAGGCGGTTATGCCATGTATTTTGTTTTTAATGGCGACGCTTTTGCGGTAGGATTTGCCATATTATTCGGATTATTATGGGGCACGGCCATCTTTAATATGGACCGTTATATAGTATCCAGCATCAATAAAGAAGGCAGTACCAACCAGCAGATCATGCAGGCTTCGCCCCGTATTTTACTGGCAATAATGATCGGGATTGTCATTTCACGTCCGTTAGAATTAAAAATATTCGACAAAGAAATCCGCCAGAAATTAAAGACTGCCTATTTAAAAGGTCAGCATAGCAAAATTGATACGTTGCAAAAAACGTACACTCAAAAATATACCATGGAGCTGTCCAAAACGTCTGACCTGAAAAAGGAAAAAGACTCGTTGGAAAAAGACATCAACCGCTCAAGGGCCCAGCTTAATGAAGAAGTATTTGGCGAGAAGAATAACCAAACGTCGGGCATTGTGGGCTACGGAACTTATGCCAAGCAAAAACAAGGCATTTTGCAGGAGAAAGAGGACCGGCTTAAACTGGTCACCGGCAATGCCGACAAAATGGACCAATATCTTGCCCGTCGAAAAGAATTTGAGGGCGTTAACGACTTACGGCTGTTTACAGACCACCAATTGGACAGCCTGGCAAAAATAGCCGGTTTTGCCGACCGCAACTGGGCGTTGGGACAGCTAACCTATAATGAAAACGGCACCCGCGACCTGGATACTTACCTGGCCATATCATTTATAGGTTACCTGTTTATTTTATTTGAGTGTTTGCCGGTATTTGTAAAGCTGATGTCGCCCAGAGGGCCTTACGACGTAGCGATAGCAAAAACATTTGAAGCCAATATCCATTTTGCCGAGCGCGATAAGGAACGCGATATCTCAGTTATTGACGAAGTTTACAACGACCATGTAAGCGAGGATGTAAAGCGGCGAAGAACCACGCTGGCTAATCGTACAGATAACGATAAGGAACGACACAGGTACGATTAATGCCGATAAGCGTTATAGATTATAAGGAGGCACCTACGGAGCCTTTATTTATATATGTTTTATACTATAAACAGGGGACTCCGGCGAAGTCCCGGTTAAAAAGATTTATAGTTCCTCCGGAACTACCTGTTTATAGGCATCAATAATAGTATCTTAATGGCTCCATAGGGGCCTCCTGTTTTAAAAGCGATTTCCCTATACAATAGTCCGGCTGTTTTGCCTTTATTTATATTAATCGTATTTTGAGCACAATTAACTTATCTCATGAAAAAATTATTCCTCATCATTACCATTGCTTTATTAACTGTGGGTGCAACATTTGCGCAACCTGCCCCGAAACCTATTTACTACGCTATTTCTTTCCCAAACGCGGCACATCACGAGGCCGAAATTGTGATGACGATACCACAGATAGACGGCCCATTGCGTTTGCACATGAGCCGCTCATCCGCAGGCAGGTATGCAACGCACGAGTTTGGTAAAAACGTTTACAATGTAAAGGCATATAATGTGGATGGTACGCCGCTATCACTAAAACAAACCGATGGCGATGTATATGAAATTGCCGAGCATGGCGATGTAGTGAAAGTAAGTTATACCTTGTTTGCCAACTGGACAGATGGCACTTACGCCAGCATAGACCCCAGCCACGCGCATTTAAATATGCCGGCCGTTTTTATGTGGCTTGCCGGCGCAGACCAGCGCCCGTTAAAGTTTGAATTTGATGACCTGGACAAATACGGCTGGAAAGTTGCCACACAATTAAAGCACGAAGGTGCAAATATCTACTCGGCGCCCAACATGCAGTATATGATGGACAGCCCTACAGAGCTCTCGGCTTTTAAAGCGACAAGCTGGGATGTGGTAAATACCGATGGAAAAAAACAAAAGATCAACCTGACCATACATTCATCTGACGACCAGGGGGTGATTGATAATTTTGGAAAGATGGTGCAAAAAGTAGTACAGGAAGAAAAAGCGGTTTACGGCGAGTTCCCGGCTTATGATTATGGCGAATATACTTTCCTGGATGATGTTTACCCAACCAACTCGGGTGATGGCATGGAACACCGCAACTCAACCTGTATTGTTGACGAGTCTGAAAAAGTTGCCGGTAACGAGGTGGACCTGTTAAGCACTTTCTCGCATGAGTATTTTCATAGCTGGAATGTTAAAAGGATCCGCCCAAAATCATTAGAGCCGTTTAATTTTGACCATGCCAACATGAGCAATGAGCTTTGGTTTGCCGAAGGCTTTACCCAATATTATGGCGAGTTGCTATTGGTGCGTGCCGGTTTCCATACACCTGATGAATATACCCGGACAATAGGCGGCCTGGTAAACTCTGTTTTAAATACACCCGGCGCAGCAAAATATCCCGCGACTGAAATGAGCCGCAAAGCTGTTTATACGGATGCCGGTGTTGCTATTGATCCCACTAATTACACTAATAACTTTACAACCTACTATTACTACGGCGGCGCTATTGCCCTTGCGCTTGATCTGCGGTTACGAAGTGAATTTAATTTAACGCTTGATGATTATATGCGCGCCGTTTGGCTGGCGCGCGGCAAGGTGATGAGGCCTTATACCATCCCTGACCTGCAAAGTGACCTGGCCAAGCTGACCAAAAACTCCAAGTTTGCCGACGAGTTTTTCAGCAAGTACATTTATGGGATAGAGAAAAACAATTACGAACAATTGCTGGCAAAAGCAGGATTTGTTTTACGCAAAATGCAGCCGGGTAAAGCCTGGATAGGTTTTTCACAGGCATCTGGCCGTAGTCGCTCGGGGCAATCGCAGGGTGTTGGTGCGGGCCTTACCATAACATCGGCCACACTAACAACTTCACCATTATACAAGGCAGGTATTGACGCAGGCGACGTCATACAAAAGGCCGATGGCAAAACAATAACCGATGGCGCATCATTCGTCTCGGTACTAACCGACAAAAAACCCGGAGATAAAATTACCATTGATTATACTAACCGCACCGGCGCACATACAACTACCGTAACATTAGAAGAAAGTCCGTATCTTGAAGTAGTAACAGCCGAAAAAGCCGGCAGCCAGCCAACTGCCGATCAATCAACATTCAGAAACAATTGGCTGTCGTCAAAAGTAAAATGATAGATGAATGATTAACTTTAAATAATATGGAAACTCAACCACACCAAATCCCCCGTGTTGCCATAACCAGTATTGCCAGCGGGCTTTTAATGATGGCGTTTTTTACAACCATGTGGGCCGGTATTGCCAGCGGCAGTTTGCCGGATATGGAAAAGGGGATTGAAATAGGTCTCTTTGGGGCATTGGTCATTGGGTTCATAATCGCTGCCGTATACTTCTTTTCTGTAGCCAAACGCTTTCCGAAAATAAGTACCGAAGCCGATAAGGCGCGTGGAAAAAGAGAAGGCAAATGGTTCGGGATTATTTTTGGCGCCGAGGGTTTGGGTATTTTTTTAGGGATAAATATAGTGGTTAACATGGGGCACCCCGATCTGACCATACCTGTAATAGCATTGGTGGTTGGCCTGCATTTTTACCCCATGGCCAAGATCTTTAAACGTACTTTAGATTACTATGTGGCCACATGGTCTATCATAATTGCTATATGCGGTATCGTGTTCACATTAAATAAAACGATGTCGCATGATCATATCATATTGTTTGTGGGTATTGGCATGGCGTTATCCACATCATGTTATGGTCTATATATGATCCGTACCGGCCGCGGATTTGTTAAAAGAATGCCTATAGATGTACAGGCAGCGGTATTATAGTTCCTTCCGCATGATATAATCATTCAGAAAATATGGGCCGAAAGGGATATCTACCTCATAAATAATTTTGAAGCCCATTTTTTCATAGAAACCTTTGGCTTGATTTTGACGATGTACATTTAGCTCGAGAATGTTTTTACCTGCTGCCAACACCCTTTCATAAATAGCGTTCAGCAGCATTTTGCCAACGCCCTTGCCCTGGGTAGCAGGCAGACTGTATAATTTATGCAGACGGTATACCTCAGGGTTTGTTTCATCGGGCGAAAAACCGGCGAACGCAACAGGCTGTTCATCATCCATTACAAGCAAATAAGTTTGCTCTCCCTGTGTTATTTGGTTGGCCAGGGTATCTGTAGTATACCGGTCGGCCAGCATGTATTCAATTTGGCCTGTAGTTAATATGGGCGAATATGTTGGCCACCAAATTTCGTTGGCCAATTGGTGTATCGTTTCCGCGTCGTTTACCGTTGCTTCCCTGATCGTGTACATGAAAAAGTCTTACTTAAATTAATGGTTCTCTTCCGGATCAATTTTTAGTTCGGCTGATGCAGGCTGTTCAAAAGCATCACCAATAGCAAAATATGCTTCCAGCTCTGCCAGGGTTGATGAACTGGTGGCGATATCTTTAATGATCTTTCCTTTTTCCATCAACAATATACGGTCGCACACATCGGTTATGTGATTAAGGTCATGGCTTGATATCAGCGTGGTCACGCCTGTACGGTTAGCCTCTTTGATCATATTCTTTAACCTGAATTGCGTTGTAGGGTCAATGTTTGCAAAAGGTTCGTCAAGCATTAATAGTTCCGGGTTCTGCAGCATACATGATGCTATCCCGACCTTGGTTTGATTTCCTTTTGACAGGTCGCGGATATATTTTCCGCGCTTTAAGATCTCGCCATTAAAAAAATCGGCATAGCCGGCCAAAAAATCATCAACATGGGCGCGGGTTTGCCGGTGCAGGCCGCCGATAAAATAAAAGTATTCTTCGGGAGTAAGATAGTCTATCAGGAAACCTTCATCCAAATAAGATGCGGTATAGTTTTTCCAGTGCTCGTGCCCGGCTACGGGTTCGTTGTTTGATAATACTTCGCCGGCTTCGGGACGGATCAGGTCCAGGATCATACGGAACAGGGTTGTTTTACCCGCACCGTTATTACCCACCAGGCCAACGCTTTCGCCTTTTTTGATCTCAAGCTGCGGTATGTTTACCACAATAACGCCGCTATAAACTTTTTTAAGCTCTTTTATCTGTATCATTCTTATTTGTTTCTAAAACCCTCCAATATGGTGAATTTACGTTTGTAAAAATCAGCTTCCAGGAACTTTATCCAGAAGCCTCGGGTAAGGGTTCCCGTTAAACCTATAACGCCTATTACTGCCAGGCCGAGATCCGTATATCCAAAATACTTAAATGGGATATAGATAATGAGCGGTGGCAATAACAATAAAAAGGACAGCATTAATTGGGTTGCGCCTACGCCCTCCCAGTTAAAAGATGCGCCCTTGCTCAGGTCGATCCGTTTGGCATTGCGGTTGGCAAAATACAACACAATGTTTACGGTAACCCCCATGTTCCACAAATACATAATAAAATGGATAAGCAGCACGCGCCAGCCAAAATATACATAAGGGATAGTTAATAAAAACGCCAGGGTTGATGAAGCCGTAAACAACAGGTATTTGCCCCTTAAAAAATCGGCGAAGTTTACCTTGCTCACCATTAGGCCGTCAAAGTGCGACGCCTGCCAGCTAAACATAAACTGCCCGTAGTTGATGATGAAAATACCCGTCATGAACATGCCGACAAATATTTTAAAAGCCTCATTGTTCCGCATTGCCGGGTTGGGGTAAAAAAACAAGCCGTAAAGCAAAAAGAACAACGACATAATAAGCGCAGACCGCGGGCGCTTGTTGCGTAACACCAGCTTTATTTCGTTAGCTACCAGATCGCCGGTTGAGCCGAAGTAGCTTAAAACAGGGTACTCTGTACTGCTTTTGTATTTGTCTTTTTTGGTGCTTAACTCTTCAAGATAAAGGTTTTGCTTTAGATAGGCAAAGTTTAAAAAATACATACCTACGCCCAACAATACCGGCACTAAAGCTAACACCGGGTAAGTAATTAAATGACCAAAAAACAGGTATGAGATATTACGGATCGATATGATATGCCACATAAAATCAGACATCCCTATCAGTATCATTGCTGCCGCTGTTATCAAAAAGATCCAGCCGTTTAAATTGGCTTTGCGTTTTATATACAGGGCCAGGTAGTTGTTTAAAATGGTTATCCCCAAAATAGAAACAATAAATGCCAAGGCTGTAACCAAGCCTGCATCATGCAGGATAACCTTAAATATAAACGGGAAAAACAGCACTATCGGCCATAGGTTAAATACCGAAAAAAGTGCCGTCAGCGCCAGGTAGCCAACAATGGTATTGCGTTTAATGGGCAATTGCAGGTAAGGCTGTACCCTTAAGGTAGGCAGCTCCTGCAATTGTAATCTTGAAAATAATTCGGCCAGGAAATAGAACAGGATTATCCCGCAAAAAGAAAGGATCAGGCCATCATGCGGGAAAACTTTTTTCAGAACAGTGTCCATAAAAAAGCCTATCACCACTACGTTAAGCAACAGGTATAAAATCAAAACAGCCATTACTATGCGTACAGCTATATTTTTACCGGTGTTTTTTGAGCGCCAAAAGGCTTTTAATTCGTGCTTTAAGAAAGTTGATATCATACACCCGCCTTGAAGAAGTTGTTTTTCTAATTATCGTAATAATAGTTAAATAAATTAATAAATGCTCTTTGCCTCACCTAAATCTTCTTCGAAGGAGGGGACTTATATATCGAATTTTCACAAAACGCTTTAGTCCCCCCCTCTCCTTTGGAGAGGGCCGGGGTGAGGCCCCTAATATTTATACCTGTCGCCCCACAATTTCTTTAACCGTTCTTTTGACTCATGCTCCCGGGCGTTGTTACCGGGTTCATAAATTTTTGTGCCTTTTATGGCGTCGGGCAAAAAGTCAAGGTCCACAAAGTTGTTTTCGAAGCTATGGGCGTATTTATAATCTTTGCCGTAGCCGATATTCTTCATCAGTTTGGTTGGTGCGTTGCGCAGGTGCAGCGGCACGGGCAGATCGCCGGTTTGTTTTACAAGGCTCATGGCAGCGCCAATGGCTGTAGTAGCCGAATTGCTTTTGGCCGATGTTGCCAGATAAATAGCCGTCTGAGACAAGATCAATTGCGACTCGGGCATGCCGATTACATTTACAGAGTTAAAGCAAGCCTGAGCCAACAACAATGCGTTAGGGTTGGCATTACCAATATCTTCTGACGATAAGATCAGCATACGACGGGCGATGAATAGCGGATCCTCACCTCCTGCTATCATTCTTGCCAGCCAATACACAGCCCCGTTAGGGTCGCTGCCCCGCATGGATTTAATAAAGGCTGATATGATGTCATAGTGCTGCTCGCCTGCTTTATCATACAGGGCCATGTTTTGCTGTACATGGTCAAGCACCACTTTGTTGGTGATCTCTATTTTTTTACCGGGCAACGCGTTTACAAGCAATTCAAATATATTAAGCAGCTTGCGGGCATCGCCGCCCGAAAGGCGCAGCAATGCCTCATATTCTTTGATGTCGATATTCTTTTTACTTATAATGACATCTTCTTTCCTGGCTTTTTCCAGCAGGCTTACCAGGTCGTCTTCAACCAATGGCTGCAGGATATAAACCTGGCATCGCGACAGCAAAGCCGATATTACCTCGAACGATGGGTTTTCTGTAGTAGCGCCTATCAGTGTTACAATACCACGCTCCACGGCACCCAATAGTGAATCCTGCTGCGATTTAGAGAAGCGATGGATCTCGTCAATAAATAAAACCGGTAAGGTGTCGCCCTCTTCTTTTAACCGCGATGCTGTTTCGATGACCTCGCGCACATCCTTCACGCCCGAATTGATGGCGCTTAACGAAAAGAAAGGCCTGTCAAGCGTTTGCGATATGATATAAGCCAGCGTGGTCTTACCAACGCCCGGTGGCCCCCAAAACAACATAGACGGCAGCACGCCGCTCTCGATAGCTTTGCGTAAAACCGCGCCGGGGCCAACCAAATGTTGCTGGCCGACATAATCGTCCAGGTTTTTGGGGCGCATGCGTTCTGCTAATGGCGGCAAATTGTTCATGTAGTAAAAATCTGAAAAGTAAATGCTAAATCCTAAAGATTTTAGTATTTTTAGATAACAATTAAATGATCAACAAGTTTACCCACTCCAATTTTCACACCATCTGCAATGAACTGGCATCCGTCGATACTGATTTAGGTGCCATAATAAAAGCACATAGCTACCCGCCATTATGGTCGCGCCCCAATACTTTTGAAACTTTGGTGCATATTATTTTGGAGCAACAGGTTTCGCTGGCTTCGGCGCTGTCCGCACTAAACAAACTTCGAGAACGTGTACAGGAGATCACCCCGGCGCGGGTATTATTGCTGACCGACGATGAATACCGGGCCTGTTATTGCAGCCGGCAAAAAACAGCGTATATCAGGTACCTGGCCGAAGCTATAATAAGCGGACAAATTAATCTGCAGGCATTTGAGCAACAACCCGATGACGAGATCCGCGCGCAACTGGTAGCACTAAAAGGCATTGGTAACTGGACGGTTGATGTGTACCTGATGTTTGTTCTGCAACGGGCAGATATATTCCCGATAGGTGACCTGGCCGCTGTTAACGCGCTGAAACGTGTTAAAGGATTACCTGCCGCGACAACAAGGGAAGAAATTATAACCGTCGCCACCCAATGGTGGCCTTACCGAACGGTTGCTACCATGATATTATGGCATTATTACTTATCAGCACCCGCAAAAAGAGCCAATAAACAAAAAGAGCAACCTTTTTAGTGGTTGCTCTTGTATAATGTAAATGAATGACAGCTTATCTAAAAGTAACGCTTGTTTTACCCATGGTATAACCATCGGCATATAAAATAATGGTATACATTCCTTTTTGGAAAGGCGATGCATAAACCCAATCAACAGTGTATTGAATACCATCATCTTTAAAGTCGATAGATGTTTTATAGGTTGATTGCAGGTCCTGGCCATCAGCATTGAAAGTTCCGCTATCGGTACCGGTGATCAGGTTACCTATCGGGTCGATAATACGGATATAAATATCATGCGATCCTTTTGTAGCGATAGCATTGCTGGCCACAGTAAAGTTGATCTTTAATTTATTTACGTTTTTAGCCTTGGTTTCATCAACCTCTTTGCCGCTCTTTTTAACCTTGTACCCGACGACGCTTGTTGTAGCGACCTTTAACGCGGATGCGACCTTTACTTTCGAATCAAGGTCCTGGTTTTGTTTTTCAAGCGTGGTAGCTTTTTCGCTAACCGCGCTCAGGTTTGTTTTTAGCGTATCCCGTTCGGTGGTTAACGATACGTTCTCTTTTTTCAGTTCATCAATGTCGGCAGTGTATTTGGTAACAAAGTAACGCAGCTGTTTTACATCTTCCTGCGCTTTACCCAGCTCGGCTGCTGTTAATTTGCCTTTGGCAAGCTCGCTTCTTAAAACTTTGATCTTGGCTTTAAGCGAGTCGTTTTTTGCCTGCATCTCTGCAGATAGTTTGGTTTTACCCAGGTTTACCTGTTCTATTTGTGCCTCTAAGCTATCCAACTCTGTTTGTAACCGGGTTTTTTCATCATTCTGGTATACAATTCTCTGGTCAGAGTTGCTTTTCTTCATGTACAAATACACGTCAGTGCCTAACAACGCAATAATTACAACAACGAGGAAGTAGATAACGTTCGAATTTTTTTTAGGCTCTTGTGTTGGTTGGTTCTCCATAAAAATTAACTGATTTAGTGCTTTAAATAATAATTAAATCCGGTAGGATGTCTTTCAAATAGATTGGCTGATACTTTACCCGCATTTATTATTGTTAACTATTAACATATACGTAATAATGTAAATTTTATGATAATGTTTTATAAAGACGATAAATATTTGAATATAATTTTTATAAAAGTATGCACAAATTGATTAAAACGCAATTATTATTTATCATAATAAAGCGTCGTGTTAATGAGTTTATATCTTTGCAGTTCTTAAAGAAAACCGTTTAATGCTCTATTTTCGCCATATTATATTCCTGCTTACACTACTTAGTTTAACCAAAGCAAACGCTCAAACTGATACCCTTGAAGAGGTAAATGAAGACCCGAAACGCGAATTCAGGGGCGTATGGATAGCGACGGTAGGAAATATTGACTGGCCCCAGCCTAATTCAACGGTCGGTCAGCAGAAACAGCAGCTTATCAGCATATTAGATCAGCACCAGCGCACCGGCCTTAACGCGGTAATGTTCCAGGTGCGCCCCGCCGCCGATGCCTTTTATGCCAAAGGCCGCGAACCATGGTCGAAATGGTTAATGGGTAAACAGGGACAAGCACCAACGCCGTTTTATGATCCTTTAGAATTTGCTATTACCGAGGCCCATAAACGAGGCATAGAACTACATGCCTGGTTTAACCCTTACCGGGCTACCACCGATAATAAGTACTCTGCTTTAAGCCCGGACCATATCACCAATAAACATCCCGAATGGTTTTTTACCTATGGCGGCATAAAAACCTTTAACCCGGGGATCCCCGAGGTGCGCGAATATATTGTAAAGGTTATTTTAGATGTAGTTGATAATTATGATGTAGACGGCATACATATGGACGATTACTTTTACCCGTACCAGATTGCCGGGCAAAGAATAAATGACGACTCTACCTATCACCAGTACGGCGCTAACTTTAGCGATATCAGGGATTGGCGTCGCGACAATGTTAACCAGCTGATAAAAATGCTGAGCGACAGCATTCATAAACATAAGCCGTACGTTAAGTTTGGGATCAGTCCATTCGGCATCTGGGCCAATAAATCACAAAACCCAGAAGGGTCTGAGACACGCGGCGGAGATGCTTATTATGAATTATATGCCGATTCGCGTAAATGGATAAAAGAAGGCTGGCTTGATTATATTAACCCGCAAATGTACTGGCCAATTGGCGACAGGCTTAACCCATTTGAAAAACTAATGCCCTGGTGGAGTGACAATACCTATAACCGGCATTTATATGTGGGCCATGCTGCGTATCGTATCAATGAGCGTAGGATTAGCGGCTTTAAACGGGCCGGCGAAATGCCCGATGAGATCAAAATGTTACGTAACAATGCACGCGTGCAGGGCAGTATATATTTCAGCTCACAATCATTAACCGATAACAGGTTGGGCTTTACCGATTCATTACGGTTAAACTATTATAAACACCCGGCTTTGCCGCCGGTAATGTTATGGCTTGATTCTATCCCGCCAAATATCCCGCAGAACTTAAAGGTTACACGGGTACCCAACACCAACAATGTTCAGCTAAATTGGGAAGCCCCCCCGCCGGCGAAGGATAATGAACTGGTTTACGGTTATGTCATTTATCGCTTTGAGGGAGAGGAAGAAATAGATATTTCACAAGCGACTAATATCCTGCATATACAATATAATAACACGCCTCAGTTTACGGACACTACTACCCAGCGCGGCAAGACCTATTTATATGTAATTACGGCTATTGACAGGTTAAAGAATGAAAGCGACCGGTCGCCTACTATAGCTATTACCATACAATAGAACCTATTTATTATCTTGCTGGCTGATTGTAAAAAATGAGAGCAGTAATACAACGCGTTTCTGAAGCAAACTGTAAAGTTGACGGCGAGGTAACTGGCCAGATCGGCTTGGGGTACCTGGTATTATTAGGTATTGAAGATGCCGATACCGAAGAGGATCTGCAATGGCTGGCCCAGAAAATAACCGGCCTGCGTATTTTAAGCGACGAAAACGGCCTGATGAATAAGGCATTGGCCGATGTAGATGGCAGCATTTTACTGGTATCACAGTTTACCCTGTTTGCGCAAACTAAAAAAGGAAACCGCCCCTCTTTCATTAAAGCTGCACGGCCGGATAAGGCTATTCCGCTATATGAACAAATGATCATGACGCTCAATACCCTCACCGGCAAAAAAACAGCCACCGGGATATTTGGCGCGGATATGAAGATCAGTTTGGTTAATGATGGGCCGGTCACAATAATAATAGACACGAAAAACCGCGAATTATGACGATTAAAGAAACTCAGGAGGCTGTTGATAACTGGATAAAAACAACAGGTGTCCGTTATTTTAACGAGTTAACCAATACCGCTATCCTGATGGAAGAGGTTGGTGAGGTTGCCCGGATCATGGCGCGCCAATACGGCGAGCAATCTTACAAAAAATCAGATACCGAAGTTAACCTGGCCGATGAAATGGCCGATGTTTTATTTGTGCTGATCTGCCTGGCCAACCAAACCGGCATCGACCTAACAGAGGCCCTGCAAAAAAACATGGAAAAGAAAAGTATCCGTGATGCCGACAGGCATAAGAACAATGAGAAACTGAAGTGATTTATTTCATTTCGTTATCCCGAATTTATTTCGGGATCCCATCAGAAGGGTAAACAATTTGTCAATGTGCTACCTAGCAAGTGGGGTGCCGAAATAAATTCGGCATGACCGGTAGGCGGAACCCTACACCAGTTTCACCAACCGCTCACCATCCAAAACAGGGATCGCCGTTGCGATATCCACATTTAAACAAAAGGCAATATCGGCTTCAATGCCCAGTTTTTTCAGACGTTCGCTGTGCGATGTTTTTTTCAGGTAGCCATCAAGATCGTCTTTTGCCAGTTGGTAAAGGTCGTTGGCCGCTATGGCAGGATCATCAACTACAAAATTACTGTCTTTTAGTTGCTCGACAACCGCGCCGGCAAATAATGTATCTTCAAGGTTAAAGTTGTTTTTCCAGCCCGAGCATACCAGTAAAATATTTTCGTTTTGCTGTTTTAACCAATTACAAATAGCAGTAAGATTAAGAAAAGACCCTATAACTATTTTTTTAGCGCTGCGCGATAAGTGCAGCGCATGGGTACCGTTAGTAGTAGTAAGCACGATAGTTTTACCGGCCACCTTTTCTTTGGTGTATGAGAACGGCGAATTACCAAAATCAAACCCCGCAACTACTTCGCCGTTACGCTCGGCAGCTAACAGGTAATCAAACCCCTTTTCGAGGTAAGCACTGCATTCTTCAACCTGCGATACCGGGATAATAGCTTCGGCACCATTTTCAATGCCATAGCAAATGGAGGTAGTAGCCCTGAAAATATCGATAACCACCACAATATAATCTTCGACGTTATAAAGCGGGATCAATGCAGGTGTAAGGCAAACCTCAAGTTTGGCCGCCCCCCTTCCCCCTAAAGGGGGAGCTACGTGTGTGTGTATGTTAGAATCCATAGTATATATAGTTCCCCCTTTAGGGGGTTAGGGGGCTTATTTATAAAAAGGCGGTTTTACTATTTTAGCTTTCACACTGTTATCACGAATTTTAACAAAGATCTCGGTACCTTCTTTGGCAAACTCGGTTTTTACATAGCCCAGGCCTATCGCTTTTTGTAATGACGGCGACTGTGTGCCTGAGGTTACTTTACCAATTACATTACCGTCAGCGTCAACTATTTCGTAATCGTGGCGGGGTATGCCGCGGTCTATCATTTCAAAACCAACCAGTTTTTGGCTTATGCCGGCGGCTTTTTGCTCCTGTAGAGCAGCAGAGTTGGTAAACTCTTTATTAAACTTGGTTACCCAGCCTAAGCCGGCTTCTAATGGCGAGGTCTTATCATCAATATCATTACCGTAAAGACAAAAGCCCATTTCAAGGCGCAGTGTATCGCGGGCGCCTAAGCCTATCGGTTTAATCCCAAATGGCTCGCCGGCTTTAAACACAGCGTTCCAAATAAATTCGGCATGTTCATTATCAAAATACAGCTCAAAGCCACCTGCACCGGTATAGCCTGTAGCGGATACAATTACATTGTCAACCCCTGCAAATGTTCCCTTTTTAAAGGTATAATATTCCATTGATGCCAGGTCAATATCAGTCAGGCTTTGTAAGGCTTCCGCAGCTTTTGGCCCCTGTACAGCTAATAATGATGTGCGGTCAGAAATATCTTTCATCACTACGCCTTCGGTATTAAACTGGCTGATCCAGTTCCAGTCCTTTTCGATGTTTGACGCGTTTACAACCAGCATATAGGTTTTTTCGTCAATGCGATAAACCAACAGGTCGTCAACAATACCGCCGTCTTTATTGGGCAGGCATGAGTATTGTACTTTACCGTCATATAATTTTGAAGCGTCATTACTGCTTACGCGCTGGATCAGGTCGAGCGCGCTATCGCCCTTTAAAATAAACTCGCCCATGTGGCTAACGTCAAACACACCTACCGCTTTGCGCACGGTTTCATGCTCGGAATTAATACCGGCATATTGTACCGGCATGTTATATCCGGCAAAAGGCACCATCTTGGCACCAGCTTTTATATGGGTTTCGCTAAGGGCTGTGTTTTTCATACAAAATTATATTTGGCACAAAAGTAATAAAAATGCAATCAGGTTATGTGTGATTGCAAAAAGGAATTAATGGGAGCCTGAGCGCTATTTGCAGTGTTTGTTTCACGCGAGTGTGAAACAAATGAAACAGCTGAAACAGAATTTTACGTTAATTTATTGAAAATAAGCGCTTTGATAAAAAGCGGTGAAACAAAATGAAACAAGATCGCTGACTGGTTCGCCCTGAAAAAAAGTTTACACTATTATTTTGTTAATAACAGATTGGTCCTCATTCTTACAGCAAGCTTCATAAAACTTCACCAAATTTTTAATAACCACATTTATATCATGTTCTTTTTCTGCAAGTAGGCGCGCATTTTTGCCTAATTGCATGCAAAAGTCTTCGTCGGTTATGCAGCGTTTTATAGCACCAAAAAACTCGTCATGGTCATTAGCTATTAATATATCATGGCCGCTTGTAAAGTTAATGCCTTCGGCACCTAACGATGTGGATATGATACATTTTTGCATTGCCATGCCCTCAACAATTTTTACCCGCATACCGCCACCTGATAATAAAGGCACTATCATGATCGATTTACTGTTTACAAACTCAAGTGCATTGTCAACCTCGCCCTGTATGTATATTTTGCCCAGGGCCTCGTAATCATCAAAACGTTCAGGAATATCGTTGCCGGCAACATATAGCTTAACCGGCAGGTCGCCTTCGGTAATGTCCTTAATAAAAGTATCCAGGAACCATTCCATGCCTTCGCGGTTTGGCAGCCAATCCAGCGAACCTAAAAAGAATAAGCTTGGGAACTCGGTCTTGCTAACGTCGGCCACATATTTTTCAAGCCTTAATCCTACCGGTAAAATTTCAATAGGCGCTTTCACGCCATATTCAAGTATGGTGAGTTTATCCTGTTTAGTAAATACGGCTATGGCATCAAATTTATTCAACTGTTGCTGCTCATAGTTTTTTATGCGGCGGGCATGCATGCGCAGGTATGATTTCTTAAACGGATCAACCTTTTGCTGTGATAGCCGTTCCCAGATCTGGTTCTCGATATTATGCGCCCGGTATACCATTTTTGCTTTAGAATACTTACGCACCGCAGGCAGGTATAAAGAAACATATAACCCCTCAAACTGGATAATATCATAATCATTGTTGCGCAGCTCGCGGATCAATAGTTTTTCAAACTCGGGGTCGTAATAGCGGTCTACATTAAATGATGTTTTGCTGAACAGGTTTGCAGCTACCCCGAAAACCGTAACCGTGGTATCAATATCGTAAGCGCGATAGTTTATTTTACCCATCAGATCCTCGTCGGGCAGACGGCTGTCACGGCTTTTCCTTTTAGCATTAAGGGCAACCAACGAAACATCATGCCCGGTATTAACCAAGCCTTTTATGGTATTGGCTACCACAATCGCGTATCCGCCATTTTGCGGAAATGGAACACGATGGCTTAGTATTAAGATCTTCAACTGTTTTTCGGTTTTTACCAAAAATACTATTCTCAGGTTATAGTATCAAGGCGCAACACAAGGGTGATGATAATATAAAAGTAATATTATAATACCTGTATCAATACACCATCGGTTTCAAGGTTTACGCTGAAGGAACGGCGATGGTAGGGCGTGTACCCATTCTTTAAGATGGATTGACGATGCTTTAAGGTGCCGTAGCCTTTATTATTATGCCAGTCATATTCCGGGTGTTCGGCAGCTATTTGCTTCATGTAATCGTCGCGGTAAGTTTTGGCCAGTATGGATGCCGCCGCTATGCTATGGTATTTGCCATCGCCCTGTACAATGCAGGCATGGGGTATGGTTGGGTGCTTGTTAAACCGGTTGCCGTCAATGATCAGGAACTGTGGTTGCAGATGCAATTTTTCAATAGCCCGGTGCATAGCCAGGAATGACGCATTCAGGATATTGATCTCGTCTATCTCCAGGTTATCAACAGATGCTACTGCAAATGCTATCGCCTTTTGCTCAATTTCTGTGCGCAGGGCGTACCTAAGCCCCTCTGCTATTTGTTTGGAATCGTTTAACAGCTCATGCTCAAAATCATGCGGCAATATTACGGCAGCCGCAAATACAGGCCCGGCCAGGCAGCCTCGCCCGGCTTCATCACACCCGGCCTCAATAAACTCGTGCTGGTACCTTGCTAATAACATTGGACTTAAACGTATGCTACAAAATTATTATTTTATGGGGAGGTGTTTTTACGGACTTATCAACATACCGAAGAATTTGAGATTTGAAATAAGGAGTGTAAGCATTGCCATAAAATTACCCGCTAAATAGCTATTGTGTTACTTATGGACGTGTTGCTTTATTTGTAATTAAAGTAAAAAGATCATTTACTTTGAAAAATAATATCGACTCCGCATCATCGGGATGGGCCTTAAGATATTCATAGCTGTGAAAATGACGCGACCCGCTTTTTCCATTTATCTTATATTCTATATAGATCGGGCTCTTGGATAACTTATCATCAATAATCGGCTGGCCATGCAGCTTAAAAACTTCAGTTTTTACCAGTTCTGTATAAACAGAATCCAGGCGTATACCCTGAGCGATAGATTTGTGGTATTGGTTATGGTACACCCCATTGGTGAAATCTTTTTTAATATCTACAGACCCTCTGAGAAATTTAACATAATAAGCTCCTTCCCATTTTTTTTGATCAAATTTAAGTATGGCCATAAACATCTTTTGATCACCAAATCCATTGTAACGTATCTCAATATCGTATTTAGAGTTTTCAATTTTTACAGGATTATATCCTCCATGATTATCCAATTCAAAATCGGGGCAATTGCAGCCATATATATTTTCATAAGTATCAGGAATGGCTTGAGAGTATACCCTATCTGTTAAAAACAATGCGAAAAGAATAATTACAAATTTAGGCATATTGATAAATGTTAACAGCAATAAATAATTCGACAACATATAAAAGCCGTCATATTGTTTTAGGTAGATGGTTTTAAAATATCCGCAAAGTCAGTATCGTAATGTCGTCAATGGGCTTGCCTTTTATTCTTGTTTTTAAATGGTCAAGCAGGGTTTCATTAAAACTATCAGGCGATAGCTCGCCGTTGGTTATTATAAAATCCATTAGTTCGTCCTCGCCCCAAAGGTTATCGCCATAGGCCTCAATATCCAGCAAGCCGTCGGTATAATTAACTATCAGGCTTCCGGGTTCTATATCTGCTTCGCCCTCATTTAAAAAAGGTAATACCTCAAAAGCGCCTATCATGGTAGTACCTAAACTAAGCGCTATAGTTTTGCCATTGGCATATAAAATAGGGGCATTATGCCCTGCGTTGATATAGTGCAGCTTGCGTGTTTGCTCGTTGTATTTGGCAATAAACAGGGTAATAAACTTTTCGCCCTGGGTGTCAGAAATCACTTTTTGATTTAACCGGTGGATGATGTTGGTCAGGTTATCCTCAACCGTTACCCAGGCGTGCAGGCTGGCCTGGAAATTGGCCATTAACAAAGCGGCTGATACCCCTTTGCCGGATACATCGGCAATGCACCATAAAAACTCATGGTCGTTAAGGCGCATAAAATCATAATAATCACCCCCAATGTCTTGATGCGGCAGATATTTGGCGTCTATCTCAACGCTTTCGTCCTTGTGCATCCTTAGCGGGATCAGCATGTTCTGAACTTCGGCAGCCAGCTCCATTTCGCGCCGTAAACGTTCTGACTGCAGGCGCTCACGGAACAGCTTCTTATTCTCTAACGCTACCACTACCACGTTTATCATGGTTTGAATAAAATTCAGGTCGTTGTTCAACATCTCTCCCGATGTGTTAAAATCACCTATCAGCGCAAAAGCAGATGCCTTGCCTTTATGGTAAATGGGAATAAAGTAATCGTATTTTTTTAGGATCTCGTTAGTATTGCCTGCTAATGATTCGGGAGCTTTTATTTTATTTAGCGTGGCACAGGCACGGTTTAGGGCACTTGTAGCTTCAATTTCACCACCATATTTTGATACACAGGCAAACGTGCCGCTCTTTTCAATTAAAAAACGAAAAACACCCACCTGGAGATAATTTTGCAAAATTACTTCGAGCATTTGTATTAATACAGGAGTTGCTGCGTTTTTATTGATAGCTCGGGTAACCTCCAACAAAGAGTTTAACTCGGACTGTCTTTTTAGCAGCAACCTTATTAATTCGTCCTCTTCTGAAGACTGATCTTGATTTTGCATCTTTGGTCTCGGAGAGCATAAATTTATATAAAAAATATAATTTAAATGAGGGTATTTTGCGATTTTATATCAAAAGCATCTCTTAATCCAACCGTTACGAGATTAAAGGCATATACGATCAGCATAATCGCCAATCCGGGAATTATAGATAAATATGCCGAATCCATGATAACATAGCCATAATGCTCTTTGATCATGCTGCCCCATGTGGGCATGGGTGGCTGTGCGCCAAAGCCCAGAAAACTAAGGCCGGCCTCGAGCAAAATAGCTGATGCAAAATTTGATGAAGCCATAACCAATATGGGCCCGGCTATATTTGGCAGGATATGCCTGCGGATGATGCGCCAGTTATTGTAGCCTAACGAGCGCGCTGCTTCAATGTATTCGGTTTGTTTAATGCTAAGTACCTGGCCGCGCACCAGGCGGGCAACCTCAACCCACATAGACAGGCCCACCGCGATAAATATTTGCCACAAGCCCTTCCCTAACGCGAAAGATATGGCGATAACCAGCAACAAAGCAGGCAAGGCCCATAAGATATTCATGAGCCAGCTTAAAGCAGCATCGATCCAGCCGCCAAAGTACCCGGCAACCGCGCCTATGGTTACACCAATAAGCAAACTAATGATCACCGCCATCAAACCGACAGAAAGAGAGATCCGCGCGCCCAGGATCAGCCGGCTAAGCATATCGCGGCCATAAACATCTGTACCCAATACAAAGGTTTTGTGTGTAATATATGCCGACGGCCCTTTAGCAATTACATCGGCAGGCAAAGTATAGATCTTTTTTTCGGGCTTGTCTTCATCGCCTATATATTCAGATACCTGTACAGCATTTTTTAGTGGCGTATAGCCCGTGATTGGGATATCGCGGTAAAAAGCAGGCTGGCCAAAAAACATTTTGCTGAGCACGTTAACGGTATCAATATGCTCTGTCTTTTTGAGGTGCAGCATCATAAATTCAGATCCCGGCTTTTTGATGCTCAGCTGTATGGTTTGGTTATTAGCCAATGGTGTTGAGTCGGGCATGATCAGGTAGCCCAATACGGCTATAACTACCGATAGTATAATAAACACCATGCCTGCAACGGCAAATTTATTGCGTTTAAAGCTCTTCCAGGTACGTTGTGCGGGGGTGAGTTCTGCCAAGTGTAATGTTAAGTCCGTTTGGCTAAATATCGCTTAATTAAAGAGCATTGGCAACGCCTGCCTTTAAAATTCAGGATTTATGAGATTATGATAACAAAGCCCCCTCTAAACGGCGTAGCCCTCATGAACACCTTAATAAATAAATTAAATGTGAATAATCTCCCCCGGTAGGGGAGACTTTTTGAAGCCCTCCCTACCGGGGAGGGTTGGGTGGGGCTTGCTTATTTAACCACCCGGCCTTTCCACATATATTTTTTGGTGTTGCCAATTAAGCCCACATAAACAAAGTATAAAATATGCACCGGCGAGAGCAGCAACAATAATGACATCAACCCCTGCCGTTTAAAGAACAGCGTTATTGGCAGCAGGAACACAAATTCAACCATATATTTCAGTAAAAACTGCAGCAGGAAAAGATAAAAAAAGTAACTGTTAAAAAATCCCAACCCGGCATTTACCAATAAAGACACGTTGAACGACCAGATGCAAACGGCCAGTAATACTATCTTCTTGTCTTTATACTTGGTTGATTTTGATGCCCAGCGCCGGCGTTGCTGTAAAAATTCTTTCAGGTTATGCTTGGCATGGGTATAAACCACGGCCTCCCGTAATCTCAGGAAACCTATTTGGTGCGGGAAACGCTCGGCCACCTTTTGCAGTAAAAGCTCGTCATCGCCCGATGCTAGGTCGTCGATGCCCGAAAAGCCGCCAACCTCATAAAAGGTGTCTTTACGATAGGCCAAATTAGCCCCGTTACAGGTTGACGCGCGTTTGTTGCCAATAAATGATGCGCCAATGCCTATCAGGTATGAAAACTCTAAGGTCTGCATGCGCTCAAACAATGATCTTTCTTCGAAATAAGTAACCGGTGCCGAGATCATCAAAGGATGTTCTGTTTCATAATACCCAACAATGGATGATAACCATTTTGGCCCCATGCGGCAATCCGCGTCGGTGGCTACCATCAGGTCGCCGGTTGACAGGCTTATCGCTTTGGCTATCGCCTTTTTCTTGTAAGAGTTTAGCGGTTCTGCTTCATTTAACTGCAAAAGCTTGACGCCTTTTGACGCATAGCTGCAAATAATGTCGGCAGTGTTATCGGTAGAGTGATCGTCGACGATGATTATTTCTGTAAGGTGTTTGGGGTAGTCCTGGGCCAGGATATCCTCAATAGTAAGGTGGATGCGCTCCGCCTCATTACGGGCGGCTATCATTACCGTTACTTTGGTGCTAAAATTAACGGCGCTGTTATTAAAGCGTTTTAAATTGGCCCAGCCCTTAATAAAATAAGATACCAGGAACAGGTAGCAACCTGTAAGCACTAAACAAACTATACTATAAATTACGATCAAAAAACTTTAGTTTAAATATAAATACGGAGCCTAAAATAGCGGGAATAATTAGATTTATAAGCCAAATAGAAGTAAATGCCGCAATTATGGCTATTTGCTGGTGGGTTACATAGGCAAATAATGTAGCCGAAGCAGTCGCGCGCACGGGCACATCTAAAAGGTCAAGCGATGGCAGCGCGGATTGGATAAAGAATACAATAAACACCATCAATATCACATCCACAAAGGGAATATCAGGTACCAGTAAATGGATCACCAGGTAATACTGGAATGAAAAAATGAAGAACCGGGTTAAGCAAAAACACATAATATTTACCAGGTCGGTAAATTTATAAGTACCCATAATATCAAAAAAGCGGTGAAATTTTCTGAGGAAAGATATACCGTTTAAAAGCCTTACCAGCCATTTAATATTAAAATACAGCACTAAAAACAGCGCCATATAAACCACACCCAATACAGAAATACCCGCCAGCACCCAGGCGTTTAAATGCAGAAAAGTAAAACAGAACCAGATCAGCGCCGCCGCGCCCAATACATTGGTAATTACGTTTTGCCCGAACGAGCCTACCGCCATGGCAAAAACACCATGTATGCGTTTGCGTGGCGGCAAAAACATTACGCGTCCGCCGTATTCGCCAATGCGGTTTGGGGTAAATATGGCCCAGGTAAGGCCGCAAAAAACGCCTTCAATAGCTTCCCATAAACTAATAGGTGCCAATTTTTGGGTAAGGTGCTGCCATTTTAAACATTCAACCAGCCAGTTTGCCAGCATCAACAGCACAACTACCGACATCACAATGCTTACCTGGTGATGGCTAAGCCGGTCTACCGCTTTTTGGAATTCCTTTAAATTATTACCCTTTGTTATATACTGGTGATAGATAAAAGTAAAAGCCAAAACCAGTATGGTAGCCTTTAATAAGTACGAGAAAAGTTTTTTAGCAACGGCGGTCAATAGCGGATAATTTGTGCAATGTTACAAAAATGCGCGCAAGCCAATGGCTCGCCCGGTATTCCAATACAAAATAAATTATGTTTTGTTTGATTGAAGGTGATTACAACCCCATTTCCTTTTTCAAAAACTGCCCTGTGAAGCTATTCTTAATCTTGCACAATCCCTCAGGCGTGCCAGAGAACAAAACGTTGCCACCACCCGAGCCGCCTTCCGGCCCCAGGTCAATAACATGGTCAACCACCTTTATTACGTCCAGGTTATGCTCAATAACCAGTACGGTGTTCCCTTTGTCAACCAATTGATATAATACACCAAGTAGTACATTTATGTCTTCAAAATGCAGGCCGGTTGTCGGCTCGTCAAGGATGTAGAATGTATTACCTGTATCTTTTTTTGAAAGCTCGGTAGCCAGTTTAACGCGTTGCGCCTCGCCGCCTGACAATGTAGTTGACGATTGCCCTAATCGGATATAACCCAACCCGACATCCATCAAAGTTTTTACTTTACGATAGATAGACGGGATATGCTCAAAAAATGGAACGGCATCCTCAATACTCATATCCAGCACATCGCTAATGGATTTGCCTTTGTAACGCACCTCTAAAGTTTCACGGTTATAGCGCCTGCCGCCGCATTCTTCACAAGGTACCTGTACATCCGGCAAAAAGTTCATTTCGATAACTTTCATGCCTGCGCCCTGGCAGGTTTCGCAACGGCCGCCTTTTACGTTGAACGAGAAACGGCCCGGTTTATAGCCCCTGATCCTCGACTCGGGCAATGCCACATACAGGTTGCGGATATCAGAGAACACACCCGTATAAGTAGCTGGGTTCGACCGTGGTGTACGGCCAATAGCGGTCTGATCGATCTCGATTACCTTATCGATATGCTGCAGCCCCTCAACTTTTTCATAAGGCAACGGATGTTTCTTAGCCCTGAAAAAATGGTGATTTAAAATCGGATATAATGTCTCGGTAATCAGGCTGGATTTGCCGCTGCCTGATACGCCGGTAATGCCTATCAACTTACCCAATGGAAACTCTACACTCACCTTCTTCAGGTTGTGGCCGGTGGCTTTTTTTAGCGACAATACATTACCATTACCTTCGCGTCTTTTCTTTGGGATAGCTATTTCGCGCTCACCGTTAATGTATGATGTAGTAAGCGTATGGAATGCCATTAACTCTTTCGGCGTACCTTGTGCTACAACCTCGCCGCCATGTACACCCGCTGCCGGGCCCATGTCAATTACGTGGTCTGCTTCAAGGATCATGTCTTTATCATGCTCGACCACCAAAACGGTATTACCCAGGTCGCGCAGGTTTTTCAGGGCGTTGATCAGGCGCTCGTTATCGCGCTGGTGCAGGCCAATGCTTGGCTCATCCAGGATGTACATCACATTCATTAATTGCGAGCCGATCTGTGTAGCCAGCCTTATCCGTTGCGCCTCGCCGCCCGACAGCGTTTTCGCTGTACGGTCAAGCGTTAAATAACTTAACCCCACATCCATTAAAAACACAATCCGCGCGCGGATCTCTTTTAAAATTTCTTTGGCGATAACGTTTTGACGCTCAGACAACCTGTCTTCCAGGTTCTCAAACCAGTCCTGTAGGGTGTTGATATCCATTGTGGCCAGCTCGAAGATATTTTTGCCATCAACCTTAAAGTTCAGCGACTCTTTTTTCAACCTCGCGCCATCACAAACCGGGCAGGTTTTCAGCACACGATAGTTTTCCATATCGTCCATACCTTCGTCGCCGCGGCGTTCCTGCTGCTCCTCCAACATACGTATAATGCCGTCAAAAGTGATCTGGTAGCTCTGTACGTTCCACTTGTTATATTCAACAGATACCGTCACCATTTCGTTGGTGCCGTTCAGGATAATATCAAGCTTCTCTTTTTCCAGTTTTTCTATCGGAGTTGATAAAGAAAACTCGAATTTCTTTGCCAGGGCTTTCAGTACCTGGAAGATCCATGTTTCGCGATACTCGCCCAGCGGCGCAAGCCCGCCATTTAGTATGCTTAATTTAGGATTAGGGATAACTGAAGCCTCATCTACCTCAAATATATAACCCAGGCCGTTACACTTCTCGCAGGCGCCATAAGGCGAGTTGAACGAAAATGTATTAGGCTGCGGTTCGTCATACGAGATACCTGATACCGGGTCCATCAGGTATTTACTAAAATAGGCTACGTTGTTATCCTTATCACCAATTCGGATAATGCCTTTGGCGATCTTTAACGCTGCTTGAATAGAAGTATACAAGCGTTTACTATCAGCTTCACTCACAACCAGGCGGTCAACCACAATATCAATATCGTGGATCTTGTAGCGGTCCAGCTGCATTTTTGGTTCGACATCGGCAATTGCGCCATCGATCCAGACTTTTAAATATCCTTGTTTGCGGATCTGTTCAAACAATTCGCGGTAATGGCCTTTGCGGGCTTTAACTACCGGCGCCAGGATATTTACAGGCTGTCCGTCAAACCGATCAAAAATAGTTTTCAGGATCTGATCCTCGCTCATGCGCTCCATCTTCTCGCCGCTCACATACGAATATGCGTCGCCGGTACGGGCAAACAGCAGGCGCATAAAATCATAGATCTCGGTAATGGTGCCAACTGTCGAGCGTGGGTTCTTGCTGGTAGTTTTTTGCTCGATAGCGATAACCGGGCTAAGGCCGGATACCTTATCTACATCCGGCCGTTCCATGCCGCCCATAAACTGACGCGAGTAGGCCGAAAATGTTTCCATATAGCGGCGTTGCCCTTCAGCATAAATGGTATCAAACGCCAGGGATGATTTGCCGCTGCCACTCAGCCCGGTAATAACTACCAGTTGGTTGCGCGGAAAAGAAACGTCAATATTTTTTAAGTTATGTACCCGTGCTCCGTAAACTTCAACTTCGCTTTGCTCGCCAAGGTCTATATGTTTTTTGCTCATAGATTAATTAGTGAATGAGCGGATGAGTGAATGTGTGAATAAAAAATTGGTTGCGATACGGGTTTAAACCCTGCCAATTCCTCATTCCCTCATTCAAAACTCACTCATTAAAATGCCCGCAAAGATAAACAAAAAAGCCCGATCTGTCACCTGGACAGGTCGGGCCGTTTGGTGCTCCGTAATAAATTTTACAGTAGTGTGCTATTCAATAGCAATGGGTTTTTAGGCTGTAAATAAGTGTAATATCTATTGTAGCCATAATTTTGCGGATGATCAATAATTGCCTTCATAGCTATCAGGTTGTACACATAGGTGCCTGTTTCGCGGTTAAGCTTCATCCTGAAATAATTGTCCTCGCTTTGCTTTCTAATGGCCCTGGCTAATTTAATAGAACCATTATTGTACGCGGCGGCGGCCAGCGTCCAGCTGTTAAATTCGGTATGCAGTTCTTTAATATACTTGCAGGCTGCAATGGTTGCTTTACGAATATTTAAGCGCTCATCTATACCATGTCTTACCTTTAAACCATACGTACGCGCGGTGCCCGGCATAAATTGCCATAAACCCGCTGCGCCTTTTGATGAAGTACCTTCTTTTAGCCCCGATTCAACCAAAGGCAAATATTTAAAATCGTCAGGAATACCATAAGCTCTTAAAATTGGCTCAATTATTGGAAATAACTTTTCGGCTTTAATTTGCAGTATATGCGATTGAATGGTCCTGTAATTATGTTTTTTTAGTGAATACTGCATTTTGCGGTACACTGTTTTATTAGCAGGAAGTGTTTCATCAGCGAAGCTGTAATCAGTTGTAGTAACATCAGTGTAAGCGATAAATCTTGAGATTTCAGGGGTTGATTTCGGCCCCGGTTTAGCCACTGTTGTGCTGCAAATATTAAGCTTGAAAATGATGGCCAGCACCAGTATTACGGAGCACGTAATTAAGTGTTTGTTGATCATTTTTTTTCTATTCATAGAACAATCCATTTTGGTAAATGTTGTACAAAGGTATGATATATAAAGCAGATTGTCAAACACTTAACGGGTACTTAGTGTTTTGACTATTTGAAAATAGCCTGCAAATCAGCGTTTAAAGTGGTTTAAAATGGGTTTTTGAACCGGCGAAAAAAAATGAAAAAAGCACTAATAAACCACTGAAAAACCGTACTTTTGACCCTCACGCTGCGAAAGCGCAAACTTAAAAACTATGGTATTTAAAAGACCAACAAACGGTCGCGAAGACAGGAACGGAAGATCAAACGGACCTTCAAAAAGTAGCGATAATAAACGATCTTCTTCCCCTCGCGGAAAGTCTTCAAGAAGCACAGACAAACCCGGTAACGATAGTGTAAAGAAAAGGTACTCAAGCGGCCCTGCCGCAGAGCGCAGTTCTTTTTCAGCAGGCGCCGAAAAGAAAAGCTTTGGCCCGCGCAAACCTTACAGCGGCAGGCCAACAGGCGGAGACGAAGAAAAACCAAAAAGATCTTATGGTAGCAGCGAAGCACCAGGCGAAAAGAAAAGCTTTGCGCCCCGCAGCAAACCGTACACCGGCAGGCCATCAGGCGGCGAGGATGATCGTCCGAAGAAATCTTTCGGCAGCGACTCTTTTGCGCCACGTAGCAAGCCATACGGCACCCGCGACAACGGTAGTGATGATCGCCCTAAAAAGAGCTTTGGCAGCGATGCACCAAGAAACAGGAAACCAACAGGAGTGGATTTTGGGGATAAGCCAAAAAGAAACCCTGATAGCTTTAGCCGCAATGATAAGCCGGCCGGCGAACGTAAGTTTACCGGCTCAAAACCGGTAAGGGGCGAATTTAAAGCAGGTGATAAACCGTTCCGCAAGACAGGAGACAAGCCGGTTTATGATAAAATAACCCGGGACAGGGATGCGCCTGTAAAAACACTGCGTGCTAAAAAACCAACAAAAAAGTCAGAAGATGACGGGCTGATCCGTCTTAACCGTTATATAGCTAATGCAGGCATCTGCTCACGCCGTAAGGCTGATGAGCTGATCATTGCAGGTGTGGTATCTGTCAATGGCGAAGTGGTGAACGAACTGGGTTTAAAGGTTGACCCGATGAAGGATGAAATCCGTTATAATGGTGAAACCCTGAAACGCGAAAAGAACGTTTACGTGTTGTTAAACAAGCCAAAAGACTATATTACTACTACAGAAGATCCGCAAGAGCGCCGCACAGTAATGCACCTGGTTGAAAAAGCCAGTCGTGAGCGGATCTATCCGATCGGCAGGCTTGACCGTAACACAACAGGCTTACTGTTGATGACCAATGACGGCGACCTGGCAGACAAGCTTTCACATCCGCGCAGCAACATTACCAAGTTGTACCAGGTTGAGCTGAACAAGAGCTTAACCCAGGGTGATCTGAACAAACTGCAGTTTGGACTGGAGCTGGAAGACGGCCCGATAAAACCAGATTCGGTAGCATACGTAACCGGCGGATCAAAAAGAGAAATTGGGGTACAGATCCACAGCGGCAAGAACCGTATTGTCCGCCGGATGTTTGAGCACCTGGGTTACGAAGTTGTAAAACTGGACAGGGTAGTATATGCCAACCTTACCAAAAAAGACTTACCACGCGGCCGCTGGCGCTTCCTGGACGAGAAGGAAGTTATACAGCTAAAGCATTTAATAAAATAAAAGCAGTTAATAACCGCGTTGTCAACGTTCACCCCACTTATTTAACAATAAGGTGGGGTTGTTTTTTTTCGCTAAATTTACTTCCTTTATAAATACCGTTAAAAGACAAGGATCTCGACTAATGTATCTTCGGTTTACAACGCAATTTATTAATCCGTACGGAGAATTGGAAACCGGAATCTTTATGGCGCTTAAATATTTACGTGACGATCATTCTTTAACCAAAGAGGAACACATAATTAAGCTTAAAGAACTATCGCGTTGGTTTGACAAAAACCTTGAAAAACCGACAAGGCTTTCTAAAGGGACGAGTAAGTATAATGCTGACATATCATTGTCCTGGTTCAAAGATTCGGCTCAGGAGCATATAAAAAAAATGCAGGATTTTATTGAAATAGCAGGGCATTATGATATGATCATAGAACGGATAGCCAGTAAAAATCCTGGTTACATTGTTTTTGAAGATGATTATCAGGTTTCAGCCGTGCCGTTTAAAGCTGACAGTAAAAGAGTGAAATAACACTTATGAAAAAAACGCCCCGCTACCACGGGGCGTTTTTTTATGGATTTTATTACCTTGCACCTAATAAACTTCATTGAGCTATGAAAAAGTTATTATTCTTGCTTGCGCTTGTATTACCTGTATTTGGCTTCGCGCAAAAAAAAGGCAAAGGCGGCCCTAAAGTATTTGACGTGTTGATTGGAACCTATACCAGCGCCGGCGTTAATAGCAGCAAGGGAATATATGTGTACCGCTTTTATGCCGAGCGTGGTGAGCTTGCTTACCTGAGCGAGGTGGAAACATCAAACCCGTCATACCTGGCTGTAACCCAGGATCACCATTATGTATATGCTGTTAACGAGAATAATGCAGATGGATCCGGCGGCGTGACTGCTTTTAAGTTTGATAAAACTACCGGGAAACTGGATCTGATAAATACGCAGAAATCTGTCGGCTCGCCGGCTTATATATCTGTTGATAAGGCCCAGAAAAATGTGTTCATCGCCAACTACGGAGGCGGAAATTTGCAGGTCTTCCCGATTAATAAGGATGGTTCATTAGGCGCATCAACCCAAACCATACAAGATGTTGGTAAAGGGCCGGATCAAATGAGACAACAGCAGCCACACGTACATTCTACCGTGCTGTCACCGGACGATAAATACTTATTGGCTTCTGACCTTGGTACCGACAAAATAAATGTATTTCGCTATCGTGCGTCAAGAGTTCCGCCGTTAACACCTGCCACGCCTGCTTTTACCAGTACTGCCGGTGGTGCCGGTCCGCGTCACAGCGACTTTTCGCCCAACGGAAAGTTCTTGTACAACATACAGGAAATGACCGCTACCATTACTGCTTTTAGTTATGATGATGGTAAGCTGAAAGAATTACAAACGGTTAAAATGATGCCCGATGATTTTAAAGGCGTAAACGGCGCTGCGGATATTCATGTATCGCCGGACGGGTTGTTTTTATACGCCACTAATCGTGGTACAGCTAATGAGCTTTTAGTATATGCAATTGACCCGGTAAGCGGCAAATTAACTTATGTCAGCCGAAATAAAACGGACGGCGAAAATCCGCGTAATTTTGTAATTGACCCAACCGGCAATTTCATAGTAGTTGGTACCAAAACCCGCGTTAATGTTTTTAACATTAATAAAGCTACCGGTAAGTTAACGCAAAACCATAATAATACCCTGTTAATAGACTCGGCAGTTTGTTTAAAAATGGTACCTGTAGAATAATTATGCTGTACCGGTTTCTGCTTTGCCGGTTCGTTGTGTAAGCAGGTAGTCTATAAATAAGAGCGAGCTTGCAATAATTACTGCAATCAGATAGACCACAGGTAGATTATTAATATGCTTTAAAAGATCTGCTATCTCGTTTTTATTAGGAACCTGGTGGTTAGCAGAATTAGACAGGCCTATCAGTAATAAAAAAAGCATCGCGACGGCAACAATAATATACCAGGCTTTTTGGGTAATGATGGGCTTAAAAACAACAGGCTGATTTTTTGCGGCTATTTGCGCCATAACATTAGCGGTAAAGTTAAATGCCGGGCCCTCTGTTTGCGGTTGCTGTAAAAGTGATTTTAACGCGGCCTCGCGTACTGCATCAGCTTCAATGGCTCCCATTATCGATTCAGTAAAATTAGCAGCGGGTTTGTCAGCTAGGGCAAGTTTCAAAACCTTCTTAAAAACGTCTTTTTTATTAGCTCTCATGATCAACTTTCATTTCACTGTCCAACAAAAACTTTAAATCTTTTTCTAATATTTTACGGGCCCGGTATAGCTTGATCTTTACATTGGGTTTTGACAGCCCTGTAATTTCTTCGATCTCTTTTACCGGCAGGTCATTTATATAATACAAAGTAACCAATAAAGCATCAATCTGGGGTAGCTTTTGGATAGCCGACTGTACATATTGTTTTACCTGCTTGCCCTGTAATTGTTCAAATTGTCCGGGCAGATGGTCAGAAATTTCACTGATCTCATCGCCCATGGTAACTGTTTCTACCTTATTCTCTTTAAGCTTTGTTACACAGGTGCGGTAAACAATGGTGTATAACCAGGTTGAAAATTTGGATTTACCTTCAAATTTATGAATTTGCTGATACGCTTTTATAAAACAATCCTGTGCAATGTCGTTGGCATCATCGGCATCGCGTAGTATTTTTATGGCGATACTATATACCATGTCCTTGTATTTATTAACAAGGAAAGCATACGAAGCGGAATCTCCGTTTTTAACTTTATCTATATAGTAAAGATCTTCTGTATGCACCATTATACATGAGAGTGAAAAACCGGCAAGTCGGTTACAATTAATTTATTTTAAATATTTTGTATCCGGCTTTAAAAAAAGCCTGTCATATGGGTAAGCTGTTAAAAACGGCTTTAATATAAAAAATTAGAAATCATGCAAGAAGTTACCAGAGACGCCATAGTATCCATTACCTTATTTGCCGCCGTGTTCGGCATGGTATATGTATTTTTAATGACCCGCCATAGAGAGCGAATGACCATATTAGAAAAAAATCTCACCACCTCACCTTTCCCCCGGGTTAGCTACGGTGCCGCAACCTTAAAATACGGCCTGTTTTTGGTTGGAATTTCTATCGGTTTTTTAATGGGATGGGTATTATACAACAATTGCGGTATTGATGAAACGATCAGCTATTTAGCTATGGTTTGCCTGTTTGGTGGCCTTAGCCTAATCATCAGCTACCTCATTATCCATCGCAAACAGAACAATACTACTAATTAACCCCTTTTTGTCCGCTCCTTTTTAAAAGGGTAAAACCACTTATTTAACAATCAATCCCTAAAAGCAGCCAATTGGTTGCTTCCCGGATGCCTTTTGCCTAAAAAATCAGCCATGAAACATATTAATCAAAACTTTAAAGCCTTATTGATTGCACTATTGCTCCTATCGGGATCAGCGCTGATGGCACAAACCAAGACTGCCGATACCGCTAAAGTTAACAGCTTAAAAGAAGTTACTGTAAAAGCCGACAAACCCATTATTAAACAAGAGGTCGACCACATTACCTACGATCTGCAGGCCGACCCGGAAAGCAAATTTAGCACCGTATTAGAAATGATGCGCAAGGTACCCTTTGTTACAGTAGATGGCAATGATAATATTATGCTTAAAGGTAATGCCAGCTATAAAATACTGATAAACGGTAAGCCGTCAAGCCTAATGGAGCGCGATGCCAAAAGCATATTGCGCAGCATGCCGGCATCAACCATACAAAGGATAGAAGTTTATACTACGCCACCTGCAAAGTACGATGCTGAAGGCCTGGGCGGTATCATCAATATCATCACCAATAAAAAACTGGTTGATGGCTATAATGGCACCCTTAATTTAAGCGAACGTACCCCAACCGGGCCGGGTGCAGGTACATCTTTCACAGCAAAAGCCGGCAAGTTTGGCCTGTCGGTATTTGATGGCGGTAATCTTACCAATAACCCAATCACCACTACATTAAACACACGTGCTACAACGGGAACTGACCCAACCTCCCTTTACCAGCCAGGCAATACACGCTCTGATAATAAAAACGGTTACCTGGGCACAGAGTTAAGCTATGAGATAGACTCGTTAAACTTGTTATCGGGGCAGTTTAATATCAATGGCAGCCGGTCGGGTGGTTTTAGCGATCAGCATTCGGTGCTCACCGCAACCACGGGTATAACGGGTTATGACATCGCTAACAGCAACCGTGGCACAGGTAGTGGCCTGGATGCCGGCTTAAATTACCAGTTAAGCTTCAAACGTGATAAAACGAAACTGCTTACATTTTCATACAGGTATTTTAAATATAACAATAACACGCATAATGATATAGCATTAAGCAACCGCATTAATTATCCGGCGCAGGATTACAACCAGGATAACGAGAGCGGCGCATCCGAGCAAACCGTACAGGTTGATTTTGTAAAAGGGTTTAAGCAATGGACCGTAGAGGCTGGCGCTAAAGCAATATTGAGAGATTACACCAGTGATTTTAAATACAACCAGTTTAATCCCGGTACCGGAAACTTTGAGCGCGACACGGCCCTGTCAAACAAATATAACGGCACACAAAATATATTAGCCGGTTACAACACCTGGCGGTACAGCAGCAAAAAGGTTGAAGTTAAAGCCGGTGTACGTATTGAACATACTACAACTGATGCTGACTTTATTTCGACAGCGTCTGGTGCCCATCAAAGATACCTGGACATTATTCCTTCTATAGCTATTAACCTGCCTTTAAACACCGGTAACACTTTTAACCTGGGCTTTAGCCAGCGGTTAAAGCGCCCGGGCATCAACAAACTTAATCCATTTGTAGATCGTTCTAACCCAAATTTTCAATCGTCAGGCAATCCCGACCTTGACCGTGTTGCTATTAGTGATTTGCGCCTGGGATATAGTCTATCTAAAAAAGCCAGCTTAAATGTTAGTGTTTTTTATGATTTTGGTAAAAACCTGGATTTGCTTGTTGCTACATTTGATAAGAGTACAAACATCACCTACTCAACTTATAAAAACGTAGGGTCGGTTATTGGTGTGGGTAATGCCATAAGCTTTAATTATCCTATAAGTAAGCAATGGAGCATTAGTATTAATGCTAACATCATGTATTTTGAGCTGGAAGGCCCGGTTGACGGCGTGCTAAAAAAGGTAAGCTTTGTAACATTTAGCTGCTTTTCATCAACAAATTATAACATAAATGATAGCTGGCGCGTGGGGGCATCGGTTGGTATTAACGGGCGCAACCCAACCGGTTTGCAAGGTTCGTCTAATGGGTCTGTAAGCCCGTCGGTTTACGCAACTAAGCAGTTGATAAAAAACAAATTGTCCTTGTCGGCATCGGTAAGCAATCCGTTCACTAAATACCGCAACGCTATTACCCAAACATCAGGGTCTAACTTTACACAAATCGTCACCAATCAAAACTGTTTTCAGACATTCAATTTCAGTCTTAATTACAATTTCGGCAAGCTGAAGGAGTCTATCAAAAAAACCAAAAGGGGTATCAATAATGATGATGGCGCGAGGTAAAGCCTCACCCAACCCCTCTCCGATAGAGAGGGGCTTTAAATTTTGCATTCAGGTCCTCTCCTTGAAGAAGATTAGAGGAGGCTGAAAACATATTTTTACTATCTTGCATAACTAACCAATTATCCTGTTTATTATGAATAAGTTACTGCTTGTAGTATCCGTGCTATTACCGCTGCTTGGCTTTTCGCAGAAGAAAAACATGTCGCAACCTAAAACCTATGATCTGTTGCTTGGCGGCTATACCGGGGCAAACTCAGGCAAAGGGGTAGCGGTATACCGGTTTAATGCAGGAACAGGCAAGGCTACTTTCCTGAACCAATTGGAAGGCATTGATAACCCCGATTTTTTAGCCGTTAGCAATAACCACAAGTTTGTATACGCCTGTAACGTTGACCCTAAGGGCGGCGAAGGCCAGGTAAGCGCGTTCACGTTTGATTACTTAACCGGTAAGCTCGAATTAATAAACAAGCAACCGGGCGGAGGCACAAACCCGGTGCACCTGATTTTAGATAAGGATAATAAAAACGTATTTGTATCCTTTTACAGCAGTGGTAGCTTAACGGTATTGCCGGTAAATAAAGATGGATCATTAGGCACGGTCTCCCAAACCCTGCAATATACAGGTTCCGGCCCGCATAAAAACCAGAAGGGGCCACATGTGCATTCGTCCATATTTTCGGATGATGGAACTAAATTTATGGTTGCCGACCTGGGTACTGATAAAATAAACTTATATAATTACGATGTTGCCAAAACACAACCATTAACACCTGCTGAACCTGCTTTTGAAATGACTGCGCCGGGTGATGGACCGCGCCACATGGAGTTCTCGCCGGATAAGAAATTTTTATATGTGATACAGGAATTAAGCGCTGTTGTACGGGTTTATAGTTATGATAAAGACAAGCTAACCTTCGTGCAAACTATTAACATGATGCCTGAAGGTTATGATAAAAATGGCGCAGCCGATATACACTTATCGCCTGATGGCAATTTCTTATATGCATCTGTACGGGGCACAGCAGATAAAATAGTGCTATATGCTGTAGATAAACCAAGCGGCAAACTAACATTTATTGAACGCTACGATGTAAGCAAGGCGCCACGTGGCTTTACTATTGACCCAACCGGTAATTTTTTATTGAGCGCGGGCCAGGAGGGCAATACTATCAACATATTTAAAATAGACAACGCAACCGGCAAGCTTACATTAACAGATAACAAAATAGAGATCCCGCAGATAACCTGCTTAAAATGGGTCGCAGTAAAATAATTAAATGATTTAAAATATTTTTGGCCGATAATCGTCTGCCTTAATATGTACGCAACCTTATTAGCTTTACACTCATTAACCCGCTGGCTGGTATTGGGCAGCTTGCTCTTTGCCATTTTCAGAGCCTATCGTGGCTGGCTGTTAAATAAGCCTTACTTAAAGTTTGACGACGGCGTTCGGCATATCACCACTACAATTGCAGATATCCAGTTTATATTTGGCCTATGTCTCTATTTTATCAGCCCCATAGTGCATTATTTCCTGCATAATTTTAGCACGGCAGTGCATGAGCGGGCTATTCGTTTCTTTGGCATGGAACATGTCACCATGATGCTGATCGCTATCGCTCTTATCAGCGTCGGTTCAGGCAAAGCAAAGCGAAAATCAACAGATAAAGAAAAATTTAAGACTATGGCGATATGGTTCACCATAGCATTGCTCATTATATTAAGCTCGGTGCCGTGGTCGTTTTCGCCGTTGATAAGCCGGCCAAATTTCAGGCCTTTTTAGTGTGAAAAAAAGCGGATAGCCAGACCCTAAACCAGCTACCCGCTAAACAATTAATATACAATCCCGGAAAACAACGGTATAACAACAACATTGCCCATCTTGCTGTTGCTAAATACTTAGCTTTAAAGGATATAATAATTACGTAATTAAGTTTCTTTTAGTTGCCTGATCTGTAAAGCATAGATTTATACAATCAATTTAAATACAGACCAATAGAAACAAAAGAGGCCGCCAGAACGGCAGCCACTTATTATATAGCTTAATTGATAATTTATTTATTTGGCCAGTAATTCATCCAAATTACCCAAGCCCATAGAAAAGCCTTCTTTGAAGCCCATTTTTACTATTTGTTCAAGGTCGGCTTCGGTATCAAAAGAAAGCACTATTTCAACTTTTGATCCCGTAGCCGTGGCCTTAAATTCATTTTGCCAATGCATCGGCGGAAAGCTTTTGTCGATATTTCCATTCTCGTCGCAAAAAGTGGCCGTTGCGTCAAAGCTTTGCCCGTCATTGATCGCGGTAAAGTCAACCCGGCACCACGCTTTTTCACCGTTAGGCCCGGCCATGCAATAAAGCCAAAAGCCGCCCACTTTAAAATCCATAGATTTGGTAATGGCTTTCCACGGTTTTGGCGCCCACCATTTATCTAACTGGTCGGCAGTGGTCCAGGCTTTCCATACTTTATCAACCGGTGCGTTAAACTCGCGGGTGATATTTAATTGTTTGTTGTTTGGGTCTTTCAAAATTTCTGTTGTGTGTGTCATAATGATTGTTTTTAAAGGTCATTTAATACGTTGTCTAATTGGTTAAAGCGGTCCTCCCAGATCTTGCGGAAGGTATCCAGCCATTTATCTACTTCTTTCATTTTATTGATGTTTACATGATAATATATTTCTCTGCCGTTTTGCTTTTGTGTTACCGCCTCGCATTCAGCCAGAATCTGGATATGTTTTGATACAGCTTGCCTGCTGGTATTAAAATGTTCTGCCAATGCATTAGGGGTCATAGCATGTATGGCAAGCAACGCCAGTATGGCGCGGCGGGTGGGATCGGCTATAGCCTGGAAAATGTCTCTTCTCATTTTATTTGCAACTGATTGATTGCAAATATATATGCAATCTTTCGGTTGCGCAAATTTATTTTGAACTATTTTTAGATGAGGTTTATTTCTATCAAAGTATTGTTACAAAGTCCGGTGCGTCAGGCGTCTGTTAATTAAAATTTATAGCTACTTTTAATCAACCAATAAAACCACTTGTACCTATATGCCAGTTTTAAGTAAGCAAAAAGCGGTTTGCCTGTTTGTAGCCGTGATGGCCTTTTTAATAAATAGCCATAAAACAGCCGCGCAAACCACGGCTAACCTGCAGGGTTTTAATAAAAAAAGTGGTGTTACGGTAAAAACAATAGGCTCAAAGATTGCCCTCAGCTGGCCGGTGGGCAATACAGAACATGGCCGCGTGGTATTTGACCTTGATAAAAACAACCCGCTGTTTAAAAGTATCCAAGCGAGCAGCAAGGGAGCTTATAAAGAAGTCGCGGCAAACCTTGACCCTGCGTTTATCTTAACCATTGGTAAGCGCGACCTGGTCTCGCAAAACGGGTGGAACATATTTTTTGACCGTGTCCCGCTAAAACCTTTTAAGGCATACCGGGTAGAACTGGATAAGCAAACCGCATCAGTAAAAAGTGATGGCTCGCGTACCATTGTGAGCATTAGCGGTGTACATGCAAGCACTTTTAACGGACATATAGAGGTCACCTTTTATAACAACAGCCCATTGTTTAACGTAGCCGCCGTAATGGCTACAGATGTCGACTCGACCGCTATTGTTTATGATGCGGGGTTGGTGAGCGATAAAGCAACATGGAGTAAAATAGGCTGGGCAAAAACGAATGACGAGTTTAATAATGCGGCCATTGCGGCTGCTGATACCGCCAAAAACGTAGCGGTAAAATATCGGACCATCATTGGGCAGACTGCCAATGGCAGCCTTGCGGTTTTCCCGGCGCCGCACCAATATTTTTATCCGCTGGATGAAGCTTTCAATCTGAAATTTACCTGGTATGGCACCAATTACCGCAAAATGCTGCCGGGTTATGGCATCGGTATCCGGCAGGATCTATATGGCGACCATCGCTACGTCCCCTGGTTCAACGCTCCCCCCAGAACACAGCAAAGACTAAACTTCTTCTGCATGGTTAGCCTGACCGATGGCAGCAATACCTTAGAAAAAATAAAACAGTTTACGCATGGCGATAAGTTTATCCCGCTGCCGGGATATAAAACCATGGCCAGCCATTTTCATAATGAGTATACACAACAGCTACTAAAGGGAAAAGGCGAAGCAGGCGAGCCTGAATATGTTAAAGTATTTAAAAACCTCGGCGTTAACATTGTGCACCTGGCCGAATTTCACGGCACGGGCCACCCAAAAGGGCCGGATGAATTAAGACTTAAAGAATTAAATACGCTATTTAAGGAATGCGAAAAAGAATCAGGCAAAGACTTTATGCTGCTGCCCGGCGAGGAGCCTAACGAGTTTTTTGGCGGCCACTGGCTTGAGTTTTTCCCGAAGCCGGTTTACTGGGTGATGTCGCGCAAAGATGGTGTGCCGTTTAGTGAGCAAAACAGCCAATACGGCAAAGTTTACCATATCCGCGACAAGGATGATATGCTGAAGTTGCTGGAAAACGAGAACGGCCTGGCATGGACGGCACATGCCCGTACAAAGGGATCAACCGGCTATCCTGACCTGTATAAGGATGAACCTTTTTATAAGTCGGATCATTTTAACGGCGCTGCGTGGAAGAACATCCCTGCTGACCTATCGACAGAAAGAATGGGCAAGCGCATATTCGACCTGATGGACGATATGAGTAACTGGGGATTAAAAAAGAAGGTACTGGCCGAGTCAGATATCTTCAGCATCACGCAGGAAAATGAAATGTATGCCCACGTAAATATTAATTATTTAAAGATGAATACCCTGCCCGAATTTAAAAATGGCTGGCAACCCATTTTGGATGTGCTTAAAAGCGGCAATTTCTTTTCGACAACCGGCGAGGTGCTGATCCCAACATTTAAGGTTAATGGCGCTGATGCTGGTTCAACCATACGGATAAACCAAGACACCAAATCATTTGTTGATTTTTCTGTTAAATGGACGTTCCCGCTCAACTTTGCCGAACTGGTAACCGGCGACGGCAAACAGGTTTACCGGCAACGCATCAACCTGAAAAACACTACGGCATTTGGCGCTAAGAGTTTTCATATCCCCGTAAATTTAAAAGGAAAAAAATGGATCCGCCTTGAAATTTGGGATGCCGCGGTTAACGGGGCTTTTACACAGACAGTTTGGATAGAATAAATTTTTCAGGTTTATGGAATGATAAGAAATTAGGCATCTATATAAAAAGTAAAATAGCTTTGTTATATTAGATCAACCAATTAACCCGAAACCTATATCGCAATGAAAAAACGCTGCTTATTTAGATTGCTATTTGTCCTCGCATTGCAATTTTTTGGCCAGGTTGTTTTTGCACAAAATGCCAGTCTTTATCTTAATAAGCAAGAGATAGCGCCACAATCGGTTTATTTTTTTGAACCTGCGACTATTGACTCAATAAATTTTTATACCGGAGCAGATGCTAACAAAAAGTTGGATCTTCCCACCACAGGTATTGACAGCGTTTTTGTCATCTTCAAAAAGGATATGTCAGATGTTGTGTCTTATTTCCAATTGCTTAGCTTGTATCATTTTGATGAGCGGTCGCGGCTGTTGCCGTTAACTATAGGTTTGAGCCATAATAATAAATATATTGATAAGGCTCGTTTGTTGGTGTTTAATATTAACAAAGTGACAAGTGTGTCAGCAAACATTAAGAACAATACCCATACAGACTTTGTAAGCATTTGGCACCCGTATAATAGACCATACAACTCACGTGCCGGCAAAATGCTTACCTGGCTACAGGGATATATTGAAGGCTACGGCGATAACTCGTACTATCTAAAATTTAAAAACAGATGAAAATATTAACTCTGATTTTTTTGTTTATGCTGATGGCTTTAATGTCAGTAATGGCGCAAAATTCATCCTTTAAAAGGATAGATGTAATAGATTGCAGGCCATTGGTAATAATAAATGGTAAAGCAGTTGATCCCTTATCTTTTTTGGCTTTGAACAGGCATGATATTCAGGACTTTAAAATACTTTCACCGGCACAGGCAATAAAAAAATTTGGTGCCGGGCGCAGTCAGTTCGGTGCTGTAGAGATTACTTTAACTAAAACAGCCAAAATTTTCACATGGACTGAATTAGCAAAACGGTTTTATTTAATCCCCGGGCAAATACCTGCAGAAGCAAGGCTTTATTACGGATATTTTGCCGGTTTACCTGTTAATGACCCAACATTGTTTATTACATCTGTATCAACAGCTGAAGGTTTAAGCATCAATCTGAACGATTATCAAATAAACAGGCCGATAGTTTTGATATTTATACAAGATACTAAAGACTATAAAAATAATCCTAAAACAATAACAGGAACGCTTGATAAAGATATTGACGAGGTGAAAAAAATATTTGATACCGAGAGCGAGAAAAGAGTTAAAATAGATAATGACAGGCCAAGAATTGAAGGATAATAACCAACTTAACCATACCAAACTTTATCCACATGAAAAAACTTAGCTTATGAGTTATCATGTTTTTAATTGATTTACGCTTTTATTTGCTTTTGCATTGTCCTTATTTCTGTACCTTGACTGGATGAACATACTGATTGCCCCCAACGCTTTCAAAAACAGTCTCGACGCGCAGGCGGTCGCCGAAGCAATAGCTTTAGGGCTGCAGCAGAGTAAGGTGGATTGTCGCTACCGGCTTTTCCCGGTTGGTGATGGCGGTGACGGTACCGGCGAACTATTGATCAAACATTTGAATGGCACGAATGTACAAGCCACTGTACACGATGCCCTGGGCCGCGAAATAACGGCCGCTTTCGGCTTGATTGACAATGGCCATACGGCTGTGATAGAAATGGCCGACGTGTCAGGACTTCGATTATTAAAGAACATCGAACTGAACCCCATGCTTGCCAACAGCGCAGGTACAGGCGAGCTGATCAAAGCTGCATTGGATGAAGGGGTAATCAAGATTATCATCGGGATGGGTGGCTCTGCGACGGTGGACGGCGGGGCCGGGATATTAAGCTGTTTAGGTGTTAAGTTTTTTGATAAAGCGGGCCGACTTTTAAGGCCTGTTCCTGCCGAACTAATTGACCTTGCAAACATTGATACAAGCAGTTTGGATAAACGGATTTTATCCTGCGAGATCATTATTTTATGCGATGTGGATAACAAACTGTTGGGCAATGAAGGCGCGGCAGCTGTTTTTGGCCCCCAAAAAGGCGCCACGGCAGACGATGTTATAAAGCTTGATGTTATGCTTGCCAAATTTGCAGCGATAGCTTTACAGCAAACCGGTAAAGATATGACCACTATAACGCACAGTGGAACCGCAGGTGGCGCCGCGGCCGGGTTGTTTGCTTTTTTAAATGCCAGGCTGGTAAGCGGGGCAAATTATTTCCTGGAGCTAACCGATTTTGATGTCACACTACAAAATATCGACCTTGTAATTATCGGCGAGGGTAGTATTGATGAACAAACCCTGCACGGAAAAGCGCCATTTGCCGTTGCCGCTATGGCGAAGAAAAGAAATATCAAAGTGATTGGCTTAGCCGGAAAAGTGCCTTCAGAGGGTAGCAATACACTAAAACGATATTTTGACGAACTACATTCTATTAACAAACAACAACCGACAGATCTGGCCATAGCGCTAAAAAATACGCATGATAACCTGGTGCGTGCTGCCAAAGAAATTGGCAACCGATTATCCTCTGCTTAAAATCACTTGTTTAATAAATAATTGTTTCACAGGCAATTATAAAGCAATATATAGCCGATAGTTGTAAACTGGCATGTTAATTGACCTTATACCAATACTTCATTGCTTTTGCCTAAACATTATTTATGAAATTCATCTAAGCAAAATCAGTATGATCCAGAGCAATATTAATAGCAAAACCTATTTTTTTACCGTAGACCATATAACAAAAGAAACAAATGGCAAATTGATATATGGTATCAACTTAAATAGCAAACATTATTTCTTAAGTAAGACATCAGGCGTTAACGATGGGGCACAATTAGACAATAACATACCTCTGGCTAATGAGATGCTTAAAGAATTGAATATCGTTATAACCGAGATAGAAGTTAAATATATAAAAAGACAGACTTTAGAGCATATCAACAATGATATATTCAGCATTCTTGAAAGGCTCCGAAACTTAAGATTAAAGCAATTTGTACCTGCTATCGTATAAATTATTTATTTAACCTCATTCGCCGCCCAGATCTCACGGATGGTATCTTCGTCACCATGTCCATCAGGTACGGCTTCGCTTTTATTGTTGGCATAATACCAGCGCTTTTTATCAAGCGGTGATGTGGTTTGGCGGCCGCCGGGCATCTCAACATGTCCATTGGGATCTGTTTTCTTTACCCAGTCGTACGCGTAGTGCAACCAGTTTTGGCGATACGGCGCGGGCTGGTGTGCAAACCAGCTGATCTCGTCATAGCCCCAAACCCAGATGGTTAAGCCGGCGGCTTTTGCCTGGCTGGGTTGCTTGCTCACGCCGTAATTGTCAAACTCTACCAAATAAGGCAGGTGCTCACAACTCCAGCCGCTTGGCGTAATTCCGCCCTTGCTGCGCAGAAACAGGGCATCGGTATGGCCCACTTCCAGTTTAGCTTCTTCGGGTTTGTCGGGGATCTCTTCTATCCTTAGCGGGAACGCATGTACATCCATCAACAATTTTCCATCTTTTACAAAACCACCACTTGGTACGTGCGAATCGCAGATCACCATTTTACGGCGGGCATGCTTGTGTGCATAATCACGGATCAAACTTAAGATCTGCGCATAATGGTCAAGGTTCTTGTCGTTCTTATTCATTAGCTCAACTTGCCCAAAATGCAATCCTTCAATACCCGCGTCGATATAAGACGCAGCCAGGTAATAAAAAAACAACTTGGTTTCGTTCTGGCTTACATCAGGTACAGAGCCCCGGCCCCATTGTCCTTTAAATTTACCGTCCGGATATAGCATAGCGTCATAGCTGAAGTTTCGTTTTTCAACCGGCAGGTTCAGCGCTTTAAAAGCCCAGTCGGGTACGGCTAATTGGTTAACCTGCGGAGTTACGATCTCAAAAATGCAGGCCTGCAGAATTATGTCAGGATCTGCCGCATGAACTTTTTCAGCCAGTTCTTTTTCCTGGGCCAGGTTCTTCGGGATATCGGCCTCCTGGCCCCACTGGCATACCGCGCGGCCTATAAACTTAGCGCCGATATTTTTGATCATCCTTAAATTATCATCAAAATTACCCTGGCCCACCAACAGGCTTTGCATGGTAATAGCGCGGTCAAGGTAATTTTCCAACACCTCGCGGGATATCTTTGATTTAAATTTATAATTCGGTTTTTTGGCGAAAGGAGCAGCATAAGCCTTGGCAGTTCCCACTAAGCCAATAATAAAAAGCGCGATGAACAATATCTTGTTTAGAATTTTCATGCCGGAGTAATTCAAAGGTTGTATAGGACTAAGTTAATACTTTTTATTAGCCTCTCTGTTCACCTCAAACCAAAAATGAGGCAGGTCTTTATTTAAAAATGTTTCTTTGCATATAAACCCCACTTTCTCCAATACTTTTTTCGAGTTTTTATTCTCGACGTTAGTCATCGCATATAGCGTAGGTTGGTCTAACTGTCTAAATCCGTAATCACGGCATGCAATGGCCGACTCGGTAGCGTAGCCTTTACCCCAATATCTCCGTATAATACGATAGCCGAGATCATAAAAATCAGTATGGTTGTTTACCGTATCCCTGATCAGCTTAAATCCGGTCCATCCCATAAAATTGCCGGTCGCTTTCTCTACCATTGCCCAGCGGCCAATACCGTTATCGAGATACTGCTGCCGTACCATTGCTATTGTTTCCCGGCTTTGTTCAATAGTTTTGACCGGCGTATTGCCCAGATACCGGTGCACTTCGGGGTCAGCGTCAAGTTCAAACATGCCTGTGTCGTCTGTCGGCAGCAATTCCCGTATAAAAAGCCGTTCAGTTTCTATGAAAATTTGCATGTAATTTATATATAATGGAACTACTCTTGGCGCACTAAAATAAGTATTTAAGTTAAATAATGTTAAAAGCCGCCCACTTTGGCGGCTACTCATAAACACGCATACTTTTTATAGCGATAATTGCGTCTGTAACAGACACAATTGGGCATTTGATACATTATGGTGTTTAAGCGTATAAAGGTTGCTTCGCTTATCGAGGTCTTATTACATATCCTCTTCTGGACGTTTATAACCCTGCTGCCTATCTTAACCAGGCCGCCGGCACCGGGGTTTCGTATGCTTTTTTCGCCCTGGCACCTGGTGTTTATTAATTTCTTGCTGGCCATTCATTTTTACCTCAACGCTTTCCTGCTGATCCCGGAGTTTTTAAATAAACGCAACCGCCCGCTGCAATACTGCACCCTATTGATCTTGTCGCTGGTTATCATTGATTTTTGTATTGTACATACCCAGCCGTCAATGGCGTTTCTTAACAGAATGCATCCGTTTGGCCCACCGCCGCTGATGGCGCATTTTAACTTGCTACCCATCGCCGCCATTACAGCGGCAAGTTTTGCCTACCGTTACCTTGCCGACAGGTCGCGGCAGATCAACAACAGCCGCGATATTACAAACTCGGCATTAGTTTCTGAGCTGGCCTTTCTCCGGTCACAGATCAGTCCGCATTTTATTTTCAATGTTATTAATGGCGTAGTTGCATTATCCCGTTTAAATCCGCCGGCTGTAGAGCCTACTTTGATGCAGCTATCACAATTATTGCGTTACATGCTGTATATCACGGATGAAGAAAAAGTGACCATGAAGCAAAAATCAGATTATATGGGCAGCTATATCGATCTGCAAAAAATGCGGTTTGACGACCAGATCATAGTCGATTTTATATTTGACATCACACATCCCGAAAAAACAATTGAACCAATGTTATTGGTGCCCTTTGTTGAAAATGCCTTTAAGTACACCAGCAGCAATGATTCGAAACCTTTTATAAAAGGCTATTTAAAGGCCGATCACCGTATGCTTAACTTTTGCGTATCCAACAACTATAATCCTGAAAACACACATACCGACGAACACCACGGCATTGGCTTAAACAATGTTAAACGCCGGCTTGATCTTTTATACCCGGGCAAACATAGCCTTGACATAAAACAGGACAAAAATAATTATACCGTTAACCTTCAAATACAATTTAAATGATGCAATGCCTGCTTGTTGATGATGAAACATTAGCGCTTCAATTAATGGAAGATAATTTAAAAGATGTAAGCTACATTAAAATTATAGGCAGGTGCCGAACGGCAGCCGAGGCGCTTACCATTATGCAGCATGAACAGGTGGATCTTTTATTTTGCGACATACACATGCCCGGCCTTAACGGGCTGCAGCTGGTTAAAAGCCTGGTTACCAAACCGCTTGTAGTGTTTGTTACTGCCTATGAAAAATTTGCCATAAACGGTTTCGAGCTTGAAGTGCTTGACTACCTGGTTAAGCCCGTACCGCAGGAACGTCTTTTAAAAGCCTGCCAGAAGGCTTGTCAATTTTTCGAACTTAAGAACACCGTCGTGGTACAGGCCGCGCTTCCAAAAACCTACTTTTTCGTTTCATCTGATTATATGCTGGTTAAGGTTAATTTTAACGATATCCAATACATACAGGGTCTAAAGGATTATGTAAAGATCGTTTTGAATGAAAATCAAAAACCCATCCTGTCAAGAACCAGCCTTAAGGCGATAGAGCAGCAATTACCGCCAAGCCTTTTTTACCGCATCCATAAATCATACCTGATAAATGTAGATTACATATCACACATCAGGCGCGGAAAGGTGGTAGGTGCAAATGTTGAGCTGCCGCTAAGCGACAACTACAGGTTAACCATCAATAAAATGATTGGCCGGGAAGTAGAGTAGCTACAAATTTCGGTTCTTCGTCTGCGTTCTGACCCCTTTTATCTCATTTATTTTCTTTAGCAGCCGCTGTGGTGCAACTTCGGCTAAACAGCTATAGATAAGCATGAGAAAATTGTTACTTGCAATTGTATTTACGGGATTAGCAACAGGGGTATTTGCACAGCAAACCCAAAAAACATTAAAGAAAATATATATAACCAAGTTTTTTACCTGCTCGCTCGATCAGCTGTTAGATACGCTATCCGCAGACTATCATTTAAAAATAGTTTTTGAGCGTGACTCGATCCGTAAATATGATGTGGTGGACCATTTTTTAAATGAACCATTAAAGAGCGTGCTGGACCAGGTTTGTCGAAGCAACAGCCTGCATTACTGGACGGAAGCCGATGGCACCATTTACATCTTGCAAAACACCGATGACCTGGACCGGTTAAAGAAACTCAATGCGCGCAATACAATAGCCCAGGCATCAAATTTAAAACGGGTAGCGCCGCCAAGTGGGCCGCCCAAACATTTTAGTTTTTCCATTAGTGGTAAAGTGATCGACCAGACCACGGGCGAAACATTGCCATCTGCGACGGTACGGATCTTAAACAGTCCGCTCTCCGTATCTACCCGGTCTGACGGGTTGTTTATCTTTTTTGATGTACCATCTGATACCTGCGTGGTCGAAACCAGCTATTCGGGCTACCAGACAGATCGTTTCAGGTTAAATGCCGATATGATCAAGAACCCGATAACCGTAGAGCTTTTTCCATCCTTAAATACGCTTAACGAGGTTACCATCCTTGGTAAAAAAAGCGGGGTAATGAATACCGATGTGAAGAAGGTTGGCGTGTTGCAATTAACTCCGGCAAGCCTGGATAAACTACCTACCATGGGCGAAAAGGATGTACTTAAGGCGTTCCAACTTATGCCGGGTGTAAGCGGCACCAACGAATCATCGTCCGGGGCATACGTACGAGGCGGCACACCTGATCAAAACCTGGTTGTTTTTGATGGTTTTACCGTTTACCAGGTTGATCACTTATATGGTTTCTTTAGTGCTTTTAATGCCAACGCGGTTAAGGACGTACAGCTTTACAAAGGCGGTTTCTCTTCAAAATATGGTGGGCGGCTATCCAGCGTAACCGAAATAACCGGCAAGGATGGCAACAGCAAGGACGCTACTTTTGGTGTAGACCTTAGCTTATTGAGTTTAAACCTGTATGCAGAAACCCCGGTTACTGATAAATCCTCATTGCTGGTAGCGTTTCGCCGCTCTTACCAGGGGCCGTTGTATGACAAGATCTTTAAACAATTTAACGCGACTACCGTACCGGCCGGCGGCGGTGGTGGTGGATTTGGTGGTGGTGGCGGATTTGGCGGTGGCGGCCGTGGCGGATTTGGCCAGCAAGTGACACCCGCCTCCCATTTTTATGATGCCGACTTGCGCTATACCTACAAGCTTAACACAGACAATACACTTGCCTTAAGTTTTTATACTGGTACCGATAAAACAGATAACAGCAGGGACCTGCCCTCATTTAACTCGACCGTGGTGAGTGATAAAATTACTGATTATACCAAGTATGGCAATTTGAGCAGCAGCCTTAAGTGGTCGTCGTCGTGGAGCAAAAGCGTGCACTCAAACACTTACCTTACTTATTCATCTTATTTTAATGACCGTAACCGGGGCAACTCGGGCGTCAATGAGACCGACGGCGTCGATGTGGCCTTCAATAACGGAACTGTAGAAAACAACAACCTGAAAGACGTAGGCATAAAATCTGATTGGGAATGGCAAATAAATAACTCTTTTAAATTATTGTATGGCGGCTTTGGCACACACCAGGAAACCAATTATACTTATACCCAAAACGATACCAGCAAGTTAATAGACTCGCATAATAAAACATTTTTAGGTGGCGGCTACGCCGAGCTAGAAATTGATCCGACCAGTAAATTACACTTACAGCCGGGAATACGCGATACCTGGTTCCAGCCTACCGGGAAAGCTTATTACGAGCCCCGCTTTTCTGCCAGTTATACTTTAACCGATCACTTTACCTTAAAATTTGCTACCGGCCAGTTCTACCAGTTTATAAACCAGGTTACCCGCGAGGATGTATTGAACGGCAACCGCAATTTCTGGGTGATATCAGACGGCAATACCATACCTGTAGGCATGGCCCGACATTATATGGGCGGTGTCAGCTATGAAAACGAATTGTTTTTAGTCGATCTGGAAGGTTATTATAAAACCCTATCGGGCTTAACGCAATATACGGTTAAACAACAGGGCTTTGGCCCCGGTAGTGCCAGTGCGACTATTGAGCAATCATTTTATACCGGCAATGGTACTGCAAAAGGTATAGAAGTGCTGATACAGAAAAAACTGGGGTTATACACCGGCTGGTTGAGCTATACTTTGGCCGATGCACAAAACAGGTTCGCGGTTTACGGGCCAAATTATTACCCGGCAGACCAGGATGTAACGCACGAGTTTAAATCCATCAACATGTATCATTATAATCGTTGGAACTTTGCTGCGGTATTTATTTTCAGTACCGGCCATCCGTATACTGTACCCCTGTCAAGCTACACTATTACATCTGCCGATGGCAATAATACCACGGCATTTAACGTAGGCGCTAAAAATGTTGAGCGCCTGCCGGATTATCATCGGCTTGATCTTTCTGCCACTTACGACCTGCTTAAAATAAACGGCAACAAAATAGGCAGCATAGGCTTGTCGTTATTTAACGTATACAATCATAAAAATATTTGGTACCGCGAGTACCAGTTACAAAATAACCAGTTAATTACTACTGACGTTACTTACCTGGGCTTTACACCCAACCTAACACTTAGCTTAAGATGGAAATAAGAAAATACCTGCCTGCTATTATTTTACCGGTATTTATGGCCATAGCTATGCTTACCGCCTGTAAAAAAGAAAATACCGATAGCCAAACAACCAGCTTACCGGTTATTCAATCATACCTGGTGCCGGGGCAGCCCATTGTTGTCAAGCTATCCACACAGAAAGCTTTAACAGATACCTCTACTTTTGGCTCGCCCATCACCGGGATAAGCCTTTACCTGTCAGATGGTTCGCAAAAGGTGCAGTTAACAGAATCCACACCGGGAACTTATACTTATGCCGACCAATCTTTCCTGGTTACAGGTAAAACCTACAGCCTGCAGTTTGATTACCTGGGCAATTCGGTATCGGCAAGTACGGCAATGCCGGCAAAACCCGTAAATTTTAATTCGCAATATACCGGTGTAACGGTGGTCGCAGGAGGCGGCCCCGGAACTTCAAGTACCGTTTTAAATACATTCACATGGTCAAACCCCGACTCGCTTAACCATGTTTTGGTGTTTAAAGCCATAAATGCCACTTACGCTATTAATAGTTTTGGTGGTACACGGCCGGCTAATTCGCAAAATAATACCAACCGGGCGTCTTTATATAATGTTACGCAAAACAGCTTCTCATACAGGGGGACGTACCAAATTATTTTGTTTAGCGTAAACCAGGAGTATATCAATTTATTAAATAATAACGCCAGGACATCATCCCAGGACCTTACCCAGATACCTACTAATATCGTAAACGGATTTGGCATTTTTACAGCTATGCAAGCCGATACGCTGGGCTTTACCGTCTATTAATACATTATTTATGCCGCCACAACATCAAAGGGTTTGGGTCATGAAAAGCGCTATGCAATGAGGTAAAGATGCTGGGCAGCTTGTCTTTGCCGATCAATCCAACTTTTGAGTTAAAGCCTCCGGCCGCATAATCAGGGTACAGGGTCAAAATCTGTTGCTGCCAGGCCAGGCCCTTACCGTCAAGATTGTAGAAAATGCCCAGCCGCTGTTTCGTCGCGCTGCCGTCTTTTCTGAATCTGCTTTGATCTTGTTGGGCATAGTTAACGTCGAGGTGGCCATCGCCATCAAAATCGGCCAGTTTAATGGACGAGGCATGTACCCAGCTTATAGAGGTGTCAATGGTATGTTTTATCCAATTTCCGCTGCGCGGATCTGCAGGGGCTTCATACCAAACCAGGCCGTCACCTATTTGCCGGTTGTCGTCGCCGTGGCCCGGGCCTTCTCCCTGGCTGGCGCAAACCAGGTCGATCCTGCCATCATTGTTAATATCGCCTGCGGTAAACGCCATAGTGGTCATTTCAAAATTGCATAGATCGCCACCCGGATTAGCATCAATAATGCGCGGGACCCATTTGCCGGTTAGCGGGTCGCCGCCTTTATGGCCCGGGTTTTCAAACCAGGCAATTTGATTTTTCTGTCCATCACGATAAAGCGCTATCACATCGCTGTAACCATCCTTATTGTTCAGCACATTGGCGGCAAAAGTTCCTTGTCCGCTCCTGCCGATATCAACAAAGGTCCATTTTGACGGATCCGCTCCCTGGATATAAATGCCGGTGGTAGTTATAATATCCGGCTTCCCATCGTTGTTCAGGTCGGCGGTGCAAACCTCGTGCGAGAATCGCCCATTGTCCACCACGTATAACTTCCATTTGGTGGTGTATGGATCTTGCCCATGCCCTAACGGGTTTTCTGCCCAGATCACCATATTGCTCCATCCGCCTATTACAATGTCGTTCCATCCATCATGGTTTATATCGGCCACTTGCGCGTCTTCAAATCCCCCGGCATCCCCCGGCGTAAAAATAATGTATGGTTTCCATCCCTCGCTGTAGCGGTAAAGTTTAAACACATCTTTGTCCATACTGCCGATATCATTATAAGGGTCTTTTGAAAACTTACTCAAAACCTTTGGTTTGTGTGCACCATCCTTCACGGTACTGTCAATAACTACGCGTTGAAACGCCGGCATTTTAATCTTTTTTTTTATTGACGGCGATTGTCCCTCTGCTATTTTGGCGCCACACACAAACAGCAGCATTCCTATCCATAATGCTTTCATTTATAGGTTGATTATCAACAATTATACTACTTATTTTTGAAATAGAACTTGGAATATCCAGTCGCTTTTTTATATCCTGTCATTAATTATAAAATGTATTTTTATTGGCGGTAAAACCCGACCACCCTGTTAACCTATATGAAAAAAATAACCTGCCTGTTTATCTTTCTTTTTTCATTTACGCTGATCAAAGGGCAAGTGCCTGATAAAAGCTGGTGGGCCTTTTCTTATCCTGTTAACAGGTCAGATAGTAGTTTGCTTGATCTGCGATACCTGAATGAGCGCTTTGCGGGCGAACATGGCTTTATCCGTTTAACTAAGGATGACAATTCTTTTGCGGATGGCCGGCATCATGAAATCAGGTTTTGGGCCTGTAACGGCGGCAGCATGGCCAATGAGTTTGATGATAAGAAGCTGGACAGCATGGCCCGTTTCCTGGCAAAAATGGGGGTTAACTTAATACGCTACCATGGTGCTATTAATCCCAAAGGCAAAAACACAAAACTTAATGATGTCGACACTGCCGAGGCCCGCAACATTTGGCGATGCGTTGCCGCTATGAAAAAACAAGGCATTTATACCGTTATATCTCCCTATTGGCCAAGTAACGGACATATGGGCGGGTGGATACCCAAAGAATGGGGCATTGACGGATATAGTGGCAATACAGATCTGTGGGCAGTTCTTTTTTTTAATGATAAATTAAAAGATGCCTACAAAGCCTGGGTAAAATACCTGTATACTACGAGGAACCCTTACACAGGCGTAGCATTAAAAGATGAGCCGGCTGTGGCGATCATACAGGTAGAAAACGAAGACTCGGATCTTTTCTGGACCATGAGCGGCATAAAGCCGGAACTGGCAAAAATGGTTGGCGTACAATATGCACAATGGCTGAAAAACAAGTACGGTACGGCAAAAATTGTCAAAGACACTGCGGATCTTTTACCCATGTACGAACTTACTTTACCACCAGGGCATGATAATCAAGAACAGGTAAACGACCAGGCAACGTTTTATGCCTATAAACAACGGGCGTTTTATGATGACATGGTTCATTATTACCATGATGTTTTAGGTTGTAAACAGCTAATTAATGGCAGCAATTGGCGCACCGCGTCGCAAAGCCGCTTGCTTGACCTGGAACGCTGGACAAACAGCGGGGCAGATGTTATTGCTGTAAACAAATATTTCGACCCACAACATAAAGGTCCCAACAGCGGGTGGCGCATAGACCCCGGCGATTTTTACGGGGCTCCGTCAGCCTTGAAAAATCCGGCGGACCTGCCAACAAATCTTAAACATGTTGAAGGACATCCGATGATGGTTACCGAAAGCGGATGGAACCTGCCTAACAAATATCAAACTGAAGGGCCTTTACTGGTTGCAGCATATGGCGGGCTAACAGGGTTGGGTGCTTTCTTTTGGTTTACACCTACGGCTGTAAACTACGCACAATTGCCATATTTTACTTTTTTGAACATACAGGGCCAGCATCCCTTAAACAGATGGAGCACCTCAACACCCGGAGAGATGGGCATGTTTCCGGCAAATGCATTGATACAGCGGCGGGGTTACGTAAAAGAAGGCCGCGCCGTACTTGAGCAACGCACGATGAACAGTATGCTCAACAGAACCATTCCCCCAATTTTTGAAGAGCAGCCATTTGACCCTAACCGCGATTTTGTGTCAAGCAACAATACCGACGAACATAAATTATCTGCCCTTACCTTTTTAACCGGCCAGGTATCCACCATATATGGTGCTAAAAAAGATACTGTTAAACTATTGGCTGACCTTCCGGCATTGATCGATCAAAAAAAATCAGAAATAAAATCAGTTACCGGCCAACAGGCGCTAAATTATCAGAATGGCCTTTTTATATTAAATACACCAAAGGCCAAAGCTGTCTCCGGGTTTTTAAATACCCAAAAGCTCTTTAATCTAAATGAGTTGACGATAAGATCTGATAATGAATATGCCACCATTGAATTAGTGAGCATGGATGGCTTGAACCTTGACCGGTCAAAAAAGATATTATTACAGGTTGGTACCCTATTCAGGCCTACCAATTGGAAAGAAGAACCCACAACCATTACAGATAACCACAAGCTGCAGGGTTTAAAATAACAAACACCGGCACAATGCCCTGGCTGGGCATGCCCGCTAAAGGTAGTATCAGCCTGAAAAACAGATCGATCAAAAAAGCGATACAGTTGGATGCTGCCGGCTATGCCGTAAAACCGTTAAATATGGCGCGCACGATAGATGGTATATCCTTGCAACTCCCGCCGGACGCTTATTATATTTTACTGGAGGATTGAAAGAAACACGACCCATTACACTAAAATGCTACTACCTGTAGGACAATGACTTTGGTTAATCCCTCTCGCCGGATTAAATCTCCCGCTAAAAAAATTAAAGACTAACCCGCTAAAAAAGAACCAGATACAAGTATTCTTTCCTGATCAATTGCATGATACCCGGCGCTTGGCATACCAATTGTATGCTGCGGTGTATCATTTACTTAATTTAAAATATCATGAAAAAGTTTACTTTCTTATTCCTGTTAGCGTTTTCTGCAATAGGATTTACCGCAAACGCCCAGATCCAGAGGGGCAACGTATTGGTTGGCGGAGACATTGCCGCCTTAAGCCTGGGCTTGAATTCACCTAATACTTTTAACGTTAACATTACCCCAAAGGCAGCCTGGTTTATCGAAGACAATATCGCCTTGGGTGGTGCCTTAAACCTTGGTCTTCAAACCGCAAAAGGCCACGGCACAATAACCACTTATAGCGTTGACGCTTTGGGTCGCTACTACACCGGTAACGATGTAAGCGTATTAAAGCATGGCCGCTTTTTTGGCGAAGCTACGGTAGGCGTAGGCGGTATTAACAACAGCGATGGTGGCGGCAATACCAATGGCCTTGACCTGAGCTTTGGCCCGGGTTTCGCTTACTTTATTACACCAAATATCGGTTTAGAAACATTATTAAAATATAATGGTGTAGTTGGCTTTGGTAGCCAGACCTATCAAAACAACCTGGGCCTGACTTTCGGTTTCCAGATCTATTTGCCGGGTAAAAGTACCGCTAATAAGGTAAAAGGCGATATGAGATAATCTTGTTCGCACAAAAAGAAAGCCAGCTGACTTTCAACCGGCTTTCTTTGTTTTATCCCTTAATGGATCAGCAGTTTATTAAAGGCTATACTATCTCCTTTAAAGGTATCAAAGTCTACATCATGGTTAATGCCGTCAACCCTGGCTTTGTCAGAGTGTTGCCAAAAGGACCAGTTGGTCACGCGGTTAATATCCGCTTCGCGTTTATAGTAGTGCGCTATCCAGATAGTGTAATTATCATAATAACCTTTCAGGTTATCCTGATAAAAGCTCAATCCCGAATAAATAATTGGTCGGATAGATGATTTGAGGCGGATATAAGCGATAAAATCATTCAGTGTTTGATGCAGCTGGGCAGGGGTGGCTTTATCCAAAGTTTCTACGTCGATCACTAGTGGCAGGTCGCTGGTTTCGGGCTTTACCGTTTTTAAGAAAAGTTTGGCCTGCTCTTTCCCGTTTTGTTCAGGGCGAAAAAAATGGTAGGCGCCACAGATCAATCCCGCTTTTGCGGCCTCACGCCAGTTACGCTGAAAATAGGTATCGATCAAATGCGTTCCCTCGGTCGCTTTTATAAATACAAAGCTGATGCGTACACCGTCATCATTCATAGCCTTTACTTTTGGCCAGTCGATCTTGCCCTGTGCGTATGATACGTCAATACCGTGGATGCTGTATTTTTCAGAAACATAAATGTTCAGCTCCCGGTAATGGCGGTAATCCGGGTCCTCACCCAGGTCAATTACCCAATGCCATGCGGCGGCAAATCCGCTTAAAATATATTTGTAATAAAAAGGCGAAAATAGCACTAACAGGATCCCTGCCAACCCGATTTTCCAGTTAAACCCTGGTTTTTTTTGTTTCTTTGTCGCCGGTTTTTTCTTTGCCGGGGGCTTTCGTGCTGTTTTAGTTTTGGCCGGTGTTTTAGCTCTGGCAGTTGGCGGGGATTTGCGTACGGGTGTCACAAAGCAAAAGTACAAATAGCTGCAGGTATATGGCTATCGAAAACAAAAAAGCTGTGATCTATTTGTAAACCGTCGCTATAATAGCCAGCATTTTCTGCGCGCTTATTTTTAAGGACAGATTTTTTACAACGTATGCTCTCGGATTAAACTTGCCCTTCTGCACCTGTTGCCAAAAAGTATCCATCTTATTTAAAAAATCATCTTGATTGCTAAAGGTCATGCCGCAGTTTTTATCAAAAAACGGCACTGACGTTGTTTTAATAACCGGTGCGTTCCATGAAAAACGTGCCGGGTCAAGGCAAAAACCCTGGTCCCATGCAAAAACCGGAACATTTGCCGACATGGCCTGGCATAGCGCAAACCCCTGTGTTTCATGCGCACTGATGTAGATCATGGCCCGACATTGTCTAACGAGTTTAAAATAGTCTTTCTCATTATACCTGCCATACACCACTTCGCTATAGGTCAGACCCAGCGCGGTAAGTTTTTCAATAATGGCAGCTTTCATGGCTGCATAAACATGGTCTGTGTCCCAACAGATCTTATCGTAGATAAGGACGTCAAACTTCTTTTCCGCTTTATTACCGGGCGTCCATTTTTCGGTATCTATTCCTGCTGGCCACTCCTCGCAAACATCATTGCCATAATATGGAATAAAAAGATTATTTACCCAGTTGCAATGCTGCAGATACTTGGCAACCGGGTATTGTTTAAGCAGATCGGGCCACTCGGCGGGGTGAGTCATTAAAGCAATACCGGCAATAATTGGGTTGGGCTTATCATAGCCTACCAAAAACTTTTTGCTGTTATACAGTTCATCACCCAATATAACTACAGGCTCACCGGGCTTAATTTCTTTAAACGGTGGGTTTTTGGTATAAGGTATTCCCAGCAGATCTAATCCTTCACAGAGATTTAAAAACACCTTTTCAGCGCCGTTTACCGGCCTGATATTTAGCAGGCTTTTTAAAAAACGGACTATATGCCTGTCGCCGGGGATCAGCTTATAACCTATCGGGTATTTAAAAAAGTAAATGTTTATATTATTCACCGCCGGTACTTATGCTGCTTAATTGTTGATCTCGTCCAATCGTTGCTGCAATAAATTTGCTAATTCCTGGTGATACGGCACATTAAACATGGTGTCATGGTTGCTTGAAACAGGGTACACATTAATGCCCTGTAAAGCATACTTACGCCAGCCTAAAAACTTAGGATCATCAAGGTAATACAATTTCTTACCGGAAAAGAGATCAATTTTAACATCGTAAGGTACTATAACATATTGATCAAACGCGTCTTTAAGCCTGAAAATAGTTTGCTGCATATAATCAGGCAGGCCGTAGGTCTCATGTTTCTGGTAAAACCCTTTTGCAAATTTCTTACCGTAAATAGCTTTTATGTAGGCTACATTTTCCTTGGGTTTGTTTAAAAAGGATAATATCCTGAATTTTAATTTGGGAAATTGCCGCAACCCTTTTACCCAGATCTTTTTAAGTAAGGGGTACTGATGGGTAGGGATCTGTATAGCTGTGTCAAACATAATAAGCAGTTTAACATCCTTATCGGCGGCTTTTAACTGCTTAACCATTTCGTAAGCAATTACGCCGCCTATAGAGTAGCCTGCAATTACATACGGCCCTGTTGGGTTTTGTTTGATAATCTCTTTGTTGTAAAACGCGGCAGTTTTTTCTATAGTATCCAATGATTCCTGCTGCTCACTTAACGATACGCCCTGTAATCCATATATGGGTTGATCGGGACCGAGATCAGCGGCGAGGTTTCTGAAATTCAGTACGTTTAAACCAATGCCATGAACAATATACAGAGGGACCTTTGACCCTTCTGGCTGAATAGGCACCAATGATTTATAGACCTCTTCTGTAAAATCAGCAAGGGCCAATGCCAATTGCTGTATAGTTGGATATTTAAACAGGATTGACGGCGATAACCTTTTATGGGTGACCTTTTCGATTTGGATCTTGGTTTTAACAGCGATCATGGAAGTTCCACCCAGTTCAAAGAAATCATCGGTGATGCCGATGTTTTTGATGCCAATGTTTTCTTCCCAGATCTCTGCCAGCATTCTTTCAAGCACGCTGCCTGGCGCAACAAAAGTTGTGCTATTGTCTTGAATATTTGGTTTGGGCAACATTTTTATGTCTACTTTACCGCTTGGCAGTAATGGAATCTCGGGTAGAACCTCGAAATTAGCCGGCACCATATGCTCCGGCAAAACTTTCTTTAATTCGTTCCTGCAATTATTAATAAAATTGGTAAGGCTGTTACTATCCTTTAACGGTGCTTTAAGTGTCAGGTAAGCAACCAGGCGTGCGTTTTTTACACTATCTTCATATACCGTAACCAACGCGTCTTTTATGTTTTCCTGTTGCTTTAACTGGTATTCTATTTCTTCTTTTTCAATACGATAACCCCTTAGCTTGATCTGGTTATCTTTTCGCCCTATAAACTGGATCTCGCCATTTTTAAGCAACCGGCCCAGGTCGCCTGTCTTGTACATTTTCTTGCCTGCAATGGCCGAGAATTTATCATCAATGAACTTCTCGGCTGTTAATTCTTTGCGGTTAATGTAGCCTTTTGTTACGCCTACACCACAGATATAAAGCTCGCCTTCGGCACCGGGCATTACCTTGTTTAAATGTTCATCTAAAATATAAACACCGGCATTGTCAATAGGCTTGCCAATGGTTATTGCTTCTTTACTATCGGTTATTTTTTTTACGGTGGTACATATCGTGGTTTCAGTAGGGCCATACATGTTCCAAACTTCGCGGCACCGGCCCAATAATTTCCCGGCCAGCTCATTGGTCATAGCCTCGCCGCCGCAAAATGCCTTGATAGGCAGGGGTGTATCCCAGCCCGATTCCAGCATCATTTGCCAGATATAGGGCGTGGCCTGCATCAGGGTGATCTGTTGGTTCTTAACAATTTCAAGCAATGCACTGCCATCCCGGGTTATTTCCATGTCAACGATGGTCAGCAATGCCCCGCTGATCAATGGCAGGTATAATTCTTCCTGCGCGATATCGAAAGACATGGTGGTAAGCCCAAGCACATTGTCATTAGCATCAATACCCGGCGTATGCTGCCTGTACTGCAGCAGGTTGATCACACCTTTATGCGATACACCAACGCCTTTTGGGTGGCCGGTAGAACCGGAAGTATATATAATGTAGATCAGATCGTCATCGCCGGTATCAACAGGTAAAAAATCTTCGGGATAATCCGTCCGGCTTAACCAGGCATCTTCAAATACTATCTGATTAGGATAGTTGCTTAAAAGTTGTTGATATTTTTTGGATACGATCAGCTTTTTTGCAGACGAATCCTCTAATAAATAGGCAATTCGTTCAATAGGTAAATTAGGATCTATCGGTAAATAGGTGGCGCCGGCTTTCATAATGGCCAGCAGGCATATGGCCATGTGTATGGAGCGGTCCATAGCGACGGCGACAACATCACCGCGGGCAATTTTTTTATCCTGTAGGAAAGCATTGATCTGATTGGTGCTTATCTCCAGGTCGCTGTAGGTAATGCTATCTTTATTATGTTTTATGGCGATAGTATTAGGCGACTTATGCGATTGCCAGCGTATAAGCTCATGGATACTACCCTGTTCAGGATTATAATATTCAGGATTATGCTCGTTAGATCTTAAAGCCATGAAACATAATAATAGTTTACCTTTTTAGTATTAGGTTTACAAAATATACTAATTCTATGTTGCGAGTATACGAAAAACTATGCTATTAAGTTTTCCGTATATTTGTGTAGAAGCATAACACCGCTTCTGAATATGCAATAATGACAATTTTTATCTCCTAAATTAATTTTGTTTTGAGTATAAACCCAGCTTCTGAAATATCGCTTTTTAATATTGGCGACATTGTTTTCAATATTATCCCACCTACATATAGTGCTTATAAAAAACATCTTGACGGGTTTGGCACCTGGGTGAATGAGTTCCTGGCTAAGCCCAATCCCGGGTTAGGACGTACGGGTGCCGTTTGCCCTTATATTCAATACTCAAAAGAACAAGAGTTCTTTAAGGTGGGTGTGTACACACGGCCTCATCCCGTACAAGATGATATTATCACGATGATCCGACATCTGAAAGATGCTTTTATAGAGATGCTTCCTGTTGATGAAAAAGACAAGCGTTTTAAAGCCATTGCTATCCTTTTCCCTAATTTAGAGGATGATGAAGTAGCTACAATAATTGATGATGTGCAGCTAAAGCTAAAGCCAGAGTTTGTGAAACTTGGACTAATGATAGGACAGTTTCATGAAAACTGTCAGCAACCGGGACTTCGAAATGCAGATTTTAAACCCCTGCAATCCCCTGTGCCACTTTTAGCTATACGATTTATGGTGGAAACCGATTGGCCGTTTTTAGCGGGCGACCCTATATTAGAAGATGCTTATTATAACAACTTTGGAACAGTAAATTTCGGCAAAAAAAAGAAAGCACTGGATTAGTATATGCACCCTAAAGTTTCTAAAGTTTTAATTGAAAACGGTATTACTTATCGTGAGGTCAGGCATGACTCGTTCAGCTTTTCCATAACCTCGCCGATGGACTTTGCCAACGCGTTAGGTTATAGCCTTGACCGGATCACCAAGTCCGTATTTTTACGCTCCAAATCAAAAGACAAGTACGTAATGGCCGTTTGCTCTATGAGCCAGAAATTAAACTTTGCCCAACTGGCTACTTTAGCGGGCGTAGCCAAACTGGAAGTTGCCGAAAAACAAGAACTTGCCGAAAAAGTTGGCTATCCCATTAACGGGGTATGCCCGATCGGTTTATCACCCGGGATCCCGGTATTCATAGACGATGCGTTGCTGGCCTTTCCAACCGTATTGGTAGGATCAGGCGAGGCTGCTGTCGAGATTGAATTATCCCCAGCAGACCTCGTTGAAATATCAAAAGCTACTTTAGCTAATATTAGTTTATAGCGGTTTTAATTCGTCTAAAATAGGTTTTCTTAAACCTGATACTACATTTTGTTCCGTTTTTATCAGTTCTAAAATTTCAATATCGTTGTTTCCTGTTTTTAACCATTCGGCAGGAACATATATTGTTTGCTGCGGCCCAATATTCCAGTAACGACCAAGATTATGCCCGTTTATCCAAACAATTCCTTTCCCCCAGTTTCGCAGATCCAGGTAGGTATCAACCGGTTTTTTAATATTGAAGACGGCCTTTTTAATTACCGGTTTTCCTAAACCTGTTTCAATACTCTTACCATATAAATTTAAGGCATTTAAGGGCAGACCGTAACTGTACCAATTTTTAAGTTCTACGTTGTTGAATAACACTTTGCCGGTAATACCTTTTTTATTTTTAAGCAGGTACGGGCCAAAGTTTATGCGCCCAAGGTTTTCAACCAGGATATCGATTTTCACTTTGCCTTTGGGTAGCGCCACCTGTATGCTATCCTGATTTAGGCGCCTGTCAAGCATGCCAACGCGCTTTCCGTTTATATAAATAATTCCATAATCACGCAATCCATCTATTTTAAGTGTTCCTTTTTTTCCTCCGTTAACCATAGTCCGGTACAATACAAAGCCATAGGCCTGGCTAAGGTCTTCAAATGTTTGAGGCCGTGCATGTATTGTAACAGCCGGCAAATGATCAAACAATCCAAATGTTTGTGTAAAATGTATCGCAGGGATATCGGCAGAAGGTTTAGCGGCCGGCACGTCGGGAAGTGTTTCGCCGGCTGCCATGTGTTTTTTTATTACAGCTCTAAATTTCATAAACTTATCCGTAGCGTTACCTGCTTCATCTAACGGAGCATCATAATCATAACTGCTTACCTGCGGCGCGTATGCCTCTTTATCGTTATAATTTGCGCCATTCATAAAACCGCGGGTAGTGCCGCCATGAAACATATACATATTAATGGATATACCGGCAGCCAAAACAGAATCAAGCTTAGTCAAATATTGTTCTGCGGGAACCGTATGATGCTTTTCGCCCCACCAGTCAAACCAGGCTGGGTACCATTCAGCTATATAATACGGCCCTTTTCCGCCATGATTATCATTGATGAGTTGCTTCACTTTCGCTACGTCATCTACACCGTTTATAGCCGGTAATAACCCCGGTAAATGGCCGTCTTTAATAGCCGCTTCAGGGTCGCAGGTGTACAACAAACCATCAAATCCGGCCTCAATAAACATTTTCTGATTAAGGGCAAGGTATTCTTTATCAGCACCGTATGAGCCATATTCATTTTCAATTTGCACCATTAAAATATTTCCGCCGTGGTTTATTTGCAACGGGGCCAGTTGCTTGCCTACCGCCATAATGTACTTATGATAAGCTTCCAGGTATTTAGGCTCTTTACTGCGGACTTGTAACCCTTCTTCCTTTTCAAGCCAGTAAGGATACCCGCCAAACTCCCACTCGGCGCATACATAAGGGCTTGGGCGTAGTATTACCCATAAGCCTTCCTCTTTTGCTATTTTTACAAATTCGGCAATGTCGTTGTTGCCTGTAAAATCATAATGACCTTTTTGTGGTTCATGAACATTCCAGAAAACATACGTGCCAATGGTGTTAAGCCCCATAGCTTTAGCCATTTTCATCCGTTGGCGCCAGGCCTCTCGCGGAACACGGGTATAATGCATCTCGCCTGAAATGATCTGGAAAGGTTTATTATCAAGCAAAAATGCATTATCGCTTAGCGTAAAAGTATGTTTAGCCACCTGTGCCTGCAGGCTTAATGATGCCAGCAAAATAACAACAAGCAAAAAGGATTTTATCAGTCTCATGGAGATGGTTTTATATGTGTATTGGATATTCTATTATTTAATAATTCCTGTAAAAGTAGTGATCGATCTGGCCGTAATAATGTTATTATCTCCTGATAATTTGCCGGCTTTAAGATCTTTATCTTCCGATGTTATATATACTTTGTCGAACTTAACTTTAGCCGCGTTTGTATTCAATCGTATCTTAACATCCTCTGCATTAGGGTTAACAATAACAATAGTTAAATTTACCCCATTTTTAAATGCCGAAACAAGTAAGGGTTTATTTTCTGTTGATAACGGCGCACGGGCATCTATCCTCACCGCGCCGGGCCGGATAAACCTGCTGTAATTTCCCAGGGCCCAAAGCATTTTACTGGTGTAATAATTACCATCTGTTTTGTTTTTATCGACGTAAATCAGGCCGTCTTTATAGTCGGATGCGGATATAGCCGTCCACCATTGCCATGCCGAGGCATTGGCTATAGTGAGATCGGTATGAATTACAGAAGCCATATATAGTGCTGAAGTCATGCCCAGATCGCGTTTGTTTCCGTTTATTTCGCCGGCGTTATCACCTAAAATGCAATACTCCGATTGCCAGAAGCTAAGCCCCTTAACAGACCTGATCGTATCAGCCAATGCCTTCCGTGCCTTTACGGCTAACACCATGGGCGATGTAGTAAAGTAACTATGTGCTGATATAGTACTACTTACGTTAGATAAGCTGCCGATATAATTTGCGCTGCCGGGACTGAAAAAGTTCTTTACCTGGTTTCCTTTTGCAGGTTTATCACTTTTTTTGAACAGGTAGTCTACACTACCTGCTTCACCTATGATAATTTTGGACGACACCTTGTTACTTACAAACGCTTTACTAACCGACCTTATCAAGCCTGCTATTTCCGTATTGGTGTATGGGCAGCCCTCCTGGCCGCCGTCACTCCAGTCCCATTGAGGCTCATTTACCGGGCTTATGTAATCAAATTTAACTTTGCTTACCTGTTCCACCCCTTTAACAACATCGGCTAAGTAAGCGGCAAAGGCATCATATTTATCAGCCGCTATATTTATCTTGCCGCCGCTGGCGTATGCTTTACCATTAATGGTAACCTGTACCGGCGGACTATTTGAAAAGCCTAAAAATTGTTTTACACCGCGCTTTTTTGCAGCCTTTAAAAACCATACTTGCCCGGCCTGGTTTTGCCAGTTGTAAGTGCCATCATTATTTAAAAACGACTCGGCCCGGCGCCATTCATCTCTGATACCACTCGCTTTTCCTTGTTGTGCGCTGCCCGCGCCTATGTTAAACCGCCATAATGATAAGCCGATGCCTTTCGGCGTTCCATCTGAATAAGTATCATGACTAAAAAGCAGGTCGGCGATTTTGTTTCGTTTAGCATCAGGCCAGTTACCAACAAATTGGCATGTCCAGGCATCAGATGCCCCCAAATTATTAATGGTTTGGTATGTTTTTGAAAGATCTATGACGATTTCCTTAACCTGTGCATTCGCAAAAAGCGTTGTTAACACAAACCATACAACAAACAGAAGTTTTTTTGTTAAAGTAAATCGCATTACCATTATTCAGGATCACAACAAATGTAAATCTACGTCACCATAAGAAACTATACGATATTATCTTAGTTTTTAATCATATTATCCTGTTAAAGCTTAAATGACATATAATGGCCGAAACAAATAGTAGTATTCCCTTTAAAATAAAAGAGATATAGAAAATAAATTGATAGAAATGTTTAGCTTTATTTTTAAATAACCCTAAAAATAATTTCACGATCAAACTATGGCTGCTACTTCCCAGGCTGATGATTTTCAGCAAACCCCAACCCGCCTTTATTCGCTGGATGCCCTGCGTGGCTTCGATATGTTTTGGATAATGGGCGCCGAAGAGATCTTTAGCAAACTGGCCGAAACAACACATCTGCCCGTGTTTGAAGCGATAGCTAACCAGCTCACCCACCCTGCCTGGAACGGTTTCCATTTATATGATCTGATCTTCCCGCTTTTTCTATTTATGGCAGGTGTATCTACACCATTTTCGGTTGGCCGTGATCTTGAGAAAGGTAAATCACGCAACCAATTGCTTTTACGGGTAATTAAACGGGGGCTAATACTGGTTCTGTTAGGGGTTATTTACAATAACGGCTTAAATATTAAGCCTATTGCCGAGGTCCGTTTCGCATCCGTTCTGGGTCGTATTGGTTTGGCTTATATGTTTGCCAATATCATTTACCTGTACGCGACAGAAAAAGTGCTGATCTTTTGTTTTTGGTTTTTTATTATCGGATACTGGCTTTTGCTAAAATTTACCGCTGCCCCGGGTTTTCATGCCGGCGACCTGACCATGGCAGGCAATTTTGCATCGTATATGGACAGGTGCCTATTGCCGGGAAGGCTTTACCTGGGTATACATGATCCGGAGGGATTATTCTCTACCATCCCTGCAATCAGCACAGGGCTATTGGGTATTTTAACGGGCATCACGCTTAAAAAGACCAGCCTGAGTCAAAATAAAAAAGTGATCCGGATGGTTGTTGTGGGAATTATCTTCCTGATACTGGCACAAATCTGGAACCTTGATTTCCCCATCAATAAAAACTTATGGACAAGCTCATTCGTGCTGAATGTTGGCGGATTAAGCTTATTGTTGATGGCTTTATTCTACTATATCATAGACGTTTTAGGCTATCAAAAATGGGCTTTCTTTTTTAAGGTCATCGGTATGAACTCTATCCTGATCTACATATCCGGGAAATTTATTGATTGGGAATATATGACCCAGGGATTCTTTAACTGGCTGTTCCAACTGGTTGGCAATCCGTATAACGTGGTCGTTGGTGCTGTTTGCTATGTGATGATTAAATGGCTGTTCCTGTATATCATGTATCAGAAGAAGATCTTTCTGCGGGTATAAGTTATACCCAATCACAGATGAACTAATCCGACGTGTAATGATTAGTTGAAACAAACATGGTGCAAATGAAAAATTATAGCTAATTTTATCATACACAGATGGTTAATCATTATGCCAAACCAAACCACTAAAACTGCTTCATCTTTAAGTTGGGTTATTATAACCGGGTTAGGCTTTGTGTTATTTGTTGCGGCAGCGGTAATATTAATGATCTTTAGCGATAAGGCTGCTAATTTAAGTCCGCAGGTTTATTTCTTTTTATTAGTGTTTGTCGGGTTGATCGCATCCGGATTTTTATTTGGCGCTTTAAAGGCACATGCCAAATATAGCGGCAAATTTTACGGCGGCACCCTTTCGCTGGGCGGGCCTGCTGTAATTTTATTTTTGATCATTTATTTCGGCCTGAAGCTTGCGCCAACTGCCGGCTCGTTTGATGCCAAGTTCATTGTTTTTGGTGATACAACCAAAAACGAATTGGTTAACGGTGGTCTACTCAAGGTTTTGCTCAATAAGCCCGACTCCGCAAGGATTGAAAATGGTGTGGTAACCTTTACCGAGCTACCCGTTAGTTTATTAGGCAAAACTATTACGGTTACGCCTTCCGTCGCGGGTTATTACCGGCAAAGCCAGCAACTGACTATACCGGTTGACGGGCGCACGCCTATTGAGCTGCATCTTAAAAAACAACCCGACTCCTTAACAGTAAGCGGCCTGGTAGTTGATCTGCATGGCCAGCCTGTCCCCAATGTATTGATCGTTCTGGCTAACGGACTTTATAAAACCAATGCCGACCAGTTAGGTAATTTCAGTTTTAACCTGCCTATCAAAGATGGCACCGAACTGCCGGTAAGGGTTTACCGCGATAATAAGTTACGCTACAACAATACCCAGATCTTTTCGCCGAAAACACCCCTTACCCTTCAACTGACTAAATTATGAGAGCGATAGCCTGCATAATCAGTTTAGTTACGGCCGGTTTCAGCGGTTATGGGCAGACCATTGTTTTTACCGGCCAGCTTTTGAACAACAACACGGTAGTTAAAAACTACACCGTGATCATCAATGGGAAGCCTGCAACAACAAACGACTCTGGCGTATTCACCACCGCCATCAGCAGCAGCGCTACCCAGGTAGATATTAAAGCGTCCGACAAAAGTTATATCATTGCCTACCCTACAAATGGCAGGGTGCTGGTCCCTAAAGATCCGTCATTGTTAACCCAGATTGTACTGGAGGGTTTTCAGTCAAACGGGCAGATCAAGACTTATCTCTCATCGGTGTCGGGGTTAAAAGAGGCGGCTAAGAAAGGGCAGTCTGCAACAAAAGCCCTACAGGCAAAAATCGATTCGTTAGCCGCCAATCTCCAAAAAATTGGTTATACCAATGATGATCTTCGGATAGCCCGCGAAAGGCAGGATGGCATTGACCTGTTTTACCCCGAGATCAGCAGCGCACTGCAAGATTATGTATATCAAGGCCAAATGTTAATGAATGCCTTTAAGTTTATTAGCGCCTATGCCTTTGTAAATATAAATGCGCTTACACAATATGCACAAACCCAAGGAGGATTTAAACGGGCTTACGAAAAATTGTACGTCAACTATCCTACCTATTCAAAAAAAATGGCCGACTATTGGGATGATCCGGCACTCGCCACAGAATTTGGAGGAATAGCGGATACACTGCTTTATAGTATTGGCAAAAACAAGATCGATCCATTAAATGGTCTTAAAGATAAATTCAATCAGTATTTTCAAAACAAGTTATCTTCTAAAGATAAAGATAACCTAAAAAAAGAGATTCAAGCACAAATAGCCGAACAGATTCCGCCTATAGCGGATCAGTTTAATGCAATGGACGTGCGCGTAAAACAATTCCTTGAACGTTTAAAAGATTAATATTCACAAATAATTAAATTATACAGATTATGAAAAAGCTAAACTCATCCATCTATATTATTTTAATACTTATTACAGCTTTTTGCTTGGCAACATGCAGTAAAGACAGTAGTGATAGCGGAACGGCCATTCTTTTGGAAGACCTTCCCGGCTTTTGGCAAAGCGGAAACGATTCGTTCACTTTCCAGAAGGATAATAACCAACTTGATGGCTCCGGCGAGATAGGCGGCAGAAGCGGCGAGGTTACCAATGGCGTGTTCAACAAAACCACAGTTACCTTTAACTTTGTATTTGATGATAATAAATCTGTAAGAAGCTATAAGGGAACCATAGACAAAACAAAGAAGAAATTAACGCTGACGTCGTCAGCCGGTACAAGTACTTTTACCAAGCAGTAGGTTGATTGGTTTTGTTTCACGAAAGTGTGAAACAGATGAAACAAGTGAAACAAGATTTTTGCTTAACTTATTGTAAGTGAATATTTTGCTGAAAACCTGTGAAACAAAATGTAACAAAGGATAAGTCAGTAAATTTATAGCTAACAAAGCTATAAATTGCTGTGAATAAGACACTTGAATTTCGCTGGTTTTTTGAGAAGTTTTTGATCGACTCAATTTGTCACTGGTTATGATGAGGATCTTGCATGTTGAATTAGCACAGCTTGTTATCATGATAATATAATCCATCTTTACGGCAAGAATGTCCATTGGGATGTGGTGATTCGTTTCTCACATTTAACCTTGCCTAATGCCAGTAAACCGTTAACCCAAATTCTATTTCGATGAAGAACCTTATCTTTTGTTTTGCAGCAGTGTTTTTTATTGTGCCGAACATTCACGCACAAACAACGATCTCTTTAAATGCAAATGATAAGGGAAGGGTTTTTGAAGGCATTGGCGCTGTCAGCGCCGGCGCTTCCAGTCGTAACCTGGTTGATTACCCCGAAAAGCAACGCGCCGAAGTGCTTGACTTTTTATTTAAACCAAAGTTTGGTGCAGGTTTTCAGCATCTTAAAGTTGAAATAGGCAGTGGCGAGAATTCTACCTGCGGCAGTGAACCTTCTCATGCTATATCACGCGAGGAATTGCTTGACCCAAAACCCCGTGGTTACGAGTTTTGGTTAATGGCCGAGGCCCGTAAACGCAACCCACAAATCATACTGGATTGTCTTCCGTGGGGCTATCCAAGTTGGGTTGGCAATCGTTTTTCGCAAGCGTCTGCCGATTGGTTTGTTGCTTTTTTAGAAACAGCCAAAAAACATTTCGGGCTGGATATCAATTGGATCTCTGCTGCCCAAAACGAAAACGGAACAGACCTGAACTGGATAGCTAATAATTTGCGACCGACATTAGATGCCCATGGCTTTTCAAAAGTAAAGCTTCAGGCTCCGGATGATGATAGTGAGTTTTGGCAGGTATTCGATAAATTAGAAAAGGACCCTAAACTTGACAACCTGATCAGCGCCGTAGGATATCATTATGTGGATGGCCGTGAGCCCTGGGAAATAGACCAGAAAACGGGCCACAACGCTACACAAAAAGCTAAGGACTCAGGTAAGCCTCTATGGGCGAGCGAAGAATGGAGCCAATCAGGGCAGGAATGGGGCGGCAAAGGAGCGCTCTATTTGGCGCGTGTAATGAACAAACTATATACACGTGACCGGATCACAAAATTCGAGATCTGGTGTCCTTTGGATGGCATTTATGACCAGATCATTTGGGCAAGTACGGGGGCACTACAGGCCGATTCGCCCTGGAGCGGGCATTATACCATCTGGCCATCCGTATGGACCATTGCGCATACTACCCAATTTGCTGAACCCGGTTGGGTATATATGGATGGTGCTTGCGGGCAATTTGATCCTGCCACCTGGCGCGGTAGTTATGTATCCATGCGCAATCCGAAAACCGGCGATTGGTCGGCTATCATGGTCACCGGAGAAAAAAAGAAAGTAAAGCTTAATATTGGCAAAGGGCTTAAAAACGGCCCGGTTTACTTATGGAAATCAACCGAAAAAGAGCAGTTTATCAAACAAAAGCCACTTAAGTTAACCAAGGGCTCTGTCGAAATTGAACTGGATGCCGATGCGGTATATACTTTAACCAGCACTACCGGGCAAACAAAAGGAACATTTGGTACTCCGCCGGCAAGTAAACCATTTCCGCTTCCTTACAAAGAGGATTTTAGCAGCTATGCTCCCCGCCAGACACCGCGTTATTTTTCTGATCAGAAAGGCACTTTTGAAACTTATCAATACCCTAATGGCGGCATGTGCCTGGCCCAAGTGGTACCGGCCCAGGGTATTTTGTGGTATGACAACTGGTTACTAAAACCACATAGCTTATTTGGCGATATCAACTGGCAAAATTATACCATTGAAGGCGACGTTTTATTGGATGGCGGTGATGTTGAGATAGGCGGGCGCTATGCCGATCGAAATAAGCTGGGCTTTCGCTGGATCCTGACCCGTGATGGCCGGTGGCAGCTAAACTGGCAATACACAACATTGGTAGCTGGACAAATAGAAAATTTCAAGCCCTCTGATTGGCACCATCTCCGACTGGAAATGAAAGGCGACCAGATTACCGGATTAGTGGATGGCAAGAAAATGGCAACTGTAACTAACAAATCAGGAGCAAAGGGTATGGCCTTTATTGCCAGCACGTATGATCATAACCTGTTTGACAATATTCATGTTGAGCCGTCAGAATAACGGCAAATAGACTGCATCGCTCATAACATTAGCTACCAACCGTTAACCCTTCGCTGGGTGCTTTGCCGAATTTCTTTTTAAAGGAATGCGAGAAGTGAGACAGGCTTTCAAACCCCAGATCAAGATAGATAGCCGATGGCTTTTTGTGTTTTGTTTCTATTAAGTGGCGTGCCTCTGTCAACCGTTTTTCTTGTAACCAATGCCGCGGCGATGTGTCAAACGTTTTTTGAAAATCGCGTTTAAACCCGGCCAAACTTCTGCCGGTAAGTTGCGCGAATTTTTCGACTGGTATGTTGAAATGAAAGTTGTTGAGCATAAATTTTTCCAGGTCTATTTTATAGGGCTCCGAAAAGTCAAACAGAAAATCCTTCACTTCAGGCATGGTGTGCAGTAGTAACAGTACCGCCTCTCTTACCTTCAGCAGACCCACGGCGCTTGTTATTGTTTCTTCCGAGTGGCGCACATAGGGAATCACTGATTGAAAGAAAGCACGGAGAAAATCATTGCCCGGTATCAGGATATTGGGCGGGCCGCTATATTTTTTTCCGGCTTCTATTTTTTCTTCCAGCGCTATCTGCCGTAGCAGGTCTTCTTTCAGGCAAATAACAATAGTTTGATAATCCTCGCCATTTAAAGGTGTCTTGGTAAGCTCGCCCAATTGGTTCCTGCGGATCAGCAGCATTTGCCCCTGTTCCATTGAAATGGTTTCGTTGGCGGTTTCCATTGTAAACCTGCCCGAAACCTGCATTACCAATGTGCTATGTTCTAAAAAAGCTACCTTATCTTTTCTTATTGAAGAGTAATAAGAATAAAATACAACACCCGGAATTATTTCAGCTGGATTGATCATTAAGTAAAGATATAAAAGAGGCAGGGCTAATTTATAAGCCCCACCATATTATCGTTGCAGGTAGGTGCCGCCCTGTATAGCGCCCTGTTCAAACTCTGTGTTCAGGGTATTTAATTCTTCGGGGCTCAAAACGACTTCCATCGCCTGTATATTCTCCGGCAAGCGAGATCTGCGGCTCATGCTTACCAATGGCATGATATGGTCGCCCTGCGCATTCACCCAGGCAATAGCCAACTGCGTTGGGGTCAACCCCTTTTCTTTCGCCAAAGCTTTCAATACCTCAACTTTCTCCAGGTTCTTTACCAGGTTATCGCCCTGGAAACGCGAGAAATGGTTGTGGTAATCATCAGCCGCCAACGGCGCTTTCATATCTCCGGTAAGTAAGCCTTCGGCAGTATTTGCAAATGCCACAACACCAATGCCCAGCTCTTTAGCTACAGGAAGCAAATCGCTTTCTATCTGCCGATCAGCCAGCGAATAGCCAATTTCTAATGCAGTTACCGGGTGTATGCTATTGGCTTTGCGGAGTTGGTCGGCAGTTATTTCTGATACACCAAGATAACGCACTTTTCCTTCTTTTATCAAGTCGGCAACGGTTCCTATCACATCTTCAACCGGGACGCTGTTATCCAGTCTGCATGGCTGGTAAAGATCAATGGTATCTATACCTAAACGCGTCAGAGAATAGTTAATGAAGTTTTTGATGGCTATAGGGCGCAGGTCCAGGCCCAGCCATTGGCCATTATAAAAAATAGCGCCAAATTTCACACTGATAAAGGCATCGTCCCTGCGGCCTTTAATGGCTTTCCCTATCAACAATTCGTTATGACCGGCACCATAAAAATCGCCGGTATTTAAAAAGTTGATACCGCTGTCTAAAGCTTCCTGTATGGTAGCGATGCTTTCACTTTTGTCATTCGCTTTACTTCCCCATACTGACGACATGCGCATACAGCCCAGGCCAAGTTTAGATACAAGCGGGCCGTTATTGCCAAGATTTATTTTTGTTATGTTTTTCATAGCTGATATTTTACCTGTTAACAAAACAAAGATCAGCCGTTTTGTTTAAGCCCTGTATCTTTTACGGCTCAATTTACTTGCCTGTATAGCTCAACTGCAAGCGCAAGCGCACGAAAGTTATCACCAACTTACCTCGCCGCCATCTTTAAAAAACTTTGCGGTAGTACCAGGATGGGATTGTGTCGCCAGCTTAACAATGGGCATTGCGCCGTCCTCTACGGTCTTTACGCCCTGAAATTGATTGAGGTCTGTAGCCGTATATCCCGGTGTGACGCTATTAACACAAATGCCGGTATCGTGCAGCTCATTGGCCAGCATTACCGTAAAAGCGTTTAATGCGGTTTTAGAAGCGCCATAGGCGTTGTATTTATCCCGGTTTGTATTTCTTCCTGCTTCAGTACGCAAGGCGATAGAACCCACTTCGCTTGAAACATTGATGATGGATGCTTCTGCGGATTTTTTCAGCAGCGGCAAAAATTCCTGTGTGGTTTGCACAGTGCCAAAAAAGTTGGTGTCGAAGATTCTGCGCAAATTTTCTATGCTGCCGGTAACAAAATCCTGGGGCAGGTCACCCGCTATCCCGGCATTATTGATCAAAATATCTAAAGCATCAATTTTATTCTCCAGTTCTTGTTTTGCCTGGCGTACCGAGCTAATATCGGTCACATCAATTACAATGGTTTCTACGTTAGTTATTCCCTGTTCATTCAATTTCTTAACGGCTTCAAGTCCGTGTTGTTTATCCCTGCTGCCTAAATAGACAAAATGGTTGAGTTGTGCCAGTTGTTTTACGGCTTCAAACCCGATCCCTTTGTTGGCGCCTGTGATCAATACTGTTTTCATGATGATTATTTTTTACAAGACAAAGGAACATAAGCAATAGCTGTACCGCAATGCACGATCAAGGGTAAGTATTGGATTAATCATAGGTATTTTTATTCAACACCGAATTGATTATATTTAAGCTTTAATCACGCTATTATGAAAAGGTTTTTACTGGCGCTATTATTTATCGCTACTTTTTTGCTGGGTTATGGATTCAGCCGTTTAACTACACTTCGGGATAACCGTCCGCGGGTAACGGGTATAGGCGGAATATTCTTTAAGGCCAAAGACCCGGCGACGCTGAAAGCCTGGTACAGCAAATACCTGGGTATTGGCATGACCGCTTACGGCGCCAATTTTGAGTGGCGGCAAGGTATAGACAGCACCAAAAAGGGCTTTACCATTTGGACCCCTTTTAAAGAAACAACAAAATATTTTGGACCATCTGAAAAGCAGTTTATGATCAATTACCGGGTAGAGGGCTTGAACCAATTACTGGCCAATATGAAAGCTGCGGGTATTTTGCCAACCGACAGCGTGGAAAAAGTAAGCTATGGCAGTTTTGTCCACATCATGGACCCGGAAGGAAATAAGATAGAGCTTTGGGAACCGAATGATTCTGAATATGCCAAAATGGGATCGGTGGTTACAAAGTAAGGATATTGAAACTTAATAAAAGGGCCGGAGATAGTGCGGCTATTAAAACTTAGCTAAAATCATGAAATCATATTTATACTTATTGGGCCTGGTATTAACGGTTATTACCGCATGCAACCGGCCATCGGAATTACCGGTCCGAAGATTCGGGATGGTGACCGGCCTGAAAGCCGAACAGGTTAATACTTATAAAAACCTTCATGCACATGCCTGGCCCGGCGTATTGGCAAAGATCAAATCTTGTCATATCCGTAATTATTCTATCTATCTTAAAGAGATCGACCACAAGTTTTATCTCTTCAGTTATTTCGAATATGATGGACAAGATTTTGAGGCTGACATGAAAAGTATGGCAGCCGATAAAACAACCCGCTTGTGGTGGCAAAAAACAGATCCTACTCAATTGCCATTACCAGACGCGGCGGCAAAAAAACAAATATGGAGCAATATGGAAGAAGTGTTTCATACCTATTAATTTGTCTTAGGCTCGTGGGCGCTATCCCGTAATGTTAGCTTGTACTGCTGCGGGGATACCCCCATGCATTTTTTAAATAGCCTTGAAAAGTAATACTGGTCTTCATAACCCAATTCTGTAGCTACCGCCTTTATTTTTGCCTGGTCAAATGCAAGAAGGCCGCAAGCTTTCTGCATTTTAAGGTGTATAAAATAATCGATAGGCGGCATGCCCGTCGATTTTCTGAATAAGCCCGAAAAATGGGATGCCGACAAACCATTTAACGCCGAAATTTCGTCAATAGATAGTTTCTTATCCAGGTTGGCGCGCATAAAAATCACTGTTTTGCTGATCATGTCTTGCGGCTCATCTTTTTGGCTTGTTTTATGACGCTCGGGATAAATAAAGGTTGCCAGGAGATAATAAAGGCAAAAACAAGCATTGGCCAGGTTCTCTTTGCTATATCCCATCTCCAGGCTTTTAAAGATCTCTTCCCAGATGCTGATCGCTTTTTCGTTGAATGAACTATATACCGGGCCATCCTGCAAATTAATGTCGAGCGATCTGTTGAGCGATTTGATCTCCGGCCCGGTATAATGTACCCAGTAAAGTGTCCAGGGGTCAGATTTGTCAGCCCAATACCTGAGATATTTGTCCGTTGCCGGGATAATGATGAACTGGTTAGCTTCCAATACTATCTTCTTATCATTTAAGATACAGTAGCCTTTGCCATGCAGGCAATAAAGTAAAATATTATCTTCACAGCCCTTCCGCCGCTCGCGGTAGTGATAGCTGGCCTTTGGGAAGTACCCGATATGAGAGATATAAAGTTGAAACAGCGCCGGGTCACGGGCCAGGGTATCCTTCCAGACTTTCTCCGGGATACTGATTAGTTTTTCTCCGTCAAACCCGTCTCTGCGTTTTGTGGCTAAATTCATTGCTTTTACCAGGCCAATTAGTTAAATAAACCAATTGCTTGCCGTTTATAATTGAGCAGCAATATACAGTTTCTGAAAAAAATCATAGAATCGTCCATTAAAATAAAAGTATACACTATTAGAACGTATTCAATGTGCCGGTATATTTGGTTTTATGTTTGAGCGGGAAATAAACCTGCCGCTTATCAAACCTGGCACGTATATATGACTATTTTAAAAGATAAGGTTATTCTCCTGACCGGAGGGACTGCGGGTATTGGCTATGAATGTGCTAAAGCATATGAAAAGGCCGGTGCCTGTATCAGTATCCTGTCTGATTCGGAAGAAAGCATCACCGAAGCTGCTAAAAAACTTTCAGGCGACCGGATCCATTATATTAAGGCTGACGTAGCCGTTGAGCAAGATATGGAGAAAGCCGTCCGGGAAACTATAAGCCGATTTGAAAGGATCGATGCCGTCCATAATAACGCCGGTATTTCCAATCCTTCCAAATCACTTGACGAAACTACTTCCGGCGAATGGGATCGTCTGTTTAATGTGAATGTAAAGGGCATCTATCACTCAACAAGGTACGCGTTGCCTGCTTTAAAGATAACCCGGGGAAACATTTTAAATACCACAAGCCTGGTAGGTGAGATCGGCCAGGAGATCCATGCAGCCTACAGTGCCACTAAGGGGGCCATTAACGCCATGACCAAATCAATGGCGCTGGACTATGCAAGTTTTGGCATTCGTGTGAACGCGGTGGCCCCTGCAGGTGTATGGACGCCGATGTTGCGCGACTGGAGCAATCAGCAACCTCATCCGTCAGAAATAGAACAGTATCTCACAGAGATCCACCCGTTGGGTTATTGCCCCGAGGGCGATGTGGTTGCAGATGCCTGCCTGTTTCTGCTGTCTGATATGGCACGCTTTGTTACCGGGTGTATCCTTCCTGTTTCAGGCGGGGCCGAATTGGGTTATCGCAAATTTTTAAACAACAAACTCTGATTAAACAAAGCTGTATAGCTAATTGGCTACAGCTGTAAAATAACTTGTAATGATCAAAAAAATTGCAGTCGAAGATGTTCGCTATAAGCTATCCGGAGCAGCCGGCAGCGATGCGGTACACCTTAATCCTCAATATTCTTACGCAGTAACCCGGTTGTTTGATGATTCGGGTGTTATAGGAACCGGCTTTGCCTTTACTTTGGGTGCCGGTAATGACCTGGTGTGCCAGGCAGCCAATTATTACGCGCAAAAACTTCAGGGAAAAAATATTACAGAAATTATGGCCAACTTCGGTCAGATCTTCGCCGACCTGTCTAACGACCAGCAATTTCGGTGGCTTGGGCCGCATAAGGGCGTTGTGCACCTGGCGCTTGCTTCGGTAACCAATGCATGTTATGATCTTTGGGCAAAAGTAACCGGTGTGCCCTTGTGGAAATTACTCATCGACTTAAGTCCCGAACAACTGGTTAACACGCTTGATCTTTCTTATCTTGAAGAGGTATTAACCCGCGACCAGGCTGTTAGTATGCTTCAGGAAGCCCGTGCCACTCGTCAAAGCAGGGAAGGCATTATACAAAGCGGTTATCCCGGCTATGATACCTCTATCGGCTGGTTCAATTACCCCGATGAACAGGTACGCGAAAATTGCAAAAAAGCCATTGACGAAGGCTTTACAGCTATGAAACTGAAAGTAGGCTCAAAAGAACCCGAACGGGATATTCGCCGGGCCAACCTGGTGAGGGAAGTAGCCGGCGATGGGGTGAAAGTAATGCTGGATGCCAATCAGCAGTGGAACCTGCCCCAGGCGCTAAGCATCTGTAAAGAATTAAAGCAGATGAATCCTTACTGGATCGAAGAACCAACCCACCCGGATGATATCATGGCCCATAAGATCTTGGCTGATGCGATCAGTCCATTAAAACTGGCCTTGGGAGAACATGTGCCTAACAAGATCATCTTTAAAAACTACCTGCAAAGCGGTTGTGCTTCGTTTATCCAGGTTGATGCGGTAAGAGTGGGCGGCGTGAGCGAATTTATCACCATCAGTTTATTATGTAAGCAATACGGCATACCCGTAGTGCCGCATGTGGGCGATATGGGGCAACTGCACCAACATTTGGTTTTGTTTAACCATATCGCGGTAGGGCATGAAGCTTTATTCCTGGAACATATCCCGCATTTGCAGGAACATTTTGTTCATCCGGTGTTAATCCGCGATGGCAGATACCAGACCCCGCAAGAACCGGGCAGCAGTTGTGACTTAAAGGAATTAGCAATTTAAACTGACAGATGCTTAAGTCAACAGATATTATTATCAGCGTTTGCTATATCTTACTGATCCTTGTAATCGGCTTGTGGACCGGTATCAAGAGCCAGAAAAGATCCAAACTAAAAAGTGAAAACGAGGCAGACTCCTATTTTCTTGCCGGAAAGTCACTTCGCTGGCCTACTATCGGCCTGGCATTGTTTGCCACTAATATATCTTGCCTGCATTTGGTAAGCCTGGCACAAAGCGGTTTTGATACCGGATTACTAAATGGAAACTTTGAATGGATGGCTTCTTTCACGCTCATCCTGCTGGCTCTCTTTTTTGTGCCTTTTTATATCAGATCGGGTGTAACCACGCTGCCTGATTTCCTGGAGAAAAGATATGATAAATCCAGCCGCGACTGGCTTGCTTTTGTATCTGTGGTATCTGCCGTGATCATACATATTGCATTTTCACTGCTTGCCGGCGGTATTGTATTGCAAACACTATTTGGCGTTAATATGTATACCAGTGTTATCGTCATTGCCATTATTACCGCGATCTACACTGTAGTCGGTGGTTTAAGCGCGGTAGTAGTTACAGAGTCCATACAAACAGTAGTACTGCTGGCAGGCGCTATTATCATGTCTGTATTGTCTTATCATAAAATGGGAGGATGGGGCCAAATGCTTAGCGTTCTGCATTCGCACAATGCGCTTGACAAACTGGTCATGTTACGCCCATCCGGAGATAGCAGCGATATGCCGTGGTATGCGGTTTTTTTAGGTTATCCCGTAATAGGTATCTGGTACTGGTGTGCTGATCAGACCATCGTTCAACGCGTGCTCGGGGCCAAAGACGAAAATAACGCCCGGGTTGGTGCTATTTTTTGCGGGTTCATCAAGATCCTGCCGGTCTTTATCTTTGTTTTGCCGGGCCTTTTTGCCTGGGTACTTGTACAAAGCGGCGGGTTAAATATCGATGCGCTTAAAACTATTCAAGACGGCAAGACGGTAATTAACAGCAAAGGCATCTATACGTTAATGATCACCCAATTGATCCCTACCGGGCTGGTGGGTGTATTGGTGGCAGCGCTTCTTTCAGGCTTGATGAGCCAGATCTCCGGAGCGCTAAATTCCATATCTACATTAGTGAGCTATGATATTTACAAACGATATCGCCCCGGGGTTTCCAACAAAAAGCTGGTGAACGTAGGGAAATACGCGGCAGCGACAGCATTGATCGTCTCGTTATTTCTTTTGCCATTATTGAATAGTTACGAAAGTATTTTTAATGGCATAAATGATATAATTGCCCATATAGCACCGCCCATAACCTGTGTGTTTCTAACCGGTCTCTTTTGGAAAAGAGCCTCCGCAATATCTGCTAAATATACCCTTTGGATCGGTTCATTAGCCGGAGTTTTGGTATTTACAGCCGAAAAAACGCTTACAGGAAGCACGATCAGTCAGATCCCGTTTATGTTAATGGCCTTCTATCTTTTTTGTTTCTGCCTGGCTTTACAGGTTGGGCTGGCTTTAGCGTATCCTGCTGTTCATACTGCAGAGAGCCGCACACTTTATTGGAAGCATCCGTTTGAAGCCCTGCAAGGTAAAGGCTGGCCGGGACTTGGAAACTATAAATTGTTGAGCGGAACATTGCTTTTACTGATGATCGTTCTCTATTACTGGTTTAGCTGATCGTTTTAATTTCAAAATCCTTTCTATACGTATCCCCTCAAAATTTGTACGGTATCACAGTCGTATGGATTTAAGATCAATAGGCCGGACGATAGAACCGGATAATATTAATTGGTTTAAGAGGCTGTCAAAAGCCTTAAATCCAACAGGCATTCAAAATAATATTTGGCCTCTGTGATCTTCGCGCCTACTTTGCGAACTCTGTGGTTTATTTTTAACCACAAAGCCCGCAAAGTAGGCACAGAGATGCACGGAGTTTTTACTATCCAAGTTTTAATTTGTTCTGTTTTTTATGATTTTACTTTTTTGAAGACAGCCTTTTATTAGTTATTCGTTCAAAAAGATCATTTCGATTTCACCAGTACGACATCCTTTGCCCTGGATGCAGGCATTACCTGCAAATTCGATAGCTTTCCTTTTTCAACATGTCCCGCAACAGTGGTATTACCGGGTGCATGGAGTTTAAAGTCGGCGGTCCAGTCAGCAGGCCAGGCCGGGGTTAACTGGATCCGTTTGCCGTCACATTGCATCAGCATGTTTTGAAGCGTGATCATACCCGAGCCCCCGTTGTCAAAATCGGGGATCCAATCATGATCTGCTCTCCAAAACCACGGGAAGCGCTCGTTGCCGTAATTGGTAAACTCGGCAATGGCTGCTTTTTTTGCCACATCAGTAAGGCCGAGTATAGACGCCTGGGTACCATCTTGTCCCCAACAGGTATTCTGCGGAAAACGCCTGGCCGCAAATGTATTAAGCGCCAGCTCAAGGTTAGGTTTTCCTACGCCGTAAATACGATAAGGAAACGAAACATAAAGCTCGGGGTTCTCACTGTTTTCTGTTTTACCATATTTTTCAGAAGGCAATATGACCGTTGTACCGTCGGCATCGCCTTCACCAAAGGGAGGCGTTTTGCCCTTAACAGTTTTGCCCATCGGAAGCGGCGGAAGATCACGAAGCACGCGTGTCCAATTATCGCGCTGTTGTTGCGTGGTCATCTCGTGCGGAAGGGCCAATAAACGAGGGATCACACTCATCAGGCCCGCAATATCCGGTGTAGGGTTAGCCGCTGTAAGCTGGTAGGTTTCTAACGACTGCATAGGAGACATATAGATCTTTCCCTTAGCATCCCTTTGCCAGTGTTTATCATAAAATGTAACGATGGCATCGGCAAAAGGCACTATCGATGATTGGGCAAGTGCCTTGTTGCCGTAATAATCATATTGGTCCAGCATTTCGGCAATAACTTCAAGGGTGCCCTGGATATGATAACGTTGCCAGCGACTTTCTATCTCGTTGGTGGGGTTATTTGTTCCAAAATCATCCATCCTTGGCACCGCAAAAAATTCCATCGTTTCCGGGAAACTTGCACCGTCATGCTGGTAGTATAAAAAGTTACGGGCCTTCGCAAAATCCAGGCGGTTCAGGTACATTCCAAACCAGGGTTTCAACAAGTCATTATCACCGGTCATTACCAGCGGCCAATATATCAGGCGGTTATTTTGGTTCCAGTAGCTCGGCCCCCATTCACGGAAATCGGGGTCATGATTGGTCTGATTTTGTTTTACGCCTTCGTCCACGTCATGGCCTACGGTAAATAAACCGCCATTAAATTTAACGGGAGCCTCACCGCGCGACGATACCGCCACCATATAGCGTTGCATGGCATAGCCCTGAGATACTTTTTGGGCGTTATCAGATCCGGTTACATGGATCCAGCTACGGTTCCAGAAATTGGCCCACCATTGTTCATGAGCTTGTTGCAGGTTGTGTATGTCATATTTAGAAATTGCATCAGCCAACGCATTGATCTTATTGTTCCAGCTGGCAGGCGAGGCTGATTTAGTATCAGTGAGTGCCACAATATCAAGCTGCAACTGTCGTCCTGCTTTAGATGACTTTAAAGTACGGTCATCTTGTTTAACAAGGCCGGGGCCGGTTAACAATGCGCCGAAACAACGCTGATAAATCGGATCAGGATATTTGGCGGTTAAGCTTTCCAGGTGTTGCTGCTTCAGGACATACGGATAATAACTATCGGCATTGTAATGACACCATACCAGGCGATTTTGTTTAACAGGGAAAATAACATCAGGTTTTAATTTCGGCTGACGGTCGCCACTCATGATGGTTGAAAGATCCGGCCCGGTTGCCGAGAAATCTTCGACGGGTTGCACCTTGCGCCATATTTCGGCAGCAGCAGTGAGGGTGCCGGCATTGGCCAGCGCTGCCTGTACGTGGACCACCGGGTGGTTGGCATCGATCCAGACCAGCACCTTGTTCGCTCCGCGTTTAATTTCAAGCATGCCCTTTTCCAGTCGCAAAACTTGTGTAAATCCTATTGTATCTGCAAATGGGTTTGGTGTTAATTTTACCCGAACGCGGCCAATTTTAAGAAGATTACCGGTTTCTGCCCAGGCATTTGATTTAGCAAGCAGCAACAAAATATCACCGTTCTTTTCAGTCCACACATTGGCAGCAATGTCCCCGTTGCCTAAAGGCATAGAGCTGTTTTCATCGTTACCCAGGGTATGCCATTCAACATTGTTCGATGCAGCCAGAACTACGGCCGATGGTTGCTTAACCTGGGCCTGGGCTGTTACACTTTTAATTAAAAACAAACCTAATAATAGCGGAAAGTATTGCTTGTTCATGGCTAAGAAAATGGAATCGGTTTATACTGGTTATTGTGTTATTAACACTATTGGTTGTGTCAAAAATATCACTTTTTTAATGCGATATCGTTTTGCTGTGTAACAATGTTGACAGTTATTTATGCTAAGTTGTAAGCAACTTTAACATAACCGGTAACGCAGGCAGGCATAAGACGCAAACCACACATCCCTGCAGCCGCAGGTGTACCAAACTGAATGTGTCCCGGTAATACTCTTTGATACACCTGCTTTTACAATTGCCTGATAATTAATAAATTGAATTTATGAAAATGATTTCATAATACAGTTTGGCACACTTTATATTATATTTACCTCCATTACATGTACAAATAACCATGACCAAAATCTTATATCTGGCACTCATTGCAATTTGTTTTTGTTTATTAGGTTGCAGTGGCAATAAAAGTAGTAATCCCGGTCCTTCTGACTCTAATAAAGATAATCAGCCCACCAAAACAACTGACACTACAAAAACAAGCGATACTACAAAAACGGCTTACACAACAACTATTTACACAATTAATACAGGCGGAGCAGCTGTACTTTATGACCCAAGTCTCGATATTGTAAAAAGCACAAACACTGCTAACGCTAAAGATGGTGGTATTCTAACTGCAGCCGGTGGGAACGTAACTGTTGAGCTCCTAAATGTGGCTAATTCAGATATCAGTTCGTTTACAAACGCAGTAACTGCATTGGTTGTTGAATTTACAACAAGCGCGGATCCAATACTGGAGTATGTAGTTAAAGATGATGTCTCAAAGACTATTATTAAGTATGAGGTTCACATTAACAAGATCGCTGGTTCGACAGGTAGCCTGGTATTTCAGTGCTACGATTCTGATTTCACGGATAGAACTATTACCTATAACACGGCCTACGTTATCTCAAAGATTAAAACTGCAAAACAAACAATACAATGGGTTGCTGTAAGATAGCGAGTGCCCAACTTAAGAGTTTCTAATTGTATGTCTTTAATCAATCCTTACATACCATTCGTCAAATATTGTAGTTTCCGCAGAACCGAGATAGTTATTGCCGTTGGCTACTAAGTGAAGCTTACCATTTTCAACAGATAGTTTACCTTTGATCTTTAACTCTTCAAATCCCTTCCAGGACGCATATTGTGTAAACTCCTCATAGTTCCCATTGTTAATCGTAAATCGACCTCCTGCTACTGATGTCGCTAATTGTTTATTATTATATTCTGGTATTTTCCTTTCTATAATGATGACGAATGATGTGGGAGTAATTATTTTACGTTGGATTATCGTGCTGCTGTCACCAACAAACACTTGACCGTTTGGATAAGTAACCTTGTCTGAGACGAGTTTCCAGGTACCGAGATAGCTTGTATTTTTACCGGGTGTCTTCTTCTTTGGCTGTGCGAAGATCGTTGTTGAAATAAGAATGTATACAAGCGTACCTAGTATTATTATATTTAGTTTCATAAGGTTTTTATTTGGTTGGACTAAATATAACTAATCTTACACCAAATCAAACTACTACGGTAGATTGTACCAATTTAAACATTAAGCCCTTCAGAAATTGATCTGAAGGGCTTAATGAACTCGGCAAATGATTATGAAACTTTTGGTGTCGTTATTTATCGTACATTTTTTGATAGTACTCGTCGGCCATCCTTGCGGCTTCAAACGCAGGCGCTACATCGGCGGCAGCATTTTTAACGATGTTTAACCATTGCTGTTGGTCATGGTAATACATCGGAATAACGACTTGCTCAAGCGTATCCATCAGGTTTTCGTTTTCCAGTTTGTCCGCTTCAGGTGTTCCCTTAGGTGCCGGCTCAATAACAAAGCAGTTTTCTTTGTCTTTGGCAAATTCAGGTACCCAGCCATCCGGTAAAGAAAGGTTAATGGCACCATTCATCGCGGCGGTCATCCCGCTGGTGCCCGATGCCTCGCGGTACATTCTCGGGTTGTTCAGCCAAACATCCGTGCCTTTTTTTAATAGTGCAGAGAGCTCCAGTTCGTATCCAACTAACACAGCGCAATTAGCAATGGGTTTCGCCCGTTCGATGATATGATTAAACAGGTCTATAGATCCATGATCTTCGGGATAAGGCTTTCCGGCCCAAATGATCTGCACGGGTGTTTCGGTGTTATTGATCAGGTTAAGAAAACGCGGCCAGTCGTACATGGCCAAATCGGCACGTTTATAGCCTGCAAAGCGGCGCGCCCATACAATAGTAAGTACATCCTCGCTAAAAAGCTTCCCACATTGATTGGCCACCTCTTTAAATAATTGTTTTTTAAGCTCTTTTTTTCGGATGGTTATTGCCTCGTTGTTACCGGCTTTAATGGCTTCATCTAATAGGGTATCTTTCCAGTACTTTTTATTTTGCGCATTTGTGATGGCAATGATCTCACATATCCCGGTGTAGCTACCCCACATTTCTCTTGCCACCTCGCCATGTAATTGAGATACGCCGTTAGCCCTTTTGGCAAACTTGAGCGCCGCAAGCGTGAAATTAAAGATGGCGTCATTCATATCCAGCATATGCCTTACCTCATGTTCTTGCAGATGGTAAAAAAATGACATGTTGCTCAATTCTGTGAAGCCATGTTCTTCATTACCTGCCATTTCGGGTGTATGCGTTGTAAAAACTACCCGCTTTTTAATTTCGTCCAGGCTTTTAAACTTGGCATACAGGTAAAAATTAAGCGGTACAGAATGGCCCTCGTTCATGTGATAAATATGCGGCTCGATGTTAAGGGCGTCAAGCACCATAGCGCCGCCAATTCCCAATATCATGCTTTGCGCCATACGGGTAGGCGTGTGCGGATCATACAAATGCTGGGTAATGGTACGCGACAAATAATCATTTTCAGGGATATCGGTGCTCAGCAACAATAAAGGCGCCGAACCAAAAGTGCCTGGTTTTAAAAGGTAGGCCTTAACGTGCACAGGTGCATTATGTACCTGCACGGTAACCATAATGCCGGTATCCTGTAGAAAAGCGTATTCTTTTTCAACATAAGCGGGTTTCATCATCGCATTTTCATCCCGTTCCTGGTCATAATAACCATATTTCCATAAAATGCCTATCCCTACCAGGTTTTGTTTTAATTCATAAACACTGCGCAGGTGCGAGCCTGCTAAAAAGCCCAGGCCACCGCTATAAATTTTCAGGGATTGATCAATCGCAAACTCCATAGAAAAGTAAGCGACGGCAGTTTGATATTGCGGATCGATGGTGTAGGTGAAAATAGAGTCTTTGCTGATCATACGTCGAGGTTTAATTCTGGTAAGATAGAAGCCAATCACTAACTGATGGTTGGCTTAATATTATGATTATATAAACAAACTTATGATATTACAGGGCTTTTTTACATCCTGAATTCATTTTTGCCGAAACTGTATTAATATCACCCGGAACCATAAAATCGCCAATGCTTCCGCTATTAAATGCTAATTTACTATCTGGTTTGGAACTTCGGATTAATCATGCACGCAGTTTGTGACTATTTAAAAAACAAAAAACATTCAAATATTTTTTGAATGTCCAATTGTAACGTGTAACTTTCTCAAAAGCCTTCGCAATGCATTCAAAAAAAAACATTCATGCGATAAATTATCGATCTCTTTTTTTTCTCTGTATTGCTTTCATGTTATTTTCATCGTGTTATTCCGTAAGAATTGTAAATCGGGATGGCATTCCTGAACCAGATCCGTTAAACACTTCAAGAGACTTTTATAAAGGAAAAAAAGTACGCATATTAGATACTGTTATTACCTTAAAACCTTTGGAGGGTGAATTTTACTTAATCGAAAAGTGTGCATCTGGTGGATTTTATTCATTTGAATACCGGGTAACTCTGGGTGGCGCACTTTTAAGTGCAATTACCTTTGGCAAAAAACGAAAGGTTCAAATCAAATATGTCTGTTTAAAAGAATCAAATTAAGTATGGCAACCACTGCGACATTTAACATAGGAAGTTGGGATACTTTCCATAACAATGGACCATGGCCGACTAAAATATTGTACGAAACATCTTTAGAAACGCAAGGAAATATGCCCTTGTGGTTTGACAGATACAATGATGCTGCTTTAGAAATACAGAAATTAATTATTTCGGCCCTGAACAATCAAGAGGGCTTTCGTGCGTATGGGTCTGCTTGGTCCATGTCTAATATCGCACATCACAAGGATAACATGCAATACAATGCCGCTATGAACATGAAAAAGACCATAGCTGATGATGAATTGCACCAAAATTCGTCATATAAACAAGAGAATCTATTTTTCTTTCAATGCGGAAACGTCATAAAGGAGATCAGTAAATTTGTTTTTGACAATGGTAAATCATTGAAAGCCACCGGCGCCAGTAATGGACAAACTATTGGTGGCTGCCTTTCTACAGGCGTACATGGTTCTGGTTGGGACGTAGGCGCTGTGCAAGATAGTGTTGTGGGATTAAATTTAATAATCGGAGATGGGCCGCTTGACATCGTCTATCTGGAACGGGATACGCAGCCTGCATTATCTAATGTATTTGCTGATCGGATCAAAGCGAGAATTATCAGGAACGATGACTTGTTTAATTCAGCATTAGTGGGTTTGGGATCTTTTGGATTTATCCATGGGGTTGTAATTGAAACCGAAGATCGTTTTTTATTAAAAAGATACGTAAAAAAAATTAGCCGGCAAGATGCGCTTGATTTAGCGATGACCCTTGATTTTGAGAACGCAAACTTTAAGATTCCAGAAGAAATAGACGAAAATGGAAAAGGAAACCTCCCGTATCATTACAAAGTATTCATTAACCCATATGTAGACGATCCGAACTATGTGGTTGAATTAATGTACAAAAAAAAATACACAGATAATTACCCAGATCCGCTCCCTAATATCAAAACGGCTATATATCGTGACCTGATAATCTTATTTACAAAGATTGCTGAAAGGTATCAAAGCAGCATTCCCACCTTAATTAAAATATTACAAACATCCATTTTGCCACCAGTGGACCTTGAAGCGATTGGAACATTAGGTGAGATTTTTTGGGATGCAGCGTATCAGGGACCTGCTTTTGCCTGTTCTATTGGTGTTGACTACAGGGATTCTAACAAAGCGCTCGACCTTCTGGTGAAACTCGCCCGCGAGGAGGGCCCTATTCCCGGAATATACGCAATGAGATTTGTAAAACAATCTAAGGCTACTCTTGCATTTACAAAATTTCCGGTGACATGCATGATAGAGATTGACGGGCTTATTTGGAATGCGGAAGATAATAACATGATCAGCTTAGCGCAATTTTCAACACGTATCATTGAGGTATTGCAAGAAAACAATATACCTTTTACCCTACATTGGGGGAAAAATGCTGATTGGTCATTCCCAGGAATTATAGGCTACATGTATGGTGAAAACGCTAATATCTGGAAACAATGCAGAAGCACCTTGCTTACCGAAAAGGCGGCAATCTTATTTTCTAATGAGTTTTTAATAGATACAAAATTGAATGAGTATACACCAAATCAAAATATAAGTGTTGTTTGATGTTAGAAAGCATAATAACCAGTTAATTTTAATGCGATACCAGTTGTTATACCAAAGATGTCAGATAAAGATGTATAGCTAAGATAGGATTTTGACGGTTTGAATATCGAACTAATCCGCGCAAAGAAATTGTCGGATATAGGGCTACTTCAAGAGGTGTCAGGGACACAAATTTCTTCTTATTCCGATTAGCTAAAACTATGCCTGTTTATTCATCCCACAACTTTTCATCCTGATCCTTTATTTCACCTTTAGAAACTACCTGAAAACAAAAAACCCCTCAGACTAATCTGAAGGGTTAAAAAATGTGGGAGTTACTGGGTTCGAACCAGTGACCCTCTGCTTGTAAGGCAGATGCTCTGAACCAGCTGAGCTAAACTCCCTTGGTTTTGGGACTGCAAATATAGGCGGATTGCACAACTCTTCAAAATAAAAATTAAATAATAATACTACTTAGTGATTTACAGCACTTTAACATTGTTCATCCTTCGGTTATTGTTTCACTAAGCGCATTACCTGGCCCCCGCCCGTACCAAGTGGTGCCGTTAAAATATCCCTGTTATTGGTTATACTACTCTCTTTGGTAAGGTGATTTGGGTTTTTAACCGTTTCGTTATCATCTTGGTACACCTCTGCTTTATAGGATCCGGCGGATAAGAAATTTAATGGTATCGTTAATTTACGTGGCTGGCTGTTATTAATGGTGCCTACATACCAGTCATTACCATGGCGGCGGGCAATGGTTAAATACTGTCCGGGTTCTGCGTTTAGCACTTTGGTTTCATCCCATATGGTTGGTACGTTTTTTACAAAATCAAACCCGGGCTGGCCCTCGTATGCCTGCGGGTAATCAGCAACCATGTGCAGGTAACTTTCCATCACCACATACATGGCCAGCATGTGGCAGCGTGTGCCTATCATTAGCGGCCTTATAAAATGTGTTTTAAACTCATTTGGCAATACGGCCCTAAATCCGCCTAAATGGTAATCGGTAGGGCCGGCCAGCAGGCGGGTAAAGGCTATGTCCAGGTCATGCTCGGGCGTCAAACCTGTTATGCGCCATTTATTGTTTTCGTAATTATAGCTACCCTCGCGGGTAAACTCATTGGGGTAAGTGCGGCTTAACCCGGTTGGTTTGTACGCCCCGTGAAACTGGATAAACAAATGGTGCTGCGCCGCTTTCTGTAAGATCTCTTCCTGGATCTTCACCATTAACTGATCGTCACGATTAAGAAAATCGACCATCATGCCCTTTATTCCCCATTTTTCAAATTGTGTAAAAGCGCTGTCCAGCTGCGGGTAAAGCGCGTGCCAATTTACCCAAACATGAATGCCAACCCCTTTCTGTTTAGCATAATCACAGATCCTTTGCATATCCAGCGATCCTACCGGCCTGGTCACGTCGGCATAAGTACCTTCTTCGCCATAGCCGGGCCAGTTGTTACTGTACCAGGCAAACCCGCCATAGCCAATTACCGAGTGATATTCGATATGGTTACGCGCGCAAAAGTCAATATAGTATTTGTTGGTCTCGAAATTTACACCCGGCATAAAGGAGGTGTCCGGCAGTACATCGCCGTTCCACCAATGAAACGACGTCTTCCCCGGTTTTATCCAGGATATATCTTTAATTTTTGAGGGTTCGTTTAAGCTGGTCAGGATATTCGATTCTATCAGCGCGCCCACCCTGTCGCTGATCATCATTACCCGCCATGGTGTGTGGTGCGGGATGACGGCTTTAACTTTCATTTCCTGTTGGCCGGGTAACGGCGACAATTTGCTTATCAAGCCGTTATTATATTTACCTAAATACATACCCGCGTAATCGCGCAGGCTAGCTTCGGTAATGGCCATATACACTTTACCGGGAAACTCAAATAACGCGGGCAGATCTACCAGCTTCTTTTCCTTTAACTCGTTAAGCGGTATTTTGTCATACAAACCTTCGTGAGCGCTGGTATAGTTATCAAACTGCAGTATTCTTAGCTGCGGGTTGCCGGTTATATTAAATTCGCTGTTCTCGTCGATTAAGGTATAGGCGGCCCAGTTTTTTTGCTGCGGGAACTCGTACCTAAACGCCAGGCCATCATTAAATGCCCGAACGACAATATTGATTGTTCTTTTAGCCGGCGTGTTCTCTACCAGCGGAACGGTAACCTCGTGGTAATTACTGTTAACGTGTTTGGCTTTGCCTACCACCAGGTCGTATTGTTCATTGCCGGTTTTGTAGATGGGTTTAAGCATCTTCAGGCCGGCAGCAAAATTACCGCTGTCTTTAAATGCCAGGCCCAGGCCCGAGTTTTGGATCAATTGTTTTCCTTTATAGCTTACCTGGTACAACGGCTTCTCTTTGGTCAGCGTTAGCGAAAACTGAATATTGCCATCGGGCGATTTAAGCTTGACGCGCTTTTGCGCCATTACCGGCAAAGCAATAAAACACAAGATTACACAATACAGGTTTCTAATCAGTTTCATCAGGAAATATAATTGGTGGTTTACGCTAAGGTATTAAACAATTTTAACGTAATGAAAATGTATATACAAGTAACGGTTGTAACGATGGAATAGCGTTAGCCTGTAGCAGGTTACTACACAACAGATTGAGTATGTTGATGGATCTTATTATCTTGAAAAATACGCTGCTTCTGTAGTTTCATTTACTACGTCGGCATCAACTTCCGTATCATCAAAAAAAAGCATCATCGTATTGGTTGCAATTTTTTTGATGGTTGCAATTTTTACAGTGGCGGAGACAGGTATCCCACCTACTGTTTGCAAAGGTGTATTAATGGTAATGACATTATCGGATATGGAATAATTAAAAAAAGCGTTTGCCCCTGCACCGTCTGATGATATGCCTGTACTATCAGCGTTAAACTGCATATAATAAGCTGATGTGACCCCGCCTGTTGGATCGGTTTGTATCAAAACACGGTTTACATACTTCATAACGGTGTCCGCGGTATAATGCCACTTACCGATAATAAGCTTACCAGCATCCCTGACCGTGTCTGTACCCGGATTTTTTTTGGGAATTGGGTCATTGGTTTTGTTGTTCTTACATCCAACAAAAATCGCAACAGAAAGCACTATGATAAGTAATCGTTTATTCATACTACAAGCCCTCTTTTTACGCTAACTTATTAACTTACAGAACTAAACAAGCCTGCTTTTATTGTCTGTCAAAAAGAAATAATTTTAGTTCCTTGTAATTATTTCGTCTCCATCAACCGCACGGGCCCAATCAATCCCGATGGGTACAGTGGCGTGTCTTTATTGAACTTATGCATATTGGTCAGCGTAAACCGTTTATCTGCCGGTAACGGTTCATCGCCTATCAGCCGGTTGGGCCATAGGTTCACTACGGTAATTTCCAGCCTGTTTTGGCCGGCATGTACGGCGCGGGTAATATCAACCTGCGCGGGTTTGGCCCACACTACGCCAAGGTCTATCCCATTAATTTTTACCACTGCTTCCTCATGCACCTCACCCAGGTCAAGGATCAGTTTTTTACCCATGCCCGCTTTATCCAAATTAAAATTTTTGCTGTAGATAGCCGTGCCCGAATAGTGTTTGATGTTATAATCATCAAACCTGGTCCAGTCAATCAGCGAGTCGATAGTTATTTTATCGGGGCCGCCCCATTTAGGGTCAAAGTGTAGGTCCCAGCTTCCGGTTAGGGTGGCTTTTTGAGTCAGGGTTGGATAGTTTGATCTATCCCTGCCTTTCGCAATCGGCGAGATAGGTTTTTTGAAAACAATAAACACAGCCCCCCTTGGCTCAAACTCCAGCGGAATAGTTGTGCGCCCGTTAGCTTGTGTAAAGGCGGTGGCCGGTCGTGTTTGGCCGGTTACCGGGTTCCAGATCTCGGGCTGTTTTCCGCTTACACGAAAAGTGCAGGTCAGTTTTTCTTTGGCGTCCCAGCGACTGGCCACGAAATAAAGATCCTCATTTCCCGCCCGGCGATGGATCCAGTCTATCTCGCCATTGTTACTTAAGCCGATGTATTCAAAATCCGGAGGCACATGCAAATCATGTAAAACCTGTGCGGGCGTTTTATCAGCAATTACCCGGTGAAGTGCCGATGGCTGCCAAAGTCTGGTTATCAATGCCTCCGTTTTTTCCTTTTCTGCAGTGTTGACCATTAATCCGGCTATCCCCGCAGGGCGTTGACCAACAACCACTGCTCCCGCATTTACCAGTTCGGCTATTTTTTGCAACGCCTCAGGCGAGATCTTATTTTTACCATCTAATACCAGCATTTTATAACTCATCCCGTCAGGCAGGATTATGCGCCCGTTTTTTACGTTAACGCGATTGATTAGCACATCCAAATTACAGTTATCATGGTCGTATCCCGGCGCGGGTAAAGCGGGTTCGGTTTTCATTTGCTCGCCATGCCCTATACCACCATCGCGATAATAAAGCGCATCAGCCACAAATAAACCTTGCTGCAACATATATGAACAGCGTGCCATATACGTATTAAATGCAGGAGTTTGTTCCCACCAGGTAACATTTCGGCTATAATGTGTGCCTGCAAAATAAACAAAGTTCGGCTTGGCCGATACAGATAACGACTGGCTGAAATTATGAAACACATTCAGGTTCATGCCGTCGCAAAATGCCTGGTCAGCCACATTTTTCAGGTCAAAAAAGCTTTCTTCCCAGTGCGGTCCTACAGAGGTAAAGCCCTCGCAAGCGGTGATCCGTTTGCCGTAGATATGGTTGGCGTTTGCCGAATTTCGTAGTAAAAATCTCCTTTCGGGCGAGGGCCGGTGTACAGACGGGACCCAAAACTCGCCCATTGCCATATCAACCCCTTTCGAATTAAGCAAGGGATCCAACTGTGCCGAGTTTGGCCCGGCTGCTTCTGAGTACAGGAGCAACCCGTTCTTATTAGCCAGATCGCGCAAATGCGCGTAGTGATTGGTAGCGATCAGGTCGGCAATGGTACGATAGTAATCGCGGCGCACACCATCGGCAGCGGCGGTGTCACCCATGTTTACCCCCGCGATAACCGGTAACCAGGGTAACAGATCATATTTATGTTGTTGTTTAAACTTATCGGCAAAAAGCTTGGTCCACGTGGTTTCGCCGCCCTCCCAGCTATCGTCTTCAACGCCTGTCAATCCCTTCTTTTCTTCTGGGGTCATTTCTTTTAAAACTTTGCCAATGGTAGTGTTCCAGGTGGTGTCCAGCGCCTCGCTGCTCATTCCGTCGGTAAAAAATCCCCAAACATCATGTTTGCCTGTGGGCCGATAAGCAAACCGCACGATCTTCCATTTTCCCTCTGGTGCGCTCCAGTGCAGGTTGCCGTCCCCATCGGTTTTACCGGTTAGATCGATCACTTTTGATATACCGGCGTTTTCACCGCCCGGTACCGCCAATACTGCTATTTCATACCTTTTAAATTCGCTCTTTGCCCTTTGAGGCATTCGTGCCAATTTCTTTTGATAATCTTGCCCTGCAGCCATAGCAGATAAATGCGTTGCCGGTACCGTTTGTGATGGATCCGGCAGTTGCTCATTGATAACTAACGGCCCCTGCACATCTTTTTCAGACCATACCAGTTCCTGCTGCCCATATTCCGGATCTATCGGGCCCGACGTACCGGCCAGTCCAACACTCAAAACAAACTTTATCCCGATCCGCCCCGCCTCTTTTGATGCATACCTGAATAATTCACGCGTACGCTTGTCCCACGGCTTTAACAACCCGCCGGGTAATGGCGTCATATAGGCACCCTTAAAATCCTGCGTCGGCTTAACTACATATTTATTGCCTTGTAAAACCATGGTTGCCGTGGTCGAGCTTAGTTCTGATCCCGTACCGCTTTCATATAAAATAGCGCCTTCAATACCTTTCTTATGCATTTCTTCCAGGTCGGCAGTAATGGCCTTTTCGTCGGCATTTACATTCAGCCACATCCAGAAAACCCAGGGCCGGGCGCTGTGCGGCGGATTTACAAAATGGCTTTGCATAGCGCGGTCGGCCACATTTGATGTCATGTTAAAAGCCGCACTGGTTTGTGCACAAACCGGAGCAGTAAATAAAAATGCACAAATGGTTACGATGGCTTTTTTGTTTTTCATGATTTACTTACCAGGTGTGTATTAATTGGTTTAACAAGGCGTACCCAAACTTATATTAAAAATCTTTTATATCATATTGTTTGCCAATGCCATTTCATGCGGGATTTTAGATATGTTTGTTGCCGCTAATTCATCATCGCTTTGTAACAAATTTAGTTTTTTGTAAAAAATCGGCGATATAAGACCTTAACTCTCAACAAAAACCCGTTTCTATTGCTATCTTTCCAATCAAATGTTATGCGTAAACATCTTTTACTCTCAGGCTTACTAATAGCCGCTACATTTTTCACAGCTTCGGCGCAAACAACAGTTAAGCCCGAGGACAATCGCTTTACAAAAGTGGTGCTGGCTCAGCGTATAGAAGAGCCTATGCAATTTCAAATTTTAAAGGACGGCAAAGTGATCTATGCCGAGCGCAAAGGCAAGCTAAAAATGTATGACCCGGTAACTCAAAAGATCTCTATCATCCATGAGTTTGCCGTCAGCACCAAATACGTAAGCCAGACCGGCGAAGTAAGTGAAGCCGAAGATGGCTTACAAGGCGTTGTTTTAGATCCGGATTTTTACAAGAACCACTGGATCTATATTTATTACTCGCCTGCCGGAAATGATCCTAAAAACACATTAGAAAGATATACCTGGGATGGTAAGGGCCCGCTGGACGAAAGCTCGCGCAAAAAACTGCTGGATGTTGTTGTACAACGCTATGAATGCTGCCACGTTGGCGGCGGTATGGTTTTCGATAAAAACAAGAACCTTTATTTAAGTACCGGTGATAATACCTTCTCACGTGCGTCAGACGGGTTTTCACCGCTTGATGAGCGCCCCGGCATGTCGGCAGAAGATTCGCAAAAAGGCGCATCAAATACCAATGACCTGCGCGGAAAGATCTTACGGATCCACCCGGAAGCTGATGGCACCTACAGCATCCCGGCAGGAAACTTATTCCCAAAAGGGACGCCAAAAACACGCCCTGAAATTTATACTATGGGTAACCGTAACCCGTGGCGCTTGACCATCGACAGTAAAACCGGGTGGTTATACTGGGGCGAGGTTGGCCCGGATGGCAGCACAGATGATTTTGAGCACCGCGGACCGCAATCATACGACGAGTTTAACCAGGCTAAAAAAGCCGGCAATTATGGCTGGCCATATTTTGTGGCCGATAACCTGGCTTATAACCACTATAACTTCGCAACCAAACAATCGGGCGAGTGGTTTGATGCCACGCATCCGAAAAACACCTCGCCAAATAGTACCGGTTTGGTCGATCTGCCGCCGGCAACACCCGCATTTATATACTACTCAAAACAACAAAGCACCAAGTTTCCGTTGCTTGAAAGCGGTGGCGACAGCGCGGTTGGCGGCCCGATTTTTCATGCCGATGATTTTATTGGCGCGCCAAGGCCGTTCCCGTCATACTATGAAGGCAAATGGTTCATTACCGACTGGGTACGTGGCTGGATAAATGTGGTAAGTATTGACAAGGACGGCAACTATGTGGGCATGGAACGCTTTTTACCCGATTTCAAATTACGTGGCCCTATTGATATGAAATTTGGCCCAAGCGGTGATCTTTATGTTTTAGAATACGGCAACGGTTACTTTAAAGATAACCCTGAAGCCGAATTGATCCGCATTGAATATAATGGCGGCAACCGTAAACCACAAGTGCAGGCAGCGGTTAATAAAACAGCCGGTGGCATCCCGCTTAAAGTTAGCTTATCATCAGCAGGGACAACAGATGCCGACGTGGGCGACAAACTAACATACTCCTGGAAAATAACCCGTAATGGCGCTCCGTTTAAGACCATCACGCAGGCAAACCCTTCAGTAACGTTTATTGCTCCGGGTACTTACAAAGCCCTGCTTACTGTAACTGATTCGAAGGGTGCTAAAAACAGCAAATCTGTTGAGGTTAAAGCAGGTAACGAGCCGCCTGTGGTTAAGTTTAACATTACAACAGGTAATTCAAGCTTTTTCTTTCCGGGCAAAAGCATAAGCTATAATGTAAGCGTGGCTGATAAGGAAGACGGTAGCCTGGCCAACAAACGTATTGCGCCATCGAAAGTATCGGTAACGGCCGATTATCTTTCTGAAGGTTATAACATGACGGCCATCGCGTCTAAGCAGGGCGCTGCCGATGCTAATGCCGAATCTTCCGGCGGATGGGCCATCATTGCTAAAAATGATTGCCGCTCATGCCACTCGGTAACAGAGAAAGTATTGGGGCCATCATTTACGCAGGTAGCCTTAAAATATAAAGATGATGCAGGGGCACCAGACAGGCTGGCTAAAAAGATAGTAACCGGAGGCTCAGGTAACTGGGGCGACGCGATGATGCCTGCACACCCGGGACTGTCTGACGGCGACGTAAAATCCATTGTAAAATATGTATTGAACCTGGCTTATGCACCGCCAAAAGCCAAACCATTACCGGTTAGCGGCACTTATACCACTACCGTTCCAGAAGGAAAGAACCAGGACGGAAGCTTTATACTTCGTGCAGCTTATACCGACCGTGGCGCTAAAGGCATGGCCGCACAAACCGGCGAACAAACATTGGTTTTAAATGCATCAACCCTGCCGGTAACAAAAGCAAGCGCGTCAAATGGGGTTAAACTGTTTGAAAACAACGCCAACATCAAAGGGCAAGGCTCATGGTTAAAATTTAACCAGGTAGACCTTACAGGCATAAAACAAATAACCTTTACTACAGGCGGGGGCAGCGGTACTATTGAGCTCCGCGCAAATTCTGCACAGGGTAAATTAATAGCAACGGGCAGTTACGAAGGCGGGATAACGATACCTGCCGGACAAGGCATTAACGATTTATATTTTGTGTTTAACGGGCCACCGGTTGCGGTGCGTGCCATTAAATTCAACGACGATAATTGATATTACATTAACATTAAATTTTGAAAACATGAACAAGCGTAGGGACTTCCTAAAAAATATGGGGACATTAGCCGTAGGATCGGTATTGTTATCCTCTTATAAATTTGCACCAAGATCTGTTAGTAACCCGGGCATACAGCTTTATACATTTCGCGATGAAATGCTGGCAGACCCAAAAGGTACTTTGAAAATAATTGCCGATCTGGGCATTAAACAAGTTGAATCAGCAGCAAGCAGCAAAGGTTTATTTTACGGATTAACACCCCAGGAAATGAAGAAGACCTGCAAAGAGTTTGGATTAACCCTACGCAGTGCACATTGCAGTATTGACAGCAATTGGCAAAATACAATAAAGCAGGCGTCAGAATCAGGACAAGAATACCTGGTATGCTCTACTATACCATTCTCTGGCGATACTGTTGAAAATTACCAGAAAATAGCAGAGCGCTTTAACAAAGCCGGCCAGGAATGCCTGGATGCCGGTTTAAAGTTTGGCTATCATAACCACGATTACGAGTTTAAGACAGACCAGGGGTTGGTGTTATATGATGTATTGCTTGCAAATACAGACCCTGAGCTTGTAAATATGGAAATGGACCTGGGCTGGGTAGTTGCCGCAGGTAAAGACCCGTTGGCTTATTTTAAAGAGTACGGCCCTCGTTTCCCGCTATGGCACTTAAAAGACATGAAAGGCAAAAACAGCGTAGAATTTGGTAAAGGATCATTAGATATTAAAGGATTACTGCAACACAGCAAAGAGGCTGGTATGAAATATTTCTTTATCGAGCAGGAAGAGTACCCTGCAGGTTCGCCATTAGCCAGCATGAAGATAAATATGGAATACCTTAAAACAGTTGATGCTTAATTAAGCAATTACATTGCTACACTATGCCCGGGGCGTGGGTCCTCGGGCAATATTTCCATATCCGGATACTCAATATAGTCGGCATACCATTGTATGGCGCCTACCACGTCCAGCGCATCTTCTGATGAAATATCTATGGTCTCAAAGGCATATAGCTTGCTGTGCGCATATCCAAACAATTGTATCTCGTTAGGATTGGGCTGAAAGCTGTCTTCATTAAGGCAATACACTCTGATTTTCAAGTCTGTGTCCCTTGAATGAATTACGTCTCTGCATGGGTTATTTGGATCGGTCGCTAAGAGATATACATTGTACTCCATATTATCTTTAACAACACTGTCCGCCGATAGTTTCAGGTTTTATTTTTTGATTAGCAATTAGTTGGCATTGCATGCTTTCTTAAATAAACCCCCGCTTCTATTTGTGCTGATAAACCGGTAGCCGCGCTATGCCTTCGTGTAAAAATCTCCCTTGCTGGGGAAATTTTTCTTCATTTAATTTTTTTATTAGGAATTAAAATATCTTTTTTTACCTTTATGTAACAGCCATGTTACAGTTGGCATTTCTTTTGACTAATCAATAGTAGCCCTCTCAAAGGGTTGTTTTTCATAGGTAGATGTAGGGTCGAAATACTGCGAGAGTCTTTCGGCCCTTTTTTAACCAAACAATATGCTTTTTTAAATAAATTTCGCCCCAATTAATATTTACATACAGAACAAGGCCGCATTTTTACGTGTGGCCTTGTTGTTTTTATACAGGGTCATAAATTTTTGTTTTTTTAAACCGCTTGAACCACCGGCGGCTCAATTACTTCCAGTTTGCGCCTGGCTTTTAGTTTTTCGCGGTGCAGATAGCGCCAGTGCAACATACCAATTAACAGGGCGGCAATACCCTCGCCCATCAGGGTGTCGGTGGTTCCTATCCACTTCGATATGGCCCCTACAAGTAATCCGCCCAAAGGCTGCATCCCGAAAAAGGCCATCGCGTAAAAACTGATCACCCGGCCGCGCATATTCTGGGCGACCGTAGTTTGTATCAGCGTATTACTCACTGTGATCTGCGACATCATTCCAAAACCGGCAATAGTAACAAACAGCAGCGCCAGCGCGTAGTTATGTTCGTGCGAGAAAAGTACCAGCCCCGTACCAAACACCAGCGTATTGATAAATAAGATCTTTTTAAGGTTGGCCCCGGTTTTTTGTGACGCCAGGAATATCGCGCCCGAAAATGCACCCAACCCGATAAAGCTGTCAATAATGCCGAAGGTTGTGGCTGTTCCTTTAAAAACATCCCTTGCATAGTAAGGGATCAACGTACTGAACGGCAGTACCATCAAACTGATCAATGCCAGCATGATCAGCACAAACATAATAGATGGCGTACGTTTAATGTAGGAGAATCCTTCGCGCAATTCGCCAAATACATTTTTGGGATGCGGCTTACTCACATATTTGGGCAGGCGCATCATCAATAATGAACCTATAACGGCAATAAAACTAATGGCGTTACCAACAAAACAGGCCCCGTCGCCCAGGCCTTCCAATACCAGGCCGGCAATAGCCGGACCGATGAGCCGGGATAAATTCACCATGGACGAGTTAAGCGCAAGCGCATTAGGCAGGTCATTTTTATTCTCAACCATTTCATAAACCAATGACTGCCGGGCGGGAACATCAAACGCATTGATTATACCCAGCATAACGCTAAGCGATAATATCTCCCAAACCTCATAATGTTTCAGTAAGATCAATGTGGCCAGCAATACCGCCTGTATCATGGATGCTACCTGGGTAACCAGTAAAACTTTATAGCGGTTATATCTGTCGGACACCACGCCGCCCATCAGTGAAAATAAAAATGACGGAAACTGGCTGGCAAACAGCGTTACGCCCAGCATAAATGTAGAATGTGTAAGCGTATAAATAACCCAGCTTACCGCTGTTTTTTGCATCCATGTGCCAATTAATGATATGGATTGCCCTGTAAAATATAACCTGTAATTTCGGCTCTTAAATGCCCTGAATGTATTAATGTCCATGTATTTCTTCTTTCCCTTTATCCTCTGATATTATTAGCGTTTACTCAAACTCAACGATCTTTGTTAACGTGCCGATAGCTTTTTTCAGCAGTTCCTGTTCTTCTTTGGTGCAGGTGCCGGTAATAGCTTTGGTAAGCCATTCGTCCCTTTCATTCCGTACCTGCAGCATGATCTTTTCGCCTGCGGCAGACAGGCTGATGTTTACCTTTCTTTTATCTGTATCTGACGCTGTACGAACAATATACCCCAACTCAAGCAAATGGCTCAAAATGCCCGACATGGATTGATTGGTGATCTTTTCGATAGCAGCAAGCTCGCTTGGCAGCATTTCTTTGTTTTGTAGTAATAATGAAAGTGTAGAGCGCTCGGTCAACGATAATTGCTGACCAGTTTTTGATTCTTTACGAAGCTTCTTTATTAAACGGCCCACCACTGTGCGCAGGTCCGAAACAAATTCTAAGTTATTATTATTATCCATTGTAGTAAGATAAACTAATAAGTTTACCTTACAAATATAACGCAAGATTTAGAACGGATTATCACGTGAAGGTAAATTTGGATATTAGGGGGAGTTATTTCTTCCCCATTGTTCCCGGCCGCTTCTTTTTAGCCGAAACGGATTTAGTTACCGTTGTTCCTTTGGGTGCTTTGTCCAGGTCTTTGGCTTTATCAACGCAGAATTGGTACGCGTTAGCCATTAATATTTTAATATAGTCTTTTGGCAAGTCGGTTTTTTCATTAATACGGATGTAACGATATTGTGAGCCATTGCCTAACAATATTTTTTGCGGATCATCAATGTGCGCTCCCCAATAAAACCCAAAATGTGCAGAGTCGTTATTATAAATGGCGATGGTACAAAAAGTATCCCCAAGTTTGTGAGACAATGCCCAGCCAAAAGCCACCGCGTTGTAATTGTCATAGATTAGCTCGTTGGCGTCAGGATATTCATCCCAGATAAAATCACGGAGCCACAAAGCCAGTTCCTGCATCTTCGGAGAGAACGGACGAAGAAAAACCAGAAGATCGGTATTATCTGCTTTTGCCATTGTCTACTATAAATCGACTCTTTATTCCTTCGGTTCTTTCCATTCCCAATGCTCACCAAAGAAACCGGCACTTGCTATCTTGCCGGGATGCACCGCATCCGGCGGTGTATTCAAATCTACTATCGCCCAATCGGGCAACATGGGTATTTGTTTCGAGTTATTTAGGTACGCGTCCTCTCTAAACGTAAATCCACTGTTTAACACAATGTAATGTTTTTGATTTTGGGGATTAGGATAGATCATGATCAGCCCATGATCTTTTGCGGGGTAAGTTGCATTGCCTGTCCGGATCTGCGTATCGGTCCATTTAATCGGGAGTTTGCCGTTTAGTCTGGCTATCAGCCTGTTACTATGCGCATCGCCAAACAGGATCAAGTTTGATGACATATCCGCGGCGGTTATCTCATAATCCATTTTCACAATAGGGTCGCCGCGAAACTGGGTGCGCCATTGTTCAATAAAACGGTTCATTTCGGTTTTGCTCCATTTATCAAATAGCACGTTCTTGCTTGCTCCCGATGGCTTAACCACAATAAATGCCGACATAAACGCATCATCAACAGGCCCCTGCAGATTGTGTTTTTTAGCAAGTGTTGCTGTGGCAGGCCCGTGAAGCCATTTCCCATGTTCCACGTGGAATGATAAGACCTCCGCTTTAGTTGTGGCAATTTTAAGGTCTGTATCATCAATTTTTAGGCGGGTTGCTTTCCCATTCTTAAGCAATCCCGATAGCTGTGAGGTTATCAAACTAAGCGCAGTTACATTTTCTGTTTTAAGCGTTATCGTATTTCCCGTAACGCCACCATCAATCCGCGCTTTGCTCCAATGTTCGCCCAGGGCATCAATCTGCTGCCAATACATTTTGTTGTATTTTAGCGTATAAGTGGTAAAATGCAGGTCAACCGGTGGCGGGTTCTTGCCGTTTGCCTGTGCTATGGCCAATAAACTATCCGCCGTTTTTGCGGCAGCTTTGGTATAGCCGTGCCCCATATCAATTCCCCATATACGGTTAAGCTTTAACCCCTCCTTTTTCATAGCAACCTCCATAACGTCTGCCGCTTGCTGTTGCGGGTCTTTGTCGCCATTATAGGCATACAGGGGTAAATTAGACAGATTACTTGCGTAGTCGGTGCAATCATACAAATGCCATAGTTTTTTTTCGTATTCGGTTGGGTGCAGCTCCTCATGCCCGTACTTCAGCATGAAATCAACCGTCTCAGAAAAGCCGGCACCGGGATTTGCCGCCAGCCACATATCCGGGTAATGTACCGCGAAATGCCAGGCAGCCGCGCCCCCCATCGAGAATCCGCGGTCAAACAGACCGTTTTTGTTGATCTTATACTTTTTTTCCGCATCAGCCAATGCTTCCAGAACATCCACCTCGCCGGCCAGTTTAAAAGCATTGCAGTATCGGCCGTAAGGATAAAGCATAATGGTGTTTTTCATAACCGGCATTGATCCTGTAAAACCCTTGCCGTCTGCAATAAAGTTTACTTCGCTTAAAGTTTCGCCGCGCCCGTGAAACCATAGTGAAAGATCAAAAGCCGGCCCGCTTGCCTGGTAATTATCCGGCACAGATACCCCATAAGGCTGTACCGAACCGTCTATCTTTGAAATATAGCCACGCACCACCTCTCCTTTTTGCGAAGCCCACGGTGCTTTTTTGTCTTTAAGAGCCTTCGCTCTTGCCAAACCTTCCTGCAAGATCTTCTTTCCGGATATAACATCTTTAGGCGCGAAAAATTCCTGGTATTTTAGTGCATAATCAACGGCTTTGTAATAGATCATCACGTCAGGCAAAAGCGAATTTATAAAAGGGTCCTTTCTTTGTTCCAGGGCTTCAATGTCTTTCCCTAATTGCACTAAACCCACACCCAGTTCATCATGGTCGTTATCGCCTATCGTTATGCCTTCTGGCGGGATTCGCCTTACATTCTGTGCAACCGCTTTCGGGGCAAATGCCGCGTTGCAACACACCGCAAATACGATCAAAAAGGCAGCTAAGCGGTTCATGGCTATCGGTTTATATCAAAGTAAAAATAGTGCATAAATTTGCTTTTATTCTCTTTTAATTTTTGCTTATATTAGTTTCGTCTATAAACTCCGCAGCACAATGTTTCAGGTTAGTTTTTTAGTTACAAGTTAAATAATACTATTTTAGCGAGAATTTATGCATTCGTCCGAAAATTACGACGTCCTCATTACCAAGATCAATACTTTCATCAGGAAGTATTATCTGAACAACCTTTTGCGGGGGCTGATATTTTTGTGCGCGGGCCTGTTTTCGGCCTATGTTGTTATAACTTTAAGCGAGTATTTCGGCAATTTTAATTCATTTTTCAGGGGGATACTTTTTTACGGATTTATCCTGCTTAACCTCGGCCTTATCGGCTGGCTGGTTATCCCCCCTTTAATGGCCTGGTTAAAATTAGGCACCACATTAACCCACGATGAAGCCGCCGAAATTATAGGTAAACACTTCGCCGATGTTAACGACAAACTGCTTAACACCCTGCAACTTAAGAAACTGGCCGGCCAAGACGGGCACCACCGCGCGCTGATAGAAGCCAGTATAGACCAAAAGATCGAAAACTTAAAGCCTGTACGTTTTCCATCGGCTATCAACATCAAAGAAAATTCAAAATACCTTAAGTGGATCCTGGCCCCTGCAGCGATAATTATCATTATCGGCCTGGCCGCGCCGTCTATCTTAACAGAAAGCACAAAAAAAATAATCAGGCATAACGAATACTTTGCGCCGGTCGCGCCGTTTCAGTTCGTTGTGTTAAATACCGGGCTTTCGGCTGTGCAGGGCGAGGACCTGAAGCTTAACCTGAAACTAACCGGCAACCAATTACCGGCTGATGTTTATGTAGAAACAGCCAATAATACTTTTAAGCTGGATAAAGAAAACGCAAGTAAATTTCATTACCTGTTTACTAATCTTCAGCAAAACACCAGCTTCAGGTTAGCTGGCAATGGCTTTACCTCGCAGCTGTATGAAATAAAGGTAAACCTGCGCCCGTCCTTATTACATTTTGACGTTGAGCTAAAATATCCTGCTTATCTGCATAAAAAAAATGAAACGCTGTCTAATGCCGGCGATTTGACCATTCCGGCCGGAACAACTGTAAAATGGCTGTTCCATACACAGAATGCTACCGGACTTTCTTTCGAGATGAATAACCAATTGCATGCGCTTACTCCTGCCGGCAATGACCTTTTTGAGCATAGCGAACGGGTCAACAAACCCTCCGTATACAAGTTAAACCCTGAAAACGCGGTAGTTAAGCAAAGCGACTCGGCGTCGTACCGCATCAATACCATTGCTGATGAGCCGCCGACCATAAACGTAGCTGAAAAACCAGACTCGGTTAGTCACCAGGCATTTTACTTTAATGGCAAGATCCAGGACGATCATGGGTTTTCATCGCTGACCTTTCATTATAAAATTGGCACACCCGGTGATAAAAATAACGGACGGGACATGGCTAAGTCGGTTAAGGCTGATCTGAACCAATCGCTGTCTGATTTCTTTTATTTCTGGAACCTGAAAGAACTGGGTATAAAACCCGGCGACCAGGTGACCTACTTTTTTGAGGTAGCCGACAATGACGATGTAAACGGGCCAAAAAAGGCCCGGAGCCCGGAACGCACCTTACACATGCCGGACGCTAACGAAATGCGGGCCGAACTAAACGCAGGCACCACGGGCGTAAAACAAAAAATGCAATCGGCCATAAAACTGGCAGATCAGATAGAGCATGATGCGAAGAAGATCGATCAGATGCTGTTGAACAAAAACACGCTCTCGTTCGACGAAAAGAAACAGGTGGATGATCTGCTGCAAAAAAGAAAAGAATTAGACGACCTGGTTAAGCAAATACAGGAAGAAAACAGAAAGAACTTGTATAATAGACGAGAAACCGAGCAGCAAAACAAGGAATTATTAGACGAGCAGAAACAAATTGAGAATTTGTTAAACAACGTGCTTGACCCCAAAACCAAAGAGTTGTTGCAAAAACTACAGCAGCTTATGCAGGACGAGCAAAAAGACGGCACCCGCAATGAATTGTCTAAAATGCAAATGGATAATAAGTCGCTTAAAAAGGAGCTTGACCGGATGTTGGAGCTGTACAAAAAGCTTGAGTTTGACCAAAAACTAAATCAAAACATCAACCAGTTAAAAAAACTCGCAGAGAAACAGCAGAAATTATCCGAAGATAGCAAGCAAGCCGACGCCCAACCCAAAACGGGTAATGATAAAGAACAAACCGACCGGCTGCAGCAACAACAACAAAATTTAAACAAAGAGTTCCAGGATATTAAACAGAATTTAAAGGACCTGGATAATGCCGAAAACAAGCAGGATTTTAAAAATCCGCAAAGCGAAGAAAAAAATATCGAAGAAAAAATGAACCAAAGCTCAGATCAATTGTCTAAAAACGATAAATCAAAGGCTTCTGAGTCGCAGCAGGAGTCGGCAAAACAAATGCAGCAGCTTGCACAAAAAATGGAACAGGACCAGGAAGAGCAGGATTCAGAACAAACTGAAGTGGCTGTAAAGCAACTGCGCGAGTTGTTAAAAAGCCTGGTTAACAGCTCTTTTAGCCAGGAAAAAGTGATGGAATCTTTTAAGGGCCTTGGCATGGCCGATCCTAACTATATAACCTTGACGCAGACGCAGAAAAACATAAAGGACAACCTAAAAACTGCCGAAGACAGTTTGTTTGCATTAAGCAAGCGCATCCCGCAGATCCAGTCGACCGTTAACAGCGAAATAGGCGCGATCAACTCACGTATTGATAACGCGATCGATAATTTAAGCGACAGGCGCACAGCAGAGGCAACCAGTAACCAGCAATATGCCATGACGTCGATGAATAATCTTGCTTTGATGCTGAGCGATGCTTTGGCCCAGCTGCAAAACAAAATGAGTTCAAAAAACGGCAAGGGTAAATCTAAGCAGATGTCTGTTTCGCAATTAAGGCAAATGGAAGAGAAGCTTAGCCAAAACATGCAGAAAATGCGCGACCAGATGCAGAAGCAGGGCAATACCCCCATGGGGCAGAGCCAACGCGGGCAAATGAGCGAACAACTGGCAAAAATGGCCCGCGAACAGGAAATGATAAGACAGTCTTTACAGGAAATTAACAATGATTTAAGCAAAGATGGAGGTGCCGGAATCAAGGATGCTGATAAAATATCGCAGCAAATGGAACAAACTGCCAAAGATATCGTAAACAGGAAAATAACCGATGAGGCATTAAACAGGCAAAAGGAGATCCATACGCGTTTATTGGAAGCTGAAAAGGCTGAACAGGAACGAGAGCAGGACAAGCAAAGAGAGAGCCATGTGGGAAAGGACATGCCTCCGGGGTATATAAAGGCGCTGCAGGACTATCAGCAACTAAATGAAAAACAAACAGAGCAAATTAAAACCGTAGCCCCGGGTCTTAATTTGTATTATAAGCAAAAAATAAAATCGTATTTTGATCAACTTAATGCCAAATAACATGGACCCGGTACCAATTCATTCCACTGACTTATATACTTTGCAACTCCCTTCTGTTAGGGAGAGTATAACGGTATTGGAAAACCTGATAGAAGAAATTGCTGACAAATATCATGTTACAGATGATATTTTTGCCAATATGATGACTTGCCTTAATGAGGCGGTTACCAACGCTATTGTACACGGCAATAAACTAAACCCGGCCAAATTGGTAATTGTAAATGTTGAGGTTGATCCAAAACGCGCCACCTGGACCATCACAGACGAAGGGGATGGTTTTGATTATAACCACCTGCCCGACCCAACCGCCGAAGAAAACCTTGAAAGCCTTACCGGGCGTGGCGTTTTTATTATTAAACACCTTGCAGACCAGTGCGTATTTAATGCCAAGGGCAATGAGGTTGAACTGCTATTTAAATTATAATGCCCTCCGTACAGTTTTTTGAAGAAGACATAACCTACAAGCTTAAAAACAAAACAAAGGTGCGCCAATGGATCAATGAAACCATTGTAGCCGAGGGCTTTAAGCTCCAGGAGCTTACTTATATTTTTTGCTCGGATGCTTATTTGCTGCAGATCAATCAGCAATACCTCGATCATGACACTTATACCGATATCATCACCTTTGATAATTCAGAGTACGAGGGTGAAATAACCGGTGATATCTTCATATCCATACCCCGCATACAAGAAAACGCGGCTATCTTTAAAGTTTCAGAAACAGACGAGTTGCACCGCGTAATAATCCACGGCGCGCTGCACCTTTTAGGGTATACTGACAAATCTCCGGCCGACAAGAAAAAAATGACAGAAAAAGAGGACTACTATTTGGCTAAACGCTTATTTATTAGCTAATTTTACTGTATTCAAATCTGAAACTCAATTTTTAACACTATGAAAATATTAGCAATTTTTTTCGCGCTGCTGTTTGTTAGCGCGCCGGCATCGGTTTACGACTTTAAACTGAAAACCATTGATGGCAAAGATTTCTCTTTAGCCAAGTACAAAGGCAAAAAAATATTAGTGGTTAACACGGCATCAAAATGCGGCTTTACGCCGCAGTACAAAGAGCTGGAGCAGCTTGCCGAAACTTACAAAGACAAATTGGTTATTGTAGGTTTCCCTGCAAATAACTTTGGCGGACAAGAGCCGGGTACCGATGCGGAAATTAAAACTTTTTGCTCAGACCTTTACAAAGTTACTTTCCCTATGAGCACCAAGGTAAGTGTTAAGGGCGATGACATTGCCCCGTTATTTAAATACTTGACCACCGCTGAAAACCCTGATTTTACAGGCGAGATCAAATGGAACTTCGAGAAATTTTTATTAGACGAAAATGGTAAATTGATCCACCGTTTCCGTTCAAAAACAACACCTATGGATCCTGCTATCACCGGCAATCTATAATCACATTTAATCATAAACAAGAAAGCCACCTGATGATCGGGTGGCTTTTTTTATTTAGTTCTTTTTAGCCTTATTTTCTGCATCTTCCTGTGCTTTCTTTATCGAATCCTGCTTAGCCTTGGCGACTTTCTTTTTCTTGTTAAAGAACCCTTTCAGCAAGAAATTATGCTGTGCAGCGGTAAGGTCCTCATTTAAAGTATTGGTAGTTTTATGTACATTTTGCATGGTTGTTTTTGCCTGGGCAACGGTCTTTTCCATTTCGCGGGCCATTTTATCGTTGTTTAACAACCGGCCTATGCTGCCTTTACCACCATTTACTTTAGCTACAATTTGCGACAGGCCGTCAATAAGAGATCCCGCATTATCGGCCATTTTAGTAAACTTAGCTATAATTTTATCCACATCAACCGGGTTAACAGATCCTATTTGGTCGCCATTATTAACCATGGTTGTAGTGTTTGCTCCACCGGGCATTAATACTACTAATTTATCGCCCATTAAGCCGTCGCTGCCAATACTCATCTTAGCATCTTTCTTGATGAATTTTTTAACATCGTCATTGATGGTAAGCACCACCTGTACCGTGGTATCATTAACAATATTAATATCATTAACCACACCTACGTTTATACCGGCAAACCTAACGTTGTTACCAACCTGTAAGCCGTTAACATTTTTAAATTTTCCGCTTAGTTTAATGGTCGAGTTGAACAGGCTTTTTTGGTTGCCAATAAAAAATATGGCGGCTATTAACACCAGCAGGCCCACAAACGTAAATAGCCCTATTTTTAATTTCTGCGAAGAGGTTGTTTTCATGATATATCCTTAAAAAATGATTGTACAATTTTGTTCTTTGATTTTTGAAGGCTGTCAAACGTGCCCTCTTCAATGTATTCGCCATCGTCCATGATCACAACCCTGTCAGCAGTAATCCGGGCGCATTCCATATCATGGGTAATGATGATGGAAGTGGTCTTATATTTCTTTTGCATGTTCAGGATCAGCTCGCTTATCTCGCGCGAGGTGATGGGGTCAAGGCCTGTCGTGGGCTCGTCATAGAGCATAATTTCGGGTTTGATAATAAGCGTTCGTGCAAGCCCGGCCCTTTTACGCATACCGCCGGACAGATCAGACGGCATTTTATCGATAGCATCCGCCAGTCCAACACCGTCCAATACCTCTTCAACACGTCTATCTATCTCTGCCTGGTCTTTTAGCTTTAATACCCGGGTAAGCGGAAACTCCAGGTTCTCACGCACGGTCATTGAATCATACAAAGCGCCGCTTTGAAACAGGAACCCGATCTTCATCCGCAATTCTTTCAATTCCTTTTCGTTTAAACCGGCCACTTCTTCACCAAATACTTTTAAGGTACCGGCGTCGGGGATCAGCATACCGACAATACATTGTATGGTAACAGATTTTCCCTGGCCAGACCGGCCCAATATCACCACGTTTTCGCCGCGGTGCACTACCAGGTTAATGTCTTTTAAAACATCTTTACTGCCGAAGGATTTCTTGAGATGTTTGATCGCGATGACCGCTTCCTGCTTATCATGGGTTTTCTTTTCTTTCGGCTCCGCCTTTGTCGCTTTCTCTTCCATGATTTATTTGTAAAATAATATGCTGGTGATCTGCACGGCAATGGCATCGATCACGAAGATCCATAATGATGCGGTTACCACGGCCGAGTTGGCAGCCAGGCCCACGCTTTCAGTTCCTTTGCTTGAATGGAAGCCTTTGTAGCAGCCCACAAAGCCAATAGCAAGCCCGAAGAATATGGTTTTAATAAAAGCGGGTAAAAAATCGGTGTAATCAAGCGATGCGATCACTTTAGTGGCATATAACGATATGCTGATATGATCTCGCAGGTTAAGGGCCAGGAAACCGCCAAATAAGCCTATCACATCGCCAACTACAGACAGTATAGGCACCATAATGGTGGTAGCTAAAATACGGGTTACAACCAGGTATTGCAGGGGGTTGGCGCCGGATACATCCATGGCATCCAGCTGCTCGGTAACCTTCATGCTGCCCAGTTCAGCGCCGATGCTTGACGCGATCTTGCCGGCACAGATAATAGCAATAATAACCGGGCCTATCTCGCGAATGAAGGATACGGAAAGGGTTTTGGGCAACATACTTGCCGCGCCAAAACTAACAAGGGTGGGCCTTAATTGTAAAATTAAAACCACACCCATGATAAATGAGGTAATACCAACCAACATCATTGACCGGTAACCTATCTCATAACATTGCCTTACAAACTCAGACCATTCAAACCCGCCTACAAAAATATTTTTGAAGAAACGGATAAAAAATGATACTTGCTCGCCAATGTCTTCCAGCCATCTTTTCCAGCCGGGTATAGTAATCTCTTCTGCCATAGGTGATGATATTAGTGTACTAACAACAAAGTTTTGCTTAATTGTTTTTAGCCTTCAATATACCATCCCGTAGCAGCAGGTTTATTATTGTAGCATCGGCACGTCTATGATGAGTAAGCGGGTATCTGCTCCGGTATCAATGGTAATTGAACTGGTATCATAAACACCCAACGCGTCCTTTTTGTTTAAAAGCTCATTGTTTATTTTAACAGAGCCTTCCAAAACAAATATATAAGCACCGTTACCGGCATTCTTAATATCATAATTTATCGTTTTTCCGGCTTCAAACCGGCCCATAGAGAAGGTAGCATCCTGGTTTATCCACAGGGCATCAACGTTTTTATCGCCGGTTACCAATGTGGTAAACTCGTTAAGTTTAAATTGACCTTTATAATCCCGTTGGTCATAGCGTGGAACGATGTTCCTTACTTTAGGGAATAACCAGATCTGCAAAGTATTGGCTGCCTCTGTTTTTGAGTGATTATATTCTGAATGTTCAACACCCGTTCCGGCTGACATTACCTGCACTTCGCCGGCATTGATAACGCCGATGTTGCCCATACTGTCCTTATGTTCTAATGCTCCCTGTAACGGAATAGTAATAATTTCCATATTATCATGCGGATGTGTGCCGAAGCCCATACCGCCGGCTATAATATCGTCGTTTAATACCCTAAGGGCACCAAAATGAACTTTATCGGGATGATAATACCCGGCAAAACTGAATGAGAAATTGGCTTTTAACCATCCGTGATCGCTTGTTCCCCGCTCATTGGCAGGATAAAATGTACTTTTCATATTGTTAAATTTACATGTTTAAACATACAATACTTATTCCACTAATTAATATTATGTATTTTTGCGGAAATTATACGTTCATTGATGACAAAAAAGGCAATAATTGTAGGTGCAAGCGGACTAATTGGCAGTAGCCTGCTAAACATTCTGCTAACTCATCCTGATTATAGCGAGGTTTTAATAATCGCTCGTAAAAAAACTAAGTCGAGTAGTATAAAGCTGAAGCAGATCATTACTGATCTGGATCTTCTTGATGAGCATATTGATGAAATAAAAGGAGACGTATTATTTTGCTGTTTAGGTACAACCAAAAGCCAGACACCGGACGAGAATGAGTATCGAAAGATTGATCATGATTACCCGGTAAAACTGGCAGAGATCGCGTTTAAAAACGGAATAGCGCAATTTCACTTTGTTTCTGCAATTGGAGCCAACGCACTGTCGTCAAACTTTTATTTAAAAACAAAAGGCGAGACAGAGCGGGATATAAAAGCTATCGGCTTAGAAAGCATCTTTATCTACCAGCCTTCTTTTTTAGAGGGCCGTAAAGTAAGGCAACGGACGGGCGAGAAAATAGCCATTGCTGTTTTAAAAGTGATAGGGCCATTCCTATTTGGAAGTTTAAAAAAATACCGGGCCATAAAGGCAAGCGATGTTGCTAAAGCCATGTTTAATCAATCATTAAAAAACAAAACGGGTGTGTTTACTTACACATCTGATAAAATAAAGAAAAGAGCGTGAGCACTTATATATCTGTAGAGAACCTGGGCCATTCATTTCATGACAACTGGCTGTTTAAAAATATTACGCTTGGTATTAACCGTGGCAGGCGCGTAGCGCTGGTGGGCATTAATGGTGCCGGTAAATCGACTTTGTTAAAATTATTGGCTGGCCAGTTTTTACCTACCGAAGGTAAGGTTGTACAAACTAAAGACCTGCGCATGGGCTACCTGGAGCAAGACCCGGGCTTTAAAGACGCGGTTACTATAAGTGATTATATCTTTCACGCCGATAACATACAGCAACAAGCCATCCGCAAATATGAAGAGTTGCTGGAGAATGACCCTGACAACGTCAAAGCACTTGATGCCGTAATGGAAGAGCTAAGCGAGGTGGATGCCTGGGAATATGAGTATAAGATCAAAACTATTTTAGGCCGGTTGGACATCCATCATCTTAATCAAAGCATAACAACATTATCGGGCGGGCAAAAGAAAAGGCTGGCGCTGGCCAAGCTTTTAATTGAGGACCCGGACCTGTATATTTTAGATGAGCCTACCAACCATTTGGATATTGACACCATTGAGTGGCTTGAAAAACTATTGACCGATGGCTCAAAGACCATCCTGATGGTTACGCACGACAGGTATTTCCTGGATAACGTTTGTAATGAGATCTTAGAGATAGACCGGGGCAAGATCATCCCCTACGTAGGTAACTACGGCTATTATTTAGAGCGCAAGGCCGAGCGTGAAGCTTCGGATGAAGCGACCTTTCAGAAAAACTCCAATCTTTTACGGAAGGAACTTGAGTGGATGCGCCGCCAGCCAAAAGCTCGCGGCACCAAATCGAAGTCGCGGATAGATGCTTTTTATGATTTGGAAGCCAAGACGCAAAACGGAGGGCCAAAGCAAACGGTTGAGCTAAGTGTTAAAACCGCGCGCCAGGGAAATAAGATCATGGAGATCCATAATATCAGTAAGGCATTTAATGGCAATACTTATATAGATCATTTCAACTACGTATTCAAAAAAGGCGACAGAATTGGCTTAGCCGGTAAAAACGGTGCGGGTAAATCGACCTTGTTGAATATGATCACCGGGAATCTATTACCGGATAGCGGCCATATTGAGAAAGGCGAAACTACTGTGATGGGTTATTTCCACCAGGCTGGTATAACCTTTAAAGATGATGAGCGGGTAATCGATATCGTAAAGAACGTTGCCGAGTTTATTACGATGGCCGATGGCAAGATGATATCTGCTTCTGCCCTGTTAACTTTGTTCTTATTTCCACCCGCTAAACAGTATGGATTTATATCCAAGCTAAGTGGTGGCGAGAAAAAGCGCCTGCAGTTAATGAGCATCCTGATGAAGAACCCGAACTTCCTGATCCTGGATGAGCCTACCAACGATTTGGATATTGATACGTTGAATGTATTGGAAGAGTTTTTAACCAACTATTCGGGCGTGTTAATGATAGTATCGCACGACAGGTACTTGCTGGACAAGTTAACCGAGCAATTATTTATTGTAGAGGGCAAAGGCCATGTACGCATCTATAACGGCAACTATTCATCCTATCGTTTAGAGCAGGAAGATCAAAAACAACAGGACCGCGCGGATAAAGCAGCAGGTGTAACACCTGCTTCGACAACAGTCGCACCTAAAAACAAACTGAGCTTTAAGCAGCAAAAAGAGATGGAAACGCTGGAGAAAGATATCGTTGCTATAGAAGATCAAATAAAGGAATTAAACAAGAAGCTAAACTCCGGAATAGACAACAGTACTATAGTGGATACAGCGAAGAAAATAAGTGATCTGACCAACGACCTGGATGAAAAAAGCCTGCGCTGGTTAGAATTATCCGAATTAAAAGAAGCCTAATGAAACCATCAGACGTTATTGCATCATTAGGCGTTATTATATTATTGATAGCGTTTTTATTAAATTTATATAAGAAAATATCGGCTAACAGCCGTGCGTATTGTTTTATGAATTTTGCAGGAGCAGCGCTTTGCGGCTTCTCGTCATACCTGATCAGCTTCTACCCATTTGTGGTTTTAGAAAGCATTTGGGCTGGTTTTGCACTGGTATCATTCTTTAAAGTTCCACGTGGAACACCAGATAAAGAATAAAAAAAACATGTTCCACGTGGAACATGGCGAATAAAAAAAGAAGACAGTTAGTGTTCCACGTGGAACATGGAGGTTAAAATGTTTAGAAAATACGATGTAATTGTAGTGGGTGCCGGCCATGCCGGGTGTGAGGCAGCAGCAGCAGCGGCTAACCTTGGGTCGTCTGTTTTGTTGATCACCATGAACATGGGGACCATTGCGCAGATGAGCTGCAACCCTGCTATGGGCGGCGTTGCCAAGGGGCAAATAGTGCGCGAGATTGATGCCATGGGTGGTTATTCGGGCATTATAACAGATAAAACATCTATACAATTCAGGATGCTTAACCTGTCAAAAGGCCCCGCTATGTGGAGCCCAAGGGCGCAAAGCGACCGGATGCGCTTTGCCGAAGAATGGCGATTGGCATTGGAAAGAACGCCAAACGTTGACTTTTGGCAGGACACCGTTAACTCATTATTGATAACAAATAACACCATTAAAGGTGTCCGCACTTCGCTCGGAATAGAGATAGAAGCGGATGCTGTCGTGCTGACTAATGGCACATTCATGAACGGCGTTATCCATATTGGCGAGAAAAAATTTGGCGGCGGCCGCGCTGCTGAGAAAGCTACAACGGGTATTACCGAGCAATTAATCACTTTAGGGTTTGAATCCGGCAGGATGAAAACTGGCACGCCACCACGTATCGATGGCCGTAGTTTGAACTATTCGGTGATGGAAGAACAATGGGGCGATGAAGATCGCGGCCGTTTCTCTTATACCGATGTTGAGCAAATACAAGAACAACGTTGCTGCTGGATAACCTATACCAACACCAAAGTACACGAAACATTAAAGGAAGGCTTTGAAAAATCGCCTATGTTTACCGGGCGCATCAAGGGGCTTGGGCCAAGGTATTGCCCATCAATAGAAGACAAGATCAACCGATTTGCAGAACGCGATCGTCACCAGATATTTGTAGAACCTGAAGGATTAAACACTGTAGAGATCTATGTAAACGGATTCTCGACATCATTACCTGAGGATGTACAATACAAAGCGCTGACCCAAATACCGGGTTTTGAAAACGCCAAAATGTTCCGCCCCGGTTATGCCATCGAGTACGATTACTTCCCGCCTACCCAGCTTGGCCTGACCTTAGAAACCAAACTGGTGAGCAATCTATATTTTGCGGGACAGATAAACGGCACCACCGGGTACGAGGAAGCGGCCTCGCAAGGTTTCATCGCGGGCATTAACGCGCATCAAAAACTAAAGGATAAACATGAGCTGATCATGAAAAGATCAGAGTCATATATCGGTGTATTGATAGATGACCTGGTGACCAAAGGCACTGAAGAGCCGTACAGGATGTTCACTTCGCGCGCCGAACATAGGTTATTACTGCGCCAGGATAACGCTGATATTCGCCTCAGCCCCATCGGCCACGAACTGGGCCTGATCAGTGACGAGCGTTTAGAAAAGGTAAATCAAAAAGTAAAAAACTCGGATGATATTGTGTCCTATACACGCACCCGTTCTATCGAGCAGGCAAACGTTAACACCTTATTGGAAGATCTGGGCACATCTCCTGTTTCGCAAAGCACCAAACTATTTAATTTGTTGAGCCGTCCGCAGGTGTCAATCAACGACCTTAAATCTGTAGATTCAACCTTTGCCGTATACTTATCAAACTATGATAAAGAAACTATTGAGCAGGCTGAAATAAAAATCAAATATGAGAGTTATTTTGAAAAGGAAATGGATATTGTTGAACGAATGAAAAAAATGGAAGACAAAGAAATCAATCCGGATTTTAATTACCAGCAAATGCAATCACTATCAAAAGAAGCTCGCGAAAAATTAATGAAGATAAAACCACGCACTTTGGGCCAGGCCTCCCGCATTTCGGGCGTGTCGCCGTCTGATATATCAGTTTTAATGGTTCACATATCAAGATAGCCCGTAAGCAATTGTAATTCAATAATTTATAAAATATTAATTTTAAGCCATTATTTTAAAATCCGAATGGTAATCTTCATAAAAACAAAAAAATCGTTTATTTCGCTTAAAAATGACGTTAAATAAAAAGGGCTGGTTTTTTCATAAAAAATATCTGTTTTTAATGCTGGTTTTAGTGGCTTTGGGCTGCGCGGTACAACAAAAACCGCAAGGAGGCCCCAGGGATCGTAATCCGCCAAAATTATTAAAGGCTACCCCACCCAACCTTACCCACAATTTCGCGGCGAAAGAAATACGTCTTGAATTTGATGAATATTTTAAACTAAACAACGCGTTCCAGGAAATTACTGTTTTCCCGGCTCCTGAAAAAAATCCGGATTACAAGACGCGGTCTAAAACTTTGGTGATCACATTAAAAGATACCTTGCTAAAAAACACCACCTACGTGATCAATTTTGGTAAGGCTATTGGCGACGTTAACGAGAATAATATTTTAAAGAATTTCACTTACGTTTTTTCGACCGGCAACCATATCGACTCGCTGACCATGTCGGGCACAGTAACCAATAACGATACCCAACTAAAAGAAAAGGACGCGACTGTGATGCTCTTCACGTTAAAGCAAGACTCATTGCTGTTTGGCAAAAAGAAACCAAGCATCTATGCAACTACCGACTCGGTAGGTAATTTTAGGTTGAGTAATTTAAAAGAAGGCACCTACAAGATCTATGCTTTAAAAGAACAAACTCCTGACAAGATCTATGACAATGATAATGAACTGATAGCTTTCTCTACAAAGCCAATTAAGTTCACGCACGATACGTCGACCATCAACTTAAGATTGTTTAAGCAGGAGCCTTCCAAAGTCAGGTTCGTAGCGCGTAGTTTTACAACGGATGGAACCATGCAGTTTACATTTAATAAACCCATAGCAAAACCATCTGTAAAGATCATCTATCCAAAAGGGTTGGATGAACAGAAAATAGTTGATTTTACCAAGACAGGCGACACGGCAACTGTCTATTCAAAAAACATGGACTTTGACTCTGTCCGTTTTGCGTTTTATAGTAACAATAAACCTTTGGATACTACTTATCTGCGCAAGGGCCGTAAAGAATCATATACACGGACACTCGGATTCAGGTATGGCCTGTCATTTATCAATGAATTAAAACCGGGTACAGATCTGCACTTGTATACAAACTTACCTATTGATTCATTTGAGCCATCGCTGATAACGTTAAAAGAAGATTCGGCCAGTGTTAATTATACCCTGACCAAGGATACCGGCGCAGCATCAAAAAATTTCACCCTAAAATACAGATGGAAGCAAAAAGCTGCCTATCAACTGATCATTGAAGATGCGGCATTTACTTCTATTTACGGCGATAAGAATAAACGACAGTTTAAAAAATTCAGTATTGGTAAACCCGAGAGTTTTAGCAATTTAACGCTGAGTGTTTCTGTACCGGATAGCGGGAAGATGTATGTGGTTCAATTATTAAATGAACAGAATATTGTTTTAAGAAGCGACGTTGTTACCAAAAAAACAAAAATAAATTATACCAATTACTACGTCGGCAAATTTACCATTCGTGTAGTTTATGATGATAACAAGAATGGTAAATGGGACTCGGGCAGTATAAAAGAATCACGACAACCGGAGAATATCTGGGTAAACCCGAAACAGATAACGCTACGGCCAAATTGGGATTCGGAAGAAACATTAGAGATACCCAAAGAGGTTATTGCCCGGTAAACCAACCGGAATACATTACATAGTTATTGGGCAACTTGTCTAACATGGCACGTTGTTCGCCTGTTAATGGTTTTATTTTTTTGGCGGGGGTACCGGCATATAAGTAACCCGACTCGCATATAGTTTTCTCTAACACAACAGAGCCTGCGCCTATAATTACATATTCTTCAACTACTGCATTGTCCATCACTATGGCGCCCATGCCTACCAGGGTATGATCTTTTAAAGTGCAGCCATGTACCAATGCGTTATGCCCTATCGACACATAATTACCAATATCGGTAGCCGCGCCATTATAAGTGCAGTGTATCACAGCGCCGTCCTGGATATTTGAATTATTACCGATCCGGATATAATTAACATCGCCCCGGATAACCGCATTGAACCATACCGAACATTTATCGCCCATAATTACATCGCCAACTATGGTGGCATTTTCGGCAATGAAACAGTCTTGTCCCCAGGCGGGGTTTTTATCTTTAACAGGCAGTATTAATGGCATAACTAAATTTGATTTTGTAGATTTTAAATTTACTATATTTGATTAAACCTGCCTTAATTATGAGAAACTTTATTGCTATAATATTATTTGCATCAACCATTCCCTGTAGCTTATTTGCACAAGACAAAAACACGTTAGCACCGAAAAAGGCTGTGACGTTCCCGGTAAATCTCGATATTACAAATCGGTATAACAACGCTGTCCTGAAACCGTCCTATCATCAAAAGCTGAATAAAGATACATCCGGCCTGGCGAACAACCCCCTTTATTTTCTAAAGATCGATGGCAGTGACAGAACTTATAACGCGGTGCCCATACTAAATTTGATAGATCAAGGGAGCATATCAAGTATGAATATACTGAAAGATAAACATACCACTGATCTTTATGGTGCAAAAGCGAAAAACGGTGTGATTATTATTTCCTTAATACAAGGAACAGAAATACTGCAGGAAAATAAATTGTTAGATAAATATAATATTGATAGGAAATTTAGAAAACTACCGGTGTATATAGACAGTACATTAACCGGCAGGTCTGATAACATGTTTTATGTCTCAAAAAAAATAAACGCTGTAACCGTTGCAGAAGAAAAAGAAACAGGAATGAAGTATATAAGTATTCTTACGAATGATGACAAAATCAGGCGATAGTAAATTACAAAATGACCTTATGAAAAAGTTGATCATATTGACATTACTTTTTTCCGCCATTGCCGGCAATTGTTTTGCGCAACAAGGTAAATTGGAAAAAGACACCTTGCACGTCGTTAACAACCCATCAAATAATCCGGGATTAAGATATCAGGCAAAACCATATAATGGGCCTCCTCTTTTTTCTACCCCACTTGGCACCGGGCACAGGCAGCAAGGCAAATTATACAAGGACACAGCCGAATTATCGAACACTCCTCTTTATATTGTAACGTTTAAAAGCAGCACAAAAATTTATAGTGCTAACTATATTTCTGTTTTTGTAGGTCAGCGAAAGATATTAAATATGGAGATTTATAAACAAGATTCACTAATTAAATATGGACCTAAGGCAAAAAACGGAATTATAAAATTTACGCTTGATAAAGGTAACGAACTTGTAAGTTTAGAAAAGCTGATTGATAAATACCATTTATCTAAACAATACAAAAAACTACCGGTATATATCGATAGTGCAATGGCCTTTCGCCGACCAATATATTTTGACCCCGAAATTGTTAAAACAGTATCTATAGCGACAGATAATGATACAGGCTCAAAGTTTATTAATGTATTAACTACTTCGCCCACACAAATAAAATATAATCCAAATGAATTGTATATTCGTGGTTTAACTTCGAACTGAAGGCCACGTTTTGTGTTTTAAATAGCGTGAGGGTCAATTATTGTGATTCCATTGATTTTATCAAAATCACTTATATTTCTTGTAATCAAAGTCAATTTATAATGCAGCGCTGTCGCCGCAATTATTGCGTCAGGCAGCTTAATTTTATATAGTGTCCTTAATTCGATAGTTTGTTTTGCAATAGCTTGGTCAACATCATAAATCAATGCTGTTTGCATAAGATACCCCAGCTTTTGTTTATCTGACAAAGAAAGTTTAGAATGGCCGAAAACTTCTATTTGTGTTATGATGGATATAATCGGCTCTGCCTGAAATAGCAGGTTCTTGCCTTCTTCCGGAAGTACACCGTTCAGGTAATCTATAATGGTATTTGAGTCAATTAAATATCGCGTTCCCTCTCGTCACGACTTTTTTTAACATGCTCCCTCAGTTGATCAGCTGTTTCATCAGACAATATCCCCCAAAAATCCCCCATAGTTTTCTTGGGCTTATCTTCTTTCAATTCATCTAATGCTAAAAAAGTAACTTCTATCTCTCTCCCAACATATTCTGACGGAATATCTAACTGAATATGTGTATTATCCGGCGTTAATATCGTGCGTACCATACCCAAATTTACATTAAATTTTTTAATTACTTAAATCTCTATACATTAGCATAAATAAGCGGAAATAGCTCAGCTGGTAGAGCATCAGTTTCCCAAACTGAAGGCCGCGGGTTCGAATCCCGTTTTCCGCTCAAAACCTAAATGTACTTTAAAATTAAATGAAGTATCTTATTCCTATTTTCCTTTTACTTACCTGTTATACTAAAAGCAGTGCTCAATACTTTAATGAAGTATTTAAAAAAGATCACCCGCCTGCTGACTTGCAAAAAGACGTTGACCTGGTTAAAAAGAAACTGGAAAAAGAACATGTTAATCTTTATAAATATATTAGCAAAAAGCAACTTAATTTTAAGTTCGACAGCCTCAAACAAACCATCACCAAACCTGAAAAAAGTTTCTTTTTTAATGTTAAACTACTTAGTGTTTTAACCACGATAGGTGATGGACACCTTAATGCATATATAGATTATTCTAAATTAACCAGTGCCGATACGTCAGATAATAAAGAAGTAAAAGCGCAACGTCCGGTTTACCTGTTTGATTATAAAGTAAGAGCCTGTAAGCTTTACATTTTTAAAAATAACTCAAAAGATCCTACCATAACCCCGGGTACTGAGATATTGAGTATAAATTCTATTCCGGCATCAGAGGTAATAAGCAGGCTCAGCGCTTGTATTCCGTCAGACGGTTATAATAAAACCTTTAAAGAGTTTATTTTAAACGCCGGTTCATTTCCCAGTTTGTTTGCCGGCGTCTTTTATAACATTGATACATTAAAGCTGCAACTAAAAACAAAAGATATAATAAGGAACGTAAAAGTAGTCCCATATATGGGACCAACACTTACAACCTATTCTACGCCCAAACCGCCTCCAAATGAAGAATGGAAACTGCTAACAGCAGATAGCAGTATTGCCTATCTGAAAGTACGCTCGTTTGAAAATGACCTCATATCGTCCGACAAAGGATTTCATGAAATATTTAATAACATCAATAAAAGTAAAGCCAAAATACTTATACTTGACCTGAGGGGAAATACTGGCGGTTCAATAGCTTGGTCTGGTAGTTTATTAACTTATTTTATTGACGAACCGATACACTTTTTTAAAAGATCTGAAAGCTTAACAGACGGATATTTACTAAGAGGGCTAAATAAAATTCGTGACCGGCAGATAGACTGGTTTAAAAGTTATAATGCCTTTTCCATCCTAACTCCTGCCGCAGAAAACTTTAAAGGAAAAGTATACGTATTGATAAATGGTGGATGCTTCTCGGCCACAAGTTTATTTCTTGCAAATCTTAAACAATTAAAAAAGGCAACACTTGTTGGCGAAGAAACAGGTGGCAGTGGTAATCTATGGACCGCCGGAATTATGCAAAAAATAGACTTGCCGGCAAGTAAGTTAACATTAACTTATGGTATATTACCACTTGAGTTTGGCGATCCAACCGATCAATCAGGTCATGGCATAATGCCAGATATACCCATTACTTATACCATAGAAGACTATTTAGCCAAAAAAGATCTGGAATTGGATTGGGTATTAAAAGATATAGTTAAATGATTCAAATAAATAGTATGTTCTGTGATTCCTATTTATTTGATTATTGCATATTATAAAAAACTACCTTAATCAGCGTAATCCCAAAACAGTGTAATCTATGATCTAAAACACCGTATCCTCTAAAACTTCCTGGTGCTCCAAATAATCAGTGGTATAATGCAGCCCCCGGCTTTCTTTACGCATCATGGCAGATTTTACAACGATATAAGATACCTGGATCAGGTTACGCAGTTCGCAAAGTTTAACGGATAGTTTGGTTTGCTTATAAAATGATTCCGTTTCTTCGTACAACAAACCCAAACGGCGCATGGCTCTTTCTAAACGGAAATCAGAACGTACGATACCCACATAATCATTCATCAACTTCTGCATCTCGCGAACATTATGCGTAACCAGGATGTCTTCGTTGGATGATTTTACGCCTTTCTCATCCCAGTCGGGTATATTTTCGGGAATTGTAATGGTATCAAATTTTTCAATGGCATTTTTATAGATCCGGTGCGCAAACACCAATGCTTCTAATAATGAGTTGGAAGCTAACCGGTTAGCGCCATGTAATCCTGTTGATGAGCACTCGCCGCAGGCATATAACCTGTGGATTGATGATTGGCCAAAATGATCAACCATCACCCCGCCGCACATATAATGACAAGCCGGCGAAACGGGGATCATATCCTTGGTCATATCTATCCCTATCTCTAAACATTTGGCATAGATATTTGGGAAATGTGTTAACAGATCTTTTTTGCTGCGATGGCGGATATCCAGGTAAACATAATCCTCGCCCGATTTTTTTATCTCGGCATCAATGGCACGGGCAACAATATCACGCGGGGCTAATGACTTACGCTCATCATATTCCTGCATAAATTCTTCCCCATTGGTACGTTTCAATATTCCTCCGAAACCACGTACCGCTTCCGAGATCAGGAAGGAAGGGTAATCACCGGGATTATATAACGCTGTAGGGTGAAACTGGATAAACTCCATATTTCTTACCTTACCCTTTGCGCGGTATACCATAGCTACGCCGTCGCCGGTAGCTATGGTAGGGTTTGTAGTTACTGCATAGATATGCCCTGCACCGCCCGATGCCATTACGGTAACCTTCGACAAGAATTTTTCAACCTCGCCGGTTACTGTATTTAAAGCATAGATCCCGTAACAGGTAATATCGTCAGACGATTTATCAACAAACTCGCCCAAATGGTGCTGGGTGATCAGATCAACAGCGAAATAATGTGTAAGTATTTCAATATTAGTGTTTTGATGAATCTGCTCTAATAAGGAACGCTCAATTTCAAACCCGGTAATATCTTTATAATGCAGCACCCTGAATTCAGAATGCCCGCCCTCTTTTGCCAGGTCATAAAGGCCCTCGTTCGTCTTGTCAAAACTGGTTCCGTAGTCAATAATCTCGTTGATCCGGTCCGGGCCTTCCTTTACCACAATTTCCACAACTTCTTTGTCACATAGCCCGTCGCCGGCAATCAGGGTATCATTGATATGTTTTTCAAAAGAATCCTCTTTTTTATCCACAACCACCGCGACACCTCCCTGGGCATACTTAGTGTTTGATTCATCTTCGTTTGATTTTGTAACTATCAGTACCTTACCGTGCTTTGCCGCTTTTAGTGCAAAACTTAATCCGGCAATACCAGAACCTACTACCAGGAAATCCACAGATTTGGACATAGCGTATGTGTTAGATGTGTAAAATTATAAAGTATGTTAACAATAGCGTTCAAAGATGTTAATTTTGTGTAAGCAAAAAGCTAACAAGTAATTAATTAGTGGATAACCTTACTTTTTAGTGATAATGATAACAATTTTTAAGCGACTTTTGCGTCGTTTTAACAAAGAAACTAACATTAAAAACACTAAGAAAATATTAACAAATAAGTTTTAAAAATAAAAGTTGATTATCAGATTATTCTAATTATCAGTTAAATAATTAATCAAAAGTATCTGTAGTTTGTTAGTAAGTAATTAGAAAATATATTTTAGTTAAAACGTCACACTATTTTTAAACATAATTAACACACCAATAACAATAGTTTCTTTTTATATAAAAAAATCATTGTTATTAATTGAATTGTTGAAATGGATATCTTCGAAGAAATAAAACTGAAAGGCTACGCCGAGGAATTTATAGACCCAACGCTTGACCTTTTTGATGAGATAGAAAAACTTAAAAAAGAAAAAAATGCGGTTATACTTGCTCACTACTATCAGGACGCTGATATACAAGACATTGCAGATTATATTGGGGATAGTTTGGGATTATCGCAGCAAGCCGCAAAAACAGATGCCGATATTATCGTTTTCGCCGGTGTGCACTTCATGGCCGAAACAGCCAAGATCTTATCGCCAACAAAAAAGGTTTTATTACCCGACATAAAAGCCGGCTGCTCGTTAGCCGACAGCTGCCCGCCGCATTTGTTTAAAAAGTTTAAAGAGCAATATCCTGATCACCTGGTGATCACCTATGTAAACTGTACAGCCGAGCTGAAAGCTTTAAGCGATATTGTTTGTACATCGAGCAACGCGGTACAAATTGTAGAAAGCCTGCCGCCGGAGCAGAAGATCATATTTGGCCCTGATAAAAATCTGGGTGCCTATGTAGCTAAAAAAACAGGACGCGACCTGGTTTTATGGAACGGTGCCTGTATGGTGCATGAAATTTTCTCGAGAGAAAAGATCACCAAGCTAAAAGAAAGACATCCGGGCGCTAAATTACTGGCGCATCCCGAGTGTGAAGATGTGATACTGCAAATGGCAGATTACATTGGATCTACCACCGGGATCTTAAAATATGCTACCAGCCAGCCGGGAAAAGAGTTTATTGTTGCTACCGAGCCGGGCATCATTCATCAGATGCAGAAAGATAACCCTGACAAGGTATTTATCCCCGCTCCGCCGAATAATAATTGTGCCTGCAATGATTGCCCTCACATGAAAAGAAACACGCTGGAGAAGCTTTATTTATGCCTTAAAAATGAGCTGCCGGAAATTGAAGTTCCGCAGGATATTATTGTAAGAGCTGTAAAACCGATTGAAAGAATGCTGGAGATCTCGGCTAAACTGGGACTTTAACCCCCAGCCCCCTGAAGGGGGAGTTGATTAGCACATTAAGTTAGTTATAAGTAAGTAAAAAAAGAAAATACTCAATAATTTATTGAGTATTTTCTTTTTAATTTAAAATGTACGTCAAAAAGTTCCCCCTTCAGGGGGCGGAGGGGGTTTATATACCTGCATCCTTTTTAACTTCAAGCGCGTCCTGTATATTTTGCGGCAGGCTTGAAAGTAAATTATAACCGGTAGCAGTTTCAATATCACGTACAGTTACAATATAGTTTTTCCAGTCGGTACTGATGGAGTTGATATTTGGCGTGTTTACAGCAATTACCCTTGTTGATGCGGTTATACGGCTGATATCACTGCTGCCTGCAGGTAATATAACTGCTACTTTCCAAACGTTACTTGGTACAGTAACATTACCCATATCTACAGTGTTAACTTTGGTACTGCTTACTGAGCCTACACCGCCTGTACCGTAGCTACCCATAATGATATAAACCTCGTTACCGGCAACCACCTGGTCACGTAAATAATTTTCTAAATTGGCCCAGGTTTGCTGGTTATTTTGTGGAGCCTGCGGGATCATGTTGGTCATCAGGAACGTAGCAGAATTAGCGTTAACAGAACTTGTACGATCCGCAGACGGGCAATTATGCCCCCTGTCAAATCCTGAACCGCTGTAGCCATTGCTTTGTACTTCGAACCACGCCTGGTCTAAACCATTAAATCCGGCAAAATTATCCAGTCTTGGTGTTGCGTTGGTGATATTAGTTGCATCTAAATGCCAGCTTACCCAATTAGGTTCGCCCCTTGTGCTGCTGTATGATTCTACATAATAACCCTGATCTAATAAATAATTGGTATTAAAAACAAATGAAGCCTGCGCATCAGATGGATTACCTAATAATAAATTGCTGTTATCGCCGGTTGCAGGCGGCGCATCAGGGCCAACGGTAACACCTCTTGGGGTTGAAGCCGAACCTGCTTTTGTAGTATCAACAGGCGATGTATCCGGCGGGCCAACAACTATACCGGGGTCGCCGGTTCCTTTAAAGGTAATGTCGTCAATATTAACACGTACGGTAGCGCTGGTCTTTTTAATTTCGAACCTTACTTTACCGGTTACTGTTACTTTAAATGAATCGGTTACCAGGGTTGTACTGGTTTCATTTATATCGTTGCCTAATTGCGTATAGGTAGTACCACCATCGGTCGAAATTAGCAATTGCCAGGTTGAATTAGCATCGGTACCATATTTGGCGTGTTTTATACTGATCTGATTTAAGCCGTTAATGTCAAAATTCATGGCGATATCACCGGTACGTAACCGTACAGATTTCAAGCCGTCTTTTACATCAGGTGCCGTGCTGCCAATCAACGCGTCATTAAAATTCCATGAGCCTGTAATTAGGTTGATGTCTGCAGCTGCATAAGCTGTTTTACTGCCCGATTCGAAATCTTCTGTTATTACATAAGGCGTTTTAGTTGTGCCTGTGGTTCCGGTTGTACCCGTATTACCGGTCGATCCGGGGTTACCATTATTGGGTGTCGAATCCTTCTTACAACCAACAATCATTATTACAGATAAAAAGACTGTATAAATAAGTAATTTTCTGATTTTCATAGATAAATGTTTTTTTGGTAAATGTCGGTTACGAATGTTAATTGTATATTAATATTTTAAACCTTAACTACAATGTTACACTTGTTTTAACGTAGTATTTGCTTTAAAAGTTGTTTTGCAGGTATTTACCTTAATTTGATATAAGCTTTCGTATTTTTGCTTGCTGAAGAAATACGATAATAATAATGTTCGACAATAAAGAGAAAACCAATATAGAAGCCTTAGGCGAATTCGGCCTGATCAATCACCTTACAAAAAATATAGAGCTGGTACAAAAAAGCACCATAAAAGGTGTGGGCTATGATGCTGCTGTGCTTGATTTTGAAGGTAAAAGGATGCTGGTATCAACTGATATGTTATTGGAAGGTATTCATTTTGATTTGGCCTATACACCGTTAAAACATTTAGGTTACAAAGCGATCCAGGTTAACCTGAGTGACATTTATGCTATGAATGGTACCCCTACCCAGGTAACGGTTAGTATTGGTATGTCAAGCAAGTTCCCTATCGAGGCTGTTGAAGAAATATATGAAGGCATTTATATTGCCTGCGAAAAATATAGTGTCGATTTGGTTGGTGGCGATACCTCATCATCAAAACAGGGATTGGTATTAAGCGTAACATCAATAGGATATGCCAATGCCGAAGATGTGGTTTACCGTAACGGCGCACAGGAAGGTGATCTGATCTGTGTATCCGGCGATTTGGGCGGCGCTTACGTTGGTCTGCAGTTATTGGAACGTGAAAAACTGGTATACCTTGAAAACCCAAATATCCAACCCGACCTGGAAGGCAAAGACTACATAGTCGAGCGCCAGCTAAAACCCGAAGCGCGCAAAGATGTTATCGATCTTTTAAAAGAAATTGATGTTAAGCCTACGGCGATGATCGATATATCAGATGGGTTGGCGTCAGAGATCATGCATATCTGCAAGCAAAGTAATAAAGGTTGCAGCATTTATGAAGAAAAAATTCCGCTCGACCCGATGACTTTTGAAACCGCCCGCGAATTTAACCTTGACCCTACAGTTTGCGCGTTAAGCGGCGGCGAGGATTATGAGCTGCTGTTTACCGTAAAACAGGCTGATTACGAAAAGATAAAATTTAAAATGGATATATCCATTATCGGCCATATTACAGAACCGGCATCAGGGTGCAACTTGATCACAAAATCAGGCAATGTGCACCCGCTAAAAGCGCAGGGATGGAACGCTTTTCCAAATAGTGAATCTGCTGACAAATAAGTAGGTTTTAATAATATTTCATAGGTTATCAGCAACATTTAATTTAGATTTATATAACCATAAAAGTCTAAACCTGATAACCTATGAAAAAAATTACCATCCTGGCTATTCTACTGTCTTTATCAGCAGTTATAAAAGCGCAAAAAGCTGTACTTTTTAAACATAAAATTTTACCTAATCATACTTATGTACTTGCCGATAAGCAAGGATTTGACCTGGATGTAACGCCCCGGGACACCGCTACCGTTAAGGACACAACGAATAAAAACATAGTTAAGACCGTTCAAATGAGATCTCTTATGGAGTCGGGCGTGGCAATTAAAACAACTCAAGCGACAGGATCTCAAAATATCCCGGTTATGTTAACATGTAATAAAATGTCCTCAAAAATGACTGTTAATGGCGCGGATTACCCTATTCCTCCCAATAATCCTGCCGTGGGCCAAAGTTCAAATGGGCAGATAGATGCAGAATTAAAAATGCTGGTAGATACCACTGTAGCTACCCAAGAAGTAAAACAAGCTGTAAATGCTGCAATAGGTGCCATGCCTAAAAAAATAAAATTTCCGGATAAAAAAATGAAGATAGGAGACAGTTTTATGCAGGAAGAAGTTATAACCAGTTTTGATATTCCGGGCCTTGATCCAAATAAAGAATACACGATGAAGGTTACCTATAAACTTACGGCTATAAAAGATAACCTGGCTTATTTTGATACACAATCAGAATTTGAAATGAACTTTAACACAGAAATAAAAAGCCATACAATTGGCATAAAGTGTAAGGGTAGCGAAGCCGGAAAAATGGTATTCGATGTAAAAAAAGCATTTCCGCAATCAGTAACCAGCGATACTAATATGGTTGTTAATATAGATTCAGACAAAACCAAAGTAGATATGCAAGCCAAAATAAGCAGGGATCAACAGTTTATAGTAAGCGCTAATTAAATAGGTTATACTACATTTTTAAAAACATCGCAGCACAAAGCGACGCTAATTTTCTTCGAAATTTTTGATTGGGTAATTGGTAACAATATTTATATTTTTAAATCAAATTATAAATAGCCTAAACAAAACTACCCATGAAAAAAATTGCCTTCATATTTGCTATCAGCCTTGCTGCAATAACCGTAAAAGCACAGGAACCTGTAATTTTCAAACTTAAATTCTTACCAGATCATAAATATAACGCATCCATGAAAATGGCAATGGACATGCATACAATGGCACTACAGGCCCAAAAGGATAAATCAGTTAAAGCAAAGCCCCAATCCATGAACACCAAAATGGAAATGACAATGAAATTTGATATCACAACCGGCCCGGTTGTACCGGCTAACAGTTTCCCGGTTACCATGAAATATGAGGATATGACCATGAAAATGGTAATGAACGACAAAGTAATGCCATCGGCTAAAAATCCACTGGTTGGACAGGTGATTTACGGAAAAAGCGATTTGGAAGGAAAATTTCAGATCGATTCTATTTCGGGCATGGGCGCTAATGAGCAAATGAAAACGATGATGACAACCATGATAAATAAGATCCAGGGGCAGGTTGTGTTTCCTGAACATCCCTTAAATATAGGTGAATCATTTACCCAGGAAATGCCAATAAATATCCCCGCCGGTGACGTGACGATGGACATGAAGGCCAAAATGACATATAAACTAATATCCATCAAAGCAAACCTTGCTTATTTTGATACCGATATTACTATGAATTTTGATGCCGACATGCCTAAAAATGGAGGCATCAAAATGACCGGCGCCGGCAACGGAAAAGGCCAAATGATCTATGACATTGGAGAAAACTATTTTAACTCAATGAGCCAAACCATGACCATGACTTACAACATGATTATGGGCGATAAAGGAAAAATGACCTCAAAAATGGATATGACTACCGATGTTGAGAATGTGATAAGCAGGAATTAGTATAGCCGCAACATGAAAATGGTATCTTAAACTATCATAAACTTAACCCGTAGGGTTAACCCCTTTGTAGAAAAAGTTATTTAATAAATTTGCACCGTAGGTGCTACCCATAATAGACGATGCCTAACACGTATACACAATTATACATTCATTTTGTATTCGCCGTAATAATACAGGCAGGCCACCATACAGGAAGAATGGGAAGATCGCATTCAAAAATATATTACCGGTGTAGTACAAGGCAACGGACATAAATTGTTAGCCATAAATACAATGCCCGATCATTTACATGTGTTTGTAGGATTGAATCCCAAACAATCCATTTCAGATCTGATGAGACTGGTAAAAGGTGACAGTTCTGAATTTGTTAATAAGGAAGGGTTTACCAAAAGAAAATTTTATTGGCAAGATGGGTACGGGGCGTTTAGCAATAGCCGGTCGCAAATTGATGGTGTGGTGAAATATATTTTAAATCAAAAAGAACATCATTCTAAAAAAACATTTAGGGATGAATATGTCGACATGTTAAAAGATTATGCGGTTGAATATGATCAACAATATATATTCCACGATCTGTTAGACGATTAATGGGCAGCCGCCTACGGGGCTGAAAGATTCATCGTTGTCTTTTCTACAAAGGGGTTGACCCGCTGGGTCAATTGCCTGTAGAATATTAACTGGTTATTTGAACGATAATGGGGAATGTTTAACCTCTATATACATAATGACAGGGCAAAACGGAAAAGCTAACCCGTAGGGTTTACCCTTTTGTAGAAAAATTTTATTAAATAATTTTTTGCGCCGTAGGTGCTACCCATATGTAAGATCTGCCCATCACGCCAATCCTGCTATTTTTGTTCCAATTGTATGCAAGAAAATTAAGAATTTAATGGGCAGCCGCCTACGGGGCTGGAAATTCTTCGTTTTGTCTTTTCTACAAATGGGTTGACCCGCTGGGTCATTCGGGTGGAGAGTATTTAAATGTGCTATTAGAATTATAGGGCTGAAACCAGTTTACGCAGTCAACATAACAATATGCTTTATATCTCGATCTAAAAATATTAACCTAATACTTTGGAGAAAAGAGGAATGTTATTTTTGAATTTAAATAATAAATTAAACTTAACCCGTAGGGTTTACCCCTTTGTAGAAAAATTTAATAAATAATTTTTTGCGCCGTAGGTGCTACCCAAAACGCAAATCTGTTTGCCGTTCCAATCCTGCTATTTTTTTGTTCCAATTGCATGCAAGAATATTTAAAAGTTAATGGGCAGCCGCCTACGGGGCTGAAAATCCTTCGTTTTTTCCTTTTTCTACAAATGGGTTGACCCGCTGGGTCATTTCGCATGTAAAATATTAACCGGTTATTTGAACGATAATGGGGAATGCTTAGCCTGTATATATATAATAATAGGGCAAAACTGAAAAGCTAACCCGTAGGGTTTACCCTTTTGTAGAAAAATTTTATTAAATAATTTTTTGCGCCGTAGGTGCTACCCATATTGGACTATTCACCCGCTTCATCATCCCCAATCTCAATGTATTTCTGATCCAATTGCTTATTGGCTTTGGCGCCCAGACTTTTGATCTTTTCGGCGGTTTTGGTAAGGTTGCCGTTGCCTTCGGTTAGTTTATTAATCGCGTTATCATAGGCGCTTTGGCTTTGTTTAATGTTTTTGCCGATGCTTTCCATATCGGTCACAAAGCCTACAAACTTATCATACATGGCGCCGCTTAACCGCGCAATTTCAAGTACGTTGCGGTTTTGGCGCTCCTGCTTCCAGATACTGGCAATGGTGCGCAACGTGGCCAGCAGGGTCGACGGACTAACAATCACCACCCGCTTATCCCAGGCATCACTAAACAGCTCGGCATCTATTTGCACCGCGAAGCTGAAAGAAGACTCTATCGGGATGAAAAGTAACACAAAATCAGGCGAATTGATCTGGTACAGGTCGTGGTAATTTTTTGACGAGAGGCCATGAACATGGCTACGGATAGACTCGACATGCGCTTTCGAGTATAGTTTTCGTTCGTCTTCCGTTTCGCAGTTAACCAAACGCTCATAAGCGATCAGGGATACTTTCGAGTCGATGATCAAATGTTTATCATCCGGCAGGTCAATTACAACGTCGGGCTGCAGGCGGCTGCCGTCAGCGCCGGTTAAACTGGCTTGCAGGCGGTACTCCTGGTCCTTTACCAAGCCAGAGCGCTCTAATACGCGCTCTAAAATTACCTCGCCCCAGTTGCCTTGTTTCTTATTGTCGCCTTTTAGTGCCTTAGTCAGGTTTTGGGCCTCGTCGCTGATCTGCTTATTCAGCTCCATCAACTGCGTGATCACCCCTTTCATGGTATTACGTTCTGCCGCTTCCATGTTATAAACTTTGTCGACTTTATCCTCAAAAGCTTTCAAATTTTCTTTAAGCGGATTCAGGATCAGGTCTAAATTGCTGCGGTTAACATCGACAAACTCTTTTGATTTTTCCTTCAGCAATTTCTCGGCAACATTCTCAAACTCTTTCTGAAATTTTTGTTGGATATCCTGGATGCTTTTTTCCTGCTCGCCTAATCGTTCGCGTTGCGCCTTGAAAGACTCTTCAGCTTTGGCCATCCTGTTTTTCTCGATGATCAGCTCCTGGTTAAGTAAAGTTGTAGCCGCGTCATAACGTTCGCGTTCATCTTGCAATAGCTTGTCGGCTTTGTTGCGTTCCAAACTCAGGCCTAAGGCGCGCTCTTCGGCTTTTGCTAAAGAAATGCTAAGCGTGGTATTTTCATTTTTTAAACGCGCGAAATCATCTGCCGAAATACCATCAGCAGCGGCCGGCTTCTTCAAAAAAAGAAGTACTGCAATCAACAATATGACAAGGGAAGCGACTAAAACGGCAACGATCATTTTGATAAAAATATTAGCAAAACGAAGGTAGGAAAAATTAGCTATTGGTTGTAAATTATTGACGCTTTTTGACGGGTTGGGGCTTACTTGTGTCAACTAATGGCGCATCAACCGGCTGCCCATCTGTGCTGGTATCTGTGCCCGCGGTCGACTCGGCAAATGGCGCTGCCGATCCGTTTATGGTATCAGACGCCCCCGGGCTGCCATGGTTTGAACCGGTGTCGGGTTTATCGTCGCCCGTTTTATGCTGGGCGCTGTTACAGGCAAAAAACAAACAAATGGCGGGAATGATTATAGAAACTGCAAATAACTTTTTCATGGTAATGGCTTTGTTATAAAACAGAAAGAAAAAGCAGCGGTTTGTAACAAGTTTGAATAAATTGAAAAGCAAACAGGTTTTTTAAAGCGGCTAATTTTTCGTATTTTTGTTTGTAACCCGGACACAAAAAGCAAAATTATTTCACGGTATTTCAACGTCGATAAAAAGAAAAGATTAGGCAATGCTTTTATTTAAAGCATTAATATACAGATAGTTGCATAAAAATACTACGACCGGTATAGCACCTTATACCCGATAAACGCCTAAAATTACTACCGGCATACCGCTCAATGCCCGAAAAGAGGCCATTTTTACTACCGGTTAAAAGTAAAATACTCGTGTGAATCGATTTAAGGATTAGTTGCTTTTTCAACCCGCAAGCCTACATCGCTTACTTCATGCAGGGGGTTATCGCGCATGTTTTGCTCTATCTCAATAGTATAAGTGCCCTTGGCCGGAAATTTATAATTCGACCGGAACGGGATCTGGAAGCTATAAAGATTACCCGATCCTTGCCCCAGCCATTCGCCGTCAGGGTTGGCCAGCTTAAACTCGAAGCGGGTGGCCGATGATTTTTTATCGGGGTTAGTTTGATGGATCAGCACAAACAGGTTTGAATATTTATAATCGCCGGTTACACGCAGGTTAAGGTACAGGTTATAAGGTACCTGTTCGTTATCGATATTGACTGCCTGCTTTACTTTATTGGTATAGGCCCAGTTGTTGTTGCCAATTTCAACGTTCTGGTCAACAACCGTATTTGGGTCTTTACAGCCCATCCATGACAACACGTAAAAAGCTATCATTGCGACGAATACATATTTAAAAGCCACCCTCATTGGTTACTGTTTTGGTTGATCGCCGCCACCCCCGCTGCCACTGTTTCCATCCGGGCGGCTTGGTTTGTTCCTGTTACGATTAGGGCGGTTCCTGTTCCGGTTAGGATTATTGTTTCCACCTTCAGGCCTTGGGCCCTGTTGCTTCGGTTGTCCGCCTGCGTTTTGTGGTCCGGCAACATTTGCCGGGCGTGGCTGGTTGTTATTAGGAGCACCGTTTTGATTATTAGGGTTCGGCTTATTTTTATTGCGGTTCTTGTTTTTCTTTTTGGCGTTACGGTTGCGCTCATCTAAGCGGGTAAGGCTATCCTGGCCAACAACGTTTTCGTAGTCAAGGGCTTTTATCGGCTCTTTCTCAACCTCAACAAATACCAGCAGGTCGTCAGGTAATACGCCGTCCCTGTTCATTTGCTGGATCTCTTTAACGCGGGCCAGGGGCACGGCTATCCATGACTCCTCGCGCGGATAGCTGAACCACATTTGTTTTTTAAAGATATCGGTCTTTTGCAGCCGGGCGTCGCCTTTTAAGGTTTTCAGGTAATTTACATTATCAGGGATGTGCTTTAAGGCATCCATATAAGTGTCCAGCTCATAATTCAAACAGCACTTCAACTTACCGCATTGGCCGGCCAGTTTCAAAGTGTTTAATGACAGGTTTTGATACCGCGCAGCGGATGTTGAAACCGTTTTAAAATCAGTTAACCAGGTTGAGCAACAAAGCTCGCGCCCGCATGAGCCGATCCCGCCCAGGCGACTTGCTTCCTGGCGCATACCAATCTGGCGCATCTCTATCCGGATCCGGAAACTTTCGGCCATTTTCTTGATCAGCTCCCTGAAATCAACGCGGCCTTCGGCCGTATAATAAAATGTGGCTTTGCTTTTATCGGCCTGGTAATCCACATCGCTTAACTTCATAGACAAGTTAAGGCTTAGTGCAAGCTTACGCGCACTGTGCATGGTTTCCCATTCCATATCTTTGGCGGCTTTCCACTTGTCCACGTCGGCAGGTGTAGCGCGGCGATAGATCTTCTTTAAAACATCTTCTTCCTTAACACGGCGCTTGGTCATTTGCATGCGCACCAACTCGCCGGTAATAGATACGTGGCCTATATCATAGCCGCCTGTAGTAGCTTCAACAACAACAAGGTCGCCGGTCTCCAGGTAAATATTATCGTTATTTAAAAAGAACTCCTTACGTGAGCCTTTAAACTTTATCTCAACAATTGGAAAAGGCTTGTAATTAACCGGCATATCCATGTGCGACAGCCAATCGTAAACATCTAATTTACTGCAACCGTTGGTAAGGCATGAGCCATTACTTTTGCAGCCTGCCGGCGAGCATCCGCCCCCCGTTGAGCAACTTCCACATCCCATAATTAATTCGCTATATATTGATTCCCTTGCGGGCTTGTTTTAAGTTTTAAAAAACCTATAATTTGTAAAGATACATCTAAAAATAAAATTTTAGGGTTTGCATTTCTTTCTACATGATAATGTGCCTTTTCCAACTCGGCAATAATAGCCTGGTTCATGGAAATATTCATTACCGAGGTCATTTTTTGCGCGGTCTCCAGTTCGGTTGCCGGTAAATGCACCAGCTCGCCGGCGCCGGCTATCAGCAAACAACACTCGCGGATAAAACTGATGCCGTACCGTAGAAAGTTCTTCTGATTTTCGCGACCCATTTTAGATAGCTGGTCAACAAACGCGACTAACTCTATCCCCTTATTAGCAAAACATAAGCGCAGCCATTGTACAAAAAGCGTATGGTAGCCTTTATTGTCCTGCTGCAGCATGACCAGGGCGTCGGTTAAATTACCGTTACTTAAGTAGGCAATTTCAGCGGCGGAGTGTTCCGTTTGATGCTGATGGCCAACCAGGTAATCCTTGATCTCATCGTACCCTAAAGCCGGGATCTTTATCAGCTGGGTACGCGATAGAATAGTGTTTAAGATCTGGTCCTGGTTTTGGGCGACTAATAAAAACAAGGTATTTGGCTGGGGCTCTTCAATAATTTTGAGCAGCGCATTACCTTCCTTATCTAAATATTCGGGCAGCCAAAGGATCATGATCTTATAATCAGACTCAAAGGGCTTAAAGCTTAATTTCTTGATGATCTGGTGGCACTCGGCAATATTGATGTTGGCTTGTTTGTTCTCGGCATCCAAATAGCCGCGCCAAATATCCAGGCTAAGATAAGGCGACGCTAAAAAAGCCTCGCGCCATTGTTCAATAAAGGTTACCGCGGTATCATCTTTATGTTTAGCAAAAAACGGGTATGAAAAATGCAGGTCGGGGTGTGTAAGCTTTTGGTATTTCCGGCAAGACGAGCATTCGCCGCACGAATCATCGGCCTGCTTGTCCAGACAGGATAAGTATTGCGCGTATGCAACCGCCAACGCCAAACTTCCAGACCCCTCCGGGCCCAAAAACAATTGCGCATGACTAACCCGGTTATCTTTCACCGAGTTGATCAGCCGTTGCTTTATGGCCACTTGCCCTACTATGTGTTTAAACTGCATTTGGTGCAAAATAGCAATTAGATATGAGATATGTTAAAGATTGGTTGTTTTTGACGTACAATTAACGCCGATAATTATCTTTACAAAATGACACGCCCATTCTTTAATCTTCATTCACCAATCTTTGTATGAGAATCATGGCTTTCGACTACGGCACCAAGCGCATCGGTATCGCGGTTACAGATCCGCTGCAGATCATCGCTACAGGGTTGGATACTATTCACCCCAACAAGATCCTGGATTTTTTGAAAGCATACCTGCAAACCGAGCAGGTTGAACGCTTTATTGTTGGCGAACCCAAACAAATGGATAATACCCCCTCGCAATCGGCCATTCATGTAAAAGGATTTGTTAACCTGCTTAAAAAAACATTTCCGGCCGTCCCTATCGAAATGTTTGACGAACGCTTTACTTCAAAAATGGCCACGGCAACCATTGCACAAAGCGGTATGGGTAAAAAGGCACGCCAGAACAAAGAATTGGTCGATAATATTTCGGCAGTGATCTTATTGCAAAGTTGGATGGAGAAGGTCTGAACCTTGATTTTTAGGATTTAAGGATTACCTTGATTAATTACTTAGTAACTTATTATTATGGACGCGTTTAAACTGAAGGCTTCGGGCCCCGAAATTTATTAACAAGCCTATTTCCATCCTGTAAGCCTCAAGATAATTCATCGCCTGCGCTAAATGGACGTCTTCAAGATTTATCACGGCCTTTAATTCTACCATTATTAGGCCTTCAACAAAAAAGTCCACACGTCTGGCACCTACATTTATGTCGTCGTAGTAAATGGGCATTTCCAATTCCCTTTCAAAAGTTAGGCCCTGTTTTTGCATTTCAATTGCCAGGCATCGCTGATAAATGACTTCCTGAAAGCCATTTCCCATCACCGCATGCACCCTCATGGCGCAGCCGATAATCGTCTCTGTTAATTCTTTATATTTCATAAACAATCCATCAGGGCAATCCTTAAATCCTACGAATCAAGGTTAAGACTTAGCAAACATTACTTTCAACCCAATAACCTGCCTTACACAACGTGCCGGCTTCTTCTCGCCTTGTACAATAATCCTGAATGGGCCTTCGCCGGCGGGTAATGGTTTTCCGTCTACCGTGTCGGCCAGTATGATCAGGCGATCGGTGTAGTTTTTATCCAGTTCGGCCAAAGCAAAAACCACCTGGTAATTATCACTCGCATCAACTATAACATATTTGGTAAGGTTTTTACCTTTTAGTGCATCCCCCATAGTAACGCCGGCTTTTTTTAAGATATCTGATAGGGTAACGCCGGTATAAGTATGGTCAACCTTACCGTCTTTATCTTTTCGTATTACGGTGGTTTGGGTAAATTGGTGCAGGGCCACGGCATCAATATCTAATGGTGTTAACACTTCGCCGGTGACTTTAACCACTTGGGCCGAAGTCAAAAAGGGAATAAAAAATAGCGCGGCAATCAACAGTTTGAAAAACGGGTTTTTCATGTTTTTACAAGCAATTTATGTGTGTCTAAATTAGTGAAAAGCGGCTTTAAAACACATTTATTTCAAAAGACCTATCTTTGCCGCATGGAAATTCTGCCAGACGACTTACAATCGTACCTTGATGACCATTGCGACCCCGAGCCAGAGGCCCTGCAATTTATAAACAGGGAAACCTATTTAAAGGTATTAAGGCCACATATGCTATCGGGCCATTACCAGGGACGGGTGCTGAGTATGCTGAGTAAAATGATGCAACCAAAACGTATTTTGGAGATAGGCACTTTTACCGGCTACGCGACGATCTGCCTGGCAGAAGGACTTACGGAAGACGGTATTATACACACCATCGAGGTTAACCGCGAGTTGGAGGAAATGTTAAATAAACACTTTTCGCTAACATCTGTGGAAAAAAAGATAAGGGCTCATTTTGGCCCTGCCGAACAGGTAATTGCTGATTTAAGCGCAGAAGTGTTTGATATTGTGTTTATTGATGCGGATAAAAAGAATAATTTACTTTACTTTGACATAATATTTGACAAAGTCAGATCCGGAGGATTAATAATAATTGACAATGTTTTGTGGAAGGGGAAGGTTTACGGCGACGAAAAAGATGCCGATACCGAAAGTTTTCGCAAACTAAATGACAGGATAGCTGTTGACGCAAGGGTTGAAAAACTCATTTTACCTGTGCGTGACGGTATACTGATCATCAGAAAAAAATAATTATGAAGAAAACCTTACTGATTATAACGCTGCTTATATCATCTTTTGCAGCATTAGCCCAAAAGAACACTTCACAATCATATATTGAACAGTTCAAAGATAATGCCATACAAATTATGCATGAAACCGGCATCCCGGCCAGCATAATCTTAGGCATAGCCATGCACGAGTCGGGTAACGGAAACAGTACAATTGCTCAAAATTTAAATAACCAGTTTGGCGTAAAAGGAGGCGGTGGCGCTGTATTTTATAAACATAAAAAGAAAGTTAGATCGGCTTATAAAAAGTACGATTCTATCTTAGACTCTTTTGATGATTTTGCCCGTATTATTACCGAGCGCCAGCAAGTGGGCCGCATATCAGACCAGCTTACACAGTACGATTATGTAAAATGGGTAAAAGGCATCCAGCGCAGCGGTTATGCCAGCAGCCGCAAATGGGCTTCGCAGGTATTAAGCATTATTCGCAAATACCAGCTTAACGACCTTGACCAAACACCTGCAGAAACGGCCCAAACCGCGCAGGCAACACAAATCGATCCTAATGCTACTTATTTAAAGTAATTAAACTTATTTTGGCAGAATGATCCATGCCAGGTTTTGCGCTTTTGATTTAAAGCAAAATATAGCCTATTTATTTATTGCCACGGTATTACTAAGCTCGTGCAGTGCGCGCAAGGCTGCGTTAACAAGCAATCCATTTATCTCAAGCCACGAAGCGAGGAAAAATAACGAAGCTCTCCAAAAATCACGAAGTGAAGCCATTTCAAATTACACGCCTTTTACTGTATACTCTTATATCGACCGATTTAGGACAATAGCGATACAGGAGATGAATTTATACGGCATACCTGCCAGTATTACTTTAGCACAAGGTTTATTTGAATCGGGCAACGGTAACGGCGACCTGGCTAAAATTGCCAACAACCATTTTGGCATTAAATGCAACAGTGATTGGAAAGGTAAATCATACTATAAAGATGATGATCTGGGTAACGATTGTTTTAGGGTTTACGATCGGCCGGAGGATTCATACCGCGACCATTCTGAATTTTTAAAGAAAAAGCGTTATGCTGCGTTGTTCGAGTTGGATAAGAACGATTATAAAGGATGGGCCTACGGGTTAAAACAGGCAGGCTACGCTACCAATCCTAAATACCCGGATCTGCTAATCGGCGTTATTGAAAAATATCACCTGGATCAATATGACAGGCCGGAAGGCGAAGTGCAAAAAATTAAGCGCGAAGACAGAGTGCTGGCGCAGATCAATCAAAACATTGGTAAGGCTGCAAAAGACTCGCTTGTGCAAAACACCCCAGCGGATAAATGGTACACCATTAAGGCAGGCGACACACTATACAACATTTCTAAGCGTTTTGGATTGACAATTGACGAGCTTAAGGCGCTAAACAACATGGCCGATAACACCATTAAAATAGGCCAAACGCTGATTGTTGCCAAGTGACCCATTGTTAATTATTGTTAAATACCAAGCCCCAACCTAAGCAAACGTTTAGTTTTAGCTTTTAATGAGACCTTTATTAGTTTTATTTTTTTTCTGTTTATGTTGCTCAAAGCTGTTTGCCCAGGAAACATCAGTTGCCGGAATTATATTTGATGTCGACAGCAAGGACCGCCTGTCGCGGGTTAATGTAAAGAACTTAACCACGGGTGTTGATGTATATAACAATATCAATGGCGTTTTTAACATTGATGCCAAAACCGGCGACAAACTGGTGTTTACCCAATGGGAGCACCTTGCTGATACTATAAAAGTACAAAATTATGTGCCCCTCGCGGTATACTTAAAACGAATGTCCATTCAGCTTAAACAGGTAAATATTTTTGATACCCTGATGACCCCCGAAAAGCGTATGGCTGATAAAAAGCGCGACTATAGCAAAGCTTACGGATCATTGGCAAGCAATGATTTCCTGTCGCTCACCCCGGGCCTTGGCGTTGGTTTGGGCATTGACGCGATATACAATGCCTTGAGCCGGAGCGGGCGCAACGCGGCGCATCTGCGCGAAACTATAGAAGGCGATTACCGGCAGGATGTGATTGATTACCGGTTTAACAAAACACTGGTAGGCCGTATAACTGGGTTAAAAGACCCCGCTTTAACTGATTTTATGAGAAGGTACAGGCCGGGCTACTTTTTCCTGTCAAACGCTACAGAGTACGAGTTTATAACATCCATCCGTACCAACTTAAAAAGATATCTGCGTAATCCTGCCATTCGCACTTTAACGCCATTAGATGATCCTAAAAAACAAAAAACTTCTCCGGCGGTTAAACCAAATGGTGAATAATAAATCTTAATACAAAAAGAAAAATGCTTTTCTTTGTCTATCTATGAGTAGAAACGTACCCGGATATCTCTTTTTAGTACTCTTAATGACCGCGATGTCTGCTGTTGCGCAAAAGGCTGACTCGTTGAAAAAGGATAGTATAAAGCTGGATACCGCTGTACTTAACAGGTATCATATAGATCCAAAGAAAAATTCGCTGCCGGTACGTACGCGTGTTATACAAATTGACCGCGAAAACATCCCGGTTAATATGCTTGATTACAAGATAAACTACTGGCGTAAGTGGATTACCCTTCAAATAAATTTCAATCAATCATCATTTAGTAATAACTATGCTGCAGGTGGCGCCAACGCTATAGCCGTAAATGGGTTTTTTGAATATAAATCTGAATATCATAAAGGCAGTTTTGATTATGTCCCTGATCTGATATTACGATATGCCAAATCAAAAAATAAAGGTCAAGGTCCGCGAAAAACAGACGATTATCTGTTTTTTGATAATAAGGTGGCAACCCAACTGTCAAAAAGTTGGTTCTTTTTTGGCTCGTTAACTTTTCAATCCCAGTTTGATAAAGGATACAACTACGATGCACCAGATTATCTTTCAGGCCTAAAGCCCGCTCTAATATCACGTTTCCTGGCACCTGGCTATTTAACCGAGTCTCTCGGTTTTGAGTATAAACCTAATAATTGGTACGACTTACGTATAGGTACCGGCACCGCCCGACAAACATTTATGATTGACACTACCGTTTACCATAACAACGGAGGTAACAATAATAATGTACCCATCCATAAAACCTTCCACAACGACCTTGCGTTCCAGTTGGTTACTACTGTTATTAAACCGCTTGACAAAAAAAACAAAGTTAACATTAATGTTCGTTATCAACTTTTTGTACCCTATCAGGAGAATATTAAATTCACAAGCCATCGTATAGATGCATCATTAACCGCCCAGGTAACCCGACTGTTTGGCGTCTCATTTAACAGTACATTTATTTATGACAAAAGCTCCAAACCAGATCCGCAAGGATCAGAAGGTTTGGGTATGGGCATAAACTATCGTTTCCCTAATTAACGGGCAATCAAATTTCTTTCTTTATTCTGACGATCTCATGAAGGTGGTTAAGGCATAATTGATACAAAATCATACCTTTGTAACCTCAAAAAGATTAATTAAAGTACAAGGTAAACATGTTTGAAAATCTTTCGGATAAACTTGACAGGGCATTTAAGGTCCTTAAGGGCCAGGGAACTATCACAGAAATAAACGTGGCCGAAACCATGAAGGAAATTAGAAAAGCCCTTCTGGATGCCGACGTTAACTATAAAACAGCCAAAGCCTTTACAGATGATGTAAGGCAAAAAGCGCTGGGCGCAAATGTATTAACGGCCGTTTCGCCGGGCCAGTTGCTAACCAAACTCATGAATGATGAGCTGGCAGCGCTGATGGGCGGCACAACAGCTGATCTTAATATTAACGCAAACCCAACCATTATATTAATTGCAGGTCTTAACGGTGCGGGTAAAACCACCTTTACCGGCAAACTGGCTAATTACTTAAAAACGCAAAAAAACAAGAAGCCTTTATTAATTGCCGACGATATTTATCGCCCGGCGGCTATTGACCAGTTGATGGTTTTGGGCGAACAAATAGGCGTGCCGGTTTATGTTAACCGCGAGTCGAAAGATCCTATCGCGATAGCAAGAGAAGGTATTGCCCAGGCAAAGCAAAACGGCAACAACGTGATCATTATTGACACCGCCGGCCGTTTAGCTATTGATGAAGCGATGATGGTGGAGATTGAGCAGGTAAAAGCCGCTGTTAACCCACACGAGATCCTGTTTGTTGTCGACTCCATGACCGGCCAGGATGCAGTGAATACCGCCAAGGTATTTAACGAGCGTTTAGATTTTACCGGTGTTGTGCTAACAAAGCTGGATGGCGACACCCGTGGCGGTGCCGCGCTTTCCATCAAGTCTGTAGTAAATAAGCCGATCAAGTTTATTGGTACCGGCGAAAAGATGGAAGCTATCGACGTTTTCCACCCGGACAGGATGGCATCGCGTATTTTGGGGATGGGCGACGTGGTATCATTGGTTGAACGGGCGCAAATGCAGTTTGACGAGAAAGAAGCTGCCGAGCTGCAAAAGAAGATCCGCAAGAATAAATTCGACTTTAACGATTTTTACAGCCAGATCCAGCAGATCAAAAAAATGGGTAACATGAAAGATCTGATGGGTATGATACCGGGCGTGGGTAAAATGATGAAGGATGTAGAGATCCAGGACGATGCCTTTAAAAACGTCGAAGCCATTATCCAATCAATGACCCCGGGCGAAAAGGAAAACCCGGATTCGATAAACCAAAGCCGCCGTAATCGTATAGCCAAAGGTTCAGGAACAGACCTTGCAGAGGTTAACCGCCTGATAAAGCAGTTTGAAGATATGCGTAAGGTGATGAAACAAATGAGTAATCCAGCGGCGATGGCCAGCATGATGAAAAGAATGCCGAGGTAAGCCTCTAATTTCCCAAAAGAGCATAAAATACAAAGCGACATAAGGTCGCTTTTTTTATTTCTGAACAATTTAGCTTATTATTACAGTAAGATAGTAACGCTATGAATAAACTTCGGGTCTGTTTTATTGTGGGCTTTCTCGCGCTTGGTTCGGTTGTAAAGGCGCAAACGCCGGGTGCTTTAATTGATGTACAACATTATGGCTTCAATATCCGGCTAAGCGATAGCACCAACCTGATAAAAGGGAAAGCCGATATTACCGTACTGTTTTTAAAAAAAGCGACAAGTTTCAGGGTTAACCTGGTTAAGAAAAATAATACCGGAAAGGGTATGCTGGTTAGCCATGTACTAACCAATGGCCACGAGATCCAGTTTAAGCAGGATAGTGACGGCGTGAACATTTATACCAAAGCCATTCAAAATCAACTACAGCGCTATACGTTAATTTATGAGGGCATACCTGCTGATGGGTTGATCATATCGACCAATAAATTTGGTCATCGTACTTTTTTTGGCGACAACTGGCCCAACAGGGCGCATAACTGGATCCCCTGTGTGGATAACCCCGCCGATAAAGCGACGCTTGATTTTACCGTTACCGCACCCGACCATTACCAGGTGATAGCGAATGGTTTAAAGATCAGTGAAGCTGCTTTACCCGGAAAACTAAAAACAACCCATTGGGCCGAAACCGCGCAACTGCCTACAAAGGTTATGGTAATTGGCGTTGCTGATTTCGCTGTCGACCACCCTAAAGATGTTAATAACATACCTGTTTACACCTATGTATTCCCGGAGAATGCTATGGTCGGTTTCAGAAGCTATGCGATAGCTGCTGAGATACTGCCTTTTTACATTAAAAACATTGGTCCGTATGCTTATAAAAAGCTGGCCAATGTGCAATCAAAAACCATATTTGGCGGAATGGAAAACGCCAGCGCGATCTTTTATTTTGAAAACTCGGTAGGTGATAAAGGCATTGAAGAACTAATGGCGCATGAGATAGCCCATCAATGGTTTGGCGATGCCGTCAGTGAAAAAGACTTTCACCACCTATGGCTAAGCGAGGGCTTTGCCACTTATTTAACCAACTATTATCTTGAAAGTAAATACGGCCAGGATACGCTAAAGAAACGGATGGCCGACCAGCGGATAAAAGTATTGAAGTTTGAAAAGATCAGGGTCACGCCGGTTGTAGATACTACGGTTATTACAGACTATATGCCGCTGCTTAATCCCAATAGCTATGAAAAAGGTGGCTGGACACTGCACATGCTGCGCCGTAAATTAGGCGACGCCGTTTTCTGGAAAGGCATCAGCACCTATTTTGATAAATACCAGGGCAGTAATGCAAACACCACCGATTTCAGAATGGTGATGGAACAGGTAAGCGGGCAAAAACTGGATAGCTTTTTTAAACAATGGCTAAAAACGTCCGGCCACCCCGACCTGGCTGTTAATTGGAAATATGACCCAAAAACACAGATGGTTGATGTACAGGTTGATCAGAAACAAAGCAATTTGTATACCTTCCCGCTTGAGGTTAGTGTGGACGGACAGGTGCATAGCATCGCGGTGACAGGTCAATCGGCAATGGCACACTTTCTGGCAGGTAAAAAATTGCCGGTTATAGTAGTCGACCCTAATGTGAATTTACTGGCTACTTTTTCCGTTAGCGCTGAATGACATTTATTTTTATAAATGTCTGTAACGTAAAGCACTTATAGTTTGTTTTATTCTATAAAAACTAATATTAACCAAAACCTATCGTCATGAAACAGATTAAACGCGTTACAATTTTAGCTGTTATTGCTTGTCTTGTTTTTGGCGCTTGCAAAAAGGAAAACAAAACTCCGGCGGTAATAAAACCAGATATTGAGTTAACGGCAAACCTGGCAGGTGACACCGTTACCATTGCTGCCGGAAAAACTATTTCCATAACGCTTGGTAATCCGGGTGATGGTGGTTTTAGTCTTAACGACATCGAATTTACATCGGACATTTTAAAGCTAAACAGCCATACTCATCAAGATCCCGCACAAACCGGATCAACACTTGTTCCGGGATCTTATGGTACAGACACCTGGTTGTTTACAGCGATCAAAAGCGGATCGGCCAACGTTAAGCTCACCGCAACTCAGCGCTGGACCGGCGGCGTCACTGCTGAAATGTTTAATGGAATCGTTACCGTTAAATAATCGTTGTTTTTAAGGCTCAAAATAAAGTTATATCTTTCGCTATTGTAAAAACTTTATCATAGTGTTAGTTAAAACATTTGGCAGCGCCGTTTATGGCATCGAGGCAATAAACATAACCATCGAGGTAAATATTAGTGGCGGCAGCAAACCATTTTACTTAATTGTGGGCCTGCCGGATAACGCAGTTCGCGAATCAATGCAACGTGTAGAGGCCGCCTTGCAAACCAACGGGTTACGCATGCCCCGGCAAAAAATTATTGTAAATATGGCGCCGGCAGATATCCGGAAAGAAGGTTCGGCTTACGACCTGCCCATCGCCATCGGGATACTCGCGGGTTCGGGACAGGTATCAAGCGAAAACCTGGAGAAATACATTATTATGGGCGAACTATCGCTTGACGGCGGCCTGCAACCCATAAAAGGCGCTTTATCAATGGCTATACAAGCCAGAAAAGACGGCTTTAAAGGATTTATCCTGCCCAAACAAAACGCCCGCGAAGCTGCTATAGTAAATGATCTTGAAGTTTATGGGGTAGAAAGTATAAAGGAAGTAGCAGGGTTCTTTAATGGCGATGTAGCGTTGCCCCGCGAGGTAGTTAATACACGTGAAGAATTTTATAACAGCCTCTGCAATTACGACAGCGACTTTAGCGAGGTAAAAGGACAGGAAAACATAAAGCGCGCTTTAGAGATAGCCGCGGCAGGAGGACACAACGTAATTTTAATTGGCCCGCCCGGAGCCGGTAAAACCATGCTGGCCCGCAGGCTGCCATCGATATTGCCGCCGCTGAGTTTGTATGAGTCATTAGAGACCACCAAGATCCACTCGGTAGCGGGTAAGCTATCTGCCGCCGACGCTTTGGTAACTATCCGGCCGTTCAGGTCGCCGCACCATACTATTTCTGATGTCGCATTGGTTGGTGGTGGCGGCAACCCGCAACCCGGCGAGATCTCGCTGGCGCACAACGGCGTTTTGTTTTTAGATGAATTGCCCGAATTTAAACGCAGTGCGCTTGAAGTGATGCGCCAACCGCTGGAAGAGCGCCGGGTAACCATATCCCGCGCCAAATTTACGGTGGATTACCCCAGTAGCTTTATGCTGGTGGCGAGTATGAACCCCTGTCCCTGTGGATATTATAATCATCCCGAAAAAGAATGTATTTGCCCGCCGGGGATGGTGCAGAAATATCTAAGCAAAATTTCTGGCCCGTTGTTAGACCGGATTGACCTGCATGTTGAAGTAACGCCGGTTAATTTCAGCGAGTTGGCATCAGACCGCCTGGCCGAAAAAAGTGAAGACATCCGCGAACGCGTCATTAAGGCGAGAGAAGTACAGATAACCCGCTTCGGAAGCAAGCCCGACTTGCATGCCAACGCACAGATGAGCCCGCAAATGGTACGCAACCTATGCAAGATCAGCGAGGCGGGGCAAAACCTGCTTAAAAAAGCGATGGAAAAACTGGGCCTTTCTGCCCGTGCTTATGATCGCATCCTAAAAGTATCACGCACTATTGCCGACCTGGCCGGCAGCGAAGATATCCAAATAGAGCATTTAGCCGAAGCCATACAATTCAGGAGTTTGGACAGAGAGGGTTGGGCCGGGTGATCTTTAGATTTTGTCCCGTCAAATTAAAACGTATTTTTATCTGCCAGTTAATAAAATAATAATGAACCGTCGAGACCGCATCAAGCTTGTTTTTACCCGCAACTGGAAATTTCCGGGAAAGGAGCGGCTTTCGTCATACCTGCTCAAGCATTACAAGAAAAGCGCTTCCGGCAAAACTGCCATAGCCTGGCTGGCTAACGAAGACATAGCGATATTTGCCAATCCAAACAGCTTCATCGAGTGGCAGGTTGCCAGTATGGGGGCTTATGAGGACGAGATCAATAAACTGATCCGGGTATCATTAAAACATGGGGATACGGCTATAGATGTTGGCGGTAATATCGGTTTACAAAGTATCCGGATGTCGCAGGCTGTAGGTGAAAGCGGTAGGGTTTATTCGTTCGAGCCATTAAATTATTTACAGGAAAAATTCAAAAAGAACATCGCTTTAAATCGCGTAAATAATGTAACGCTGTTGCCGTTGGCCTTGTCAGATATTGAAAGCACGGCCGAATTTACGATTGATCCCAAAGGCGATAACCAGGGGACATTTAGCCTGGCAGACACCGGCCCGGGAGCAGAAAAGCAATCTGTGGACATTAAGGTGGCTGACCTGATGCCTGAATTAGTTGCCCTACAAGCGCTGCACCTGGTTAAAATAGATGTAGAAGGTTTCGAGTTCCAGGTATTGCGTGGCATGAAGAACCTGCTGCAAAAACATAAGCCCCGGATAATTTTTGAATACGACACCCCGCTTTGGGCCAGGACCGGCCAGGACATAAAAACCTGTTATCAATTTTTAAGCGATATGGGTTATACATTTTACCAGGTCATCGAAACAAGTTGTGAACCCATTACCTCGTGGCAGGAAATAGAGAGCGGCAATTTATTTTGTATGCAGGGATAGTAGCTACTATCCCTGCATACTTCAAAGCTGTCTGGCAAACCATATTGATATTACGTTGCCTTGATTTTAAAGATAAACTCCTATTTTTAAGGCCGTATGCCATCAACCAAATACCTGAAAAAGATTAGGCCGGTACAGCTTATTGCTGTTATCTTTTTTACAGTGTCGGGTGGCCCGTATGGTTTGGAGCCATTGCTTGATTATGCCGGGCAGCATGGCGCGTTATTGGTATTGCTGGTTACGCCCTTGCTGTGGGATGTCCCCGCTATTTTTACCGTGCTCGAATTAAACAGCATGATGCCAGTAACCGGCGGCTATTACAAATGGGTAAAATATGCCTTGGGTACACGGTGGGGTTTTTATGAGGGTTGGTGGACCTGGCTTTATACTTTTGTCGACCTGGCCATTTACCCTGTACTGTTTGTGCAATACGCTTCTTTTTTCTTTCCCGGGTTAGAAGTTTATAAAGTGCCGGTATGCTTAACTATAATATGGGCGTCGGCAGGGTTAAACATATTAGGGATCGTTCCGGTCGGGCGCGTTTCGTTGATACTTGGCGCGGCGGTGCTTACCCCGTTTATTATACTTTTCGGATTGGCTTTTTATCATCATACCGGTAGCTTAACAATCCCTTCGCCATCATTAAAAGGTATTGCTTTTCCTTCCTTCGGGATGGCGTTATACACCGTAATGTGGAACTGCCTGGGTTGGGACAACACAACCACCTATGCCGAAGAGGTTGAAAAGCCGGTTCGCTCCTATTTGGTGTCCATGTTTGTTGCTTTCGCGATGGTTATTGTTATTTATTTCCTGGTGATCTGGATAGCACAGCTATATGGCATTAGCCCTGCGGTATTGACCGATAAGGGCTTCCCGGCTTTGGGAACGTTAATAGGCGGGCATTGGTTGGGCGCGTTATTGGCGCTGGGCGGAATGGCGAGCACATTGGGTATCTACGCGGCGGTACTACTGTCTGTATCGCGGGTTCCGCAGGTAATGTCAGAGGATAGCTTATTGCCAGCACGTCTGAATAAATTACATAGTCGTTTTCAAACACCATACGTGTCTATCATCATTTGTTCGGTTATTGTAAGCCTGATGATCTTATGGACATTTGCCGACTTGCTGATCATTGACGTTACTGTTTATGGCGCAGGCTTATCGTTAGAATATATCGCGCTGATAAAGCTCCGCATGAGCAATCCGGAGACACCAAGGCCATTTAAAATTCCACTTAATGTTACCGGGCTTTGTTTGTTGCTGATATTACCGGCATCGGTTTATTTTATTGCGTTGGGTGGCGCATTCTCTTCATCTGCAGAAACCATTAAACCCGCCCTGTTTGCCATTTGCGCATTGCTGAGCGCGGAGGTTTTTTGGCGATTACTGGTATGGCGGAGATCATTTTAGCATTGCTCTTGTACTAAAAACAAGCCAACAATCCGAAATAATGATTACCAATGTTTTCGTGATTATTAAAAAAATGTTTTTAAAGTTTCTAATGGTTCTATATATGACATTATTAACAATTGCTGATACAGTTGGCACTCGGTTTGTCTTATTATTGCATCAAAATAACAATAACGAAATATGAAAGCAATAAGAAATAGCATTGTAGCCGTAGCCGTAGCCATAGGTATAAGTGTATTAGGCGCGGGATGCAGCTCATTTAACAAAACTCAAAAAGGCGCTGCGATAGGCGCAGGTGCCGGCGGAACAATAGGCGCTTTAATTGGACACAGCGCGGGTAACACTGCGTTAGGCGCAATAATCGGCGGTGCCGTGGGTGGTACGGCGGGAGCTCTTATCGGCCATAAAATGGATAAGCAAGCGGCAGAGATCAAACAAACCGTACCGGGGGCAAGTGTAGTAAGACAGGGCGAAGGCATCGTGGTAAAATTTGACTCCGGGATATTATTCGATGTGAATAAGTCTGATCTGAAAAGCGCGGCACAAACTAACCTGATCAACCTGGCGGCATCATTACAAAAAAATCCGCAGACTAACATTACCATCGTGGGCCATACCGACAATACCGGTAGCGAGGACCTGAACATGGGCTTGTCGATAAAAAGGGCACAAGCGGTAAAGAACTTCATTGTGGCTAATAATGTAGATGGGGCACGCTTGACAACCGTAGGTAAAGGTGAATCAGAGCCGATAGCAGATAACAACACGCTGGATGGCCGTGCGCAAAATCGCAGGGTAGAGATAGCAATTGTGGCCAACGATCAAATGAAACAGCAAGCCGCACAAGGCAACTAAAAGAAACAATTCCATCTTGAATTTTGCAGGACCCTGTCGTTTATCGGCGGGGTCTTGTTTTTTAAAATGCTAAAGATTAGCTTTGTATGATGATAAAGAAATATTCAGCGCTTTTCTTGACCAAGGTATATATCATTACCGCACTTGGCTTTGCGTTGAATCTTCATTATTGTGGCGGGGTGCTGGCAGCAGTGAAAATTGAAGGTCCTGCAAAAACCTGCAAATTATTGCAAATAACTGCAAAAAAATGCTGCAAAGACAAACAAATTGACGTAAAAGTCAAGGACGTTCACCAAGGCGAATCTCCTTCGATTATCGCAAAGCTGTTTGGCTTCGAGCTTTCCAAGATTCCTTTTGGCGATTATATCTTATCGGCACAACAATCTCTTCTTGAGAAACTATCAACCCCGGCTCCGCCACCACCGCCTCCGCCATCCGGCAAAGCGGCACAGTATATCAAAAACTGTAGTCTTCGTATCTGATCATTATTAATCGTTTTTATTAACGGCAGCTACTGCCGTGTTTTTTACTTTTTACAGTTAATTTTTTTCAAATGAAACATCTCCCAATATTTATTGCAGCTATATTTTTAGCTGTTTCTACCCAATTATTTGCACAGCAAATGAAAATGGACACCACCAAACAAAAAAAGCATACCCACCACATGAACGGTATGGAAATGGACGACATGGATATGGAAATGAGCGGCTCCATGCAGATGAACAGCCAGTTTTCGCTCGACTTACCTATGAATCGCGATGGATCGGGGACATCCTGGGTACCAGATGAATCGCCGATATATGCCTATATGATCCACGGAAAGAAATGGATGACCATGATCCACGGTAGTTTCTTTGCGCGCTACAATAATCAGGACATCTTTAAATCGGGCAATCGCGGCGGTCAGAAATTTGATGTGCCTAACATGATAATGGCTATGACGCAAACCAAAGTCGGTAACAACGGGCTGTTTTCTATAAACACGATGTTCTCGCTCGATCCTTTTTTGGTTGGCCCCGGTGGATACCCGCTCCTGTATCAAACCGGCGAATCTTACAAAGGAAACAAATTAGTTGACCGTCAGCATCCGCACGATCTGTTTGCCGAGCTGAGCGTAGCTTATACCCAGCGCGTCGCCAAAGATGCGGACCTTTCCTTCTCGTTCGGTTATCCCGGCGAACCTGCTTTAGGGCCGCCGGTATTTATGCACCGTTTATCGGCTATGAATGATCCTAATGCTCCATTAGGGCACCATTACCAGGATGCCACACACATCACTTTTGGTGTGGCCACATTGGGTTTCAGGTATAAAAACATCAAACTTGAGGGCTCGGCATTTACCGGTCGTGAACCGGACGAATTCAGGTATAACTTTGATAAAATGAAGTTCGATTCGTATTCCGCGCGGTTATCCTATAACCCGTCAAAGGAATGGGCTTTGCAAGTTTCAGACGGCTACATCCATAGCCCGGAAGAAGCTGAGCCGCAACAAAATGTTAACCGGTTTACCGCGTCGGCAATCCGGACCAAAATGCTGGGCGACGACAGTTATATATCTACCACATTGGTTTACGGACAAAACCATTACCTGGATAACGGTAAAACCCAGCCATCTGTATTATTAGAAAACAGCCTGCAGTTTAGCAAAGCAGCTATTTATGGCCGTTATGAATTTGTACAAAAAGATGCTGAAGAGATTGATATGTACACAGTTTTTCCGTCAAACCCTAACTTTAATATCAACGCAATTACTTTAGGCACAAATTATATTATTAGTACAGTTAAAAACACAAATCTTACCGCGGGCGTGCAGGCTACCTTAAATGTATCGCCATCGGCGTTAAAAAGTTATTACGGCGCAGCGCCTATAGGATTCCAGGTTTACCTGCGCATTAATCCGGCTTTGATGAAGATGAAATCCATGATGGATATGTAAGCCAACAGGGTTAAAATTAAGGCGATGGATTAAAGACAGAGAAACATTTTACTAATAGTAACGTTTTGTATCCATACAAATTAGTTTAGTTTTGGATAAAAATTCTTTGATGCGTCGCCTTAACCCTAAATATGTCCGCCTGGCGGGTATTATAGTTGCTGTTTTATTAGTTATATTGTTTATAGGCGGATACATTGCTTATACCAAACGCGAGGCTATTTTGCAGCACGAAATTGCTAAAGCCAAAGCACAGGCTAAAAAGGCCTATCATTTAGATCTACAGATCGGGTCGGCGCATTTTACCGGGTTAACTACCGTTACCTGTACGGATATTAGCATTGTGCCCGAAAACAGGGATAGCCTACTTACTATTAAGCATTTTGATATCAGCATAAAATTATGGCCGCTGTTTTTTGGCAATATTAAGCTGGGTAATGTAGACTTGCTTAACGGCCATCTTAATCTTACGGACCTGAAGGGCGTTAAAAACTTTGATTTCCTGTTCAAAAAGAAAAAAGACTCGACTGAAACCCACACCAAGGTTGATTTGAGCGAGCTGTCAAACAACCTGATCAAACAGGTGCTGTATAAAATACCCGATAACCTGGTAGTAAACAATTTCCTGGTGTCGTTCACAAATGACAGTACCCAATTAAAAGTACTTACCCAAACCGCTAAAATAGACGACGGAGACCTGGCATCAACCATAAAAATAAATGATACGCTGGCTACCTGGCATTTTGCAGGAACCATGCACCCCAGCGATAAACAGATAGATATTAAGCTTTACGCAGATAATGGTAAAGTCGAGATCCCGTTTATCGGGAGGCGGTTTCATGCAAAAGTTAATTTTGATAACCTGACCATTAAACTCAACAACGTTAAACACAGCAATGGCGAGACCCGTATAGAAACTTATTGCAGCGCGCATAATTTATTGATCAATCAACCGGGGTTGGCAGCTAATGATATTGTGGTTCAGGATGGATCAATTGCCGCCAATGTTTTTGTGGGCAGTAATTACGTGTCGTTAGATAGCTCGTCTGTTATCCATTTAAAAAAAATCAGCGTACACCCGTTCATAAAATATACGCTTAACCCGGTAAAGATATATGAGCTTAAATTAAATACCGGCTGGCAAAACGCGCAGGATATTTTTGATTCTTTCCCGTCTGGAGTTTTCGAATCGCTTGAAGGGATCAAGCTGGCGGGCAAGCTTAACTACGCGCTAAACTTTTACCTGAACAAAAACCAGCCTGACAGCCTGAAATTTGATTCGCGTATGGATAAGGATGCTGCTTTCCGGATAGTAAACTATGGCAAAACCGACCTGGGTAGGTTAAACAAGCCATTTGTTTATACGCCTTATGAGAATGATAAGCCGATGAAGCCGCATTTGATAGGCCCAGCAAACCCGGAATATACCCCGTTGGAAGAAATGTCGCCCTATTTGCGTAATGCGGTTATGACAGCCGAAGACCCTACGTTTTACAAGAACCATGGGTTTGTAGAGAAAGCCATCAGGCAATCCATCGTTACCGATATCAAGACCCATAAGTTTAAACGCGGCGGCAGTACCATCTCTATGCAGTTGGTTAAAAATACGTTCCTGACCAGGAAAAAAACATTGAGCCGTAAAATTGAAGAGATCCTGATAGTTTGGATGCTGGAAAACAACAACATCATGACTAAGGACAGGATGCTGGAAGTTTACTTCAATATCATTGAATGGGGCCCGGGTATTTACGGCATCAGTGAAGCCTCACATTATTATTTCGGTAAAGCGCCGTCTGAATTGACGCTGGGTGAAAGTATATTTTTGGCCAGTATTGTACCAAGGCCCAAAGCAGGTTTATATGCATTTTTGCCAGACGGCAGTCTACGCCCCGGACTGGAGAATTATTTTAACTCGCTCGGGCGCATGATGATGGGTAAAGGGTTTGCACAGGCAGACAGCAGCTCTTACGGTTTTTACACCGTATCATTAAAAGAAAGTATGCGCCGCAGAATTGCGCCTGTTGATTCGGCTTCGGCTAATAAGATCCTGAACGCGCCTAACGATGATGACCTGGATTCGGCGATCCCTATTATTGAAGAGCCCGAGCCGGTTAAAAAACCAACGTTCTTTCAGCGCTTGTTCGGTAAAAAAGATACCGTTGAACAAAAAACTGAACAAAAACTAAAGGACGAGGAAGAACAGCGAATAAAAGCAATAGATCCTACCGGGAAGACAAATAAACAGATCCGCCAGGAAAAACGTGCAATTAAAGACGATATTAAAGCGAAGAAGCAAGCCTTAAAAGACCAGGGGTTATTATAATTACCAGGGGATGACGAAAATGAATGTTTAAACATATAATTTTGTTGTGAAATTAAAATTTGAGCATCATGTCACTTCTTGATAAATTAAACTGGCGCTACGCCACTAAAAAATTCGACGAAACAAAAAAGTTAAATCCGGAGCAGTTAAACGCATTGTTAGATGCAGTTCAACTTGCACCATCATCTGCCGGCTTACAAGCCTACAGGATCATAGTAGTTGAAAACCCTGAAATAAAACAAAAATTGCGCGACGCCGCGTACGGCCAGCAGCAGTTAACAACAGCATCACACATTGTGATCTTTGCTGCAGAAACTAATCTGGATGGCCAATATGTAAAAAACTATATAGATCGTATTGCCGAAACCCGTGGCGTCGACCGGGCTAACCTTGAAGTTTTTGAGACCAACATTAACAACAATGTCAATCGTATGACCGAAGACCTTAAAATTGTTTGGAACCATAAACAAGCTTACATAGCGCTGGGTGTATTAGTTAGTGCTGCCGCTGATCTGGGTATTGATAGCTGCGCGATGGAAGGATTTGATGCCGCTAAATTTGATGAGATCTTAGGATTGAAGGTACTGGGGTTAACAACATCTGTAATTGCCCCTATTGGTTTCCGTGCCGATGATGATGCTTTAAGCACAGCCATCAAGGTACGCAGGCCTAAAGAAGAGCTGTTTATACACATATAATATTTTAAAAGTAGATTTAGTTTATGAGCGATGGGTTTTGTGCCCGTCGCTTTTTTGTTGTGTAATTTTTTTATCGTAATGTTAAAGCGGCATGGCTATTGCAATAGAATATGAAAACGTAACGTCATGGCTAAGAAGATATTAATTGTTGATGATAATGAGTTTATGATTGAGGTAATGACCCACATACTACTCAATAATGGATATGACGTTATCGCTTTATATGAAGGCAACGCGGTTATTGATCATATCAGAACCGATAACCCGGACCTGGTGATCCTGGATATGCAATTACCGGATGCCGATGGCAGGGATATTTGCAAAGAGATAAAACTTAATAAGGTAACCAAAAACCTGCCGGTTATTTTATGTACAGGCAATGAGGATTTTAGATTAAGCATGAACCGCCTGGAATCGCCCGATGATGTATTGCAAAAACCGTTTGATGTGGATTCGCTGGTGAATATGGTAGCGGTTCAGTTAGCTGCCTAAACGATTAAGTGAGTTTACCCGTCATGCGCGTGATCGTGTCCTTGTAACTATCGCTGAAAGGTATTTCTGCATTGGCGATCTTTATCCTACCCTTCCGTATAGAGTGTACATGCTCCAGGTTAACGATATAAGATTTATGGACCCTGAAAAAATCATTAGCAGGTAACTGGCTCTCCAGCGATTTAATTGTTACCCGTGATATAATTGCCTTCGGCGAACTTGCCAGGTAGATCTTCACATAATCTTTTAGCCCCTCTATATAGGTAATATCATCGTGGTTTACTTTAATCAGATTGTAGTCGGCGTATAAAAAGATATACTTTCTTTTCTTTTCGGTTTCTGATTCAATACTACGTTTGGCCTGCTCAAAAATAGTCAGCGCTTTATTACATGCTTTCAAAAAACGCTCTACAGCGACTGGCTTGAGTAGATAATCAACCACATCCAGTTCAAAGCCATCCAGCGCGAACTCCTCGTAAGCGGTAACAAAAATAATAAGCGGCTTTTGTGTAAGGCTTTTTACAAATTGCAGGCCGCTTATTCCGGGCATCTGGATATCGCAAAATATCAGATCGATGTGTTGCTGCTGCAATACCTGCAGGGCCTGTGCTGCCGATTGGCAACTGGCCACCAATTCCAGGCTATCCACCATGCGGATATTATCCTCAAGGAGTTCAAGAGCAAGCGGCTCGTCGTCTATTATTATACAGTTCATAACCGGGATTATGCAATAATACTAAGTTATTGTCATAAAGTAAGTCATGTTCGTCGCAACAATGCGGGCGCTTGTCTCATAGATGTTACAATGTAGTTATTTCTGGTTTTATTTGTACGATGAAAAAGCTGATAGATAATCGTTGGTTCTTGTTGGCCATGCCGTTTGTGATATGGTTCTTGTTGTTAGTGCTGCCATTTATAGCCACAACAGAAAATAACGGCCGTTTCCCGGAAGATGCTCGCAGGCATTTTATCGTAGATATGATGACCGGCAATTTTTTATTGCTCTGTGTATTCTATATCCATTCATACATTGTTTATCCGCTGATCAGTAAAAAGGTTTTGTGGTATGTTTTAGGCTTGCTGGGTCTGTTAGGTTTGTATTGGCTGTGCTGGCACTTTTTACGTATAGATCAACCCAAATTAATGCACATACAACGATTTGATGTGCGCGACTCGTTAGCGCATGCTAAACCATTTGACAATAAACATTTAATGCACGCCGGGAAAAAGCGTTTTCATATATTCATGGATGGTCCGGGTTTCGTGCCGTTAATATCGCCGTTGGTGGCAATTTTATGCAGTGTTTGTTATAGGGTTTTGATTGATAATCGCGCTAAGCAGCAACTCTTAAAAGAGCGCGAAAATATGCAGCTTCAGTCAGAGCTTACCTTTTTGCGTTCGCAGATAAGCCCGCACTTTATGTTCAATACCTTAAATAACCTGGTAGCGCTGGCCCGTAAAAAGTCTGACGATTTAGAACCCGCTATTGTAAACCTGTCGCAACTAATGCGTTACATGCTGTATGAAAGCGATGATAACAAGGTGCGCTTAAGCAAAGAAATTGAATACCTGAGAAGCTATATTAACCTGCAAATGCTGCGCTTTGGCAGTAGCGTTAAAGTTAATATCGATGTAGATGGCGATGCCGAACTCTGTGCCATAGAACCTATGTTGTTAATCCCATTTGTTGAAAATGCTTTCAAACACGGCATCGGGATGATAGAAAACCCGGCAATCAATATCAACATATCATTTGATGCTGATAACCGCCTGCTTCGTTTTAAAGTTGAGAATACAGTCAGCCCGCTGGACATATCAAAAGACAGCAATTCGGGTATAGGTATCAGCAATGTTAAAAGACGTTTGGCCATATTGCACCCCGGCAAACATCAGCTGGATATTGTTAACCAAAACAACACTTTCACTATTGACCTAAGTATCAACCTGTCTGAAACTAAATACTGACCGATATGCCTAACCTGATAAAGGCAAATATTTAAACTAAAAGAGATGAAAAAACTTAAACCATTAACATACTTACTCCTGCTGGCAAGCAGCAGCCTGCTGGCACAAGAAACCCCTAAGAGCTTAAAAAATGTCCAAACAGAAAGCATTTTTGCCGCATCACCGGTAAAGATTGATGGTAAATTAAAAGAATGGCCCGCAGGTTTTCAGGCTTACAATAAAAGCACTCATCTGTACTACACCATGGCTAATGACGAACAGAACCTATACCTGGTTATCAGAACAACAGACGCTACTACCAACGCCAAGATAACCGCAGGTGGTATAACATTAGCCATCAACACAGCCGGGCAAAAAAAAGAAGAAGGGGCTTACAGCCTTACTTATCCTATTATACAACGCCCACAAGGCGGGCCGGGCCCTGGCCAGCGAACTATGACATTTATAGGCGGGCCTCCCGGAGGCGGTGGCTCAGGTCAGAGCGGAGCTGATTCGGATATGCTTAAGGCTGCGCATGAAAGGGTAATTAATAATGCTAAAGAAATCAAAGTATCGGGCTTTAAAGATATTCAAGACTCGTTAATTGCCATTTATAACGATTACAAGATCAAAGCAGCTATAGACTACGATAAGGATAACGCCTTTGTTTATGAGCTGGCCATTCCGTTAAAGCTAATGGGGCTTGATGGCGATAAAAAAGATTTTGCTTACAACATCAAGCTTAACGGCTTACAACTAAACTTCAGGTTACGTGATGATGCGGCCGGTTCGCCGGCTGGTGGCGGCGGTCCGGTCGGTCCCGGTGGCGGTCCGGTTATGATCCTCAATGGCCCTCCGGGTGGCGGCCGCGGCGGGGTAGATTTCCAGGAGCTTATCAGTGCAACCGATTTTTGGGGTAGATACACGCTGGCAAAGAAATAATTCAGAGACGTTTCAGGGCGTGTTAATCAATTCAGGGTAGCAAATGCTGGTCGCCTCAATGCGTAAATTTGTCGCTACAAATACCGTACTGGTATACTTTATTTCTTACTTTACATACCAATTATTAACCTTGTCTGTGCCATATTAAGGGCCGCAGCTATTTTAATCTACTTAAAATGAAAAGACTTATCCTTTTACCGGGTTTACTTTTGCTTGCGGGTACTACTTTATTGGCGCAGGTATTTGTCCCTAAAAAATTGCCGACGATACAGCTTTCTAATATGTGGGCGCCATCGCCTATAAAAATTGACGGCAAGCTTAACGAATGGAACGACAATTTCCAGGCCTACAATAAAAGCACGCGGATATTTTATGTCATAGCCAATGATGATAAAAACCTTTACCTGGCTGTAAAAGCAACCGACTTTACTACTACTGCAAAGATCATAGCAGGTGGTGTCACTTTAGCTATAAACAAACAGGATAAGAAGAATGAAAAGGATGCTTATAGTTTTACTTTCCCGGTGATTGAGAACCCGCAAAGGCTGAGCGGCGGTTTTAGTAATCGCATTGAGCAAAGAAACGCTGGTGCCGATTCTGAATTGATGAAAACTATTCATGAGCGTACCATACTGGCGGCGAAGGTGATAAAGGTTTTAGGCGTGAAGGGCATTACCGATACATTAATTTCTATATATAACGAACATGGAATAAAAGCTGCCATAAACTTTGACAACGATGGCATAACCTATGAATTGAAGGTTCCCCTTAAGCTGCTTGATCTTTCTGTAGACGAGGCCAAAGAAATGGCCTATAATATTAAGCTTAATGGCCTGCAATTGAATTTAGGCGGCGGTCCCCCGGGCGGAGGGGGTGGGGGTGGTCGAAACGCGCTGGATTTCCAGGACCTGGTAAGCCCCAGCGATTTTTGGGCGAAGTACACCCTGGCCAAACAATAAATACATCTACCTATGACTCACACTATGAAAAAATTGTTAACGCTGGTGGTTTTGATCTTGCTGTCAACGCAGTTGTTTGCCCAACGCGGCGACCGCGGCGATGGTGGACAGGGGCAATTTAACCGCCAACCGCAAGCCAGGACACCATTACCTCCGCCCCTGGCATCAAGGGATGTGAGCGGGATTGTAAAAGACGAGAGCGGACAAACCGTAATCGGTGCTTTGGTGACGTTGAAATCAAAATCTGACACCACAAGCGTGTCAACTAATGCGGATGGAATATTTATTTTAAAAGGAGTTAAGCAAAATACGTTTAATATTACGGTCAAAAATTTGGGTTCAAAATTATTTGTGCAAAAATATGCCTTTAGCGATACCAAGAAAAACGTGGTGTTAGACCCAATTATACTTAAAACAGAATCAAACCAGCTGGCTACTGTAAATATTAACGGTACGCCAAGTGTGACTTACAAAGAAGATACGGTTGAATACCGTGCAAGCGATTACAAAGTTCGCGAAAACGCAACGCTTGATGAATTACTTAAAAAGATGGAGGGGATGGAAGTGGGCTCGGATGGTTCATTAACCCACCAGGGGCAGCAGGTAACAAAGGCTAAATTAAATGGTAAGGAATATGCCGGAGGCAGTGTAGCGCAGGCTATTCAAAATTTACCTGCCGATATTATTGAAAAGGTACAAATAGTAGATGATTACGGCGATCAGGCTGCACGGACAGGTATTAAAGACGGCGACCCGCAAAAAGTATTGAATGTTACTACTAAAGCCGACCGCTCTGTGGGTACAACCGGCCGCCTCACTACTCAGTACGGAAGTGATGACAGGTATAATGCGCAGCTTTTTGTACAGCGCATTAATGCTAACCAGCAATTGGGTATAATTGGTAATTTGCGTAATACCGTATTGGGCGTGGCGTCTAACGGAATACAAGGTGGGGCTACAAATGACGGCGGAGGCGGTACCGGCGTTGGTGCTAATGCAGGAGGAGGAGGCGGGGGCAATGGTGCAAGCGGCGGTACAACGCGGTCGGGATCGCCATCATTTAATTACCGGGATCAGTGGAGCAAAAAGGTACAGGTAGTTGGCAGTTATGCGTATTCGTTTAACAACAACAATTCTATTAACGATACTTACGGCCAGCGTTATACCAGTTATGGGCCAAGCAATTTTGTGAGTAATAGCACGTCAGAAAATGATACTAAATCGCACAACCTGCATTACGAAATAGATATCAACCTTGATAGTACCAACTACTTGCAAGTAAACCCAACTTTTAGCTATAGTAATTCAACCGGCTCAAACAATTCTTTTAGCGATAACGTAAATAACTATACTTCAGGGTTTGAGCACGTAACCAATAATGGCATAAATTCTACTTTAAACACTACCAGCAATTATGGCGTTACCGCGTTTTACCTGCATTTGTTTAAAAAACCCAAAAGAAATTTCTCGATACAATTAGGGATAACACACAATAATTCGACAGCGAATGGCGAACAAAATACTACATTCCGCTATTTTGCCGATTCGACCCAGAATAACTTTTTACGGGATTCAACCGTGCATTTGCTAAGCAACAGAACAAACGGGACTACCACCTACCAGGCTACAGTGACCTATGTTGAGCCATTAAGCAAAGCCTCATTACTGGAGTTTAGCGGAAACTTGAGCCAAAGAAATAATAGCTCTGTATCATTGCAGGATACCGTATTGGCAGATGGCTCCGCTATACCGGTGCCCAGGTACAGCAGCATTTATAACTATGATATAACAGACACCCGTGCCACATTGGATTACAGGTATGTCGGATCGAAAGTTAATATTTCCATCGGGGCGGCAGCGGTCCCCTTTCTTTTAACCGGCGAGAAACTGAATACAACAAACGGCCAGAACGCATCAACATCACGGTCTGATTTCCGGATAATACCGGCATTCAGGTTTGCGTATTCGTGGTCACGCACAGAGCGGTTTACCATAAATTACACGGGACGAAATCAGGAACCAAGTTTTACACAGATCCAGCCATTTACAGACCGGTCAAACCCAAACAACATCATTGTGGGTAACCCTAACCTGAAGCCATCTTTTACAAACACTTTAACAGCACAATACAATAACTATTTCGCTAACTCCAAATTCAATATTTCTGCAGGAGTTACTGCAAGTACCGTTGATAATGCGGTGGTCCAGAATAATATAGTAACGCTGGTACCCATTGCAGGTACATCGGCAAACAGATCTGTTAACGAAATAAATTATCTTAACCTTGACGGTACAAAAACTATTGTAGGTAGGTATTCCATTTCTAAACAATCTAATGAGCGCGCGGTTAATCTGGCTTTAAACGGAAATATTACCTATAGCTATTCGCCGGGCATGAGCAGAGACTCGCTTTATCACCAAACCAACTGGCGCTTTGATGAACGATTTGGTCCAAGGATCACACCTAATGAAAACATCGAGATCAATCCATTTGTTGGGTATGATATTTCGCGCTATTTCACCACATTACCTGGCGCAAGACCAACCCAGCTGCAAACGACCTCATTGGGCCTTAACGGCAGAATGTATTTCTTAAAGACCTGGCAAATAAACTATGATGCCACCAAAAAGTACATAACCGGGATAAGCGGCGGTAATACCACTCCATTAATTTTAAACGCGGGTTTTGAAAAAGAATTTCTGGCTAAAAGAAACCTGGTGCTAACGTTTAATGTTTATGACTTACTGCACCAAAACAATTACCTGCAACAAACAGTGACGTCCAGCGGAGTTACCAATACGTTGTCAAATACGTTAAGCCGGTACTTTATGGTAGGGTTGCGCCTGAACCTGCAGAAATGGAGCGGTACGCCACAACGTAATGGCCGTAACATGCAACGCCGCGGAGATGGTAGTTTTATCTATTAAATAATTTATATAAAAATGGTAAGGCGATGGATAAGAGCCATCGCCTTTTTTATTAAACCAGAGGTTGGTTATCGCTGCTTGATTCAGGATAATTCTTTAATTAATTTGTCAAAAGCTTCCTTAAGTTCGGCCAATTCCTGCTCAACTTTTGACAGGCGAGCTTCAAGCCCGCTGTCAGATCTGCCTGTAGGTTGGTCATCAAAATCGTCGTCATTTATTTCAGGTACTCCCGATAAAAGATGCGCGTAACGCGCTTCTTTTTGTCCGGGACGTTTAGGCAATTGCATTATATAGGGCATATCGCCGCCGGCCAATTTGTCCAGCATCTCCTGCACTTCTTCTATCGATTCGAACTCGTATAATCTACCTGCGTTTGTGTTTAATTCGCCCGGTGTTTGCGGGCCACGCAACATCAACAGGCACATAATTGCCAGTTCAGACGGGATCAGTGGGAAAACAATAGCGAAATTATGCTTGTATTTTACCGAACGAATGGAACCGCCGGTTGCTGTGGATGTTAAACCCCGTCTTTTAAGCGTATTCAAAGCTTGTATCACGGTTTCATCATCATACTGAACCACCGGTTTGCGCGATGTTTTTTGGTTACAGGCTGCCGTAAGCCCGTTAAGTGTCATGGGGTAATAATCGGGTGTGGCTTTGCTTTTCTCTATTAAAGAGCCTAAAACACGTAATTCTATAGCATCCAGTACGGGCAGGGTTTGCGGTGTATCCATCGTAAAAAAAGTAATTGGTTTGTTTGGGTAGCTAAAGAAACAAGTTTAATATCAAATACCAAATGTTATCTGCCTATAAACTTATAAAACGCTTGTTATTTTATAATTCTTGCCATTTAAAATGAATTGATCATCGGCTTTGAGCCCTTTTAACTTTAACCCGATAGGCGATGCCGGAGATATCGCAAAATAAGATTCACCATCAACTGATAAAATACCTGCGCTGATAGCCAGGTAGAAATTGCCATTATTGGTAATCACTATGCTCCCGTTTTCTATCTGTTTAGATTCGGTAGTAGTGGCAATAGAATTTAAAGCGACTTTTAATTTATTAGCCTCATTAAGCTGGGCCATGTTCCTGTCGGTTTCCTGCTGCATCATAGCGCGCCCTGTTTCGTATTTATCGCCGGCGCTGCTTTTGGTATCATCTTTTGATGCTTGTTGTGCTTCGTCAATTCCCTGCTGCGCGGCACCCATGCGCTTTTGCACATAGTCAAGACATTGCTGATATAAAAGTTCTTTTAATTTGCTCACGGTGTAAATGTAAAAGATATAGGGCAAAATAAAAGCCCCCGTACACTCGCTGTTTGGGGGCTTTCAACCTAAACCTTATCACATTGTAAGCGTGAGCCTACAGATAATATGCAAAGAACGTAAATTTTTTACAAACAGTTGTCTATACATGCAATTTTTTTTTCACATCGGTGTAATTTTTACAACAAGTCAGCACTTTATATTAATTCACTATGCTTATTTGGATTTAATTTAAATAAGACATACATTTGTTGAGTTAACGTTTATATATGAGGCTTTCGCAACTTCAGGTAGGAGAAAAAGGTATTGTAAAAGAATTTACAGATCTTGAAATGTCAGTTAAATTAATGGAAATGGGTTGTTTGCCTGGCGAAGAAATCAGAGTTGATCGTATTGCCCCTCTTGGCGATCCCATTGCCATAAACGTATCAGGATACCAGTTGAGCCTGCGTAAACGCGAAGCCTCAACCATTATATTGCAGTAGTATTTAAGTAATTGAAAGCGGATATAAGAGTTGCACTTGTTGGAAACCCAAACACCGGAAAATCCACACTCTTTAACGTATTAACCGGGTTAAATCAAAAAATAGGAAATTTTCCGGGGGTTACGGTTGATAAAAAAGTTGGCTACTCTAAACTGCCCGATGGCCGCACGGCCGAGATTGTTGACTTACCCGGCACATATAGCCTTTATCCCAAAAGCCAGGACGAATCTATTGTATTTTCTGTATTGGCCGACAGGGCAAACAAGCTAAGCCCGGACCTGGTCATTGTCATTCTCGATGCTTCTAATCTAAAAAGAAATTTATTGTTATATAGCCAGGTTGCCGATTTGAAGATCCCGGTGATCATTGCGCTTAACATGATGGACCTGGCTAAAAAATCGGGCATAACCATTGACATCGATCAGTTTTCCAAAAGTCTGGGTGTGCCGGTGGTCCCTATTTCAGCCCGTAAGCAGGAAGGGATAGATCAGCTTAAAACCGCGGTATCCTATGCCAATAAAATAGCTTTACAGGAAGACAGTATTGATGTAAGGTCGATAGCGCCGCAATTGATCGAAAGCATCAGCAAGGAATTAAATATTGATAACCCCTACTTCGCACTACAACTCGCGCATCAGCATGAAACATTAAAGTTTTTGTCGATAGAACAGTCTGACAGGATAGAGGAGCTGGAAAAAGAACATTCTTTTCACTCACAAAAAGCACAGGGTAGCGAAACCATTGCCCGCTATAGCTTTATTAATGAGTTGTTGTACGACACGGTTAAAGTGCCTGCCACCGCTCACGACGAAACATTAAGTAATAAAATAGATAAGATACTTACCCACAAAGTATTTGGCTTTATTATATTTTTTGCCGTGCTGCTGTTTATGTTTCAGGCCATATTTTCATGGGCCGCATATCCAATGGAGTTGATAGCAGACGCTTTTGTATGGATCCAAAACACATTAAATCACATATTGCCTGCCGGACCGCTGGTTAGCTTGCTGGTTGACGGTGTGATAGCCGGCTTGAGCGGAGTAATGGTATTTATACCGCAGATAGCCATCTTGTTTGCTTTTATCTCGATACTTGAGGATACCGGCTATATGTCGCGCGTTACTTTTATGATGGATAAGCTGATGCGCAAGGTAGGTTTGAACGGCAAATCGGTAGTACCATTGATTGGCGGCTTTGCCTGCGCGGTACCCTCCATCATGAGTACCCGTACTATCGAGAACTGGAAGGACAGGATGATCACCATTATGGTTACGCCATTGGTAACCTGTTCGGCACGCTTACCTGTTTATACGTTATTGATCGCCCTGGTAGTACCTAATAAAAATGTATGGTGGCTGTTTAACCTGCAGGGTTTGGCATTAACGGGTATGTATGTGTTCAGCCTGGTATCAGCAGTGGTGGTGGCATGGGTATTTAAGTTTATTTTAAAAAGTCGCGAACGCGGTTATTTCATTATGGAGTTGCCCGTTTACCGTATGCCGCGATGGAGTAACGTAGTCTTCTCTATGTATGACCGGTCGAAATCATTTGTTCTGCAGGCCGGTAAGGTGATAATCGCGGTGTCTATTGTGTTATGGGTAATGGCATCCTATGGGCCGGGTGATCGTTTTGAAAAGATCGACGCTAAGTACAAGCAACCGCAATATGCCCAAAGCACAAGCGCTGACCAGCTAAACAAAGATATCGCGTCAGAAAAACTGGAAAACTCGTACGCTGGGGTACTGGGCCATGTTATCGAACCGGCTATCCGCCCGTTGGGCTTTGACTGGAAGATCGGCATTGCCCTCATCACATCTTTTGCCGCACGCGAGGTTTTTGTGGGCACTATGGCCACCATTTATAGCGTAAATGGTGATGCGGATAATATCCAATCGGTCCAAGAGAAAATGCACCAGGCAAAAAACACGCAAACCGGGCAACCTGTGTTTACACTGGCGGTAGCCTTTTCGTTAATGATGTTTTATGCCTTTGCTATGCAATGCGCAAGTACCGTAGCGGTAGTTTATCGCGAAACCAAAAGCTGGCGCTGGCCGGCCATACAATTTGCTTATATGACTGTATTGGCTTATGTGGCCAGTTTTGTAGTGTATAATCTCTTAAAATAAGCCGAAAGTTAACAGACCAATGCTTTTATTCTTTTTTCGCTTTCGGCTTTGCGCTTTTTGCTTTAAATTTGATTTGAGGTAAGAATTGGATAAAGTAAAAGTTTTAGAAAAGTATCTTCCGCCCGAGGCCGCCCCGCTTATTGGCCGGTGGATAGACTACTTTAGATGTGAGTTTAAAATTTCACGTAATCGCGGTAGTAAGTTTGGCGATTACCGAGCCCCCCACCAGGGCAAAGGGCACCGCATCTCTGTTAATTTCGATTTAAATCCCTACGCGTTTTTGGTAACCACGGTACATGAATTTGCGCACCTGCACACCTGGAACGAGCATAAGCATAAAGCAAAGCCACACGGTACGGAATGGAAAAACAACTTCAAAAAAATGATGCAGCCCTTTTTTGAAAAAGACGTTTTCCCGCCTGATGTTAAGCATGCCATTGTTAGCTATCTCAATAACCCGGCGGCATCAAGCTGCTCTGACCTAACGCTGTACCGCTCGCTCCGTAAATATGACGCGCCTAAAGAGGATATCCACACGGTAGAGAAACTGCCCATGAACGCGGTGTTTAAATTGAAGGATGGCCGGGTTTTCCGCAAGGAAGAAAAGCTGCGCAAACGCTACAAATGCACCGAACTAAAAACCAAGCGTGTTTACCTGTTTAGCCCCGTGGCAGAGGTAGAGATGGTTGAAGGATAACAACGTTATTTCTGATAAATGATCATTTACTTGTTGAAAAAGCATTGGCATGTAAACAGCACATATTACGGCAAATCGCCAGGGTCTGGCTAAAAACATGTATAATTATAAAACTGAAATATTATCGATATTTGGCGTTTATTCTATATGACCCGTGCTGAACTATGGACTTTTATGACGGTAACCAATGGCTGGTAAGCCACTATTTATTTTACAATACAGGTATATGACCAGGTTCTTATTAATCATCCTCTTTTTTTTGATATCATTATTATCTGTATTAAAAGCCCCGGCTTATTATTTCTGGTTACTGGCTATTTTGGTTACGGAGTATCCTTTAATTTTTGCAGGGATAACCACAATACTGGTATTGTCGGGCATTTGGGTGAAGAAATATCAATTGGCAGGAACGATAATTGGAATTGTGACGATCATTGTTTTTTTATCGCCAATTATAAAGGCCTACCTGATTGGCTACGATTTGAAGAAAGAACTAAGCATAGCATTTGATTCGGGTAATGAAATTCCGGATACAAAAGATAATCATACTCCATTTAGCCTTGCTAAATTATTTGCAGGTAATAAGGTTGTCGCCAATAAAACTTTAACTTTTGTTACTTACACAAATACGGCTTTAACGCTTGATTATTACCCGTCGCAAATTGCAGGAAAAAAACCTTGCGTAATTGTAATACACGGCGGTTCATGGAGCAGCGGCGACAGCAAACAATTACCTGAGCTGAACAGCTACTTAGCTCGTGCCGGTTACAATGTAGCGGCCGTTAATTATCGCATGGCGCCAAAACACCAAAACCCGGCACCGCGGGAGGACGTTCAGAACGCGCTGAAATACCTGGCCGCTCATTCTGAAGAATTGCAAATTGATACCAACGATTTTGTTTTGCTTGGCCGCTCGGCAGGGGCGCAAATAGCTTTGCTCTCGGCCTATACTTTGTGCGACAAGAACATAAAAGGCGTAATTGATTTTTATGGCCCTGCTGACATGGTTTGGGGCTATTCTGTTCCTTCAAATCCGTTAGTTATGAACTCGCGTGGTGTGATGGATGCTTATCTTGGGGGAGCATACAACAAAGTACCGCAAAATTATGAGCAAAGCTCACCTATTAGGTTTGTCGACCAGTTTTCTATCCCGACGTTGATCATTCACGGCGAAAATGATGTTCTGGTAGCCTATGAGCATAGTAACAAGTTAAATAATAAACTTAACGATGCCGGTGTTGCGCATTACTGGCTCAAGCTCCCATGGGCAACGCACGGATTTGATTATAATTTAAATGGCCCCGGCGGACAATTGTCAACCTATGCGGTCGAGCATTTTTTAAAGGCTGTTACTACGCCCTAACGGAAGACGTGGCATCTAAAGCAAGCCGACTACCCCGTTCTAACTTCTTTAAACCTGCTAAATACAACAAATGCCAACAGGCAGAGTACGCAGCCGCAAATACCGTTTAGCCGCAAGCCATAATCGTTTCCGGGATCTTTACCATACACTGTCAGGAAGGCAAACAAGGCTATTCCTAAGGTCTGTCCCAGTTTTACAAACAGGTATTTAACGGCGAAAAACATTCCCTCACGGTTCTCACCAGTTTGGTTGGCATCATATTGGGCGATTTCTGCAAGTATGGCGTTAGGCAATATCCCCAGCGATGCCAATGGAAAGGCAGCGCAAAGCACCAGCGTATAGATCTGTATGTTTGATGAGACCGGAAACTTACCCAGGAAAAATATCGCTACGAAGATCAGGCTCAGCAGCGCGAACGAAAACAGTACAATTGGCTTTTTACCGATCTTTTTAGACAGGTAGTTAATCAGTGGATAAAATACTAATGAGAACAGCACCATCGTTCCCATTAAAACACCTCCCTTTGATTCCGGCAGATGCAGTAATACAGTAACGAAATACAGCAACCCGCTTGATATAATGCTAAGCGCCATATAGTAAGAGAAATCTGATACCAAATAATATTTAAAATTGCTGTTGCTGAATGTTTTGCGGATAGCCGGCAGTAAAGGTAAGTGCGAAGGCTTGCCGCGTGAATATTTTTTTTCGTTAATAAAAAGTACGGGTATCAGCATAAATAGACCCGCCAAAATGCTCATGCCCCAAATGGTGTATTGCACAGCCGAGTCGCGTTCTGTGATAGTAAAATTCTTTTGCAGCAAGTCGGCAAAATTATTGATCAACGCCGAAAACACGATACCGATGATAAACCCCACCTGTTGAAATGACGAAAGCTTAACCTTTTCGGCGGCGGTTTCTGTCAGCTCGGGCAACAATGCGTTATAGGGTATGATATAAGTAGTGGCGCCCATGAAAAAGCAGATCATGTTTACCGTTAACCATACCGCATTATAAATGCTCTCGCCTTTTACCAATGGCGAAAAGGTTAAACAGCAGAAAAACACCGCGGGTATAATGGCCCATTTCATGAACGGGATGCGCCGTCCTTTTGGATTAGTACTTTTATCGCTCAACGAGGCGATAAAGGGATCATAAATAGCGTCAACAAACCTGCCTGAAGCTGCAATTACCGATAACAGGTTAAGTACGCCAAACACGAGTAATTGCGGTACCAAAGGCATCAAACCAGAATTGGTTGGGGGCAGATAAAAGTACGGTAACATTACAATGATGGTGTTGGTCATCATGCTCCAGCCTATCATCCCGCAGGTATAAGCCAATTGTTTTTTGAAAGGGAACTTTACAACGGCCATCTCTTATTGCAATATGCTAATATTAAAATAAGATAATGAATTTAAGATGAAAAGTATTTGGGGGATTACAGCCCTAAAAAGTAATCATATCCCAACTCTGCCCAGTAGTCTCGGGGACGTTGGTTGCTGAAGCTGATGGAGCCTATCCGTTTTAAATTTTTAACGCCATACTTAACCGGGATGATCAATCTTAACGGTGCGCCATGGTTTAAGGGCACAGGCTTGTCATTCATTTCATAAGCCAGCAGGGTTTGCGGGTGCAGGGCGCTGTCCATATCCAGGCCAACGTAGTATAGTTTGTCAGGCGTTTCCATGCCCACATAATCCATTTTTGTTTCGGTATCCAGGTTAAAGTGTTTTATAAAATCAACAAACGACAGACCACCCCAATACTGGATCTGGTCCCATCCTTCAACACATTTAAAATCAAAAATGATCTCAGTCTTCGGCAATGCCTTGATATCCTCAAGGCCTATTAATAATTTCTCGCCGTTGCCCTTGGTTACCTGCAGTTTCCAGGCAGCAAGATCTATCGGGCTCTCAACGCCTACATCACTGTTTTGCCTCACATTTTTAGCAGCCATTGATTTTGGATAGGTTTTTACCAAATGTTTCTCGCTGTAAAAAAGCCTCCGTACTGCTATTTCGGTTTTATTAAGTGCACGACGCAACGGCACGCGGGTGCCACCGGTAATGGCTGTTACTTCGTCTGGCGAATTATAAAGCCATTTCCAGCCAAAAACGCCACCAGCCACGGCCGCGCCGAATACCCCAAACGAAAGAAACGTGCGCCGGTTAATTTTTTGCTCGGTGGTAAGGGGGCTTTTAACTTTTTTCTTCGTCATGTCCTTTTTCAATAATGGGTTTAGGCTTGTTGTTAACAACCTCGAACCCGGTGATCACCGAACTGAAATTTTTCCATCCCGCCAGGAAAACCTGTACGATATGGATCACAAAAAAGAAAACATAACCCAGCGTCAGCACAAAATGCAGGATCCGTGCGAAATGATAACCCCCGCAGATCCAGGTTAAATAATAACACTGTACCGGCTTGTAAATGGCTAAACCTGTAATTACCGAGCCTATGCCCATCACGATTATGGCGGTATAAGCTATCCGCTGCGCGGCATTATACTTTTTTTGCGGCGGCGCCATTTTGCGAATATGCAGATCATGCAGCAAAACCAACCAGGCTTCTTTGAAGGATTTTTTCTGAGGAACCAGCTCACGCCATTCGCCCGAAATAATAGTGTAGATTACATAAAACACACCATTCAATATAAAGAACCACATGAACAAAAAGTGGAAAGCCATACCCTCCTGTAGCCGATGAGTAATATGAAAGAATTTATAGAACCACTCCGGGAAAAACACAAAATAAGTATGGCCAAACAGTTTGATCTTGTATTCATCATCGGCCCAGTAGATCAGCATGCCGCTCCATATCATAATGGTAAGCATCGGGAAGTTAACCCAATGACACCACCGCATGGCTAACGAATGTTTTTCTTTTATTTCTTTCACCTGATTAACGAGTTAATAAATATTCTTTGTTATAATTAACTGGCCGATGTAAAGCCTTGTTTGGCCGCACCGGTAATTTCGCCGGTTTGGGTGTTTTGTATCAGGGCAATAATCTCCCAGTTCTGTGTATTAAAATCCTTTGGTAAAGCTATGCTTTCGGTACCGGTCTTTTTATTATTTAGAGCAGTGCTTTGAAACTGGCGAATGATCTGTACATGCGATAAATTGCGCCCGTTGTTTTCGCCGGCTTTTACACTTGTTCTGGCTGTTTTTTCTACCAACGCCAGCAGCAATACGCTATTGGCACCATTGCCTTCCGCTTGGTAATGTACCATTGCTTTATTCTGATCAGCCTTTAAATCACTAAGCGCTATTTGGGCTGACGATGGTTTTTGCAGGCCCGATTTTATAGCGCTACGTAACGTGCCTTCTTCTGACCCTACAAATTCTTTTTTGCCGTTAACTACAATTTGCGGGGTATAAACCTGCGACAAATGCAGGTACTGCGCATAAGTGTTTTGCCTTGCCGAATACGCTGCGCTGCTAAATCCATCTTTCCAACCCAGGCGGTTCCAGTAATCAACGTGAAAGGCAAGTATATACACCGGTTGGTCTTTATATTCTTTCTGGATCTTTGCCACCAATTCATCAGCAGGCGGGCAGCTTGAGCATCCCTCGGATGTGAAGAGTTCTATAACAGCAAAGCCCCTGCCTGCGGCGACATTGTTATGTTTAGCCGGTTTCACATTGATAAAAGCAGCAGCCGAAAAAGCAATTATCGCGATAACTAACGGCAGTATAAATATTTTGATCGTTCTCATTTTACAAAAGTTTAATAAGTTATATACGCAATTGGTCGTGGCTTTGGACTGTTCCTTACAATAAATTTAATAATTTTATTTGATCTGACATTTATTGTAAGGTTTCGCGCGTATGTGCGACTAATCATTATTTAAACGATATTAAATTAAATGTTAGCCACCTCATTATTAAACCCGCATAAATGGGTTGACAACCATGCCGATTACTTATATGCTTACGCGATAAGCCGGATAAGCGACGACGAGCAGGCGCGTGACCTGGTGCAGGAAGTTTTTTTGGCAGCATTAGAAAAGGCCGACAAGTTTGAAGGCAAAAGCAGCGAACGAACGTGGCTTACCGCGATATTAAAAAATAAGATCATCGATATTTATCGCAAACGGTCGTCGGGATTAAATAATGCTGTAAAGGTTGCGGAAAAAGAGCAGGAAGACTTTTTTTATGACGACGGGCATTGGCGCGAAGAGCACTATCCCAGGGAAATGGGCATTGAAGATAACGACCCGCTGCACAATAAAGAATTTAACCAGGTGCTGCAAAGATGTATGAAAAAGCTGCCCGATTTATGGCTGACCGTTTTTACTATGAAACACATGGAAGACGAATCGACCGAAAATATTTGTACGGAGCTAAAGGTTTCATCGGCAAACTTTTGGGTAATCATTCACCGTACCAAACTTAACCTGAGGGCTTGCCTTCAAAAAACATGGATTTAAAATGGGTGCACTAAAAAAGATCATATATAACTGTAAGCGTGCAACTTTCCTGATCGAGAAGAAACTGATTGGCCGCCTTACCCTGCGCGAAAAAATGGAGCTGCACATCCACCTGTTTGGCTGTTCTGTTTGCCGGGTGTTTGATAAACAAAGTGCGCTGATCAACCAGATGGTACAGCAGCTTTTTAAAAGCACTAAGGATAACGGAGCACACCTTGATGACACCTTTAAACAGGATCTGCAGCACCGTATTGAAGACGAATTAAATAAAAATTGATTTTGTTGTAAGGTTTGTTAAAAGCATGCGACTAAGCCTGAAACTACACATAAAAACTACAACAAAGATGAAATCAATTCTTTCAAAAATCCTGGTAGCAGGTGCAATCGTAGCCGCCTTTTCTTTAAATGTACAGGCCGGCCCTATCCGCCCAATGTTAGCCGATACTGGCAAAATGGGTAAAATGTCCAAGATGTCTAAAATGGACAAGAAGATGGATAAAAAGAAAATGGATAAAAAAATGTCATCGAAGAAAATGGCAAAAGACACCGGTAAAATGGGCAAAATGTAATTTGACGGAGCGGGGGGGTAATCTCTCCCGCTTTTTAAACTCTTATATAAAATAATGAAAAAACTTATACTTATAACTTTCTTACTATTCGGCACTGCGTCAATATTCGCGCAGTCGGGCTTAAAAAAGGGTGAACAGGCGCCCGAATTTATGGCTAAAGATAACTATGGCAAAGAGCTCGACCTGAAAAAACTGCTTAAAGGACATAATTCGGTAGTGTTGTTCTTTTATCGAGGCCAGTGGTGCCCGTACTGTAACAAACATATCCAGCAGCTGCAGGACTCGTTGCAATTATTAACCGGCAAAGGCGCTTATGTTGTCGGCGTGACGCCTGAAACCAGCGAAAACATCAGCAAGACCGTGGGTAAAACACATGCCTCTTTCTCTATCATCCAGGATAAAGGGTACAAAATAATGAAGGCGTACGATGTTAACTACGTGATGGGCCAGGATATGGTAGCCAAATACAAAGGCTACGGCATAGACCTTGAGCAAAACAATGGCAACACGGACCATGTATTACCCGTACCCGCTACCTATGTTATCGATAAAAGCGGCAAATTGATCTACGTCCATTTTGACAAGGACTATCGCAATCGTCCATCAATTAAAACAATAGCGGACGTGCTATAAATAATTTGTCATTTCGAACGAGGAACAAGGGAGAAATGACAAATTATGTTTTAAGATATAATTCCCCATCAGCCAATCCTTCAAGCTCCTGCGGATTATGGCTTACAATTAAAACAGTTGCCGCCAATTCTTTAAAAATGAGTTTAAGCTCCGCGATCAATTCGGTTTTCATATCGGGATCTAATGCCGAAAATGGTTCATCCATCAGGATCAGTTGGGGTTTTATGGCTAATGCTCTTAAAATAGCTAACCTTTGCTGCTGACCGCCGGATAAATGGATGGGTTTATGATTCGTTAGCGTATCCAGTTTACCTAAAAGCAACAACCGCTTTATCCATTCCGCATCGTTGGTAGCATATTGCAGGTGTGCCAAAACAGTCATGTTGGGAAACAGGGCGTAATCCTGGAAAACAAAACCCGGCGTTCTTTTTTGCGGTGGCAGGTTGATATTGTTGCCGGTATCTAACCAGGTCTGATTATCGACTACTATTTTACCTTTTTCGGGGGATACCAGCCCGGCAATTATTTTTAACAATGTGGTTTTACCCGCGCCCGATGGCCCGTAGATTTTGGTAATACTGCCGGCAGCAAACCGATGGCTTATTTTTAACACCTGCTGCCCCTGGTAAACTTTCAGCTTTTTTTCTATCGACAGGTCTATCATTCTAACGGGGATTTAGCCTGGTATTTATTGAAAACAAACACGCTTATTACCATCACAAAAGTAATAGAAAACAGGATCAGCGAATAGGTATTGGCGGCCGTGTAATCCATCCGCTCCACAGAATCATATACCGCGATAGATGCCACCCGCGTTACGCCGGGTATATTACCACCGATCATCAGCACCACACCAAACTCGCCCAGCGTATGAGCGAAGGTTAGCACAATAGCGGTTAACAATGAGGGTTTAATGTTGGGTACTAACACGCTTTTAAACGTTTGCCACTTAGTTTTGCCCAATGTATAAGATGCCTGCGCCAGCGAAACAGGCAATTGCTGTAAGGCTGATTTAATAGGTCCCGTCATAAATGGCATACTGTAAATAAACGATGCCAGCACCAGTCCCTTAAAAGAAAAAACGAATTGGGTATCGAAGGTATCCTGCAGCCACTTACCCAAGCCGTGTTGCGGACTAAAAGCCAGCAACAAGTAAAACCCCAATACCGATGGCGGCAAGACCAATGGCATGGTAATAATAGCCTCGACAATTGTCTTAAAGAACGATCTTCCTTTTGATAGCCACCAAGCAATTGGCAGGCCTGCGATAAACAACAGCGAAGTTGTAATTGCAGCCAGCTTTAAGGTGAGCCAAATTGGAGATAGATCCATCCTGAGGATTAATTATTGAATACGATAACCATATTGCTCAAAGATCTTCTTCGCGTCTTCGCTTAAAATATAGCGGTAAAATTTTTCGGCATCAGGGTTTGTTTCTCCGTGTTTTAAAATCACCATTCCCTGTTGTATCGGCGCATAGGTTTTTGGGTCGATAAGCTTCCAGAAAAGTGTTGTTTTGTTGGCCGGATCCTTTACCAACGCCTGGGTAGTAAAGCCAACATCAACCACGCCGGTAGTGATATAGGTATTTACCTGCGATATGCTTTCGCCATAAACCATTTTACTTTTTACATTATCCAGTACGCCTTTTTTCTTTAAAAGCTCTTCGGCCGCAAGGCCATATGGCGCGACAGATGGATTGGCAATTGCGATTTTTTTGATCCGGGGCGTCAACATTGTTCGCTCCCAGTTTTCAAAGCCAATATTTTTTGTACTGCAGATAATCAGATTGCCTAATGCGTAAACAACAGGGGCTTTTACCGAAAACCCGTCTTTATACAGAGCATCCGGGAAGCTCATATCTGCGGATAAGAAAACATCGAACGGCGCGCCGTTTTTTATCTGCGCTACCAGCTTACCTGATGAGCCCACTATGGGATCAATATCTATATTGGTTTTCTGTTTAAAGTCTTTTTGAAGAAAGGTGATAATAGATTGAAGGTTAGCTGCTGCCGCCACCTTTAAGTTTTGGGCATAAGACGCGGGACAAATGAAAAAGCAAAAACTTAGCAGTAAAGGAACGCGTTTGATCTGACCGGAAAAATATGTTCTGAAATCCATACCTGTAAACATAAGCTATAAATATAAACGAATTATTAGAAACAATAGTGTCGTTTACAAGCTATCCCGCAGGTGATATGGGCGTTTTCTTTGTGTTACCGCGGCGACGGATAACCTGTAAACAGCCGCAATTTATAAAACAAAAAAGGGCGAAAGCCTAAGCTCTTACCCTTAAAAATCTCACACTATTTATTGTTAATTTGCCGGCTCTTCGGTTGGCGTGCCAACAATTTTAAATACTTTGTCGCCATTGGTATCAACCGCGTCCTGGAAGTAATATCCTTCTTGCGATACATAGTATTTCTGACCATTCAGCTTCAATATTTTGCAGCCTTCAGGCAGTGAGTCAACAAGGTCGCCAACTTGCGGCAGGTCATCCTGCGAGGCCGTTGCGCCGCCATCATCTGTATTTAACTCGCCGTCTTTACCTGCTATCTGGTAAACTAATGTGCCATCATCTTTAGTTATCGGCTGGTAATAAACCCCATTCAATTCGTAATACTGCATGCCATTTATAGCAATAGCCTGTGCTTTCGTTGGCAGTTTGTCTATAGTTGCGCCTACAGGCGGTTCAACTACAGTGTAGTTATTATCGTCCTGCCTGTAATATAAACCATCGTTGTAAAAATATTGGTCGGCGCCGTAGTAAAACGGATAATATCCTGTCGGCAACACGGTTAAGCTAAAGCCCAGTTGCGGCCTGTAATACGTTGCGTAATAACCCCGGTTGCGGTAATAAAATCCCTGCGGCCTTGCAGTTATATGGTTTCTGCCATACTGCAGACCAGGATAGCTGCGATAACCGCCTCGGTATGCATTGCCATACCCTCTTGGCGTATAAGTATAGGGCCTTTGTCCGATAGCCGGATAACGACGCGCTTGTGAACTTGCCTGGCCAAAAGATGGTGTACTATGTTGTATGCCCCGAGGCGCAGAAGGTGTATTAGAACTCACCGCGTTGGGGTTTCTTTGCGGCCTGTTATATGAGTTGGTTTGTTGCGACCCCTGGTTTTGCGTCTGTTGTTGCTGAACAGGACGCTGTACCTGCTGTTGTTGTTGCGGGGCCTGGCGCTGTACCTGTTGTTGAGATGCAGGACGTTGCTGCTGTTGTTGAGGCGCAGGGGCCGGAGCCGGTGGGGCCTGGCGCTGCGGAGCAGCAGGCGGCGGGGTCGACTTGTTGTCACTATGATCACTGCCCCTTTGCGCACTTGCTGGCAACGCTACACTTAAGCCGAATAAAGTGCTAAAGGCAACCCCAATTACGTTTTTATATATCTTTTTCATGTTTTGGTTATGATATGTCCGGCATAACTAACGCCGGCTGTTATATTTTAGACGTACAAAGATACAAAGGTTTAATCATTGCTGTTCTGACGTATCCTGCAGTATCAAATATAAACAGTAAAACGTATTTAAGCAGCAAAAGGCTACAGCTTTTCAGAAATAAACAAGAATGGCTCATCAAAACTCAGGCTAAAAAACCCGTCGGATGATGTTTTAAAAGCATTACCACCCTGTTTTTCAAGTCCTGTAGTTCTAAGTTGATTTGTTTTGGATAAGATCCGGATCTCCTCACCCCCGGGCTTCCACTTGCTGAACCCCGAAGTAACCGCGTATGTTTTTTGTTGCTGATAAAAAATCACCAGGTTTATTTTATCGGCAAACGGCAGATATTCAGCCAGGTCAAACTCGTCTGTCACTATATTAACAGCCGGGTAGCCTTTTGCAATCAAATGATCCATAGCCGCTGCAATAATCGTCCTGGTATCGACAGGCAAATTTTTGATGTCGGATTGCAAATCGCTTTCCGCTTCATCAGTAATGATCCAATCGATTTTTATTCCCTGCGTATTTAGCTTTTCTGCAGTGGCAGGTGTGGTTATCAGGGTTGGGCTCCATTCTAATAATTGCCCAAGTTGATCATTATCAAAACTATCCAAACCCAATACCAGCAGGGCGGGCTCTTGCTTTTCGCGGACGATATGATGTGATGACATAGATTAGTTAATTGGAGATTAGTGATTAGTTGCCATGGGTCTCAGTATATTTTCCTGTAAATTTCTTTAATGGCCTGACCCGGGTGCGCCGCTAAATTGACCGCGGATGATACCGCTATTCCGTAAACACCCGTTAACATTAACGACTCTATATCAGCTAATTGGATGCCGCCAACGGCTATAACAGACAGATCTGTTTGGTGTTGCTGCAACAATCGGTATCCTTCAAAACCCAATAAGGGCCCATCATTGGGTTTAGTATTGGTATGTGCAAATGGGCCATAGCCACAGTAATCTACAACGCCGGTTGCCTCTATTGCCAGTAGGTGTTTAATATTTGTTGCCGATGCTCCTAAAGTTTTATCCACGCCTATTTCTGTGCGAATGCCGTCAAAATTTGCATCAAAATCTTCAATATGGACACCCTGTGCGTCAATTTCCGTCAATAAATGGTAGTGATTGGTAATGATAAGCGTAGCACCCCAATCGTCACAGATTCCGGCAACTTGGTTGATCTCATCGATCAATTCATCATCACCCTTGGTGAGGCACCGGTACTGTATCCAGTTGGCGCCGGCCTCGCAGGCTATTTGTGCCTGTTCAACGTGTGTGCGGTTAGGGAGGTCCTGGGTGAGGTAATGGAATTTTGAGATGTATTTTTTCATGGTCGGATCATATGCAAGCCGAAATTAAGCAATGCAAAGGCGAATATTATATATTTATTCTTTAGAAAATACTATAAGATGTAAAACCGAAAGCCAATCCGCATCTGTCCGGATTGGCTTTCGGTTTTGTTAAAAATTAGATTTAGTAATGATTCATTAAATATACTATTTATCAATATTGGCTGTTAGCGATAAGAACCCTAACACATTGGCATGTTTAATATCATAACTTAAAGTTAATGGCAACCAAATCGATTTATATAGATTTATCCTCAATGTGGTGTTAAAAGTTACTTTATCAACACTTGCTCCCGGGGGAAGATTTCCAAACTGGTAATCATACTGAAAAAAGCCTTTTAGTTCCATGGAGGACACTTTGTCGGAGCTTTCCCTTAAAACCTTATTTAAACCAGTACTAATAAAAAAAGGCTTATTTTTATAGTTTGCAGCTGATATTGTGGTATCGGCTCCTATGGAAAAAGATGCTTTGGCTTCTAATTCCCAAGGCTTTTTGTCAATAGAGTTTGTTAGTCCTACCAAATATGCCGCTGAAAAAGACATCGCCGATTGTTTGTTGAATCTACTATACGCATAGTCGGGAGAGATTGTTAAAAGCGATTTGCGGGCATATTGTGTTGTTAAAGTTTTAAAAGTTTTATAAGGTAAATCATTTTTGATAAAATCTTGATCGGATTGATCGAGAGCGTTTATTTCTACTATTATCAATGAATCTAACATTTTGTAATCATGTGATGTATCGTAATCAGACCAAGATTTTTGAAGCGCTTTATAATCAACTTTTGGGTTTTTCTCAGCGACTTTACGATCTATATCTTTTCGTAATTTCTCAAATCTGTCTAATTGAGGAACCATTTCTTTAGAAAAATTAGCATAGGTAATGTCTCGTTTGTTAATAAGTGCTATTGTTAATCCTCCAGAAAAATCGGTCAATTGATTTGTATTGCTGTCTGCTTTAATTGATAAATTAATTTGTATGGCGCGCAAAGCCCTTTGTTTAGTATAAAATTTATCATTATTCGACCTTGCATTTTTATTAACCAGCGAATCCAAGCCATATAATGTACTATTAAACTGTAAGGATTTACTATCTCCTAATAGATTTGCCAGGCTCGCTCTGAAAACATTACTTAAAATGTCTTTACTATTGGAGGTTTTTTGACTATTCACACTATTGGTAAATTTATAGATACTATCAAGTGTATTTACCTGCGAATAAGTATTGTTGCAAAATGCAACAATACTTAAAAATATAATAAATATTAGCTTTTTCATAATACAGGGATTAAGCGATTACAACAACAAGCCCTGGTTTAAAACTCTCACTATAGCTTTCGTCTATATCATCTACAACATCGCCCGTCACCTTTATGGTAAAAGTGCCTCCTGCTGAATATCCGGTGAGATCCAGAAAATATGATTCACCTGGGTGCAAGTCAGTTAATATTTCAGTAAATGATTGTGAATAATTTTTTGAAAAATCATATATATCTGGATTGGGGCGATACAGGTCAATTTTTATAAAATTGTTTGCTGATCCATTAAATGTTCCTGTAATTTTAATTGTGCTCATAACTTTGTTTTTTTATGCCTACTCTTAATCCGTTTTCGGCTTACCCGGTTTAATTTTTAACAGCTTTGGGCTGTGGTGCTAATAATCCTGCAAGCGCACCTATGGCTCCGCTACCTATTGCTGTTAATATTGTTGGTACTGTTTTGTCATCCTTAAGCCGATCGAAGCCAATCAAAATAAGTACGCCAATAATTATAAAGACGATGCTTATACCAAGCGCAATAACCACTATCCTGTAAATCCATTTATCGGTATATAAGGGAGTGTCCTGTATTTTGTTAATTGCCTCTACCGGATCGTTCTTAAATGCTGTCTGCAAGCCGGTATCTGAAATCAATGCGCTTTTTAAATCAGAGATACTTTCAAAATTTGTGTTCATGATATGCTGTGCCTACTCTATACCGTTTTCGGCTTGCCCGCAGCAACCAACCATTGATTGCATAAGTCAAAATTGAGTAAGCTGCAAAGAAAAAAAGTAGAGATAAGACGGTATTTAACAGGCATTTACACTTGTAAAATACCGTTAAAACACGGGGTGTTGAATGAATGGATGTATTGTAGTTTAGCTGAAACAAAAAATCAACTAAACCCAACAATCATGAAAAAATTAATACTATTTATTGGCTTTATTTTAATGGTATTTAAAGTAAACGCGCAGGTTAACATCAAGAACATTTCATTAAATGGAATAAAAGAAACTGATGCTGAAAAAATGATAAACTTTTATCAAGACAACAAAAAACAGGATAAAGGCCCCACTAAACAAAGTATATGGTTTGACTGGGCTACTTTTAAGCAAATGGTTGATTTGCTTAAAATGGAAAAAGAAGCTTCGAAAGGAACTCCACAGCCGACCGATGGTATGCGTATCTATTTTGCAAGCAATCCAGGAACAGGGCCAGGCCGGCTGAAAAATATAATAGTTTTGTTATCTACTCAATTTTTAATAAAGGCCCCGAATGTACCATCAGGGGCATTACATTCAGATTATTATGAACATGACATAAACGACCCTCTTTTTAAGGATACACTTGCCATTAGGGGTAAAATATATAAAAAAAGATTTTACCGTAGAGGGGATAAGCTATATAGCAAAATTAAAGTCAAAGGCTCTTGCAATATACAAGGCAGGCATTATATAACGAGGGATACTGCCGAAAATATGGTGCAAAGGTTTGGACTCGATACAATGAAAACAAAAAGTGAGTGGTTTGATCTTGATTTTTTAGATTCATTTGTTAATGATCCTAATGCAACTATTTATAAATATGATGGTGTGCGTATTTATTTTGCAAGGCATGATAAAAATGAACAAGATATTGATGGACAACATGTTTTTGACAGAGAGTCTTTTATAATGGTGCCAACTACTTCCAATGGAATTATTTTTAAAGACCATTTAGATCGTTTTGATTGTATGCAAATGCAAAAATATTATGTTACGGATGACGCGAATAAAAGGAAAAGACATGGCTTTATAGATAAAGGCACTCCAGGTGGCCAGGACAATGGCGAACTTTGCCCGGATAACTGTAAGCCTAATCATTAATAAATAACAGATGTTTAATTATATTACATTCAATACCGCATCTGAAATTTTGTGTTTCCTGACAGCGGTTATCTGCTTGTCAGGAAACAAAAATAACGTATGGCGGCTTTTTATACCTTATCTTTTCGTAACCGTCTTTGCAGAAATTACAGGTATTTATTTAAGAAATCAGAATCAAAACAATCAATGGCCATACAATATTTTATTAGTGTTCCAGATATTGTTTCCGGGTTTAATCTTTAAACAACTGCTTAAAGATTATATAAAAAGTAACGTCATCATTATAAGTGGTACGGCATTATTAATGCTGCTTTTTATTTACGAAACGGCGAAACATGGATTTTTGCGCTTTAATAATACAACCTATTCCGTTATGTGTATGCTATATGTTTTATATAGCTTATATTACTTTTATTTGTTACTTAATGCGGATGATCACGTAGTACTTAAATACTCGGCTAAATTTTGGTGGGCAGCCGGTACATTGTTATTTTGTTTTGGTAGCACGGTGGTTAACGTATTTAGGGGATTGCTGTCAGGCCTTATTATCGGTGATCATAATTTAACATATTATATTTATAGTATGTTAAATATGATACTTTATAGTTGCTGGAGTTACTCTTTTATCTGTAGAAAATGGCTAACAACGACATCAGGGGTTTAATCATTATAACAACACTCATATTTTTACTTGCGCCTGTATTTTTAATATTTTATGTAAGCGTATACAACCGCCGAAAGAAAAAACATGTCGAAGAAAAGGCGCAAATGCGACAGGCATTCGATTCGGAGCTGCTAAAAACCCGAATTGAAATGCAGGAAGATACACTGCATCATATCAGCCAGGAAATTCATGACAATATAACCCAGGTATTATCATTTGTTAAACTAAACCTGGCTTTAACAGAGAACCTGAGCGAACAAAATATACAGGCCAGAATTAAAGAGAGCCGTGAGCTTATTGCACAAACAATTTATGACCTGCGCGATCTGTCAAAAAGTTTGAGCTTTGAACATATCAGCACACTGGGATTGGTTAAAACCGTCGAAATGGAAGCTGACAGGTTTAACAAGAGCGGGATAATAGCTGTCGACGTTAAAATTACAGGAGATTGGTATTCGTTAGGCGAACAGCGCGAACTGTTGCTGTTCCGCATTTTACAGGAGTCGATTAATAATACCATTAAGCACGCCAATGCTAAACAATTGAAAATCAGCTTGCAATATTCTGAACAATTGTTTAATTTAACCGTCGAAGACGATGGTGCGGGTTTTTCGACCGATGTATTGAAGCGTAAAAGTGGATTAGGGTTGAAAAATATGGAGAACAGGGCAGCTTTAATTGGCGGAACAATTATAATTGACAGTTCGCCGGGAAAAGGTTGCCTTATTAAAATAAGCCTAACCCCCTTAAAACATTTAAACGCAGATGGAAACCATCCTGATAGCTTTAGTTGACGACCATCGCCTTTTCAGAAGCGGGATCGCGTCATTAATCAACAATCTCCCACCCTATAAAATAATTTTTGAGGCCTGCGACGGCGAAGAATTAATCAGAAAGCTTACCCCCAAACTAAAACCTCATATCGTATTATTAGATATTAACATGCCCAAAGTAGACGGGCTTGAAACAGCGCAATGGATCCGCGCCAATCATCCCGATGTGCATATTATTGTGTTGTCAATGTTTGAGGATGCCGAAAAAGTGTTAGCGATGGTTAGAATTGGCGTAAAGGGTTATTTACTTAAAGATGCAGAACCCGAAGAGTTTGAACAGGCGCTAAACAGGGTATCAAATAATGAAGTTTATTATCCGGCCTTTGTAACCAAACACCTGATCAGCAATTTTAATAAGCAAGCAGAGCCGATAAAGCTAAACAGCCGGGAACTTGAATTCTTAAAACTTTCGGGCACTGAGCTAACTTATAAGGAAATAGCCGACCAGATGTGTATAAGTGCACGTACCGTTGATGGGTATCGCGACCAGCTATTCGAAAAATTACAAATAAAAAGCCGTGTAGGATTGGTGTTATATGCCATAAAAAATAAATTAATAGAGTTGTAAATTGCTAAAAATATTAGCAATTTTGATTTATGGCACATCAGGAGAACCCCGAGTTTTTTAAAGGGCGAGGAGCACAGGTAAACACAGATAATAAATTTTTAAAGCGCAAATATGTGCTTGATCATATCGAGGGATTGGATGAGCCGCTGTTGGAAAATTCGGCCACGCAATTATTTGAAGAAACGCCTAAAAAGATAGTAAGCGAATCAAACAGCCCCGACCTGAGCCATATGTACTCTATAAACCCGTACCAGGGCTGCGAGCATGGCTGTATTTATTGCTATGCGCGCAACACGCACGAATATTTTGGTTTTAGCGCCGGACTTGACTTTGAACGTAAGATCATTGTAAAGCGCAATGCCGCCGAGTTGTTAGAGAAGTATTTTAACAAGAAAAACTACCAGCCGGTTTCGATCCTGCTATCGGGCAATACAGATTGTTACCAGCCCATTGAGCGCCGGCTTAAAATAACCCGTGGATTGTTGCAGGTGTTTTTACAATATAAAAACCCGGTAAGCATCATCACCAAAAACAACGTCATTGTCCGCGACCTGGATATTATTACCGAACTGGCCAAACTGAACCTGGTGCATGTGAATGTATCTATTACATCATTGAACGAATCGTTACGTCAAAAGCTGGAGCCGCGTACCGTAACAGCAAATGGCCGGCTGGCCGTTATTCAGAAATTATCAGAAAGAGACGTCCCGGTAAGAGTAATGGTTGCGCCTATAATACCCGGATTAAACAGTAATGAGATCCCTGATATTATTAAAGCGGCTGCCGACAGGGGCGCAAGATCGGCAGGATTTACTATTGTACGTTTAAACGGAAGTATAGGCGAAATATTTACAGACTGGATTTACAAGGCTTACCCCGACCGCGCCGAAAAGGTGTTAAATATGATCAAGGCTTGCCATGACGGCAATTTAAACGACAGCGAGTTTGGCCGGCGTATGCGCGGCGAAGGGCAGGTAGCGCAGTCTATCCATCAGCTGTATAAAATGGCCTGTAACCGGTTTTTATCCGGAAGGGAAATGCCCCCGCATGATTATACGTTGTTTACGCCAAAAGGAGGAAAGCAGACGAGTTTGTTTTAAGGTAATTCATGATGTCATGAATAGTATAAAGACATTTATCACCATGTGATGCAATTGCCGGTTTACCCAGGATGTGATGTTTAATAACGCTTGCGCGTAGATACAGCTGTTTATAAACTTATGACCCATCGGGTCAACCCATTTGTAGAAATAATAAACGAAGAGAAATGTCAGCCCCGTAGGTGGCTGCCCTTTATCATCATATCATTTGCATTGGGATCATCTTGTCAATACGTCGGGAGGGTAGCCTCAATGAGGCAAATATTGTTCATTGTTTTTCTACAAAGAGGTAGAGCCTACGGCTCATTTTCCTTAACACCTTCTTAAAACTTGTGGCCACAATGTGGGTCCATTGTCGCAGAAACAGTTGATCAAAACAAGAAAAGCGCCCAAAAGGCGCTTTTCTGTTAAATATATTATAGAGGGTAATTAGGCGGTAGCAGTTTCGGCTTCTAAAGCCATTTGCTCGTCTATCAGGATACGGCCGCAATGCTCGCAAACAATAACTTTTTTGCGTTGACGGATATCAGACTGACGCTGCGGTGGGATCTGGTTAAAACATCCCGAGCATGAATCACGCTGGATAGTAACAACAGCTAAACCATTTTTAGCATTTTGACGCAAACGGTTGTAAGCAACCAACAAACGCTCATCAATAGTTGTAATGGCTTTTTCGGCTTGTGCTGTTAATTCGTTTTCGTCTTTTTCAGTTTCGGCAGTAATAGTACCTAACTCATCTTTCTTGGCATCAAGGTCGCTTTTGCGTGCTTCAAGATCAGCAAGGGCTTTTTCGTAAACCTGGGTTTTTGAGGTGATCTCAAAACCATACTCACGTATTTTTTTCTCACTTACCTGTATATCCAAGCCTTGTATCTCTATCTCTTTCGAGATAGCATCATACTCGCGGTTATTTTTTACTTCGTTAAGTTGAGTTTCGTATTTTTTCGTATTAGCCAGAGCATCTTTGATCAGGTTTTTACGGGTAACAATATCATCCTCCAAATCATCAAGCTCACTTTTAATTTTTTGTATACGGGTTTCCAGTCCTGCAACATCATCTTCAAGGTCGGCAACTTCCATAGGTAATTCACCTCTTATCTGGCGAATTTTATCAATTTTAGTGTGGATGGTTTGTAATTCGTATAACGCTTTAAGCTTTTGTTCTACGGTTTGTTCCATTATTTTGACGGGATTTTATACTTATTTCTTTTTATAAACGGATGGCAAAGATACAACTTTTTTAAATTATTTTATAATAGTATTGTAAATTGCTCAGCCTCACCCTAAATCCATCTCCTTTGGAGAGGGATTTAAATCCATTTTCTTAGCTGAAACAACCCAATCATTACATAAAATATTTAACCGGATTGGTATTAACGCTTGTCAACCGCAAGGGCAGATCTGTAAATTTTTTCCGGATCAGGTCATATAACAGCTGCTGGGTAAACTGTTCGCTTTCAAAATGGCCTATGTCGGCAATGATGGTTTTGCCGTCGGCGTCAAAAAACTCGTGGTATTTATAGTCGGCTGTAATAAAAATGTCCGCGCCAGCGCTAATGGCCTGCTTTAATAAAAAGCCGCCGGCACCCCCGCAAACCGCTACCCTTTTTATTTGCTTGCCGGTAAAAGCGGTATGCCTGATCACATGGGCGTGCATTTTTTCTTTAAGTTGATATAAAAACTCTTCGGCATCCATGGCATGTTCCAGCTCGCCAATCATACCCGAACCTACCTGCTGGTGCTGGTTGGTCAGGTTGTACAGATCGTAAGCTACTTCCTCATATGGATGGGCCAATATCAACGCAACTAATATTTTACTCTCCAGGTTGGCAGAATAAACGGTTTCTATGCGGGTTTCTTCTTCGGTATGGCGTACGCCGGGCTCGCCAACGTACGGGTCGCTGTTTTCATTACCTTTAAACGTACCGGTACCTTCGGCGTTAAAACTGCACTCGCTGTAGTTGCCAATATTGCCTGCCCCTGCATGAAACAACGCATTGCGTACCTGGTCGACATGGCTGGTAGGTACGTAGGTAACCAGCTTTTTTAAGATGCCCTGTTTAGGCGATAAGATGCGGTAATTCTCTAACCCTAAAGTCTCACAAATTTTGGCATTCACGCCGTCCGATACACTATCTAAATTGGTATGGATAGCATATAGCGCGATGTTGTTACGGATGGCTTTCTCGACCACACGCTCAACGTAAGTTTTGCCGTTAAACTTTTTTAATCCCTTAAAAACTATTGGATGATGGGATATGATGACCTGGCAATTGGTAGCAATTGCTTCATCAACTATCGCCTCTATACAATCCAGCGAGATCAATACCTGGTTGATCTCCTGGTCGGGATTGCCTATAATAAGGCCTGCGTTATCGTAATCCTCCTGGTAAGCAGGCGGGGCGATAGTTTCAAGGTGGGTGATGAGTTGGGATAGTTTCATGGGTAAGATTTCACTGATTTTGCCTTGATGGCACAGATTTAAATGCTATATAATAGCAACTAAGCTATAAATAATCTGCTTTTAAATGGAGAAATAAATTCGTAAATTTGAAATATGGGAACATTGATCGTACATCCAGAAAGCAAAGAAAAACTGGACGCGCTAAAGGCTTTTATGAAAGCGCTGAAGATTCGTTTTGAAGAGGAGAAATCGCCCTATAATCCACAATTTGTAGAAAAAATAAATCGTAGTGAACAAGATTTTAAAGCCGGGAAATTCAAGGCGATAAAAACTGACGACCTATGGAAATAATATATTCTGATGAGGCTCAGCAAGATATTGCTTACTGGAAGAAATCAGGAAATAAGATAATACAAAAAAAGATCGCTCAACTGCTTCATGCGATTGAAGAAAATCCGTTCGAAGGAATTGGCAAGCCGGAAATGCTAAAACATAATTTAGCGGGGCTATGGTCAAGACGGATAAATCAGGAACATCGTGTCATTTATAAACTATCGGACGATAAAACTATAAGGGTCTACTCTTTAAGGGGGCACTATGATTAAAGCCGATCTTAAAAAATCCCTAAACAAGTAAAGACGCAATGTCTTTTTGCGTCTCTACGGTATCCAAATATATAATAGATCAAGGCGTTTGTTTATGCGCCCCTACAGAATATTAGTTGCTCATTTTGGCTATGTTAAAGCTCTCAAAAGCTTGTTTTTGGTTATACTCTAAAGCCAGTTTTTTGTGGTTCACCAAATCAACAATCGAACCGATAAAGCATAAGCCGGCAGTGAACAGGTAAAGTATCCCCATACCTATCTGGCCGGTGATGAACCTTTGCAATCCCGGTACCAAAAACATACCGATCACACAGAATATCAGCATATCCTGGGGGCTTTTGCGTTTACCGGAGTAAACCATGTAAAAATATTTTTTTTGTTCGTCATTAAGTCCGGCTGTTGCCTGTTGTAACAGAGCCAATTCTTCAGATGTAATGCCTGACAGGCTCATGTACGGGTTTTGATTCATATCCATAATTTCTATAGTTTTTTGAGTGATTGTTTGTTATTTATACCCCAAAACTAAGGTAGTATTAAATATTGGCCTATGCAAAATGGGTGGGTTAAGTCAACAAATCGGTAAGGGCGGGAATTTGGGCGGTGAATTTGGTGGGATTGTTGATGGATATCGGTGAATTACTCACCCATCTCTCCCCAAACCCTCTTTAATGAAGAAGGAACAATCGTCTTAATCAAAATTATACGCTTGTTTAGGCACAAACAAACGTCGCCCTAAAACAAAAATACGATAGCTGATAATACCCAACGCTGGTACACCCAGCCAGTGTGCATGCCATGAATTGGTAAGATTGCCATGCAACAGCCACGATATGGCGTGCCCTATACCACAACCCGGGCACCAGGTTATACCCATCAACTTTAACGGGCATAAGGTGTATTGTGACTGTATCGAAGGATCGGCAACGGCCAGTGCTATGATGGCTGCTACCCAAAATATAAGTTCGAAATTTGTTCGTAAAAACTTAATCAACTTTGTTTGACTTTGTTGCAAGTATCAAAGATACAGCTAAAGCCGACAATAATCCAATTAACAAAGCAGCAAACAGACGGCCCGAGAATACTGCTAAATTATTGCCTGCCTGTATATAGTTAATATAAACAATGCCGGCAAAAACAGCTAAAATACCGCCGAATAATAATATCTTAAAACTTTGTATCAGCGCTTCTAAAAACCCCATGTTGCCCCCGCAATTAACGGCGCGGTAGCTCCTTATGCCAAAAAACAAACCGATGATCGGTATTAGAATAGAAAGATATTCGAAGGGCGCTGTGTTTTCGTTATAAGTATCATAACCCAGCGCATGGGTAACAAACAGCCAGATGGTACTCAGGACACCGATTACAGCGCCCCATGTTAATGCATTTTTCATTTTATTATGTATTAGGTTAAAAGTTGTGAGTTGTAATCTAATATACGTGTCTGTGTGATGATACGTTGTTAAACTATCATAAAAAGTGTTTTTTGCAGGATATTGTTTTGTATTAATAAAACTTTTATTCGGTTTTAAACGCGGCCTTTTCCGTATATTTGCGCCAGTTTTGAACATCCGTGATATATTAGAAAGATATAAAGCTGATGATAGGATCAAGGCGTTGGCTACAGCCTTAAACACGTCAAAAAATCCAAGGATACAGCTTCGTGGTTTGGTCGGATCGGGTGATGCGACCATGGCGGTAGCATTGTATTTTTTGCAGCACAAGCACATGGTGTTCGTCCTGCCCGAACGCGAAGAAGCCGGCTATTTCCAGGCCGACCTTGAAAACCTTACGGGTAAGGAAGTATTGCTTTTCCCGTCGTCATACCGTAAACCGTTCGAATTTACCCAGCCCGACAGCAGCAATGTCTTGGCGCGCGCCGAGGTGCTGAACGAGTTAAACCACTCGTCAGAATTCGGGCAGCTCATTGTAACCTATCCCGAGGCGCTTGCCGAGAAGGTGATCGACCGGGCATCGCTTGAAAAAAATACGCTGGAGATTGCCGTTACCAACAAGCTCAGTATTGATTTTATTAACGAGTTTTTGGTGGAATATGATTTTGACCGTGTAGACTTTGTGTACGAGCCCGGGCAATTCTCTATCCGCGGTGGTATTGTTGATATCTTCTCTTTCTCGCACGAGCTGCCTTACCGGGTCGAGTTTTGGGGCGATATGATCGAGTCTATCCGCACGTTCGAGATAGAAAGCCAGTTATCTGTGGAACAGGTAAAGAGCATCACTATTGTTCCCAATGTGCAGTCTAAGTTTTTAACCGAAAGCAATATCTCGTTGCTGGAATATATTGACGACGATACCCAGATCTGGATAAAAGATGTGCAGTTTACGTTTGATATCATCCAGTCGGGTTATAAAAAGGCCACCCAGTTATGGAAGGCGTTATCGGCCGACGAAAAGAACCAGAATCCCGAATGGATAGACCCTAAATTTGGCTTTACCGACGAGAAACTGATCGCTGACCAGTTGCATGACTACGCGGTTATTGAGTTTGGTAAGCAATTCTTTTACCAGCCTAACGCTACCATCAGCTTTGATATGCGCCCGCAGCCGTCGTTCAATAAAGACTTTAGCCTGCTGATCCATAATTTTAAAAATAACGAAGCCGAGAAGATCGAGAATTATATTCTTACCGATTCGGCGCGGCAGGTAGAACGGTTGTATGCTATTTTGGAGGACCTGGATAAAACCGTAAAGTTTACGCCGATCAGCATCAGCATCCGCGAGGGTTTTGTTGACCGCGAGCAGCAACTGGCCGCGTATACCGATCACCAGATCTTTGACCGTTATTATAAATACAAGCTAAAAAAAGGTTACCAACGATCGCAGGCCATTACGCTTAAAGAGCTGCGTGAACTGAAGCCCGGCGACTACGTTACCCACATAGACCATGGTATAGGTAAATACGCCGGCCTTGAAAAGGTGGAAGTTGCCGGCAAGCAGCAGGAAATGATCAGGCTGATCTATGCCGATAACGACCTGTTGTATGTAAATATCAACTCGCTTAACCGCATCTCAAAATACAGCGGTAAAGAAGGTACCGTCCCCAGAATGAATAAATTGGGTACCGATACGTGGGAGAAGCTCAAGAAAACCACAAAAAAAAAAGTTAAAGATATAGCCCGCGACCTGATCAGGCTTTATGCCGTGCGTAAATCGCAGCAGGGTAATGCTTTCTCGCCGGATAGTTACCTGCAAACCGAGTTGGAAGCATCCTTTATCTACGAGGATACCCCCGACCAGGAAAAAGCCACGACCGACTTTAAAAAGGATATGGAAGCCCCGCACCCTATGGACCGCCTGATCTGCGGTGACGTGGGTTTTGGTAAGACCGAGGTGGCCATCCGCGCAGCGTTTAAGGCCGTTGCCGATAGTAAGCAGGTAGCGATATTAGTACCCACCACCATCTTAGCGGCCCAGCACTATAAAACGTTTAGCGACCGCCTGAAAGGGTTCCCCTGCAATATTGATTATGTTAACCGTTTCAAATCAAGCAAACAGATCAAGGAAACTTTAGAGAAACTGAAGGAGGGCAAGGTGGATATCATCATAGGTACACACCGCCTGGTGAGCAAGGATGTTAAGTTTAAGGACCTTGGCCTGATGATCATTGACGAGGAGCAAAAATTTGGCGTAAGCACCAAGGAGAAGCTTAAACAAATGCGCGCCAATGTTGATACACTTACATTAACCGCTACGCCTATCCCGCGGACCCTGCATTTTTCGCTGATGGGCGCGCGCGACCTGTCTATCATATCAACCCCGCCGCCAAACCGCCAGCCGGTAGTTACCGAGCTGCATGTGTTTAACGATAAGCTGATAAAAGAGGCCGTAGAGTTTGAATTGGAGCGTAATGGGCAGGTGTTCTTTATTCATAACCGGGTTAATGATCTGCCACAATTGGGGGGCATGATCCATAAGTTGGTACCCGGCGCGCGCGTGGGCATTGCGCACGGGCAGTTAGAGGGCGATGCGCTTGAAGACGTGATGCTTAAGTTTGTGAACAACGAGTACGATGTGCTGGTTGCCACCACCATTATCGAGGCCGGTTTAGATATCCCCAACGCCAATACCATTATTATTAACCATGCCCACATGTTTGGCCTGAGCGACCTGCACCAGATGCGCGGCCGCGTGGGGCGGAGCAATAAAAAAGCCTATTGCTATCTGCTGAGCCCGCCGCTGTCGACCCTGACTAACGAGGCCCGCAAGCGCCTGAGCGCCATTGAAGAGTTTAGCGACCTGGGCAGCGGCTTTAACGTTGCCATGCGCGACCTGGACATCCGCGGCAGCGGAAACCTGTTGGGCGCCGAACAAAGCGGCTTTATTGCCGAAATTGGCTTCGAGATGTACCATAAGATATTGGATGAAGCCATCCACGAGCTAAAGGACGATGAGTTTAAGGGCTTGTTCCCCGATGATAAGCCGAGGCCGTTTATAGCGTTTACGCAGATAGATACCGACCTGGAGATCTTGATCCCTAACGAATACGTAACCAGTTTGTCAGAACGGTATAATTTATATTCGGAGTTGTCGAAACTGGAAAATGAGGCCGAGCTACAGGCGTTTCAGCAGCAACTGCATGACCGCTTTGGGCCCATCCCCGCCCAGGTAAACGACCTGCTGAACACCATGCGCCTGCAATGGACGGGCCGGGCCATAGGCTTCGAGAAGATCTCGTTAAAGAAAGGCGTACTGCGCGGCTACTTTATCACCAACCAGCAATCGCCCTACTTTGAAACGGCCGCTTTCCGCAATGTGCTTAACTTTGTGCAGGCCAACCCCCGCCGTACCAATTTAAAAGAAGTAAAGGATACACTACGCCTAAGCGTCGAGAGCGTACATGGTATTGATGAAGCGGTGGTGTTGTTAGGTGCGATGTTGGAGATAACGGAAGAAGCTTAAGCATTCTTTTTTGTCAATGACATATAAAGTTAAAGGCGTTACACCACCCGCTTATAAATCCCATCCAAATTTCTGCCCAGCTCCATATAATCTAATCCGTAACCTACCACAAACTCATTGGGGATATTAAACGCGACGTGCCTTAATTCTTCAACCGGGTATATAATGGCATCGGGTTTTAGCAGAAGGGCGCATACGGTTATGGATGCCGGTTTACGGTGGGTTAGCTTGGCTACCAGGTAATCAAGTGTGTTGCCGGTGTCAACAATGTCTTCAACCAATACGATGTGGCGGTTGGTGATATCAACCATCAGGTCAAAATCGTCGCTTATGCGGCGCGAGCTGCTGATGCCGCCATGGTAGGATGATAGCTTGGTAAAAGCAACCTCGCATGGCACGTTGATTTGTTTTAGCAGATCGGCCATAAACATAAAGCAGCCGTTAAGTACGCCTACAAATATGGGGGCTTTATCAGCATAATCTTTGTTTAGCAGCCTGGCAATTTCTTTGGTACGGGCTTGGATCTCTTTTGCTGAAATGAGCGGCTCAAATTCCAGATCGGCTATTTTTATGTTCATAAAACGAATATAAGTAATTGCGGCATGTTTGATTTAAGATTACTAACGATAATTACGCTCTTTTCTATATGCTTTTAACTCTTCGGTATTAAAAATCCGTTTAAACCCTGCTGCTTTTATGCCGGTGTATAATTCTTTATCGCCTGTCCATAAACTTCCTTTTAAATGAATCGTCAATGCCACAAAATCTGTATCATCAATATCGACGTCTTTGGTGTAGTTTTTAGCTTTATGCCAAATTTCACCAGGGATCAACGATTCGTTTATAAAATGTATTCTTGAAGTAATTTGAAAATAAGAATCGCTTAATTCTTTGTCGGATAGTTTAGAGATTTTTTGAAGCTTTTTCCAGTGGTTTTGAATCTCATACCGCATATAATCACAGCTATAAAAATCAAAAGCCTTGCCAGAATTCATAAGCAGATCACCAATAGTACCATTAGTGTTTAATAGGGCACTGAAAATAATATTGGTATCAACTATTATTTTCACTTGTCAAAATTGTCGCCATTTTTGGCCCACCAGCCCTTTTTAACTTCTTTGGCCAATTGATCTACAGCTTCTTGAGTAGCCTCTGATTTCGCTGTAGCTTCTTTATAACTCAAATAATCAACAAGTTTTTGCAATCCATCTGTATTAACATATGATGGAAGCCTGATGATCACTTCGTCTTTTGTGCGTTCGATTACCATATTTACTTGTTATATTCAAATATAGCAAATTGTTATTAAAATAAGTAAGTGTCCGTCCGCTTAAGATACGGACAGTACCCGGACGGTCGGACGGTAAGAGTACGTTCATAATTCCCTATCTTTGCCACCCAATGATGGAATACCAGCTCTACACCCTATCCAACGGCATCCGGGTTATGTATAAATATGCGCCCTCGGCGGTTACGCATTGCTGCCTGCTGGTTAATGCCGGTTCGCGCGATGAGCTGCCACATCAGGAAGGATTGGCACATTTTATTGAGCACCTGCTGTTTAAAGAAACCGAGCGACGTGGCACCAACCAGATCCTTAACCGGCTTGAAGTGGTAGGGGCCGATCTGAATGCCTATACCACCAAGGAATATACCTGTATCCATGCGTCGTTTTTAAACCCGTACCTTGAACGTACCATTGATCTGTTTGAGGATATTGTGTTCCACTCAACCTTCCCCGAGGATGAACTGGAGAAAGAGCGTGGTGTGATCCAGGACGAAATAGCTTCATACCTCGATCAGCCCGAAGAAGCTATCCAGGATGATTTTGAGGAACTGCTGTTTAAAGATTGCCCGATAGGGAAAAACATACTTGGTACAACCGAAACTGTTGGCGCGCTAAACCGCAATGATATGCAGCAATTTATAGCGGCTAACTATAACACCAGCGAGATCATCTTTGCCGTTATCGGCGATTATGATTTTAAGAAGGTAACCAAACTGGGCGATAAATATTTTGGCAACATAGCGCCTAATTATAATAAAAAGAGCAGGGTGACGCCTAACGCTAATATCGGCGGCAGCCAGATCATCTATAAACCTATTTCGCAAACGCACTGTATTATAGGCAACCAGGCATACTCATCATCGCACCAAAATAAAACGGGGTTGCTGTTATTAAATAACCTGTTGGGCGGTATGGGCATGAGTAACCGGCTAAACCTGGAGATCCGCGAGAAACATGGCATTGCTTATACCATCGAATCGAATTATACCGCGCTTACCGATACCGGCATCTTTTCTATTTACTTTGGTACCGATACCGAAAAGGCCGAGAAAGCCGCAAAACTGGTGCACAAGGAACTGAAGAAGCTACGCGAACAGAAGCTGGGTACATTGCAATTGCATCAAAACAAGCAAAAATTTATAGGCCAGATAGCGTTGGCCGAAGAGAACCGCATGAGCCTGATCATATCGATGGCTAAAAGCCTGATCGACTTTAATTATGTGGATACCCTGCCGCAATTATTCGAGAAAATTAATAAGGTAACGGCCGAGCAGCTGCTTGACATTAGCAATGAAATATTTGATGAAAGTAAAATGATGACGTTACTATTTGAGCCTAAGCAATAAAGCTGTAATTTTGTATTTATGAAACTACCTATTATTGCATACGGCGACCCGATTCTGAGAAGAAAAGCGATAGCTATTGAGCCTGTCGAGTATCCGCATATCAAACAATTATGCGAGGACATGTTTGAAACCATGTATGCTGCCCGCGGCGTTGGTTTGGCAGCCCCGCAGGTGGGGATATCCATGCGTTTGTTTGTGATAGATGCTTCGGTTTTTGATGATGACGAGCCCGAGCTAAAGGATTTCAAAAAGGTATTTATCAACGCGCAGATCCTGGAAGAATCAGGTAAAGAATGGTCGTTTAACGAAGGTTGTCTGAGTATCCCGGATATCCGTGAAGACGTATCACGACTATCAACAATAAAGATCTCTTATTACGACGAAAACTGGAAGCACCATGAAGAAACTTATTCTGGTATGGCTGCCCGCATTATCCAGCACGAATACGACCATATAGAAGGTAAGCTGTTTCTTGACAAATTGAGCCCGCTACGCAAGCGCCTGCTTGAAAAAAAGCTGAACGATATCTCTAAAGGTATTGTGGATGTGGAGTATAAAATGAAATTCCCGGCTGTTAAAAAGGGACGGTAGGTTTTAAGTCTTAAGTCGGTAGTCTTGAGTCATAAGTAAAAGACTCTGGACTTAGGGCTAAAGACTTAGGACTAATTAGAAGAAGACGACTTATCGCCCGCGGCAATATCCCTGATCAGGCTGCCCCAGGCAAACGGATTAAGCAATGGATTGACCGTTGAATGCGAATTGACTATGCTGTTGTGCATATCCTGCACGTTAATGCCCTCATAGCCAACGTGCGGCATCGAAGCCTCTAACGCGCGGATAGACGCCGGGGTAAGGTTCTTACGGGCAATCTCCAGGTCGTCATCGGCTATTTTCATCGACAAGAAATCTTTCCTGAACTCATCGGTAGTGGCCCATGGGAACACCCTGAACACCGGCAGGTTAATGATCTGCGGTTTAAGCAGTATGTCCATAATCACGCTTTTGGTAACTACATTGGCCGGCAAAACTATGGTAACCGGGTTATAGCCTACGCTGCTAAAGCGGATGGTATCCTGCTCATGCGCCACGAACGAGAAGTAGCCCTCGTAATTGGCAATAAAAACCTGTTTATGGGTGGTAACGTTGGTAACGTTTACATAGGGCACAATAACCTTGGCGCTATCGGCATTATGGGTAACGCCGCTAAACTGCACCAGCGGGCGCTCTGTTTGCTGCGCGAACGCGGCTGCAGTTATCAACAAAAATAATATGCCAAAAAGGTATTTCATTATGCTACCAAGCCTTTGCTATATTTACTATCAACGGGTAAAAATAGTTTTTAGTTTTTAAACTAAATAGTACTGCCGCTATGTGGATAGCAATTTAACAATACTTAACATTACTTAGCGCAAATTTTCCGGCAATACAGCATCCGGATCGTCAATATCGGTTAAGTTAATGGCCTCAATACCGGTAATTTCGGGTACAGCTTTCATAATAGCGCCCTCAATACCGGCTTTAAGCGTCATGATACTCATGGGGCATGACCCGCACGACCCCAATAGTTTCAGTTTAACTATGCCTTCGGGTGTTATCTCTTCTACCGATACATTGCCGCCATCTGTTTCCAGGTATGGCCTTATCGAATCCAACGCTGCTTCTACCCTTTCTAATAAACTCATTTTTACTAATTTATAAGTAAAGTTATTAATTATTTACAATATTCCTATCTGCAACCATCGCATTATTGATCGAGATTTGTTGGGCCACCCGGTTTGCCATCTCGGTGAAGGCGTTTACCATCAGCTCGTGCTCTTCATTTAAAACGATGGGTTTGCCTGCGTCGCCGCTATCGCTGATGCCCTTTATCAACGGGATCTCGCCTAAAAACGGAACCTCCAGCTGCTCGGCCAGTTTCTTGCCGCCACCTTGGCCGAAGATATAATACTTATTATCAGGCAGTTCGGCTGGGGTAAAGTAGGCCATGTTTTCAACAATGCCCAGCAGCGGCACGTTTATGCTCTCCATCAAAAACATACCGATCCCCTTTTTAGCATCGGCCAGCGCTACGGCCTGCGGAGTGGTTACAATAACCGCCCCTGTAACCGGGAACGTCTGCGTGATGGTGATATGGATATCGCCGGTACCGGGTGGCAGATCGACTACCAGGTAATCAAGCTCGCCCCAGTCGGCATCATTAAATAGTTGTTTTACAGCGGTCGATACCATTGGCCCGCGCCATGGCACGGGTTGGTTAGGGTCGGTAAAGAAACCTATGGATAGCAGTTTGATACCATATTTCTCAATAGGTTCAATACGAGTTTTACCGTCTACTGTGCTGGCTTTAGGGCGCGCGCCTTCCAGGCCGAACATAATGGGGATGCTTGGCCCGTAGATATCGGCATCAATCAGACCCACTTTGGCGCCGCTTTTGGCCAGGCCCAGCGCCAGGTTTACCGCGACGGTGCTTTTACCCACGCCACCCTTGCCGCTTGCTACGGCTATGATGTTTTTAACCCCCGGCACACCGGTGTTCTTCTGTGTAGTAACGCGCGACGTCATGTTAATACTCACCTCAATTTCTTTGCTGATGAAATGGCCTATGGCATTGCGGCAGGCGTTCTCTATCAGCGCTTTAAGGGGGCAGGCAGGCGTAGTAAGGATAACCGAGAAGTTAAGGCGGTTGCCGTCGATCACGATATCCTGGATCATGTTCAGGGTAACCAGGTCCTTTTTCAGGTCGGGCTCCTCAACATTGCTTAAAGCTTGCAGTACTTGTTCTTTAGTAATAGTCATGGCGCGTTATACGAGTGTAACAAAATTACTAAAACCAACCGACATGGTTTGTCATGCTAATGACTTTTTGATGAGGCGGGGTATTATGGCGTTGCCTGCGGCCGTGCTTTCCACTCATACTGCGCGAGGCATTAGCCACAGGCCGGTATCCGTTTCAATCACTAACGCAAGGGGTGTCCGTCCGCAAAGGGGGTGAGACAAAACGGACAGTGCGGACAGGGTAATTAAAATCTTCCTGTGTATTGTATAGGTTCAATATGGCAAAAACTGTCAAAGCTTCCTTTTAAAGTGAACATTTTAGTTTTTTCTGAAAAGTTATATAGGCGGTATAAATGATAGTTAGCGTGATTTTCAAGCGAAAATTTATACTCGTTAGATGAAAAGAAGAAAGGCGTTTTTTTACTAAGCTTTGTGGTTTTAACTTCGATATACTTATCTGTGCCGTTTAAGTTTCTTGATAATATATCAAACCCTAAACCATCCCCCAGGTCTTTAGATACCCATTCAATGCTGTCTGCTAAATTATCTTTCCCTGCTTTCAATAACATGAACCGTTCATATTGAATTACAATTTCTTCACCCTTAAGCCCTAAGTTTCTGTTGTTTTGTTCCCTTTCAAGATAATTTATGGTAATAGGCTTCCGGTCAATTTTAACCACATCCAATTTCGCTTCTTTTTCAGGCGGTTCAGTAAGTAACGAATTAAATGCTATTGACTTTTCCACTGTCGGAACGTTAGTAACGAAATCGGCAAAGAGAGGTTCTAAATTCAAGTTTGACGCGATGTAATCAGTTACTTTAGAAACTAATGCCGCTCTTTGAAAGTGAGTAGCAGGCAAATAACCTTTAATGTATGGCAGCCCCATTTCGGCTAATACGGCACTAATGTTTCGATGCTTAAACTCAATAGTGCCCTCAACGCGAACCTTGTTAAGCAGTGGCCATAAAGCTTTGCGGTGGCTTGTTTTATTTATCTTGATCCCTTTTAGTTCATCAATAAGCATAGAAAAGTAATCAGCTACAATTAACTCAACTTCATTGTCTGACCAATCTTCATTCATCTTAAATTCACCTGGTTAGTATTGCAAAAACTAAAAGTATAAATTTTATTGGATAAAGTGTCCGTCCGCAAAAGGGGCGGGACAAAACGGACGGATAACTTAATATATGCGTTTATAAGAATGGAAAAGTTAACCAGCTTTTAAAACCTGTTTGTAAAAAAAATTTGTCATTATTTGACTTTTAATGTCCAAACAATCAATTGCGCATTTCTCAAAAGTTATATTATATTCCTTAGCAAAATAATTAAGTAATATATCAAGTTTTAGTAGAGCTTTCTTTAAATGGCGATCATAGGTATAAAAACCCGTTTCGTTAGACATTGTTGAATCTTCGTGGCAAAGATACCTTGCGCGACGTGACAGGTTTTCTAAACTGACGTAAGCAGTATATATATCGTCCGGTACTTTGCAGGGTAAGCTGCTATTGTAAAGGGCTATTTTTACGTCTTTATGTGTTTTGTAATGCAGATTTAATTTGTCAGCTAACCTTGCATTCATTAAGTGAACAGCAACGTAGTAGGATATAGTTACTTGCCAATCCCAGCTATCATTTATTTTAAGGCTAGCTTCTGACAGATTTTTCAGGTTTTTTTTAGCCTGTTTAATGTGAGCCTGAAAGTCTGCCATGAATTTTAACCTCGTGATAATGTGGTGGCATATTCAACTTATCACTTTCTTCAACAATAGTAGTAGTAACAAAGAAGCCGTTTTCAGAAAATTTGCTGTTAGCTTTTGCTTCTGATAAGATTAAAGCGTTTTCAGAGCTCTCATCTTCATCAGCAATTTGAGCCCAGACCAATATCTTAGCGTCAGAGAAATCAAAAGCTAATTTTTGAGGACTTATTTTATAAGATGTTAGTTCCTTAAAATAATACTGAACCAAGTTTTGAATAAAATATTGAGTCGTTTGTTCTCTAATGGTTTTAGTCATTACATACGGATCGGGATGCATCGCTGCATTATAAAACTCTTCCGTTTTAACTGGAGCAACGCCTGTATCCAACATCAATCGATCCGTGATTAAATGATTTAATATTCCATCAAACCATTTACCTCTCTTTTCTTTTTCTGGGTTTGCGGTTTGGTTTAATTCTTTTTCCATTGGGGCGGCAAAGGTACTATTTTGTACAATACTAACAAATACTTGTTAATAATCAAGCAAATATAGAACAAAATAGTTTTATTAAATTTAATAATGGGTTAATTTACTGTTATTAGACATAGTGGTTACAAAGTTATCAGAGTAAAGGGCATATAACAAAACTCTGTCCGTCCGTCCACCCCACAACCCATTGCGGACGGTCGGCCACCTGTCTATTCTTCTTCCAGTTCCATATCTTCCAGCTCGTAGTCTTCGGCTTCCACGTCATCGGTTGGTGCGGTTGGCAGTGATATGGTTGTCGGCATTGGCGTATTTTTAGCTTGTTGCGTGGCTATCAGCCAATCGGCTATGTCCATGCCCGGGGTGCGTTTTTCTATGGGCACGTCGGCTAAATAATTGGCTATGCCGAAACGGGTGCCTGGCAATTTAATACGGAGCTGCTTTGCTTTTGCTTCCCATTTTGGGTAGGCATCTGCATCGGGGAAAAGAATTACATCATGGCCGTGCAGTACGCGGCATTTCTCGTAGGTCAATCCCTCTAAACTGCCTGCTGCTACCCAAATGTAGTCGGGCATGAAGCCTGCGGCAATAACGGCGGTCTTTTCGCTTTCAACAATGGCTACTATTTGTTTACAGCCGGGGTATATCAGGTCCTCGCCGAAAAAGCATTGTTTAAGGTTAAAATCGGGCTCTTTAAGTAACGTGTGTACCCAGGTGATATGCGCGTAAGGCTGCTTTACGCGCTTGCCAGTGTAAGGGTCGTACAGCATTATTTTGCCGGTGCGTACGTTGGCTTTACGGTCGACCTGCCAAAATATGGTAGCATGCGGCCAGTGCTTAGCGGTGCCTATATGGTAATCCTCGATCAGGTTATCAAGCGTTTTCCTGTCAAACAAACCGGATAGGTATTCTACAAAGTCGTTCTTTTCATAATGCTTTAGTGATTTCTGATAAAGCTTTTTAGGGATAAAACCGGGCCTTACCAATACCGGTGCCGGCTTAATTTTCCGCGGTTCGGGTAGTTTGAAGTTTTTAGGGTGGGCGGCAAAAAATTGTTTGGGTGTAAAGTGGTAGCCGCAGCTTTCTTCGCGGTCGCATTTGCCAACATGGTCGGCAAGGTGTTCGTTAGTTTCCACATCAATGTAGCGGGTAAACTTTCTGGGCGCTTCGCAATCCGGGCAGGTATAGCGCGATTTTGAGTTTTTGTAAGGTTCGAGGGTGTAACGGTAAGTGGGCATGGTAGTGAATAGTTAGTAGTTAATGGTTCGTAAAATAGGTTCCCCTCTTGAGAGGGGGCGCGTTGACCTGTGTGGCAGCAGGGTGTGTTATACAGGCGAAAGGACACACCCCTTCCCCCTCTCAAGAGGGGAATCGCACTGTCCGGCGATTTCATTGATTAATGATTGGGTGTCCGTCCGTCCGAATGTACCTGTATGGCGGACGGACGGACACTTGCGGTTTACATGGTGGGTAACAACCTTCTGTTTGATGCGGCTTTGATCAGCCTGTCAACCTTTTGATGGGTTATGCCCATGTCTTTGGCAATTTCGCGCAGGCTTTTGCCTTCCATCTTTAACTCGGTAGCGCGTTCAATCAGCGAATCGTTCAACACTTCACGCTGTTTGCTGAGGTGATCCCACTCCTTACCATAAGCCAGAAATTCATACTGCAAAAAGTTATGCGGCTTGGTAATGGTAAACAGGCAAACCTTATCGGGGCCGTAAACCTGCTCGGTATTACGCTGCTTTATTTGTTTGAGGTAACGCAGGCTGGTATCGTTCTGGCTCTCGCCGATGGCGAACGAGCTATCGCAAAAGTTCATTAGCATTTTACTGCCCTGCAAATCATTACGGGTAATAGCTTGCGCCATGTCGCGCTTTGGCGTATGTGCCAGTACTAATATGGATAAATCATACTTGGTTTTTAACGCCTTTAGGTGCTTCATTAATGGCAGGGCATCTTTAGCCTGCTCGTTTTCGGTGCCTAAGTAGGTAATGTTATCAATAACAATAACCTTTGCTTTGGTTTGCACGATGGAACGCTCTAAGGCATGGTTCAGGTATTGGTTAAAGTTGGTAAAACCCTCAGGCAGTTCCATGTCATTAAGCTGGCCGCGATACAGGTCGTCCCTAAAAATGTAATGATCTGCAAACTCATGGCTGTAACGTGCTTCCAATTGTTTTGAGGTTAGCTCGAAATCATAATACAATACCGGCTGCGGTTCGGCCTCAAACTGAAAAGGCGAGATAGGCACACCACGGTTAATAGAGTTGGCAATTTGTACCGCCAGTATAGATTTACCCAGATTGCTATCGGCAAACAGAATACAGAGTTCGCCCTCGTACCAAAATTTATCAAACAGCATTTTGGGTACCTGGTGGGTTGCAGCTTCGGCAAGCCATGTGTTGGCACTGCGGATTTTAAACAGGTCGTCGCTGTTTTCGAGGTTTTGCTGATCCTCTTGCCATTGCTTGCATTCGGCTTGCAAACTGGCAAATACCGAATGGGGATCGGTTTGGTTTAGTTCAATGTTCATATATGGTAAGTTTTAAAAATTGCAAGATTTTTTAGAAAATACCCCTCCTACAGCCTACCTACAGGTAAGTGGCTTTGGTTGCATGTTTGACGTGCAACTATGTAGTTATGTTAGTGGTTGGTGTCCGTCCGCAAAAGATGGGGACAAAACGGACGGACGGACACCTTAAAAAGTACGCGAATATTGCAGAGGGTTATATTCACTACAAATATAAAGAATAATCTTTAATATAAAGAAATATCTTTAGAAATTTATTTTATTTGAGGTGTCCGACCGTCCGAAAGATGTCCGGGGGATAGCGGACGGACAGTTACAAATGGGGTGTCATACTGAGCCCCGTCGATGTGTGAGCGTGGGCCTTTGCCCGTCAATCCTTCGAGAGCCTCAGGAGGACAGCGCTCTTAGCGGACAGAGACGTTGAGGTGAGTGTGGACGCCCGCGTTAACGATGGCAGCGGATACCGGCCTTCGCGCTTAAAGCCTGCGCAGTATGAGCGTACAGCGTGGGCCGCAGGCAACGCCCGTTTAGTTGGCAGTAGGCACCATATTTCTTATCGCATTGCTAAACCCCTCCCTGCACCCTCCCGTGGGGAGGGAATCGCGCGTGGGGCCAATGCGCGTTGTTTGCATTGAAAGGCCTAATCTCTAATCACTAATTAACTAATCTCTAAAATCAAAACTCCATCACTTCCTTTTTCTTCTTATTCTTCATGCGTTTGGGTACAAACTCCAGGATCTCGGTTTTAAGGGCCTCTATCATGCGGCGCTTTAGGTAGTTGCGCTGGATAACGATGCTTACTTCGCGGGCGGGTTCGGGTTGTTTAAAGTAGCGTACGCGGTCAAGCTGCTTTTCGGTCAAGTCGGCCAGGGCGAGTTCGGGCAGTATGGTGGCGCCGTTATTTTGGTCGACCATGCGTTTAAGCGTCTCGACACTGCCGGTGTTATACTCAAAGTGCTGAAACCCCTGTGTCGACTTGCGCCGCTGGCAAATGTTCAGCACCTGCTCGCGCATGCAATGCCCCTCGTTAAGCACCCAGATCTCTTCCATATCAATATCGTCGGGGTTAATGTTTTTCTTTTTGTACAGCTTGCTGTGCTTGCTGGCGTAGGCCACAAAGTTTTCGTAAAACACGGGGATCTCTATCAGGCTGCTTTCATGCAGGGGGGTGCTTAAAATGCCGCAATCAAGCGTGCCAAGTTTTAGCTGCTGAATGATCTGCTCGGTAGTTTGCTCCCACACTATCAGTTTTACCTGCGGATATTTTTCAATAAAGCCATTCAGGATCTTGGGCAATATATAAGGCGCCACGGTGGGGATGATGCCCAGCTTCAGCTCGCCGCTTAGTTCTTTCTGACGGTCGGATACGATCTCTTTGATCTTCTCGCTTTCGGCCAGCAAAATGCGCGCCTGCTGAATGATGTCTATACCTATTTCGGTAGGCGTTACGGGCTGCTTACTGCGGTCGAAGATCTTTACGCCCAGGGTATCTTCCAGCTTTTGCACCTGCATGCTTAGGGTGGGCTGGGTAACAAAACATTTGTCGGCCGCGGCAACAAAACTACGGTAAGTATCAACCGCCACAATGTATTCTAACTGTGTTATTGTCATGATATAGATATAATCTATGTAAAGATAGTTATATTATAGATGCGATGTATATTCCGTTTTTAGTCCGAAGTCTATAGTCTTTAGTCCGAAGTCAATAATTTATTAAGGGCAAATAGAAAAGCCGCTTTGATATGTTCAAAGCGGCTTATTACTATAGACTAAGGACTTTAGACTAAACTCTACTCAACAGTCACCGATTTAGCCAGGTTACGTGGCTGGTCGACATTGCAACCGCGCATCAGGGCTATGTGGTAAGCTAATAATTGTAGTGGTATGGTAGCCAGCAACGGCACAAAGGCGTCGTCGGTTTGTGGTATTTCAATCACGTATTCGGCCATGTCGCGTACTTCGGTATCGCCTTCGGTAACAATGGCAATAACGTGGCCGCCACGGGCCTTTACTTCCTGTATGTTGCTCACCACTTTCTCGTACGATGAGTTTTTGGTAGCGATAAATATCACCGGCAGATCGGCATCAATTAAGGCGATTGGGCCGTGTTTCATTTCGGCAGCCGGATAACCCTCGGCATGTACGTAAGAGATCTCCTTAAGCTTTAAAGCACCCTCTAACGCTACCGGGAACGAACTGCCACGGCCTAAGAACAAACAGTTGTTTGAATCTTTAAAACGTGCTGCAATTTCTTCAACACGGTCGTTACATAACAAGGTACGTTCAACCAATGCAGGGATACCGTCAAGTTCAGTCAAGAACTCGATCAGCTTGCTTTGGCTAATGGCACCGCGTTGCTGGGCAATATAAAATGCTATCAGCGTTAAAACTGTAACCTGGGCTGTAAATGCTTTGGTTGATGCCACACCAATTTCGGGCCCGGCATGGGTATAAGCGCCGGCGTCAGTGATCCGCGGGATGGATGCACCCACCACGTTGCAGATCCCAAAAATGGTAGCGCCGCGCTCCTTGGCAATTTCAAGGGCGGCCATGGTATCGGCAGTTTCGCCCGATTGCGAAATGGCTATTACAATATCTTTATGGGTGATGATGGGGTTACGATACCTGAATTCTGAAGCGTATTCAACCTCAACCGGAACACGTCCGTACTCTTCTATCAGGTATTCGCCCACCAGGCCGGCATGCCATGAGGTACCGCAGGCAACAATAATAATGCGGTCGACCATCTTAAGCTTTTCTTTATATTCCTGCAATCCGCCTAACTGGATCTTTCCTTGTGCAGGATAGATCCGGCCACGCAGGCAATCGCGGATTGAACGGGGCTGCTCGTTGATCTCTTTTAACATGAAATGGTCATAGCCGCCTTTTTCAAGTGCTTCTAACTTCATATCCAACTCCTCGATATATGGAGTTTGCACATTATTGTTATTGGTATTCTTAATCAGTAGTTGGTCGCGGTGGATATAGGCAATCTCGTTATCATTTAAGTAGATAACGTTTTTAGTATATTCAACAATCGGTGTAGCATCTGATGCGATAAAGTATTCGCCTTTGCCAACGCCAATTACCATTGGGCTGCCTTTACGCGCGGCTATTAAAGAATCAGGCTCATCGGCGCTCATAATAACTATGGCATAGGCACCAATAACCTTGGTTAAGGCGATCCTTACGGCTTCAAGCAGGTCAAGGCCGGTTTCTTTTTGGATATCTTCAACCAGGTGTATTAATACCTCGGTATCGGTATCGCTTTTAAATACATGGCCCTTGGCTACCAGCGTGTCTTTAATGTTGCCGTAGTTTTCAATAATGCCGTTATGTATAATGGTAAGTTTTCTGTCGCCTGATGAATGCGGGTGAGAGTTACGGTCGCTTGGTGCGCCGTGTGTTGCCCAGCGGGTATGGCCCATGCCAACTGTGCCCTTGGGTGTAACATCCTTAACAAAGTTTTCGAGGTCACTAACCTTTCCTGCTTTTTTATAGACTTTAATGCCCTGATCAAAAACAGCGACACCGGCACTATCATAGCCCCGGTATTCAAGGCGATGAAGCCCTTTAATAATTATTGGATAAGCTTCTCTGTAGCCTATGTATCCTACAATTCCACACATAAAAAATGAATATTAGTTTTTCTAAGTAATTCGCCAAAAATAAGCAGCATTATAACAATAACAATAGCATTTAGTTTATCTAATTGCTATTGTTATTTTAAGGAACTGTTATTTAACGGCTTTTGTATAGAAAAGGTTCAGCTTTATACGATACGGTGAGGATGTATCATATCCTACGGCTATGGTGCGGCCATCAACCTGCGCGGTTGGCGCTACTGTAATGGCAGTAGTTGGTACTACGGGGCCAATATAAGTTCCGTAATCTTTAGTCACCCCACGCATCAGGTCCTGGATATAGGCTGTGATCAGGAAATGGTATTGTCCCGGTAGGGCATCTCCTGTTTTGTCTTTTGGCTGGGCAATATAAAACCCGCTTGCTGCATTATCTGTAAAATATCGCGGATCAGAGCTTGCAGCGTCCTGTATCAATTGCAGTTGGTTTGCCAGGTCATACCGGTACATGGCCAGTTTTGGCAATGTTGCAAACGGAATGTTAGATCCCGGTACGATCGATACAACCAGTTCAGCCCGGTTAACAACAACATCACCGCCAACCGTTGCCAGGATGTTTTTAAGATACGGGAAACTGATCTTGCTTCGTAAACCACCCATGCTTTGCAGATAAAAAACTTTGCTGTTGGTAGTACTATGAACGGCATCAGTTATAGTAGCGGTAGGTATGTGTTTTATTGCTGCGGCGTGCAGGTTACTTGGTAGTACCAAAACACCGGTATCAATAACACTACCATTAGCGTTTCTGTAATAAACCTGCACATTGGCTGTATCCAGGTTAAACATAAATGTACCGCCCGGGCCTGACTGGTTTTGATCAAGCGTTACATAAAGCCCCTTTACAGTATTTTTGAAAATAAGGTTTGAGCTTAACAGCGAAGCCGGTGCATCATAAAGTATGCTCCTGATAAACGAAGTGCTGATAGGAATGCGCAACTGGGGCCTTACTTTTACAAGTGTATCCGGGCCGCCTGCGACAGGTGTCGTTATTTTTATGCTATCGCTTGTTCTTGACAGAAATGACTTTGTGCCTAATAAAACATCGGCCTGCCATGTTTTTTTATTTGAGTAAGCTACGCCGCTGTATAATCTTTCATTACTAAGTTGATATACATTTGCCTTGTATCTTGAAGTTACCGAGTCGCCATAAAAGCTATTCTGCGCATAATTCATAACCAACAAAGCCGAGTCGACAATAAAAGTGCCGGTAGGCAGCGTATAAGCTGTGCTGTTTGGCAGATTAAGGTCAAGCACAACATCGGCTTCTGTATTACCAAAAACAGGGTCCTTAAAAAAAGACAGCGGTGTGCGCGAAAGTCCGTTGGTTGCCACACTGTCCTCTGCCACGGTATTTACTACAATGGTCGAAGTGTCTATCAGGTTACCACTAATTTGATTTGCCGAAACAACACCCAAGCCGATACTATCCTGGTTTTTACAACCGCTCAAAATAAAAAGACTTATTAACAGGGTCAATAAGTCTAATCTTAAAAATTTCATATATGATCTCAAAGCTTATACAACAT